>Ga0209807_1000088_pt1 | contig 37122 bp, 27 predicted proteins | sample GraSoiAngelo_154_FD_186168 | JGI IMG/M metagenome (GOLD analysis project Ga0209807, IMG submission 186168) | Grasslands soil microbial communities from the Angelo Coastal Reserve, California, USA - 14_1009_13_20cm (SPAdes) (version 2) | ecosystem: Environmental > Terrestrial > Soil > Grasslands ... | reverse complement strand
GGTGTTCACGTTGCCGGGCCTGGCTGCCGGTAGCCATACCCTGACGATCGAAGTGACGGGGTCGAAGAATCCGGCCTCGTTGGGTGTCTCGATCGTGGTCGATGCCTTCGACGTCACCCCATGAAGGATCGAAGCACGCCGAAGACCTTCGTTCGATCGAGATGCTTCGCTGAGCCACACGGCTTACTTGAGCGCTTAACGTCTGTAATAGGGCGTGAATAATCTGTTACGCAAGATTCTCACCGGAGGAGGAAACATGAATCTTTCTAGGCAGCGCGAAACTGAAAACAAGGAGGCTACTATGCGCCACAGAAATTCGTTCGGTTTTAGTTTGGCCGCAGCCGTCTTGGGCGGGTTGTTGGTGTGGCCTGCAGTCGGGAGAGCGCAGCTTCTCCCGCCCCTTCCCGATCCGACGCTAATCGTCACGGGTCCGGTCGGCACCCTCCTCGGTGCGACCGCGGTGCTGGGCGGCACCGGAACGATTGTCGCGGGAACCAGCGACGTTCTCCAGGCGTCGGATTTGACAGGAGGCATCCCTTCGCTACTCACCGGAGAGACCCTCCACGCAGTGACGATCGGCTATCCGGATCAAATTGACTCCGAAGCCTCGCTCGCTGCCCTCGCCTTGAATGTCGCCGGGACCAGCATCGGCGCCGACTTCGTGATGTCACGCGCCACGGCAGTCGTGGGCAGCTCTATCGGCGCCTCGAATATCGACGGCCTCGCGATCAACGGGGTGCCAATCTGGGTGAGCGGAGCTCCGAACCAGACGATCGGCATCCCCGGAGGTTTGCTGGTGCTCAACGAGCAGCAATCCTTGCCGGACGGCACCCTCGTGGTGAATGCGCTTCACGCGATCGTCTCCGGCGTCGCGGACGTGGCAGTCGCATCCGCGATGGCCGGTCTCAGCGGCGGGAGCGCGAAAGCGGTCCAGGCGAGTTACTGAGGCCTGAGGTCTTACTGGGAATGACCTAATCATCAGAATGCGTATGGAGGAAATAACAATGCCTAGAACTTGGACACGTTATGCTTTTGGGGTCGCGGCGGTCGCGCTGGTGCTCGCCAGCGGCTCCGCGAATGCGTGGCAGTGCGACTTCCTGACCGGCGGCGGGTTCATCGTCCGCGACAGCGGCGCGAAGGCAAACTTCGGTGTCGGGGGCGGATGCAAGCACGGCTCGCCGACCTGGGGGCACCTCGAGTACATCGACCACGGGATGGGACTGGACGTCCACTGGACCAGCATCACGGCGTACCTGGAGATCGACTCGAGCACCGACGCCAAGGGCCGCCCGACCGGGGCCCGCGAGATTTGCGGCACGGCGCGGACGAACCAGTTCGGCGACGTCGATTGGGTCGTCGTAGCCAGAGACAGAGGCGAGCCGGGCGACGACGATGAGTTCATCATCCGGCTGACGCAATCCGGCGTCATCGTCTATACGACCGAATTCGATTCGGATCACACATTGGGCGGTTCGGGCCCGGGAGGCGGAAACATCCAGCTCCACAAACCCAACCCCTCGACGACCGGATCCTTCGGAGGTTCCTGCCCCGCCTTATTTATAGGGGGAGGGGGGGCCTAGCCGGTGCGGAGGTTCCGGATAACCGGCCTCGCGCGTTTCATCTCCACAACTAACTGCTCCCAGGGCGTTCATCGAATGCCCTGGGGAGCGGCCTGCGTAAGGAGAAATAACCCCTCAGGGATGTCGGGCGTGCATCCGCCGCTATCGGCATAGTTCGATCGGCCTGGTGGGGGATCATGGCCCCTCAATATTCGGCGGTCAGAATCCCCCTTGGTTTTGAAGGGTAACCCATGATAAAGATTGCGAAACGGTCCTATGTCGCGGCCCTGATATCGACGTTCGGGCTCGCGTGGATTTCGCCCCAAGCTCTGGCGCGCGTTGAGGAAACCGATCCCTCCGTGAGCTATACGGTGGGGTGGACGCAAGGCGACACGAGCGGAACCTGGAGCGGCGGGACCGCCGCGGTGTCGACGGCAGCGGGCGCGCAGGCGACGATAACCTTCACCGGGACCTCGGTCAGTTGGATCGGCGGCCGCACGCCCCAGACAGGAATTGCTCGCGTGTCTGTCGATGGAGTGTTCGTGTCCGAGGTCGATACGTATTCGAAGACCGCGGAAATCCGTGTACCGATGTTCGAGGCCACCGGCCTAGCCAACGCGAGCCACACGTTCACGATCGAGGTAACCGGCCGGCAAAACGCGTCTGCGGCGGGTGCCCTTATCGTCGTGGATGCGTTCGACGTGCCCGCCGTGACGATCTCGCGCTTGCAGGAAACGGATCCCTCGGTCAGCTTCAGCCCCGGCTGGATTCAGGACAATCCGGTTGTCACGTTGATCCCCGGAGTCACCACCGGCTTCACTCAGGGCATCTCGCTCAGAACCTGGAGCGCCGGGGCTGCCCGCTTGTCGACGACGCCGGGCGCGCAAGCGACCTTCACCTTCAACGGGACGGGGATCAGCTGGATCGGCGCTCGCGGAACCCAGAGCGGGATCGCCCGCGTATCCCTGGACGGCATCTTGATCGCCATGGTCGATCTGTATTCGCCCACGGAACAAATCCAGGCGGAGGTGTTCGCGGCAACGGGCCTGGCCGACACGAGCCATACCTTGACGATCGAAGGGACCGGCCAGCAAAACGCGTCCTCGCAGAATGCGCTGATCGTAGTGGATGCCTTCGAGGTGACGACGTCGGGAACGCGCCACCAGGATACGGATCCGGCGATCGCCTACGGCCCCGGTTGGATTCAGGGTAATCGGGACAAGGCATATAGCGAGGGAGCCGCCGCAGAATCCAATACCCTGGGTGCGCAAGCGACCATCACTTTCACCGGCACGGGGATCGGCTGGGTCGGAGCGCGCGGACCCCAGTGCGGGATCGCCCGCATCTTCCTGGATGGAGCCTTCGTCGAGGACTTCGACACGTACTCCCAGACGGAAGGGCCTCAGCACACCGACTTCACGGCAAGCGGCCTGGCTGCGGGGACGCACACGTTGACGATCCAGGTGATAGGCAAGAACCCGCTCGCGACGGATGCTTGGATCCTGCTCGACGCGTTTGATGTCACCCCGTGAGGTGAGTCGATTGTCGTGGAAAGGGTCGATCGATTGACGAGCTGCTGCATCGCGTGACGTCCGAGCCGGACGTCCGACGTCCGGCGTTCGGGCGCCACTTCAACGGGTTTCGGCCGCTTCATGCTTCGGCCAAGCGGAAATCATAGCTCTCTATGTCGAGTTCCTTCGCATATCGCCACAGCCCGATCTGGGCGCAGGAGCTGCTCATTTCGGCCAAATCCTCGCTGCGCAGCACGATGCGGGAGGGACGCGCGTTTGGAGCTATGGCTGCCGAAATTCATAAGAGCGAATGGTGGTCAGAGCGGCGGCTTCGCGCATTCCAGTCCGAAAAATTGCAGATGATCGCGCAGTCGGCGGTAAGCAATGTCCCGTATTATCGGAACAAGTACCGGCCTCTGGATTTGGATTTCGAGAAGCTGGAATTTCCGGAAGCCCTGGCGAAGCTGCCTTTGATAGGCAAAGCCGATGTGCGCGCAGCCGGCAAATCACTCATCTCCGAGAGAAAGCAGGGACCGCTGTTCTCGGGAAGCACGAGCGGTACCACGGGTGCACCGCTCGGCCTCTCCCAGGACTTGGCCGCAATCAACCGGGAAAACGCATTCATCTGGCGTCAGCTCACTTGGGCGGGCCTGCGTCGAGGCGACCGGCGGGCATGGATGCGGGGGGACATGATCGTCCCCGCGACCCAGGAGAAACCGCCTTATTGGCGCGTGAATCGGGCCGAGAACATGTTGATGCTTTCTTCCTACCATTTGTCTGAATCGGCGGCGCCCTCCTATCTCGATTCACTTGCACGTTTTGATCCGGTGGTGATCCAGGCCTACCCGTCTTCGATCGGGTTTCTCGCCACTTGGATGCTGAGCACCGGGTCCCGCTACCGCGGGATTTCGCTGCGCGGCATCGTGACTTCATCCGAAACGCTTTCAGAGGTCCGCCGGCGGGAAATCGAAAGCGCCTTCGGCTGCCGGGTTTTCGACTGGTACGGTCAGTTCGAGCGCGTGGCTGCCATCGGTACTTGCGAGCAGGGTCGCCATCACCTCTTGTCCGACTATTCTTTCGTTGAGATGCTGCCGGCCGAAGACGGCTTGTTCGAGCTCGTGGGCACCGGTTTCAACAACCTGTCGATGCCGTTGATCCGCTATCGCTGCGGAGATCTCGTGCGGCCTGCGCCGGCGAATGAGCGGTGCTCCTGCGGGCGGTCGTTCCCGCTGATCGAGCGGATCATCGGCCGAGTCGATGATTCGATCAAGCTATCGGATGGGCGCTCGGTCGGCCGTCTCGACCATCTTTTCAAGGGCGTGGAGGGAATAATCGAAGCGCAGATTCGCCAGGATCGTCTCGATACGATAGTAATGCTGGTGGTTCCTTCTCCCACGTTCAACGAACGCACGCGAGAGACTCTGCAGAGCAATGCTCGTTACCGCCTCGGGGACGGGATCGCGTTGGAAATACAGCTGGTTGACTCGATTCCCCGAACCAGAAACGGCAAGTTCAAGGGCGTGGTCTGCAATGTCTGATCGGCATTCCCGCACTTACCTTCCAAGACAATCGGAGTTAGCGGCATGTGCGGAATCGCCGGTTATCTGAGGTTGCGTCCGGAGAGCTCCGCGCCGATCTCGCCCAATGTGGCGAGGGAGATGCTGGCGGTGATCCGCCGGCGCGGACCGGACGGAGAAGGCCAGTGGCGCTCCGCCGACGATCTTTGCTGGCTCGGCCATCGGCGCCTCGCCATCGTCGACCTTCACACCGGCGACCAGCCGATGTGCAACGAGGACGCGACGATCTGGACCGTCTTCAACGGCGAGATTTACAACTTCGCCGCCTTGCGTGCCGAACTCGAAGCGCAGGGTCATCGTTTCAAGACCCGCTGCGATACCGAGGTTCTGGTGCACGGCTACGAGCAGTGGGGTCTTAGCGCGCTGGCCGCGCGTTTGCAGGGCATCTTCGCCTTCGCTGTATACGATACCGTCGAACGCACCCTCTCACTCGCTCGGGATCCGATGGGGGTCAAGCCGCTCTACTGGTGGAGCGACGGCAACGCGCTGTTGTTTGCGAGCGAAATGAAATCCTTGCTGCGCCATCCCGCCTTGCGCGACCGCAGAGTGAACCGGGCGGGCGTCGCGCAGGTCCTGGTGACCCGATACGTGTCGCGCCCGAACACGATGTTCGACGGAGTGTCGCGCTTGCCGGAAGGCTGCTGCATCGCGGTTGACGTGAGCGGCCGCGTGCCTCCGGCGCCGGTGCGTTACTGGGATGTGCGTTACCGATCCGAGCAAATCGATCTCGAGGAGGCGACCGAGCAGCTGGATACGCTGCTCAAGCGCACGGTGGACATGCAGTTGATGTCGGACGTGCCGCTCGGCGTGCAGCTCTCCGGGGGCGTCGACAGCAGTCTGGTGGTCGCACTGATGGACAGTTTGCGTCGGGAGAAGGGGGATCCGGCGCGCGTGAAGACCTTTTCCGTAGGCTTCGACGTCGCCGAGTTCAGCGAGCTCGGTTACGCGCGCAAGGTGGCGGAACGCTACGGCACCGAGCACCACGAGATCACGGTGGGGTTCAAGGATTTTGCCGAGGAACTGCCTTTCCTCGCCTGGATCTACGACGAACCGATGGGGGAACCTCCCGGAATCCCCACCTATTTCATGTGCCGCGAGGCGAAAAAGCACGTGAGCGTGATGCTGTGCGGGGAGGGCGCCGACGAGCAATTCGGCGGCTACTCCAAGTACATGTTCGACCAGTTTTCCGCGGCGCTCGACTGGATGCACTCCGGAGTTCGAAACGTTCTGTTGCGCGGCCTCGCCAGCGGCCTGCCGTTCAAAGGCCGGCGTCTGCGCAGCATGGCGGAGATTCTCGCGATCGCCGATGCTCCGCGCCGCTTCGCGTCGTGGTACGGGGGCTTCGACACCGAGCTTCAAGCCAGCGTGCTTTCCGACGCGATGCGAAACGAGATCGGCGATGGCGGGCTCGCCCAAACCTTCGATGAAATCGTCAACAGCTGCGACAGCAGCAGTGCTCTCGATCGCTTCCTTTATTGCGACGTGCATACCCGGTTGGTGGACGACATCCTGGTCAAGAGCGACCGGATGAGCATGGGAGCCGGCATCGAGGCCCGCGTGCCTTTCCTCGACCATAAGGTCGTCGAGTTCGCCGCGACCCTGCCGCAGCACCTCAAGGTCAGCGGTTTGAATTCGAAAATCGTGCTCAAACGGCTCGCTGAGCGCTACATCCCGCGGGAGACCATTTACCGCCGCAAAGTGGGTTTCACGGTTCCCCTGACCCGCTGGTTCGCCGGGCCGTGGCGCGGTTTGATAGACGACGTACTCCTTTCCGATCGCTGCCTGGACCGAGGCTACTACAACCCCGATGTGGTGCGCGGCATCGTGCGCAACCACGTGCAGAGCCGCGTCGACCGGGAACAGGGGATCTGGCTGATGCTCGTCCTGGAAATCTGGCACCGGCTGTTCGTGGACGACGACGGCAGCGAAGCGGCGGTCGGCAGGGTCAAGGCGGATTTCGCCCGCTCTCTGGATACGCTGCTGGCCGCATGATGCGCGGGCATTTTCCGGAACGGATGACGCGGCGAAGTTTTTTCTCTTCGAAGGAAACATGAAGCAAGTCCGCCAATACCTTCGCAACGGCGCCCTGGATATCGGCGAGGTGCCCATCCCCGCGGTCGGCGCGGGCGACGTGCTCGTGCGCAGCCACTACTCGTTCGTGAGCGTGGGCACCGAAAAGATGAAGGTTTCGCAGGCGCGCATGAGCCTCGTTGAGAAGGCGAAACAGCGGCCCGATCAGGTCAGGCTGGTGCTCAATACGCTCCGCGAGCAGGGCCTGGTCGCCACGTTACGGAAAGTGCAAGAGCGGCTCAAGGCCCCGGCCACGCTCGGCTACAGCTGCGCCGGAACCGTGGTGGAAGTGGGTTCCGACGTGGACGAGTTCCGGGTGGATGACCGCGTAGCCTGCATCGGGGAAGGCGTGGCGACGCACGCCGAGTACAACGCGGTGCCGCGAAACCTGGTGGTGCGCGTTCCTGCGAACGTGAGCCTCGAGGCCGCCAGCTCGAGCGCGGTCGGCGCGATCGCGCTCCAGGCAATCCGCCAGGCGAAGCTCGAGCTCGGTGAAAGCGTCGCCATCATCGGGCTCGGCCTGCTCGGGCAGTTCCTCGTGCAGCTTTGCCGCGCGAACGGATGCCGCGTGATCGGAGTGGACCTCGACCCCGGCAAGTGCGCGCTCGCAGCGGAGAACGGCGCCGAGGCGGCTTGCGGTCCGCAAGCCGACGAGGCGCTCCACCACACGCTGCGCGCAAGCGCCGGTCTCGGTGTCGATGCGGTGTTGCTCACCGCCTCCACAAAGGACCTCGGACCGATCGAGCTCGCAGCCATGCTGGTGCGCGACCGCGGCCGCGTGGTGTGCCTGGGCAACACCGCGATCCAGTTGGAATGGCGCACCTGGTTCGGCAAGGAGATCGATTTCCTCTTCAGCCGTGCGATGGGGGCAGGGATCAACGAGCCGGACTATTTCACGCGCGGTAATGATTACCCGATCGGCTACGTGCGCTGGACCGCCAACCGGAACATGCAAGCCTTCCTCGACCTGATCGCGCAGGGCAAGCTCGCGGTGCCGCGGCTCATCACCCACCGGTTCCCGTTCTCGGAAGCGATCTCGGTGTTCGACAGGATCGCGAGCGGCGAGCTGAATCAGGCCGTGGGCATCGTGTTCGAGTACCCCGAGCCCGAGAAAGGCGTGTTCGAATTGCAGCCGCGTACACTCACCTTCGGGGGCGAGCAGCCGCGCGGCGCGGTGCGGCTCGGACAAATCGGCGCGGGCAACTACGCAAAGTCCATGCTCATGCCGTGCTTTCCCTCCCTCGCCGACCTGAGCCTCGAAGGCATCTGCACGACCAAGGGCCCCAACGCCGAGGCGCTCGCCAAGCGATACGGGTTTCGCAAGGCGACCACCGACGCGGGCGAGCTGCTTCGCGATCGCGAGATCAACGCGATCATGGTGGCGACCCGTCACGACAGCCACGCCCGCTACGCCGCCCTGGCGCTTGGAGCGGGCAAGCATGCCTACGTCGAGAAGCCGCTCGCCATGACCGAGGAGCAGCTCGCCCCCATCGCCACCGCGCTGGCCAAGCGCGGAGCGGACGGCCCGACGCTCTGGATCGGCCACAACCGCCGCTTCAGCCCGTTGAGTCAGCGCGCGCTCGCCCACTTCAAAGGGGTCGAAGTGCGGCAGGTCGCTTGCACCGTGCGCTCGGCGGGTGTACCGGCCGACAGCTGGTACCAGGACAAGGTTGCGGGCGGAGGAGTTCTTTTCGGCGACGTCTGCCATTTCATCGATCTCGCGATCTACTTCGCACAGAGCCTGCCGGTCGAGGTCGCCGCATTCGCCACCCCCGACCCCGGACACCGCGAGGAGAGCTGGGCAATCACGCTGCATTTCGCGAACGGCGGCTTGGGAGTGGTGCACTACGTGTGCGGCAGCCAGAAGGGCCTGGACCACGAGACTATCGACATCCTCGGCGGCGGGCGCTCGGCCACGATCACAGATTTTCGCCGACTTATCCTTCGCGGCGGCGCGGGCGGCGGCATGCGCCAGCTCCAGCCCGACCTCGGCCAGAAGGCGATGCTCCATGCGATGGTCGCCCAGTTTTCCCGCGCGCCAGGCGCGGTGGACTATACCGACAGCTTTCTGGTCTCGGCGCAGGCGCTGCTCGCCGCGCACCGGTCCATCGTCGAGCGCCGCATCGTGAAGATGGAGCCGCGATTCCCGTTCGGGATCGCCTGACATGGCTGTGCCACGCCCGCGTCTCCTTCTCATCGGCCCTCTGCCGCCGCCGCTTGGCGGCGTGCAGCTCATTGTCGACATGCAGCTGCGTTCGAGCCTGGCGCAAGAGTTCGATGTGCACCCGGTGAACACCTCGAAGCGCGAGCTGCGCTGGGCGGTCGAGAACCCCACCTGGAAGACGCCGTTCTACTTCGCGCGCGACTTTCTGCAGCTGATTCGAACGCTCGTCCGGGTGCGGCCCGACGCGGCGCTCGTTCACGCTACCTCGAGCCTGTCGATTCTGCGCGACTGGATGTTCATGGTGACCGCGCGTCTTTTCGGCGCCAAGGTCATCTGCCATTACCACGGCACCCTGCACTCGCGCTTTCCCTCGGGCGAAACGCGCATCGGCCGTGCTGTCGGCCGGTTCTTGATGTCAGCGGCTCACCGCGTAATCGTACTCAGCCCCACCTATCAACGGGAGATGGGCAAGGCGTGGAAACGCGACGACCTCGTCTGGGCATCCAACGTGGCGGATGTCGCCCTCTTTCGCAATATGCCCGCTGACACCCCCGCACCGTGGCTCGCGCCCGGCGAGCGCGCGGTGTTGTTCGTCGGGCGGCTGTCAGCACCCAAGGGCATTTACGATTTGTTCGACGCTATCCCCCTGGTGGCAGAGCGCCATCCCGAAGCACGTTTCGTACTGGTAGGCGTCGCCGAGAGCGATGCGATGGAGCCCGTGATTCGCGCCGAGGCCGGGCGCCGCGGTATCGCGGCGCGCCTCACTTTTCTGGGTTCCCTCGAGGGCCGCGACAAGGCCGCCGCGTTCATCACCTCGAAAATGATCGTGGTGCCGTCCTGGACCGAAGCGTTTCCGCTCGTGATTCCGGAGGCCATGGCCGCGGGGCTTCCCGTCATCGCCACCACCGTGGGCGCGATCCCGGATTTCGTGAAGGATGGAGAGGACGGCTTCCTGGTCGTGCCGAGGAAACCGGCCGAGCTGGCCGACGGCATCTGCCGGCTCCTGGACGACGAAAGCCTGCGCCGGCGGATCAGCGAGCGGCTGCGAGAGCGCGCGCCGCGGGAATTCGCGATCGAGATCGGATGCGGGAAGGTCCTGGATGCGGCAAAGGACGCTTTGAGAAGCTCGCCCGCTGCAGTGCCCGAGCTTCGCGGCCGACGCTGAAACCGGACAGGAAAGGCCATGCTGAACGTTCAACTCGCCAAGTCGCTCATGAAGAGATGGGAAGCCTTCCCGCCCCCGCCCGGGGAAGATGCGGGCGAATTCCAGGAAGTGTTCCGGCACGCAGTCTTCGTCAATGGGACCGAAGCGGAGCGCAAGGCGATCATGCTCGCGTCCTCCGAGAGCAAGTACCGGAACGAGCTCGCCTATCCCTGGGATCATTATTTCGGAAGGGACCTTTCGTCGCTCTTGGAAGGCAAAGTGGCCCTCGATCTCGGTTGCTTCACGGGGGGGCGGGGTGCGGCCTGGTTCGAGCGGTACAAGCTCGGCTTTCTCACGGGCATCGACGTGAAGCAGGAGTTCATCGACGCTGCGACGCAGTTCGCGCGCCTGAAGAAGATCTCAGCCGATTATCGCGTGGCGGTAGGGGAGAAATTGCCTTTTGAGGACAACAGCCTGGACGCCATATTGTCCTACGATGTTTTCGAGCACGTGCAGAATGTGCAATACGCCCTGGGGGAATGCCACCGTGTCTTGAAGAAGGGGGGCAGGCTCTTCGTCGTTTTCCCCGGCTATTTTCATCCGACCGAACATCATCTGGCGCTGGCAACGAGACTCCCGTGCATTCACTACCTGTTCAGCGGAGAGACCCTGGTGCGGGCCTACAACGAAATTCTCGAAGAGCGTGGAGAAGAGGCGTATTGGTATAAGCGCTCGTCCCCGAAAATGGAACCCTGGGAAAGAGGCAATACGATCAACGGGACGACGCTTGCGAGGTTCCGCCGCTTCATCCGCGATCACGATTGGGAAGTCGTCCTGCACAGCAGAAAACCGATCGGAAGCATCGGCCGCAACGTTTCCAAAATGCGATCTCTGGCACTCTTGTCGCGCCCTTTCGGGGTTGCGGCAAATATACCGGGACTCCGCGAGATTTTTTTGCATCGCATTACGTACATCCTGCAGAAAGGCGAGTGATAGCACCGTGTCCACGCCATTCTGGAACAGCGATATGCCCGGACATGAATTCGTAGACCCTCGACTCCGGCTCGAGTCCACTTCTCGGGGAGCGGGAATAAGGGAATGGCTGCGGTGGCGTCTCAACCGGCTGCGCTGCATGACGCCCGCCGAGGTTTCGCATCGCCTTCTTCGCACGCTGTCGATGCAAGCGGAGCGCGCCGGGCTGGTCGGGTCGGAGGTTGTTCCGCCCGCGGATCTTGCGACTACACCTCGCCCTTGGGTGCATGCGGCGGCGAAAGTCGATGCCACACGCTACCTCGCCGCTGCCGACTGCGTTGCGGCGGGCAAGTTGGATCTGTTCGCGTTGCAAGACGTCGGGCTCGACTCGCCGCCGCGCTGGAATCGCGATCCCAAGACCGGCGTGGAAGCGCCTCTCAAATTCGGCAAGCTGCTCGATTACCGTAACACACGGCTGGTCGGAGACATCAAGTATCTCTGGGAGCTCAACCGGCATTTGCATCTGGTGACGCTGGCACAGGCGTATGCGCTCAGCCGCGATGTGCGCTATTTCCACGTTATCTGGCAGCACCTGGAGAGCTGGTTTGCCGCGTGCCCTTACCGCATGGGCCCCAACTGGTCGAGCGCACTCGAGGCGGCGATCAGGCTCATCAACTGGTCTGTCACCTGGCAACTCCTCGGCGGAGCGCGCTCGCCGCTTTTCGAAGACGCGGAGAGCGTCCGGTTCCGGCAGCGCTGGCTGGAATCTGTTTATCAGCACGCACGGTTCGTGCGCGGCCACTTCTCGCTTCACTCGTCGGCCAACAACCACCTCATCGGAGAGGCGGCGGGCCTGTTCATCGCCGCCCTGACCTGGCCTCATTGGCGGAGCGTACGCTCCTGGCTCCCGGCGGCGAAGGCGATTCTGGAAAGAGAAGCGCTGCTGCAGAATGCGCCCGACGGCGTCAATCGCGAGCAGGCCGCGTCGTACCAGCAGTTCGTGCTCGATTTTCTGCTGATCTCTCTCCTCGCCGGCAAGGCCAACGGACAGTCGTTCTCCGCTGCGTACGAATCGCGCATCGAAGCGATGCTCGAGTATCTGTGTTCGATCATGGACGTGAAGGGCAATGTTCCAATGTTCGGCGATGCCGACGATGGCTTGGTCGTCAGGCTTGCCCAAGGCGGTGATTTTTCCCCCTACCGATCGTTGCTCGCGACCGGGGCGGTGCTGTTTCAGAGAGATGAATTCAGGCTCAAAGCAGGTGAGCTCGACGACAAGACCCGCTGGCTCGCGGGCAGCCGAGCGGACGCCCTGTTTCAAGGGCAAAGCGCGGCGCAGACGCGGCTTCCGCTGCGGCAGGCATTTCCCGCCGGCGGCTATTACATCCTGGGTTGCGACTTCGAGACCGACCGCGAAATCCGCCTCATCGCCGACGCAGGCCCGGTGGGCTACCGCAGCATCGCCGCCCATGGGCATGCCGATGCCCTCGCTTTTACCTTGTCCATCGGCGGCGTGGAGTTCCTGATCGATCCGGGAACCTATGCTTATCATACGCAAGGCCCATGGCGTCAGTATTTTCGCGGTACATCTGCCCATAACACCGTGCGCGTGGACGGAAGGGATCAATCGCAGTCCGGCGGCAACTTCATGTGGCTCCGGAAAGCGCGTGCCGGCTGCAGCTTCTGGTCGAGCACGGACGAGAGTGATGTGTTCGAGGGTTGGCAAGATGGATACACGCGGCTTGCCGATCCCGTGATGCACAGACGTCGGATTACTCTGCACAAGGCGGCGAGACGCGTGGTGATCGAGGACACGCTGCAGATGGCCGGGGAGCACGATATCGAGCTTTTTTTTCATTGCGGAGAACGTTGCCGGATCGATCCCCTGCCGGACGGATATGCGGTCAGGCACGAGGCGAGCATGCTCACCATCACGCTGCCGCATTCCGAATATGGCTCCTCTTGCGTTTATCACGGCAGCAGCGCACCGATCTCGGGCTGGGTATCGAGGCGCTTCGACGACAAGCAACCGTCACCGACCATCGCGTGGCGGGTCCGACTCAAGGGCGACGCCGTCTTGCGCAGCGAGATCATATGCTGACGCGGTGGAGCACCAATGTTGATTCCCGCAATCGCCTTATGGCGCCAACCAGGATGGGGGTCAGGGACATATTGCGGGCGGACATCCTGCGAACCTACGATTACCTGCAGGGGAGCCGCCTGCGCAGGACCGTGAACTGCCTGCGTTCCCCCGGAGTGCAGGCCGTGATCGTTTTCAGATTCGGCCAATGGCTGGACACGCAGACTTTGGCGCTGAGGCTGTTGCTGCATCCGGTCTATTTTGTCCTGAACGGCCTCGTGCAAATCATGTGGGGAATAGAGCTTCCGCGTTCCGCGACGATCGGTCCGGGGTTCTATATCGGCCATTTCGGCGCAATCACGATCGCGCCGGATGTCGTCATCGGAAGCAATTGCAATATTTCCCAGGACCTGACGATCGGCCTGTCCGGGCAGGGCGAAAGGGCGGGGGTGCCGACGATAGGAGACAACGTCTACCTCGGGCCGGGCGCGCGGGTATTCGGAAAAATATCCATCGGGAACAACGTAAAAATCGGCGCCAACGCGGTGGTCTACAAAGACATACCGGATAACGCGATCGTGGTATTGGACCCGGGGTTCAAGATTGTGTCGTACAAGGGAAATCATAGTTCGGGCGGAGAATAAGATCCGAGCGGTCGGTCGCTGCGCCGGTGAATTTCACGCGCCGGTCACGCGAAAAGATCGAAGGGAGGCGCGCTTCTTGCACAAGAAGCGTAGGTCATGCAATCCTGCACGTTTTCCGATCATGACATCCGCCACTGCACCGAACCCCTTGCTTCAACTGGACAAAAGACAAAGCCACGATGAAAGCGCTTAGAGTCGGTCTGCTGGTCAGCAGCACGTTTTCAAGTAAGTACGTTCATGAATTGGCTCTTTGGGGGAAAGAACGCGCCGACATCAACATTTCGCACCTTATCGTTCACGCTCGCCCCCGGGACTCGAATTTGGGCAGGGTGCGCAATGTTCTTCTAGAGCAAGGGCCTTACGTCCTGCTCTCCAAAATCCTGTTTCGACTGATAGTCTTCGTGGAACGTTTGCTCCTCAAACGGACCCTACATAGCGATCACTATGAAGTATTCGATCTGAGAAAATTGGTCGATGAAATACTAATAATAAACCCCATCGTTTCCAAGTCCGGAATGGTGTATCGATTTTCTGCCGAGGACATTGAGAAAATAAAGGCGCTTGATTTCGACGTATTGATACGATTTGGCTCGGGAATAATGCGTGGTGACATTCTTCGCGCATGTCGATTCGGGATTATTTCCTTTCATCACGGTGACAATAGAATCAACAGAGGGGGTCCTGCAGGATTCTGGGAGTGTTATTACGAATGGCCTCAGACGGGCTTCATCATTCAACGCCTCACCGAAGAACTCGACGCCGGCGACGTATTGGTCAGGGGTTCGTACGCGACGCGCTACTACTATTCCCTAAACCAGGCTCATCTATATAAAAAATCAAACACCCATCTCAAGAATCTCCTCGTTCGGATAGCGTCAACACGCGAGCTCCCACCCGTGGAGAGTGCGCCGAATCCCTATTCGAATACCCTCTTTCGCGCTCCCAATGCAATTCAGTCCGTCGTTTATGGATTGAAAGTTCTCAGCAGGATATCGATCAAGGTGATTGCAAGAATACTGATGCTCAGAAAAAGATGGGGAATTTCGCTGGTATCTTGCAAGTGGGATAGATCCGTGTTGTGGCGAAGCACTGAAGTGAAACCTCCCAGAGGGCGATTTTGGGCCGACCCGTTCCTACACTCATACGACGGAAGAACATTCTGCTTTGTCGAGGATTTCGTATACAAAACGAGTAGAGCTCATATCACGGCCCTGGAGATCGCCGGAACGAAGGCGATCGAACTTGGAACCGCGGTCAAAGAACCGTTCCACATGTCTTTCCCATTCCTGTTCCAATACCAAGGGGCGCTTTACATGTGCCCCGAGGCGCGCGAATCCGGGCAAATCAGAATCTACCGTTGCGCCGACTTCCCCCTGAAATGGGAACTGCGGACCGTCATTATGGAGGACGTACGTGCGGCAGATACCATGCTTTTCGAGAGAGGGGGTAAGTGGTGGATGCTTACGAATTTGGACGAATCGGGAGCGGAGGATCATTGTTCCGAGCTGTATTTGTTTTCGTCAGATTCGCCGCTTGGTACAAATTGGACGCCGCATCCTCAGAATCCGGTACGAAACGATGCTTATGGAGGCAGAAATGCAGGTCTGATCGTCGACGGAGAGAAGCTTTTCAGGCTCGCTCAGCGGCAGGGATTTGACCAGTATGGGCAAGGCTTACTCGTGTATGAGGTTAAAACGATATCGGAATCGCTGTTTGTCGAAGAACTGGTATCCAAGATTGATCCTAGCTTCAGGAGAGGACTTCGTGGCACGCACCATCTTTCAACCGACGGCAAAACTACTGCAATCGACCACGAATACTACTCACTATTCCTTTAATCGCTTGCGGGGATGGGGGACTGTTTCGTGAGCTTTCGGCGAGATCCGTTTCGCGCCCGCCGCCCCGAGGCCGACGCCGGTCACCGCTCTGAGATCGGACGCTGATCCGATCGGACCATATCGCGCGTTGCAGTCACTGCACTGGCGTCAACAACTTCTCCCTATCCTGTGGTCGGGGTTCGCGCAGCGTGAGTGCGCACTGCGGTCCATGGGTTGCTTCCCGCTTCCCGCAGGGCGGCCTTGTCGGTCGATTCGTGCAACCATCACAAGGGCGATCATGAAGCTTAGCGTCTGGGGTCTGGGATACGTCGGGACCGTTTCGGCGGGATGCCTGGCCCAGGAGGGTCATGAAGTCATCGGCGTCGATTCGGAGCCGACAAAGGTCGATCTCATCAGCGAGGGCAAAAGCCCGATCATCGAAAAGGACATCGGCGCGATCATCGAACGGCAGGTCGCAGCCGGCCGGCTGTCGGCGACCACGGATGCCGCAGTCGGAGTCGGGTGGGCCGATCTGTTTCTGATCTGCGTGGGAACCCCGAGCCGAGGCAACGGCGACATCGAGCTGAAATACGTGCGCCGCGTGTGCGAGGAGATCGGCACCGCCCTGCGCAACCATGAGGGGGCACCGGTCGTGGTGATCCGCAGCACCATGCTGCCCGGAACCATGCGCAACGTGGTGATCCCCACGTTAGAGGCATGTTCGGGCCGGCGCGCGGGTGAGGAGTTCGGCGTCTGTATCAACCCGGAGTTCCTGCGCGAGGGGACCGCCGTAGACGATTTCTTCAACCCACCCAAGACCGTCATCGGCGAACTCAACCGGGCAAGCGGGGATCTGCTGGCGAGTCTTTACGCGCAGGTCGCGGCGCCGCTCATCCGGACCGACATCGAGACCGCCGAAATGGTCAAGTACGCGGACAACGCTTGGCACGCGCTCAAGGTGGGTTTCGCCAACGAGATCGGCCACCTTTGCAAAGAGCTCGAGGTCGACAGCCATCGCGTGATGGATATTTTCTGCCAGGATACGAAGCTCAATCTCTCGCCGTACTACCTGAAACCCGGTTTTGCGTTCGGCGGCTCGTGCTTGCCCAAGGATCTGCGGGCGCTGCTCTACAAGGCGAAAACGCTCGATGTCTCGCTTCCCATCCTCGCCGCGATCTTGCCGAGCAACGAGCAGCAGATCGAGCGTGCGGTGCGGACCGTGATCGAAAAAGGCAGCAAGAAGGTCGGCATACTCGGGTTCAGCTTCAAGGCAGGCACGGACGATTTGCGCGAGAGCCCGGTGGTGGAACTGACCGAGCGCCTGATAGGCAAGGGTTATGACCTGCGCGTCTACGATGCCAATGTCAAGCTCGCGGCCATCCATGGGGCCAACCGCGACTACATCCTCAACCACATTCCCCACATCTCGCGGCTGATGACCCGGACCATCGACGAGGTGCTCGATCACGCCGACACCATCGTCATCGGCAACGCGGCGCCGGAGTTTCACGACATTCCCAAGCGCCTGAAGGATGATCAAACCGTCGTCGATTTTGTCCGCATTACAGACTCGCGCAGCGTGTCCGGCGTCTACGAAGGGATCTGCTGGTAATGCGCGAAACAAACGCTGAAAGCAACGTCGTCCAGCCCAGGCGGGTATTGATCTTGGTCGAGAACCTGCCTAGCCCGTTCGACCGCAGGGTGTGGCAGGAAGCGACGACATTGCGCGACGCGGGCTACCTCGTATCGATCATCTGTCCGACCGGGCGCGGCTACGAGAGGAAATTCGAAGCGATCGACGGAATCCACGTCTTCCGCTACCCCCTGCCCGTGGAAGCATCGGGGGCGGCCGGCTACGCGGTGGAGTACGCAGTCGCGCTCGCCTGGACATTCGTGCTCGCCTGCCGGGTGCTCCTCACGCGCGGGTTCGACGTCGTTCACGCCTGCAATCCGCCCGACCTGTTCTTCCTGATCGGCGGGTTCTTCAGGCTGTTCGGTAAGAAATTCCTGTTCGATCATCACGATCTAAACCCCGAGCTCTACGAAGCAAAGTTCGGCCGGCGCGATTTCTTCCATCGACTGATGCTCAAGCTCGAGTACTGGACTTTCAGGAGCGCGGACGTATCCATTGCGACCAACGAGTCCTACCGGCGCATCGCGATGGAGCGCGGCCGGATGCCTCCTGAACGGGTGTTCGTCGTGCGCAGCGGGCCGAGTCTGGAACGCCTGAAGATCCTGCCGCCCGACGGGCGGCTCAAGCGCGGCCGCCGCTACCTGGTCGGCTACGTCGGCGTGATGGGAAAGCAGGAGGGCATCGACTACTTGCTGCGAGCCGCGCGCCACATCGTAATCGATCTCGGGCGCAGCGATGTCCACTTCGGCCTGGTGGGCGGCGGCACTTCGCTCGAGGAGATGAAGGCGCTCGCGCAGGAGCTGGGCGTCGGCGACCACGTGACTTTCACGGGGCGCGTGCCCGACGGCGAGATGCTGGCGATGCTCAATACCGCCGACGTCTGCGTCAACTGCGACGTCGTCAACGAGCTGAACGACAAGTCGACGATGAACAAGATCATGGAGTACATGGCGCTCGGCAAGCCGATCGTGCAGTTCGATCTGGCGGAAGGGCGTTATTCGGCGCGGCGGGCGTCTCTCTACGCGCAAAAGAATGACGCCGTCGATCTGGCCGCGAAGATCGTCGGCCTGCTGGATGATCCGGCGCGGCGCGCGGAGATGGGCAAATACGGGCGCAGCCGCGTGGAGAACGAGCTCGAATGGCGCCACGAAGCGCCAAAACTGCTCGCCGCATATGAAGCCCTATGGCATTCCTCCCGCGTTTCGCCCGCTGCGCGGGGCGTCGAAACATGAAGCTTCTCCCCTTGGCTTCGTCCGAAATTCTCGACCTGGTCGCGGGTTGGCTCGCGCAAAAGGAGAACTACCAGTGGCTGGATTTCGGAAACGGAAGGCAGATCGTCACGCCCACACTGCTCAAGATCATGGCGCAGCGCGATACGCATTTTCTCCGGGCCTATACCGGGGACAGGGACGACCGCCCGATCGGGATCGTGGGCCTGAACAGCGTCGACCGGGTCTTCAAAACAGGGACGCTATGGGCAGTGGCCGGGGAGAAGTCCTTCTCCCATCGGGGGTATGTGAGCCTCGCCAGTTCGAAGTTTCTGACCCTCGCGTTCCGCGATCTCGGGCTTCACGTGGTCAACACGTGGATCGTCGACCGCAATCCCTCTGTTCGGAGCCTGGAGCGCCTCAACTTTCGTTTCATCGGCAGGCAGCGGCAATGTCACACCATCGACGGCCGCCCGTACGATCGCCTGTTGTTCGATCTCCTTGCGAGCGAGCACAGCGAGCTCGATGAGGAGCGCTGGCATCGGATGGAACGATCGCATCAGGAAGCGGTTTGCGGGTAGCCCTGAGCCCGGTCGAGGTGACGGCAATGGATGCGAAAGTCAAACAGAAAACGCTCCGGATGCTATCCAATGGCGTCTACGTTCTGACCTCGCGCAGCGAGGACCGATACGGCGCAGCCACCGTAACCTGGGTTTCCCAGGCGTCCTTCAAGCCCCCGCTGATCATGGCGGCGGTCCGCAGGGAGAGCAACGTGTTCGAATGCCTGGCCGAGAGCCGCAGCGCCGTCCTGCACATCGTGGGCGACCGACAGCAGGAGATCGCCCGGAGATTCTTCTTCCCGACCCACGCGGCATGCGGAACGATAAACGGCGAAACGTTCATGGACGGAAAGACCGCCGCGCCCGTATTGCCCAACTTGCCCGCGCACATCGAATGCCACGTCGAGCAGATCGTGGACACGCACGGGGATCACGCGGTGGTGATCCTACGGGCGGTGGAAGCCGAATGCCAGGAACGGGTCCGGCCCTTGACCATGGCGGCAACGCCGTGGAACTACGGCGGGTGATCGTGGCCCACAATCGGAGCCGAATCGTTTGCACGTCAGAGTGAGCCGCTAGACCAAGACAAACCAAGCGTTCGGGTCGAACATGGAACGATTCGTGGTATTGGACAGCTGGCGCGGAATCGCTGCGTGCTTGGTGGCCCTGTTCCATCTGGACGCCTACAGCCATCTGTACGGAGTGCCGTTCCTGCGCAACTCCTGGCTTTTCGTCGATTTTTTCTTCGTCCTGAGCGGCTTTGTCATCGCCGCGAACTACCAACAACGATTGCGCGACGGCTTCGGGGTGGGACGGTTTCTTTTTCTGCGGCTGGGAAGGCTGTACCCCCTCCATTTCGCAATGCTCGCGCTTTTTGTCGGCTGTGAGTTGCTGAAGGCTCTAGGGAAGACTCTGGTCCTGGGGTCTGCGGCGACCAACCCGGTCGCGCTCTTCAGCACCCCTCAGCAGGCGCCGGACACGATTCTCGCGAATCTGCTGCTTCTTCAGAGCCTCCATCTATACGATTTCCTGACCTGGAACGTGCCGAGCTGGAGCATCAGCACGGAGTTCTACACCTACGTCGTCTTCGCCGTGTGCCTGGTCGGACTTCGCAGGCATGTGTGGATCGCGCTGCTTCTAGCCATGATCGGGGGCCCGGTTTTGATCGCGATGTTGAGCGAGCGCTACATGAACATCCATTTCGACTGGGGGATTATTCGGTGCATTTATGGATTCTCCGCCGGGGCGTTGTCGTGGAACATCTATGAGAAATGGAATAAAAAGCTCGGGAAATGGCTCTCCGGAAGCATGGTCGAGTGGGGCGCCCTCGGACTCGTCGTGGCGTTCGTGACCGTAGCCGGCACGACGCAGCTGTCGATCGCCGCGCCCTACGTGTTCGCGTTCGTCGTGCTCGTCTTCGCGTTTGAGGCAGGCACCGCGAGCGCGCTCCTCAGGCTGCGGCCGCTGGTTTTCCTGGGCACCATCTCGTATTCCATCTACATGACGCACGTCTTCATCGAGCAAAGATTGTTCAACTCGGGCGGCACGCTCGCCAAGCTGTGGCACGTTGACCTTTTTACGCACCGCGAGATCGACGGGCACGACTTCTACTTTCTGGGAACCCAGCTATGGCATGGCGATGTGGCTTACGTCGTCTACCTGGTGATGATCATCGTCATGTCCTATTTCACTTTCCACTGGATCGAAAAGCCGGCGCGGGAATGGGTGAGGAACCGGGTCCGGACACGACAGCAGCAGACGGCGACCTCGCGCAGCATCGTCAGCGCCTAAGCGACCCTGGGTTTCTGCGGCGCTGGGTCATGTTTTCGTCTTGAGCGTGAACTTGTCGCGGTAGTGGCCCCAAGCCTTGCGGGCGATTCGACCCCAGGCGGCGCGTTTCGTGAGGAGCTCCCATCCGAGCGCTTTCGCGCGCCGCAGTCCGGCGTAAATCCGATGCGCGACGGCCGGGGTAGGGGTGACGCGCACCAGGCACCAGAGGGCGGCTGCCAGCGACAGGCCCTGGCCACGCTTCGCTTCTCCGAAGTAGCGGAGGGCCTCGGCGCGGTTTTCCTGCCCGAGGGCGGCTCGGCCGACGACGAGCTGCCTCGCCCGGCGAAGGGCGACAATTTCGGGGTCCTCGCTTCGCTCTGCTCCGAACAATTCCTCGAACTGGTGCAGCAGGTCGCGCTCGAATTCGAACCGCGTCGAGCCGGTCGAGAGGTGTCCCTCGCTCAGCTGCGTGCCGTCGCGGGCGTACTCGTGCTTGATTGCCATGGGTAGCGGAAAGAAGTTCGCGTTGAACCGGCGGCAGAGATTGGCCAGGTAGCTGTAGTCGGCGCTGATCCGGTAGCGCGCATCGAACAGGCCCACCGCTTCCCGGGCGCGGCGCGTAATCACCGTGGGCTGCAGGGCAAAGAGGAAGCCGAAGCGCATATGCTCGAAAACACGGCCCCGGTATAGGCGCGCGTCGCGATAGGGAGTGCGGGCCACGAGGTCCAGGCCCCACCCCCCGATCGGCTCCACGCTTGCGAACACCCTGCGGTAGGGGTCGCTCTCTCCGGGAGGCAGCCTCAGCAACGAGGAGCCCGCACGCTCGGCGAGCGGCGGGTACCACTCGGTCAGCGCGCTGCGCAGGAAGTAGACAAGACTCCCGGAGCCCCGGTCCTCACAGAATTCCCCGGAGAGAAAGTCTTCCCCGGGGAAGGCCCGGAAAAAGGCCACGCTGAGCTCCAGATGGTGCGGGAGCCATTCGTCGTCGGAGTCCAGGAAGGCGATGTACTGGCCGCGTGCGCTGAGCATGCCGTTGTTCCGCGCCGCGTTCACGCCTTGGTTCTTCTGCCGGATCAGGACCAGGCGGGGGTCCGAGCCCTCGATCAGCGCGGCCGTGTCGTCGGTGGAACCGTCGTCCACAACGATCAGCTCCCAATCGGTGAACGTCTGCCGCTGCACGCTGGCGATCGCCGCCTGGATCGTTTCCCTGCGGTTGTACGTCGGGACGATCACGGAGACGAGGCTCATCGCGAAGGCTCCTGCACTGCAAGCTGCCTGAGAAGGACGATCCCGTCCTTGGGCCCGAGGGTCACCTGGCCGACCGCGGAGCCGTCGTTGACCGCAGGATCCTGATTACCTGCGAGTCGGCGCAGGCCGGGCTCGAGCTTGACCGTTTTTTTAGAGCCCGTCGGATTGACAAGTACGACGCCGTTCTGAAAATCCCGGCGCCAGACTTCTTCGGTCCACGCGGTGGTCGGCGGTCCGGAGCGCGCGTAGCCGAGCTTGTGGTCGTACTCGTCGAACCACGGCACGCTGCTGTACTCCCGCGACTTGTCCGTGAACGAGAAATAGCCGTCGTCGAGCAGACAAGACGTATATCCGTAGCGGAAGAAACGATAGTCCGTGGGGCTCCCCTGGATGTTGAAGCCGACGATCTTGGGCGGCCTGGTGTTCTTCAATACCGCGCTATAACGCTCCATCATCTTGCCCCACCCGGCCCGCGTTTCCAAGGACCAGTCCCAACCCATTTGCGCTTCCAAAAAGCCGCCATCGAGCTGGCCCCTCCACTGGGGATTGGCGAGGTCGTTGTCGGTGTTGCCGACCAGGAGCAGCTTGGGGGCGAGTTCGCGCAGCCGGTTCCACTCGGCCAAGTGGCCGGCGTAGTGAGCGGAGAGAATGCCCGGGTCCCTGCGATCATCGTTCTTTCCATCGAGATTCCAGTCCGCGGTCACGTGAGGCGGCCCCACGTCGTCGAGGTACACGATGTCGAATTCCGGGATGTCGCGGAAAAAAACGGCGTGCTCGCGCTCCGCGAGCCACTGAGGCCAGCGTCGGCCGCTGGCGTCCGCTTGTGACCAAGTCGTGAGGTTGACTTCCCACGTGCGGTATTGAGGCATCCACTGGACCTTTCGCCCTGCGGTGTTCAGCAGCCACCATTTGCTCGCGTAGAGCTTGTCGCGCTTGTCTTGATCTGCCGCATTATTGGGATCGTCATACGCGACGCTGAGGATCGTATACTGCCCGATGAGGATCTTCGGATTCAGCGCCTTGATCGCCTTGACGACCTTCCGCATCGCAAGGGTTGCGGTCGGGGCGTACCCGTCGGGCCGCCATCCCCGGTAGAAGCCGAGAATCACCACGTCCATCCGCGCCAGGTCTTTCTGGTAGTCGGCGTCCTCGTAGTTCTTCGCGCCGATGTTCATGCCCATCAGCCGCGGAAACGTCGCGGTCGTTTCCCCGGCTCCGCTCGCAACCTGGCCGCATGCGCCGAACAGCCCCAGCGCGCAAATGAGGAGAGATTTGAGCGCGCGCCTATCCACGTGCCGATCACAATCCCCGGAGCGGGGGCAACGGGGGAAGGGTCAGCTGCGGCGGCAGCACCACAGTCGGCAAGAGCGGAGAAGTGCCGCTGCCCGCGGTCACATCGAAGGCGTCCACTGCAACGTAGCGGCCGCCGGAGCTGCTCATGCCCGTCACGGCGATCGTGATCATATGACTCGTTGCGGCGAGGCCCGAGGCGGAGAACACCGATTCGGAGGTGAGGCTGCCCGGCGCGTTGGGACCGGCGGTATTCACCGTGGTGGGCACGCCGCCGTCGATGGACACGAGGGCGATGCCGCAGACGTTGCATTTGACGCCGATCCAGCTCACTGCCGTTCCGGTGAAGCTGAATATCGCGGTGGACGCGATTACATTGGAAGCGACGATGGTGCCGCCGCTGAAGCTGCCGGTCTCCGCGCCGTAGCTCGTCCAGAAGCCGATCTCGGTCGCTGCGCTCTCCTCGGAGCGCGTCGTGCCGGAGCCGGTCGTGGTCGGAGGGGGCGGCGGCACCACGTCGGCGATCTTCGCGACAAAGGCGTCGCCGTCGCTGCGGCCGGGTCCGCCGCCACCGCTGAAGAAGGGGCGGAAGGCACCGGGTGTTGTCGGAAAGTTGCTGGAATCGGTTTCGCCCGCCACGTAAGCGTTGCCCGCGGCATCCACCGCGATCCCCGTTCCGCTATCCCCATTGAAGCCGCCGAGGTAGGTGGAGTAGACGAGGGCGGAACCGGCGGGATTCAGTATCGTGACAAACGCGTCCCAGTTGCCCGCGAAAGCCGGCTGGACAGCGTCGGGAGTCGTCGGGAAGTTGGTAGAGAAAGTGGAGCCTGTCACGTAGGCGCTGCCCGCGGCGTTCACGGCGATCCTTCCACCGATGTCCCTGTCCGCGCCGCCGAGGTAGGTCGAGTAGACGAGAGCCGAGCCGGCCGGGTTGAGCTTCGTCACGAAGATATCCGCGCCACCACCGCCGAAGAAGGGCTGGAAGGCGCCTGGGGTTGTGGGGAAGGTGGTGGAACCGGTTTGCCCCGTCACATAGACGTTGCCTTGAGTATCCAGGGCGAGCCCGGCGCAACCCTCGCCCAGGAAGGTGGAATAGACGAGGCTGGAGCCCGTGGGGTCGAGCTTGGTTACAAAGCCGTTGCTTGAGCCGCTGCCGGGGACGGCCTGGAAGGCTCCGGGTGTCGACGGGAAATTGAGGGAAGTCGTCGAGCCTGCGACGTAAGCGTTGCCGCCGGCATCCACGGCGATATCGCCCGTCGAGTCGATGCCGCTGCCGCCGAGATAGGTGGAGTAGACGAGGGCCGAGCCGTCGGCGTTGAGCTTCATCACGTAGCCATCCACCGGGCCACCGCCGAAGGCCGGCTGGAAAGCTCCCGGCGTCGTCGGGAAGGTGGAACCAGTTTGTCCTGTCACGTAGGCGTTGCCCTGGGCATCCACGGCGATTCCGCCGCCTTGCGTACTCGGATCCAGATAAGTGGAGTAGACGAGGGTCGATCCCGTGGGGTCGAGCTTTGTGACGAAACCGAAGCCGGGTGCGGACAGAAAGGCCCCCGGTGTTGTCGGGAAGTTGGTCGATTTTGTGGTGCCCGTCACGTAGGCGTTGCCGCCGGCGTCTACGGAGATCCCGTTGCCCGCGTCAAAATCATTTCCGCCGAGGTAGGTGGAGTAAACCAGGGCGGAGCCGGCGGGGTTGAGCTTGGTTATGAACACGTCTTTGCCGAAAGCGCGGGTGGTCTGGAATGCGCCCGAGGTCGTCGGGAAGTCGAGCGAGGTGGTCTGTCCGGTCACATAAGCGTTACCGTCGTCGTCCACCGCAACGGCAAAGGCCTCGTCGTTACCGCACCCGCAGTCGGGGCCATTCGACCTCCCTCCGAGGTACGTCGAGTAGGAGAGCACCGGGTCGATGATGAGCGGCCGACTGGCGTCATACACGGCCACCTCGAAGCCGACCCGATTGACGCCTTTGCGTACGTAGCCGCCGGCGATTTCGCGCCTGACTCCGTCTATGTCCTGGTAGATGATCGGCTTGTGCTGACGTATGTCTCCTCCGGTCGTGTGCAGCACGAGCTCGCCCCGCGCTTCGATCTCGAATTCGTCCGCGCCCCTGAAACCGAGCACGATCTTTTCCGGATTCGCACCCGGTGCGACGACGAAGTCGTATTCCAGTTGGCGCTGGTTGCCGTAGTAGAGGAGGTCGATACCAGGATAGATGTTCTCGTATTGGACCTTCGCATAGGTCGGCACGTTAGTGCGCCACTTCGCCGGATCCTGGCCGATGAAGTAGTTCGCTTTGCCGGGGAGCTCGTCAAGCCCGCTCACCGGCGGCTTGGGCGCAGCACCCACGAGGTGCATGCGCAGCGCGACGGCCTTCACTGGTGTCTGCGCATCGCCCTGCTCCGGCGTGCTGCGCGAATCGCGTTTTGTGTCCGCGTTGGGTTTGGAGAGCACCAGCACGGCCTCGCCCGCGGTCAGATAGAGACTGTAGCCGGGACCGCGCGAGAGGAAGCGAACGTTCTTGTGTATTTGGCCGCGGTTCGCCTCGAAGTGCAGCGGAAACTTGCCGTAATTCTCGCTCACGCGGACGTCTGTAGCTGCGGATGCCGGCAGCGCGATGCCTATGAGCAGGGTGAACGCCCCGAGCATGTCACGAGATAGGACAAGCGCGCTCTGGGACATGGTTGTCTCCCCTCATTGGAAAGTCTTCAAAATACCGGAGACTTATGACATAGCGGTGCTGGGCGCCATTCTTGGCGCATAGTCCACCAGGCGCAGTCGAACACCGTTTCCCGACAGCTTTGTGGCGAGCCGGCTACTCCCTTCTACGGGCTTGCACGAATAGGTCGCCGCAGGTCATCTCGTCGTTCGACATGTCCTTCCAAGGCGCGCTGAGTTCAGGCCGAGACATTCCGTCGTTTCCGTGATTGCGCATTTGCATACGGTCTCGAAGCCGGCGGCTTCCAGCATCCGGATTTGGGCAGATACCGAGTACCGGTTGATGAGGAAGGGAAGCGACCGTTGCTTAGCTGAGCGCGGAGTTTCGACGCCGCCAGGCATCACGAAGAGGAAGCCAAATGCGGCCTTTGAGGGTCACCGGCAGCGTGTAGTCGTACGTGCGCACTTGCTGTCCGCCGAAGTCCTTTTTGAACTTGTTGATTCCGGCGTTTTCCGGCACGGATTCGTCCTCGAAGAGGCCCCCCCAGTCGTAGCGCGTTATTCCCATCTCCTTGAACTGCAGCATTTCCTTCCAATGAAGCCAGCGATTGGCGCGCCCGACCAGGGCGCGGTAATCGTTCTCCTTGTTTCTGAAACAAGAACCCGTGTACTGGAGCCAGGCGGCTTTTCCGCTGGTGAGGTAGGCGTGCCAAACCAAGGCCTCGCCGTTCCGACAGGCCGAGGTGAGCACGAGCTGACGGGCCTTGCAGGCGGCAAGCAGCCATTGACGATAACAGGGGGCGACCGACTTCTGCGCCGCAAACGCGTCGTAGAACGCCTGGAACTCATCCAACCGGCTCTCCGGGTCGGTGATGAACTCCATGCGAAGGCCGTCCTTCGTGTCAGCGCGCCTGATCTTGTAGCGGCAATCCTTGCCGAATTTCTCCGCGATCGCGTCCGCCTCGGCGGAAAGATCGGTCACCATCGTGAGGAACGTTGTGGTTCGCGCATCTGCGCTCGGAGTCTCTCTCTGGCGGTAGAGGACGATGTCCACTCCGGAATCGCGCGGCAGCTCTTCCTCGTACCAGACTTCCCCGTAGACAGCAGTGTGGCCCTTGATCCGGATCATTCAGGCCCTGACCATTTCTTGATTGGTGGCGGCACCGCAGATCCTGTCCCCGGGGATGTCCGATACCGCTTCGCCCGGCGACTTCCTGAACGACGCGTGGAACTCCTTTAGGGTCATGCCGCAGCACCAGGTGGAAAGCTCCTCGAACAGAATTTCCAGATCCTCGTACAAGAGCTCGATATCGGTCGCGGCGCGGAATGTCGGACTTCCGCCCGGCATGAGCTCCGAGGAATGCAGCGAGAAATCCAGGTGAGCAGCGCCTTCAGCCCGCGCGGTGCGCGTCGCTCGCAACATTCCGCGGAGATTGCTCTCTGCCGGGCACAAGTGGTTGAGCGCGGGCGACACCAGCCTGTTGGCGGTCTGGCGCAGCAGCGGGATGCGATACACCCAGGGCGCTCCCCGGAACAGGCCGCTCGTGCGGATTGTCATCGGCACTTCCATCAGCCCAGCGCTCGTCGGCGCCGAAATGTCGGTGGGGCTCAAGAAGTAGGGGTCGTGGGGAAAGTGCGTGTAGTCCGTGCCGCCTTTCCCGTTCGGATCGCCGGAGGTTCCGCTCCAATCGAGCCCCGGGCTCACCGAGCAGTCCACGCGATATCCCTCGTCAAGCAGCATGGCGGCATAGCGACCGTCGAAACCCAGTCGTCCGGCGCGATGGCTGACTATCGCTTGATCGAACCGGTCTTCGAGAAGTCGGGTGACGATCCTGATCTTCTCCTTCATCACCGGGTCGGGATATTCGATCAAGTAGGGTTGATAGCGAAAATCGTCGCTCGTCAACGGGACGAGCGGCGGCGAATTCCATGCGTGCAGGTGCATCCCGATCTCGCCGGCGCCGCGGGCGAGCACGTCGCGCGCGAACTCGACAAAGACATCGGACATCGCCATCTCGTAGTTCGTCAGGTAGACGGGCTTGAAGCGGAATCGCTCGCAAAGCGACTGGAAGCGAGGCAAATACTCTGCATTACGAGTGGTGATCTCCCGCGGTTTCGACCAAAGGTCGTCGCCCTCGGTGTCAATCGTGATGATGAAAGGCGTCTCAGACATGGCGTGCTTGGCCCGACACGGTCATCTCGGCGTTGGTGTTGTCAATGCGCGTGACGTGCTCGAACGTATCGAGGTAGGCCGCCAGAACCTTTTCTTCACCGTGTTCCCGCTCGATGAACGCACGGCAACGATCGCTTACCGCTTTCAAGGCAGTCGCGTCGCCCAAAAGATGTCTGACCGCGGCGGGAATCTGCGCAGCGGAACTTACTGCGACCCCGAGACCTTCGCGCTCGATTACGCGGTCCGGATCGATAAGCGTCACGACGGGGACGCCCCTGATCCAGGCCTGGAGGTAGGAATTCGGGAATCCTTCGATATCCGAGGTATTGACCAGTATTTTGGCCCGGCCATACAGGTGACCGGCGTCCCGATACGACAGGCGTCCGTGAAACGTCACGTTGGCTTTGGCGGCAGCCGTGTCTCTGATATTCCGGAACAGGGCTTCTTCGCCGGGCAGGGGCCCTCCTACCATGTGAATTTTCACCTCCGGCAATCTCTCGGCGAGTTCGAGAATCCGGTCCGGCCGCTTTACGCCTCGGATGTTGCTTACCCACAGCACGTCGATATCGCGGGCGGCAACCGGCTGGGGCTTCTCCACCAACATTCCCGCCACCCGACCCGCCAAACCGTAGTTGCGCGCCAAAGTCTCCGACTGCGAAGCGCTCTGCACGAGAATGGCATCGGCTCGCCGCAGACCGTATGCATAAAGCCAGCGGTCGCGAGCAAAGGGTACGAGCAGGCGGGATCCGTCACAATCCGTATCGCTCGCAGTGCGAAAAACGAATCGCTTGCGATGACGCCGGCAGAACAAGGCCACTAGGCCAACATGCATGCCTGCGCAACTGGTGTAGTAAAGGTCGGCATCGGCCCGCGCCAGCGCCGACCACATACCGGTCCAGCGAGGATGAATGAAGCGGAGCAGCGGCAGTCCCGCGTTGGGACGATAGGCCTTGAAAACCCGTATCGCTTCCCATTCCGCGCCGTCAGGCTGGCCGTAGTCCCAAACCACCGTGCTCACCTTGTGACCCCGGCGCGCCAGTGCCCGGCAGAGCAGGGTTTGCTGGACCCCTTCACCGGCGATATTGTGCTGTTTGTATTCGGGCGCCAGGACCGGCAGATTCTCGAGCCCTACGAAGCAGATTTTCATCGCCAAGATCGTAGCTCGGCTCGAAGACGGCACAGCGCCGAGATACGCCCTAGATCTGATCCGTTCGGCTCATGGGTCGGTCTATCGGCGGACGGTCGAATATCCGCGGCCCGGGCGGCCGCGAGATCAACCCTCAGCGGGCCGTATGTTCAGCCATTTTTCCGCGCGGTTGATCGCGCGGAGGACCTGCAATTTCATCGTGTCGCGCAAGGCGCCCCCCCCATAGGGCGCCGGACGCAGGCCCATCTTCCGTAGCCGTCCGTTTAGATTGTAGATCATGCCGCGTCGCAGGGAGGCGCGCGTCTTGAAACCGTTGCTGAACGAGACCGACACGGCGTCGCCGTTTTTTATCCAGTGCGGGTCGGTGGTCGGAATGTGGATTCCGTACCCCGCCTTGAGCTCGAACACGGTGGCTCGTTCCTGGTATCGCTCGTGGAATACCATGTTGCGGCGGATCGCCGCGCCGGTGAAGTGCCTTTCCAGTTCGACCTCCGAGAGGACCTCGCGGTCCGACGCGCTGAACACGCTGATCGTCTTGCTGCCGCGGATCTGCAGCAAGAAATTGATCTCCTTGTCCATGTGATAGGGCGTGACCGACCCGGGTGAGGTCACGAAGATCGCGGCTTCGCGCTCGCACATGCCCGGCTCGATCCGCTCCGACAGCGGCTCGATCTCGTCCAAGCACCGGTTGAGGACCGCCAGGCACTCGGGGTCTGCCTCCGCGCGCTTGAGCACCATCCACGAGCAGCACTCCTCGATCCGCCTGACCGTTTCCTCGGCGGACAGGCCCGTGTAGGGCGTCTTGTCTTGGTCGGGAAGGCTGACGGGGATTTTCCCGGCGTTGTACTCGACAATGCTGGGGGGAAGCGTTCGGGCGAGCTCCGCCAACTTGGCAAGCCGGAACAGCGGGTGATCGCATAGATTGTGCCGGAATAGAAACGGCTTGCGATTGAAATGGGTGCGAAACGTTTCGGCGTCGATGTCCAGAAAACGGCCCGCTGCGGCCGATGGGCCGGCGGCCACGCTGTCCAAGAAGGGCACTTCCGCATGATTTACCGTTTGCATGTCTTCGCCTCCTTCATTTCTGTGAAATTCTGAGCGGCCCAGGGATCCGGGGCCTTCGCAGCGGAATCGTCCGGTTTGTCTGGGGAAAACATCTTCAGAATCCGGCGAGTCGTCCATCGCAGAAGCGGCAGGCCCGAAACCAAGAGCTCGCCCAGCGCGCCTGTGCCGATGGCAAGGCTCTGGATCGTTTTCCGCTCGTTCGAAAGCCGGTTGACGAGGAAGTTGTCTGTCGTCGCGCAGGAATCCATCCATCGCACGCCAGGCAGCGTTTGAAGCTGCCGTATGCTGTCCAACTCGAGCATCGCCCCGGGCGAGAAATCCGCGAATTCCTCGTCGTACGCCGTCTTGAATGCGAACGATCCTTCGCCGGCAACGAACGCACATCGGCGCGCGATGGGACGGCCATTGAAATCGAGGCCAAGCATGAGCAGGCGGCCGCGGCGAAAGGCGGAAGTCACGATCTCCGCGAAATAACGGCGACCGCGCTCTGAAGAAGCCAACGCACTGCCGCGCTGCCCCTTCCACCCGCTCGCCTCGATCCGCAGGAACTCGTCGATCCAGCGCGCGACGTCGTCCTCCCGTCCTATTTCGAGATGCTCCACCCGGCCGCGCTCGCTCAAGCGCTTCTCTTTGCGACGCAGCCTCCGGCGCAGGTCGCCTGATACCGCCGACTCGGGGTCGGTGTTCTTGTCGTATCCTGCGTGCCACAGGCCGCGCGTAAAAATGTCGGTTATACAGTTTCGCAACCCGAGTTCGTTGGTCACGTCGATCAGCATCTTGTGGAATGGGCCGTCTCCGGAGATGCATCCCAGCTCCACCAAAGAGGCGCTTGCCCCGCCCGATCGGAACCACCGGAAAAACTCGACCAGGCACTCCTTGGCGGCATCCGCGCGCACCAGGGGCGTACACACGTAGCAGTGGAGGTGCTGCCAGAGGCTCATGGCGGACACTTTGAGCTTTCGGAAACGCTGGACCGGTTCGAGCGGAAACAGCGCGCCCAGTTTTGCCGGAGCATCGGGGTTGTGGGGGTCGTGGAGCAGCACCAGAACGACGACAATGTCCTTTCCGAACGCTTCCAGCGCCGGCAACAGCATCCAGTGCTCGTAGAAGACATTGGGTTCAAGCGCGGCCGCCGCGAGTTCTTCCCAGGCCGGGACGAAGGCCGATAGCGCCTGGGGGTCGCGCAGCACCACCACGGAAGTCCTGTGTTTGGCCTTCGTGGGGACCAGTCGGCGCGGACTGCCTGCCGCCGCGGTCCCGGGGCCCTGCGTCGCTTTTCTTGGATCCATAGCGGGCCTGATTGCCGGTCTACCAAGTCGTGCCAAAATTGACCCTACGCCAACCCCGCGATCTGCGGCGGCCCGAGTTGTATCGCGTCCCGGCCGTGCGCTGCGTTCCGACGGCCTGAGGCTGAATTCCCGAGTCTGTGACGACGAGGCGCAGATCGACGGCACGATCGTAAGACAGGGTTCACCGCGTCCTGATCACAGGACGTCTGCACGATCGTAGTGATGCTCGATGAAGCAAAATATCGTCCGGACTTGATCCGTCCGGACTTGATCCGTTTGCCTCATCCACCCTGGAAGCGCAGCCACCATTCACCCTCGAGACGACTGAGATAGGCGTTTCCTTGATGGATCGCGGCGGCGAGGTCAGCGTGACGCGAGTGGACCAGGGTCCATGTACCCTCGCGGCGGAACCAGCAGTGTCGATCCGAAAACTCCTGGATGTGCCGCGGATCGAGGCGTCCCCGCACTGCGGCTGCACCCTGTCGCCAGGCATCGGCAAAGAGCCGCTGCAACACGCGCCCGAACGAGCCGTTCCAGGCTGCGATCTGGACCACCTCACTCACCCCACCCGCGCGCAGGTAATAGAGGTACCACCCGATCAACCGTCGCCCGCCTTCGAGCACGGCACGCGCGCGCAGCTTTCCGTGACGTACCTTGAGGGCCGTCTGCTCGAGCAGCCAGGCGAGCGAGCGCGCATCGTATTCCGGCTGCAGCGCGCTGCCATCCGCGACATCGGGCAGATGGTCTAGCATCGCGGCCGCATCCAAGTCGTCTTCCGCGAGTTCGGCGTCTTCCCGGTCGAGCCGGTTTGGATGCAACCGGGCTGCCAGCGCATCGGCCAAGGCGCCCAGAGGCCGCGCCGGGAGCGTCAAGGCCGGAGGGAGCGCGCGGCGCTCTTCCAGAAGCGACAGCGCGAACCGCACCGGCCTGAGTGGGCGTGTCCAGTGAAGGTTGTAGAGCAACGGTGCCGTTCCACCGAGTCCGGTCCACATCTGCCGGGACAGCTCGTTCGCTCCATCGGCGATGAACAGATCCTGAGTCCCGGACAGCGCCGCTCTCGCCAATTGCAACGCTGTCAGACCGTTGCGCCGGTTCGGGTCCACCATGAATTGGCAGCCCACCGCGACGCGGATCGGCCGTCCGCGAAAGAGCATCCGCCGCGGCATCACTCCTGCGAAGCCGGCCACACCACCGTCCTCCTCGGCTACCCAGGAAGGCAGGTCGAGGTTGCGCCATGGGTTGTTGAAGAGTATCTCCCGGAAGTAGGCTTCACACGCGGCCTGTGAAGCCCAGCGCTGCTGCGGATAGACGCGTCCGAAGAGCGCTGCAACAGCGGGAATGTCATTCTCGGCAAAGGTGCGAAGCGTGGCCATGGCACCCGATCCCTGGTCATCAAAGATCGAGCCGAGAAGGCAGTCTCACTATCTCGCGCTGCGCGAGGGGAGCAGCGGTTCTCCCGTCCAGGGTTCGGTGGCTCTGGGCCGCAGTCCCGGATGGTTGCCTTCCTGATTTGCCGCAGCGTGACGGACCTCAAGGGAAAGCAGCTGCGCCGTCTGAGTGCCGGCGCCTGCCGTGCGTGCGGCGACCAGCCCTGCGATCCTCGCAAGCGTGCGCAAATCGTCGAGGTCGATGTCGTCGATCTTGATTTTGAAACCGAAACGTTGCTCGAGCTGTACCAGCAACTCCACCAGCTGAAGTGAGTCGAGGATGCCAGTCTCGAAAAGATCGGTGTCCGGAGACGGCGCCTCGATGTGGAGACTCTCGACAAATAGAGCGCCGAGGCGCCGGATGATCGCATTCGTGTCGGTCACTGGATTCTCCTCTAACTTTGCCCTGACGCCGCGCCGACCATGCGGTCAGCCCGGCTGGCGTCGTCTGGCGAGAACGCCTCCACCTGCGCCTTGCGGGACTCGGCGACGAGGAACGCATTCTTCAACCGGGGACGATCGATCTTGCCGTTGGCGTTCTTGGGTAGAGCCTCATGCCGGGCCCAGCGGGTCGGAAGCATGTAAGCGGGCAACAACCTCGCCAGGTCCTGTCGCAGGTGTTCGACCGAAACCACGCTATCCGACGCCAGGACGTACGCGCAGCAGATGAGCCATCCTTCGAAGCCATCGGATTGAATTGCGACCACCGCGCTCTCCCGCAAGGCTGGGAGCGAGTGGAGCGCCGCCTCGATCTCGCCCAACTCGATCCGGTAGCCTCGGCTCTTGATCTGCGTGTCGGCGCGGCCCAGGAAATAGAACAGGCCGTCGGCGCCGCGTCGCGCCAAATCGCCGGTCTTATAGATACGATCGCGTGGGCCCGCGCCGCCGGGACACGGGAGAAACACGCGGTCGGTCTTCTCCGGGTCGCGCCAGTAGCCCGGGCTCAACCCGGTGCCTCGGATGTAGAGATCGCCGATGTCGCCTGCGGCCACGGGCTGCAGCCGCCCGTCCAGGACCAACAGCTCCTCGCCGTCGCATGCGTCGCCGATGGGGATCGGCTCGCGCTCGTCGCGCGGGCAGCGCGGAACCGCATAGTAGCTGCTCGCGATGGTCGCTTCCGTGGGACCGTAGAGATTGGTGAAACGCGCGTGCGGAAGACGCTTCATCCAGTGGATCAGGGTAGGCGTCGGGATCGCCTCGCCGCACCACATCACCCGACGCAAGCTCGGAAAGTCGTTTTGCGCGATGACGTCGAACTTGGCCATGAGATTGAGTACGGAGGGTGCCGAGAACCACTGCGTCAGCCGAGCTTCGCGGATGAACTGTGCCAGCTTGTGCGGCAGGAGATTCAGCTCCTGGGGCACTAAATGCAGCTCCGCCCCCGCCCAAAGCGTGCCGAAGATGTCGAACGTCGAAAGATCGAAATACAAGGGCGGGTGCTGGGAGATGCGATCCGACGGGGCGGTGCCGAAGTATCTGCTCGCCCACCCAAGGAAATGCGCCACGCTCGCATGGGTGATCATTACGCCCTTGGGGGTTCCGGTGGAACCTGACGTGAACAGAATGTGTGCCACGTCGTTGTCGGTGTTGGCGCAGGCTGGCGGCGCAGCCGGGTACGCGGGGAGATCGTGTAGGGTGAAGGCCGGCGCCGGATCGGCCTCGGACGGTGCCCCTTCGTCCAGCCATCCGATCATGGGCGGCTGCGCGAGCGTCGCGGCCGCCAAGGCGTCGCGCAGATTCTGGCTGACAGGGCCCGCGGTCAGTATGCAGCGGCAGTCGCTGACCTGGAGAATGCGCGCTTGCCGCGCTGCCGGACTGGCGGGATCCAGCGGCACGTAGATCGCATCGGCTTTCAACGCGCCGAGCATGGCCACGATCGCCGTGGGCATCTTCGGCATCAGGAGACCAACCCGATCTCCCCGCCGGCACCCCGCTTCCCTCAGCAGGTGGGCGAGCCGGTTGCTCGCCTCCTCGAGTTCCCCGTACTCGAGGCGCGTATTCTTGAATGCCAGAGCGGTCGCCTCGGGGCGCGCCTGCGCTTGCGCCGTCACCCCTTGCTGCAGAAGCACGGTCATGCCGCGACGCAACGCGCGACGGCGCGCTCGAACACGACGCCGGTGTGATGCATCTCTTCCACGCTCGCGGGCACGTCGAGAATGAAAGTGCGGTAGCCGACGTCGACATAGCGCGCCACTTCCTCCGCCACCCGATCGTAACTTCCGACGAGGAAGGGACAGACGGCCTTGTAGTTCTGGAACGGCACCAGCCAGTACGGGTTCTCCGCTCCCGCTTCGGTCTTCCCGAGCTCGGAGAGCTGCTGATGCCAGGACGAATCCGAGACTTTCATGGCGAGCTGGTGGGTGAGCTGGCCCTTGCGGTCTTCCGGGTATCGCGCGCGAGCGACCGACCAGGCCTCCGCGTCTTCGGAACGCGCGATGACGCCGATGCGGATGCCCTTTGATGCGATGTTCGCAGGAAACGCGTCCGCGTACTCGGCCGGCGGCTTGGGATACTCGACAGCCGTGGCCTTCAGCTGCCGCGCCGCATCCATTCCAGCTTCCGAAGACCCCGAGACGAGCACGCCCGGCATCAACTCGGCCGGGAGCGGCGGCGTGAGCTTGAGGTTGGTCACCTTGTAGTATCGCCCTTCGAAGCTGACCGGATCCGCCGTCTGCAGGAGGCTGTGTATGACGGTGGTGTACTCGAGGAGCCGGGCATAACGCTCGTCGTGGGGGGTGAGATCGTTCAGCGCGAGTAAGTCGTTCTTGAATCCCCCCGCCACCATGTTGAGATATAGCCGGCGGCGGTACAGATGCGCGAACGACGCGATCATCTTGGCTACGCTGTAGGGGTGCATGTAGGCCGGCTGAATGGCCACTAGCGGGCACAGGCGCTCGGTGCACTCGACGATGATCTGCGAGACGAGCCACGGATCCAGCTGGCTGTTGTCGGTAAACACGAGGGCGCCTTCGTGCCCGGCGTCTTCGCTCGCTCGCGCGAATTCCTGCAACTCCCGAACGCATCTCTCGGACTGCGCTTGCGCGGAAACGGGGCAGCTGGAGAAGATCTTCAAGCCGTGATCGGTGGCTGGCATATCGATGAACGCTTGCCCGGTCATGTCCATGGAACGCTGAATCTACGCGCCGGAAATTGCGGACCATGATCGCCGGGAGTCCCGCGCATGATCCATTCGGCTCACGGCGCGCGCTGGCGTGGGGACCTATGAGAGGAATACTGTGGATGTCGGGCCCCGAGCGGAGGTAGGCCATTTGGCGGTGCCAATTCCCATGAGACAGCTACGCGCTATCATTACATCACTACATAATTATCAAGCTCCCTCGATAGTGGGCCGATATCCAGGACACTATCATGTTGATAACATGGTGATCTCTTGCCCAGAATGCGGAGTCGTACCGCAGACACGCCAGCCGGAGTAGGAGAGCGACTCTCGCGAAGGCACCCAGAAAAGACGCCGAAGCGAAGCCGCGCCGGTTCCGAATGGACGTAGTGTGGCGCTTTGCGGCGCGCTTTTGGAAAAACAGGCTTGTTGAGAGGTCGAAAATGACGAACCTGCAATTTATCCCCGACGTACTGGACCGCAAAGGTCTCTTGAGCGCTTTGCGGGCGTTCAAAAAGGGCGATTTCTCGGCTCGCCTGCCCCTCGATCTGATAGGGATCGACGGAGAGATCGCACAGGCATTCAACGACGTCGTCGAAATGAACGAGAAGGTGACCGACGAGTTCGCGCGTATCCGGGACGAGGTTGGAAGGGAAGGGCAGATCAATCAACGCGTCCGGCTGCCCGCCGCGACAGGGTCGTGGGCCGATTGCGTGGACTCGGTGAACGCGCTGATCGGAGATCTCGTTCGGCCGACCTCGGAGATGGCGCGGGTCATCGAGTCAGTCGCACGAGGCGATCTCTCCCAACGGATGCTTCCGGAGATCGACGGCCGGCCGTTACGGGGTGAATTCCTGCGGATAGGGAAGGTCGTCAACACGATGGTCGATCAGCTCGGCGGGTTTGCCTCGGAAGTGTCGCGGGTGGCGCGCGAGGTGGGCAGCGACGGCAAGCTCGGGGGCCAGGCGCAGGTGCCCGGAGTGGCCGGCACCTGGAAGGACCTC
>Ga0209807_1000087_pt1 | contig 37218 bp, 33 predicted proteins | sample GraSoiAngelo_154_FD_186168 | JGI IMG/M metagenome (GOLD analysis project Ga0209807, IMG submission 186168) | Grasslands soil microbial communities from the Angelo Coastal Reserve, California, USA - 14_1009_13_20cm (SPAdes) (version 2) | ecosystem: Environmental > Terrestrial > Soil > Grasslands ... | reverse complement strand
CGCGGAAACGCCCGTTCGAGCCGACTGCGATTGTGCCCGATCTCCACGACGAGCAGTCCCCCGGGGCGCAGAAAGTCCCGTGCAGCCAGCAGAATCCTGCGCACGAATTCCAGGCCGTCCCGTCCTCCGGCGAGGGCAAGCCGCGGTTCCCGCCGGTATTCGGGCGGAAGGCGCCGCATTGCCGCGGTTCCGACGTAGGGCGGATTGGAGACGATGAGGTCGTATCGCGCCGGTTTGAGCCCTGCGAACAAATCTCTCCGCGAAAGTCTGACGCGCCGGCCGAGGCGGTAGATTCGCAGGTTCCGCCGCGCGACGGCGAGCGCCGGTTGCGAAACATCGATCGCGTCCACGGTGGCATTCGGAAAGGCCAAGGCGAGCAATACGGCCAGGCAACCCGAGCCGGTGCACAGGTCGAGCGCCGTGCGCAGTTCCCTCCGGCGTGCGAACCAGGGTGAGAGCCGATCTCGAAGCAGCTCGGCGATGAAAGAGCGCGGCACGACGACGCGCTCGTCCACGTAGAAGCGATGCTCTCCCAGCCAGGCTTCCTTGATCAGATACGCAAGCGGGCGGCGAGTACGGACCCGCTCCTCGATCAGCCGGGAGGCGCTGCGGCGTTCCCGCGCCGACAGCTCGTAGGCGAACGATCGGGCAAGCTCATCGTGGGACAAACGCAGCACGCTCGCGAGCAGCCACGCCGCTTCGTCTCGCGCGTTATGCGTTCCGTGGCCGAACCGGAGGCGGGCCGCCCGGAAGCGCCGTTCCGCGTAGCGCAGCCAGTCGCGTAGCGCCGCCGAGGGTGCTGCGCGGGCGAGGGTGGAGGATCTTGAACGCGTCAGGATGCGAGAAGCCGTCTGAGCAGGTTCTGGTAGATTTCGCGCAGCGATTCGATCGCGCTCAGATCCACGTGCTCGTTGAGCTTGTGGATCGAGGCGTTCACAGGACCGAACTCGACCACCTCGGGACAGAATTCGGCGACGAAGCGGCCGTCGGACGTGCCGCCCGTGGTGCTCACCTCCGGAGTGGCGCCGGTGACGTCCCGGATTGCAGCGCTCAAGGTCTCGACCAGCCTGCCGCGAGGCGTGAGATAAGGCGTCCCGGAAAGGGACCAATCGAGCTCGTAATCGAGCCCGTGGCGATCGAGTATCGAGCCGACACGCGCTTTCAGTGCTTCGGGCGGGCTCGCTGTGGAAAAGCGGAAGTTGAACAGGATTTCCACCTCCCCGGGAATGACGTTGGCAGCTCCGGTTCCGCCGTGGATGTTCGAGATCTGCCAGGTCGTGGGAGGAAAGTATTCGTTGCCGCGGTCCCACTCGGTTGCGGCGAGCTCGGTGAGCGCCGGCACCGCGAGATGGACGGGATTCTTCGCAAGATGCGGATAGGCCACGTGTCCCTGTACGCCTCTCACGCGCAACGTGCCGGAAAGCGAGCCGCGCCGGCCGTTCTTGATGGTGTCGCCCAGCCTGGAAACGCAGGTCGGCTCGCCGACGAGGCAGTAGTCGATGCGTTCGCCGCGGCTCTTCAACAGCTCGACCACTTTCGAAGTCCCGTCGATGGCGGGACCTTCCTCGTCTGAGGTGATGAGCAGCGCGATCGATCCCCGAGGCGAGGAGTGTCTCGCCAAGAAACCCTCGACCGCCACCACGAAAGCGGCAATCGAGGTTTTCATGTCCGCCGCTCCGCGGCCGAAGAGCTTTCCACCGCGTTCGGTGGGCACGAAGGGGTCGCTCGCCCACTTCTCGATCGGACCGGTGGGCACGACATCCGTGTGCCCGACGAAGCAGAGGAGGGGGCGGGCATCGCCGCGTCGCGCCCAGAGGTTGGTCACCTCGCCCCGACGCACCGGCTCGATCGCAAATCCGAGGCGAGCAAGGCGTTCGGCGAGCAATTCCTGGCAGCCGCCGTCTTCGGGAGTGACCGAGCGGCGCGAGATCAGCTCGCGGGCAAGGCGGAGCGTCGCGGCCGGTTCAACGGCCGGCATGGTGCTCTTCGGTGGAACCGGCCCAGCAGAAGGAAACGGGGTGAGTCCTGACGACCGGCTTCAATGCTATGCGCGCTCCGTCTCGCTGGTGTCGAGCTTGAACTCGCTGAACGGCGCGCTCCCGGGGCGTGAGGACGGCTTCGCTTCCGGGCTTCGCTCCTTGCCCGCGGCAAAATCGGCGCCGGCCGCGGTGTTGTTGATGAGCCAAAGGAGATTGTTTGCTGAGTCGGAGTTGGCCAGCCCCTCCTCCTGGGTAATGAGGCCGTCCCCAATCATCTTGAAGAGCGATTGCTCGAAGGTCTGCGAGCCGGGGGTCAGCGCCTTTTCCATCGCCTCCTTCATCTCGTTGATCTCGCCTTTTTCGATCAATTCGGCCATGTACCGGCTGTTGAGCATAACTTCCACTGCAGCGGAACGCGTTCCCCTGACGTTCTTGACGAGACGCTGCGATATGACGCATTTGAGCGTCGCCGAGAGGTCCTGCAGCAGGGCGGTCCGCGTCTCGAGCGTGTAGAAGCTGATGATGCGGTTCATCGCGTGGTAGCTGTTGTTGGCGTGCAGGGTCGCGAGGCAGAGGTGCCCGGACTGCGCGTACTGGATCGCCGAGGTCATGGTTTCCCTGTCGCGCACCTCGCCGATGAGGATGCAATCGGGAGCCTGGCGCAGGGCGTTCTTCAGTCCCACCCTCATGTCCAGCGTATCGGTTCCGACCTCGCGCTGGTTCACGATCGACTTCTTGTTCTGAAAAATGAACTCCACCGGGTCTTCGAGCGTAAAAATGTGCCCAGTTTGCTGCTCGTTGCGATAGTCGAGCATGGCCGCAAGCGTGGTCGATTTCCCCGATCCTGTCGCGCCCACCATCAAGATCAGGCCCCGCTTCTCCAGGATGATGTCCTTGAGTATGGGCGCCAGGCCGAGCGAGTCGAGCGGCGGGATCGTGTTGGGAATGTAGCGCACGACCACGGCGGGGGAGCCTTTTTGGCGGAAGGCGCTGATTCGAAAGCTGCCCACGCCCTGTAAAGTGTATGCAGTGTTCAGTTCGAGCGTGTCTTCGAATTCCTTTCTCTGCTTCTCGTCGATCACTTCATAGAGGAGGCCGCGGACCCTGTTGCCATCCATGGGCTGCTGGTTGATCGGCATGGCGACGCCGTTGATCTTGATATTGATGGGGGAGCCCACCGAGAGGAAGATGTCGGAGGCCTTCTTTTCGGCCATCAGCTGGAACAGTCGCTTCATCGCGGACATCGGCATCCCCTTGAGGCGCGGTCGGTCGTTACTCGCCACGCAACAGTTCGTTGATGCTGGTCTTTGCGCGGGTCTGGGCGTCGACCCGCTTGACGATCACCGCACAGTATAGGCCGTATTTGCCGTCAGCGGAGGGCAGGGTGCCGGGCACGACCACCGACCCGGCCGGAACGCGCCCGTAGAGAATTTTGCCGCTGTCCCGATCGAGAATTCGGGTGCTCGCGCCGATGAAAACGCCCATCGAGATGACTGCGTTCTCCTCGACGATGACGCCTTCGACGATTTCCGAGCGTGCGCCCACGAAGCAGTTGTCCTCGACGATGGTGGGGTTCGCCTGCAAGGGCTCGAGGACTCCGCCGATGCCCACGCCCCCCGAAAGGTGTACGTTCTTGCCGATCTGGGCGCACGAGCCCACCGTGGCCCAGGTATCGACCATCGTGCCTTCGTCCACGTAGGCGCCGACATTGACGTACGAAGGCATGAGCACCACGTTTTTTGCGATATAGGCCCCACGGCGCGCTACGGCGGGAGGCACGACTCGGAATCCACCTCGCCTGAAGCGCGCGCCGTCGTAATGTTCGAACTTGCTCGGGACCTTATCGTAGAACCTGAGAGATCCGGCGCGAATCGGCCGGTTGTCCTCCAGCCGGAAAGACAGCAGCACCGCCTTCTTGATCCATTGGTGCGTCTGCCAGGCCCCGTCGAGCTTTTCCGCGACCCGCAGTCTGCCTTGGTCGAGCGCGTCGAGCACCGCCGCGACGGACTTGCGGGTTCTCGCGGGCGCTGAGCCCGGCGAGAGGCGCGCACGATCCTCCCAGGCCTCTTCGACGGCGCTCTGGAGTTTCTGGTTCGCGGGCGAACTCATAGTTTCTTGGTGAATTCTACGATACGGCGAGCCGCCTCGAGGCATTCGCCGATTTCCGCGACGAGTGCCATCCTGACGTAGTTTGCCCCGGGATTGACGCCGCCCGACTCGCGCGCGAGGTAACTTCCCGGAAGGACGGTGACGCTCTGCTCCGCGTAGAGCCTCCGCGCGAACTCGGTGTCGGCGATCGGCGTGGGGGCCCACAGGTAAAAGCCCGCGTCGGGACGCTCGACCCGCAGGGCGGCCTGGAGCATCGGAGTGACGTTGGCGAACTTCTCCGCGTATTTCCTGCGGTTCTCTCGCACATGAGCTTCGTCGCGCCAAGCGGCGGTGCTGGCCTCTTGCACCGCCGGGCTCATGGCCCCGCCATGGTAGGTGCGGTAGAGCAGAAATGCTCTGAGGATAGCGGCGTCGCCGGCGACAAAGCCGGAGCGCATGCCCGGAACGTTAGAGCGCTTGGACAGGCTGGAGAACATCACCAGTCGCTCGAATCCGCGACCCAGTCGCATAGCCGCCTGAAGAGCGCCTAGCGGCGGCGCGGCTTCGTCGAAATAGATCTCTGAATAGCACTCGTCTGACGCAATGACGAATCCGTAGCGATCGGCAAGTGCGAAAATTTCCTTCCACTCGGGAAGGCCGAGCACCTTCCCGGTCGGATTGCCCGGCGAACAGACGTAGAGCAACTGCGTCCGACGCCAGAGATCCTGAGCTATCGAGTCGTAATCGGCCGCAAAGCCCTGCTCCGATAAAGTGTTGACAAAGTGCGGGCGCGCTCCGGCTAGCAGCGCCGCGCCCTCGTAAATCTGATAGAAGGGATTGGGGCACACCACCACGGCATCGTGGCGTTCCGGATCGACGACGGTCTGCGCAAGGGCGAACAAGGCTTCGCGCGAGCCGTTCACCGGCAGCACCTCGGTCTTCGAGTCGATCGAACGCAGGCCGTAGCGTAGTACCAGCCAATCCGCGATCGCCTGGCGCAAGGAATCGCCGCCCGCCGTCGGAGGGTAGGAAGCGAGCTTCGCGAGGCTCCCCGACAATGCGCGCTTGATCAGGTCCGGTGTCGAGTGCTGCGGTTCGCCGATGCCGAGGCTGATATGCGCCAGCCCCGGGTTCGGCCGCACGCCGTCGAACAGATCGCGCAATTTCTCGAAGGGGTAAGGCTGCAGCGACTGCAGTCGTGGATTCACGGTGCCGCCCTCAGCGCGTGCTCTTCTGCTCGTCGATAGCTGCAAACTCCAAGCCGGCGGCGGGTTTCCAGCCCTTTTTGCGGTGCTCGGCGACGACGCTGGTGAAAATTCCCCCGCGAACGAAGAACCGCGCGGCAAGCCGAAGGTACCGCGGCGAGAGCAGCTTCACGAGGTCATCGCAAATGCGGTTGGCGACGGCCTCGTGGAATACCCCCTCGTTCCTGAAGGACCAGATGTAGAGTTTCAGGCTCTTCAATTCCACGCATTTTCGGTCCGGGACATAGTCCAGGAACAGCGTCGCGAAGTCCGGCTGCCCGGTGCGCGGGCACAAGCAGGTGAACTCCGGCATCTGCATCCGGATCAAATAGTCTCGGCGCGGGCTCGGATTGGGAAAACTCTCGAGCGATTTGCTCGGCTTGGACGGCATTGAAGGGTCCGGGTGAGAAGTTGGAGATGGTATTATAGGGGCTTGCGTTTTATCGACGATGAATCCGGCTGACGGCCGGTTTTCTTTTACCTGGATTCGTAGCGTCCTCTGCAAGCGTGCGGCTCACACAAATCAGGCTCGCTGGGTTCAAGTCCTTCGTCGATCCGACCACGGTGAGCATTCCGGGCCAACGGGTCGGCGTGGTCGGCCCGAACGGGTGCGGGAAGTCGAACATCATCGACGCGGTCCGGTGGGTTCTCGGGGAGTCGCGCGCTTCCGCTCTGCGCGGCGACTCGATGCAGGACGTGATCTTCAACGGCTCGTCGCTGCGAAAGCCCGTGGCGCGGGCGAGCGTGGAGTTGTTCTTCGACAACAGCCTCGGCAAGGCGGCCGGCCAATGGTCCCAGTATGCCGAGATCTCGGTGAAGCGCGTGCTCCAGCGCGACGGCGAATCTTCCTATTTCATCAATAATACCCACGTACGCCGCCGCGACGTGCAGGACATTTTTCTCGGCACGGGTCTGGGTCCGCGTGCCTACGCGATCATCGAGCAGGGAATGATCTCGCGGATCATCGAGGCAAGACCCGAGGAATTGCGCGTGTTTCTCGAGGAAGCGGCGGGAGTGTCCAAGTACAAGGAGCGGCGGCGCGAAACCGAGCATCGGCTCTCCGACACTCGCGACAACCTCGCGCGTTTGAGCGATATTCGCCAGGAACTCGGGTCACAGATCGAGCGGCTGGAAAGGCAAGCCGAGGTCGCCCGACGGTACAACGAGCTTTCGACCGATCGGGCACAAAAGCAGAATCTACTGTGGCTCCTGCGCCGCAACGATGCGGAGGCGGAGGCGCAACGCCATGCCCGCGAAATCGAGGGCTGCGCGACCGAGCTCGAGTCCGAGACCGCGCGGCTGCGCGAAATCGAGCGCGAGCTCGAGCAGGCGCGGGTAGAGCACTACGCTTCGGGGGACGCACTCGCCGCCGCGCAAGGGGAACTCTACGGCGTCAACGCCGACGTTTCCCGCCTTGAAACCGAAATACGCTTCGTTGCCGATACCCGCCAGCGCCTCGACACGCAGCTTACGCAGCTTCGCGCGCAGCGCGACGCCGGGAGGCAAAACGAGGTGGAGCAGCACGAGGCGCTCCGGACCTGGGAAACGCGGCTCCAGGAGTCGCGAGCCGCTCTGGAGCAGGCCAGGGGCAAACTCGCCGAGGAGCAGCTAAAGCTGCCGCAAGCGGAGCAGGAGGCCCGCCTGCTTCAGGGACGGATTGCCGGCGACCGCGAGCGCATCGCGCAGGCCGAGCAGGCGTTCCAGGTGGAACAGACGCACCTCGAACATGCGGGCAAGACGCTGCAGGGGCTGGAGCAGCGCGAGGAAAGATTGCTCGCCGAGCTGGCTGATTTGGTCGCACCCGATGCGCAGCGGCTGGCGCGCCTCGCGCAGGAACTGGCGCAAAGCAGTGCCGAGCTTTCCCGCCAGGAAGCGTTGCTCGCCCAGCTCGAGGCAGCGCGGGAGACTTTGGATCGGCAGCGCCGCGCCTGCGTCGACGGTTTGCAGATGCTCGAGCGCGAGTTTTCGGCTCTGGAGGGCAGGTTGCTCACGCTGCAGAAAATCCAGAACCAGGTCGAGGAGAACAGCAAGATCCAGGATTGGATCGGCCGGCATCAGCTCACGTCAAAACCGCGGCTGTGGCAGAAAATTCGCGTCGAAGCCGGTTGGGAGACGGCTGTGGAATCGGCCTTGCGCGAGCGCTTGCATGCCATGGAGATGTCCGACCCCGAGTTGCTGCAGCGATTGCTCGAGGACCCGCCTCCTGCAAGGGTCAGCGCCTTTCTTCCCGGAACCGAAGCAAAGCTGCGCCGCGAGGCGGGCCTCAAGCCACTTGCCGACTACGTCGAGGCCATCGAACCCGCGGTGAGCGCTGTCGTCGCGGCATGGCTTGCGACCTACTACGCCGTGGAGGGCGTGCCGCGGCTGCTGACCCGCATGGGATTGTCACCCCAGGTGGTGCTGATCAACCGCGAGGGCCACCAGTTCAGCCGCTTCGGCGTGAGCTTTCACGCGCCCGATCCGGCGGACACCGGAATCCTCGCCCGGCAGCGCGAAATCGAAGCCTTGGAGGCGGAAGCGCGCAAGCACGAGGATTCGATCGAGGAGAGGCGCGCTGAGCTCTCCGGGCTCGATCGCTCGCTCGTGGAGCACGACGAGGGCCTCGCCAAGCTGCGAGCGGCCGGAGCCGCGCTCAAACAGCGCCATCACGAGCGCCAGCTGGAAAACCTGAAGCTGACTCAAGGGCAGGAGCGGTACCAGGAGCGCAGCCGGCAGCTCGACGGGGAGCTGAGCGAGATCAAGGCCCAGCAGGCCCAGGAACGGGCCCGCCAGACGGCGGCAGAAACCGGCCTCGAGCGGCGCCAGAGCGAGATCGATGCGCTCTACCGCAAGCTGGAATCGACCCGGGAGGAGGAGGCGGCGGCGGAGCGCAAGCTCGAGACGCAGCGCCAGGCGGTCCTGCTGGCGGAGCGCGAAGTTCAGGAGGCGGGCTATGCCGAAAAGGAATGTATAAGTAAAATCAATGAGACAGAAAGATCTTCTAAAGTATTACTGGAGCATGCACAAAATGCCGAACGAAGCCTTGAGCAACTCCAGGCCGAGCTGGCCGGTCTGGATGACGAGGCGTTGCGGACCCAGCTTCAACGCGGGCTTGCGACGCGGGTCGCTCGAGAGCAAACCCTGGCGGGAGCCCGCAGCCGCCAGGAAGAAATCGCAGGCAGATTGCGCTCGTCCGAAGAGGCGCGACTTGCCCGGGAGCAGAAGCTCCAGCCGCTGCGTGACCGCATCGCGGAGCTCAGGCTGAAGGAGCAGGCGGCGCGAATCGCGAGCGAGCAGTTTGTGCAGCAACTTCGCGAGGCGGGCGCCGATGAAACCGCCTTGGCGGCGGTGCTGAAGGAAGGCCAGCGGGCGGCATCGCTGCAGGGCGAGATCACGCGCCTCACCAATGTGATCGCAGAGCTCGGCGCGATCAACATGGCGGCGCTGGAGGAGCTCACCGCGAACCAGGAACGCAAGCAATTTCTCGACGCTCAGGCGGCCGACCTGAGCGCTGCCGTGGAGACCCTCGAGAATGCGATCCGCCGCATAGACCGTGAAACGCGGGCGCAGCTGCAAGCCACGTTCGACACGGTGAATCGCCGCTTCGGCGAGATGTTCCCCGCGCTCTTTGGCGGGGGCGAGGCCCAGCTCATCATGACGGGCGAGGAAATTCTCGATTGCGGCGTGCAAGTGATGGGGCGGCCGCCGGGGAAAAAGAACACGACAATCCACTTGCTCTCGGGGGGGGAGAAGGCGCTCACCGCGATCGCCCTGGTGTTTTCTTTTTTCCAGCTCAACCCCGCGCCGTTCTGCCTGCTCGACGAAGTCGACGCGCCCCTCGACGACGCCAACACCGAACGTTTCTGCGATCTGGTTGAAAAAATGTCGCAGCAGACCCAGTTCCTGTTCATCAGCCACAATAAGATCACCATGGAGATGGCGCACCAGCTGGTCGGCGTCACCATGCAGGAGCGAGGCGTATCGCGGGTCGTGGCGGTGGACATCGAGGAAGCATTGAAGCTGCGGGAAGAACCCGCCGCCGCCTGACCATGAGCGAACTGCAAGTCGGCCTCGTGGTCGTAGGCGCCGCGGTCGTGGCGGCCGTCTTTCTCTACAACAAATGGCAGGAACGACGCTACCAGCGCGAGGCCGAGGCGGGGTTTGCTTCGCAGCGTGAGGACGTGCTGATGCGCTCGGGCGGGGGTGCCGGCCATGAGACTCCGCTCACGCCAGGGTCGGCGAGGTTCGAGCCCCTCGTATCTTTCGAGGCGCAGCAGGAAGGTGCCGGGGACTCTATTGCGGGGCTGTCAGAGTTTCTGGATTTCATCGTTCTGATTGAAACCCCGGAGGAGGTTTCCGCAGCAGCCTTGATCGCGGCGGCTGCCGCGGCGCTCGAGCGTTGCTCGAAGGCGATCAGTTGGGAGGGCTTCGACGAGACGGAGGCCTCTTGGGAACCGCTCGATCCCGATCGCAGCTATTCGCGGCTGCGCGCAGGGCTCCAGCTGGTGGACCGCCGGGGCGCCGCGGATGAGGAACAGCTCGCCGCATTCGGAGCCGCAATCGAGAGCGCTGCGGCCTCCGTCGGGGCTCTTGCGACCGTGCCTGATCCGGCGTCCGCCCTCGCCAAAGCTCGGGAACTCGATCGTTTTTGCGGGGAAATCGACATCCGGATTGCCGTTCATATCGTCAGTGATGCGGCCCCCCTTGCGGGGACGCAGCTCGCCGGAATTGCGAAGGCCGCGGGTTTCCGGCTCGACGAACCGGACGGCAAGTTCAGGCTCCCGGATGAGGCCGGGCGGATCATTTGCGCGCTGGCCAATTTCGAGCCGACGCCCCTGAGCATCGACGGTCTGAGCGCTCTTTCGACGCGCGGAGTGACGCTCGAGCTCGACGTCCCGCGGGCCCCGCACGGAGCGTTCACCCGGTTCCGGCAATCCGCGCAGATGTTTGCCCGGGAGCTGAAGGCGCGCATCGTCGACGACAACCGCGAGCCCGTGGGGCCCGCCGCGTTCGACGCGATCGGCGCTCAGCTCCAGGCGGTGCACGGCAGCATGGAGGCGCACGGCATCGCACCCGGCGGGGCGCTCGCGCTGCGACTTTTTTCCTGATGGCGGTCGCGCAGAAGGCGCGCCAGCGCGTCGAGGCGCTGCGGCGCGACATCGAGACACATAGCCACCGCTATTACGTGCTTGACGCGCCGACCATCCCGGATTCCGAGTACGACAAAATGTTCCGGGAGCTGCTTGAATTGGAAACGGCGTATCCGGAGCTTGTCACGCCGGAGTCACCGACGCAACGGGTCGGCGGCGCGCCGCTACAGGAATTTCCCCAAGTGGTCCATGCCGTGCCGATGCTTTCCCTCAACAATGCGTTCAGCGACGAGGACGTGATCGGATTCGATCGTCGCGCTCGGGAGGGACTGGGCAAGGACGAGATCGAGTACGCGGCGGAGCCGAAGTTCGACGGGTTGGCGATCAGTCTGCTCTACGAGCGCGGGCGTTTCGTCCGGGGAGCTACCCGGGGCGACGGATACACCGGAGAGGACGTGACGGCCAACCTGAGGACGGTGCGGTCGATCCCGCTCAGGCTGCGAGGCGCTCGCGCCCCCGGGGCGGTCGAGGTGCGCGGCGAGGTCATCATGTACAAGGCCGATTTCGAGCGCATCAATGCCCGCCAGCGCGAGCGTGGTGAGAAGGAGTTCGTCAATCCGCGCAATACCGCTGCCGGCGCGCTGCGGCAGCTCGACCCCAGGATCACGGTTGAGCGTCCGCTGCGGTTCTTCGCCTATGGCGTAGGCGACGCGGTGAAGCTGCCGTTCAAGCGTCACAGCGAGATCCTGGACTGGCTTGCGAGGGAAGGCCTGCCCGTTGCCGCGGAGCGCGCGACGGTAAGGGGCCTGAGCGGGCTGCTCGCTTTCTACGAGGAAATGGGCAAGAAGCGCGAGCGCCTGCCCTACGCGATCGACGGGGTGGTCTACAAGGTCAACGATCTCGGCGACCAGCGCTCGCTCGGTTTCGTCGCGCGCGCGCCCCGCTTCGCCCTCGCACACAAATACGCGCCGGAGGAGGCGGTCACCGAGGTTCTCGACATCGAAGTGCAGGTCGGCCGCACCGGGACGCTGACGCCCGTCGCGCGGCTTGCGCCGGTCAGCGTGGGCGGCGCCACGGTCACCAACGCCACGCTCCACAACGAGGACGAGGTGCGCCGCAAGGACGTCTGGCGCCGGGACATGGTGACGGTGCGTCGGGCCGGAGACGTGATCCCGGAGGTCGTGAACGTCTCAAAGGCCGGTCCGCGGGAGGAGGCCGACCGGTTCGAGATGCCCGTGCGCTGCCCGAGCTGCGGTTCGGAGGTGGTGCGCCTCGAGGGCGAAGCCGCGGCGCGCTGCACCGGGGGTCTTTTCTGCGCGGCCCAGCGCAAGGGGGCGCTCCTGCATTTCGCCTCGCGCAGGGCGATGGATATCGAGGGCCTGGGGGAGAGGCTCGTCGATCAGCTGGTCGACTCGAACAAAGTGCGCACGGCCGCAGACCTGTATACCCTGGACGCGGCCACGCTCGCGGAGCTCGATAGAATGGGTGAGAAGTCGGCGCGCAACGTCGTCGCGGCCATCGCCGGGTCGAAGAACCCGACTGTGGCGCGCTTCGTCTATGCGCTGGGAATTCCGGGCGTCGGCGAGGAAGTCGCCAGGATACTCGCCGGGCACTTCGGCACGCTCAACGGCTTGCTCGGGGCCGACTGGACCGAGCTGGCGGAAAGGAAGAAGGCGGGACAGAAGGAGAATGCGGCACGGAAGCGCAGGGGGGAGGCTCCGCTGCCTCCGGTGCTCGAAGGCGTCGGCCCGGAGCTGATGGAAAGCTTGGCGAAGTTTCTCTCGCAGCAGCACAATCGTGAAGTAATACGGCAGCTGACTTCGGGCCCCGGCGCTGTGGTGGTGCAGACGGAGACGCGCCGAGCGACTGCGGGGCGGCTGGACGGAAAAGTGTTCGTGCTCACCGGGACGCTGCCGGGACTGACGCGTGAGGAAGCCAAGGAGATGATCGAGCGCAGCGGCGGGAAAGTCGCGGCGTCGGTGTCGAGCCAAACGGATTACGTGGTCGCGGGCACCGAAGCCGGAAGCAAGCTGGAAAAGGCCCATAAGCTCGGCATTGTGGTCGTCGACGAAGAGGGATTGCGCAGGATATTGGGAGGATCGGACGCGTGAAAAAAGTGACCAAAGCAGTGTTTCCGGTAGCCGGCATGGGGAGCCGTTTCCTCCCCGCGACCAAGGCGAGTCCCAAGGAGATGATGCCTATCGTCGACAAGCCGCTCATTCAATACGCAGTCGAGGAAGCCGTGGCTGCGGGAATTCGCGACATGGTGTTCATCACGGGGCGCAACAAGCGCGCCATCGAGGATCACTTTGACAAGGCTTACGAGGTCGAGGCGGAGCTCACCGCGCGCGGGAAGAGCGAGCTGCTCGAGCTGATCCAGAACATCATTCCCAAGTCGGTGAACTGCGTCTACATCAGGCAGCCCGAGCCTCTTGGCCTGGGGCACGCGGTTCTATGCGCTCAGCCCGGGGTCAACGACGAGGTGTTTGCCGTGATCCTGGCCGATGACCTCATCGACGGCACGCCTCCCGCCCTGCGGCAGATGACCGAGATATTCGAGCGCCACCAGTCGCCGATGGTTGCCGTGCAGCAGATCCCGCGGGAACAGAGCCTTCAATACGGTATCGTCAAGACCGAGCCGGTGACCGACGGCCTCGATCGCGTGATGGGCATCGTCGAGAAGCCCGCGCCGGAAGCGGCGCCGTCGAACCTCGCCGTGGTCGGGCGCTACATTCTGACGCCGCGCATTTTCCACCACCTGGCGCTGGCCAGGCCCGGGGCGGGAAGCGAAATCCAGCTCACCGACGCGATCGCTTCGCTGCTCGCGGAGGATCGCGTGCTCGCGTACAGCTTCAAGGGAACCCGCTACGACTGCGGCTCGAAACTCGGATACCTGCAGGCGACGGTGGCGTACGGGCTCAAGCATCCCGAGGTCGGAAAGGGGTTCGAGAAGTTTCTGAAATCGCTGTGAAGAGGCTCGGGGCGGGGGCGCTATACTTCTCGCGCCATGACGCCCGACGAGGCCTGGAAGATCCTGGAGAGCGCCGAGCGATTGTGCGACGAAGCCACCGTGCATGCCGCAATCGCGCGCCTTGCAGGGGAGATCACGGCGAGGCTGAAAGACCGCTATCCTCTCGTGCTCGCCGTGATGGGCGGCTCGGTATTCTTTGCCGGGCATCTCCTGCCTCGGTTGCGCTTCCCGCTCGAGTTCGACTACATCCACGCATCGCGCTACGGCAACGCGACCTCGGGCGGCAGGATCGTATGGACGGTGGCGCCCCGGGAGAACGTAAAGGACCGCAGCGTGCTCGTGCTGGATGACATTCTCGACGGAGGTGAAACGCTCGCGGCGATCCGTGAACGCGTGAACGCGCTCGGTGCGGCGGCGTTCTACAGCGCGGTGCTCACCGACAAGAACATCGGCCGCGACAAGCCCGTCATCCCCGACTTCGTCGGTTTAAAGCTGCCCAACCGCTACGTGTTCGGCTGCGGGATGGACGTATCCGGAGCCTGGCGCAACCTTCCGGAAATCTACGCGGTCAAGGATTCCTGAGCGCGCATGCTCGCGATCATCGGCGGCACCGGGCTGACACAGCTCTCCAATCTCGATGTCTCGCGCCGCCAAGTCGTGCGGACTCCCTATGGGGAGGCGTCCGGACCGCTCACATTCGGCGCGATCCGCGGCGTGCCGGTGGTGTTCCTCGCGCGCCACGGCTATGGCCATACGATTGCGCCCCATCAAGTGAACTACCGCGCCAACTTGTGGGCACTCAAGGAACAGGGTGTCGGCGATGTCGTTTCGGTCGTCTCGGTCGGCGGCATCCGCGCAGACCTCGGCCCGGGAAGGATCGTCGTCCCGCACCAGATCATCGACTACACCTGCGGACGGATGAGCACGTTTTTCGAGAACGAGGCTCCGGTGAAGCACATCGACTTCACCGAGCCCTACACCGGCGAGTTGCGAAGCAGGCTTCTCGCGGCGGCGAAGGCCTGCGGCGAGGCGGCCGTCGACGGCGCGGTCTATGCTGCGACCCAGGGGCCGAGATTGGAGACGGCCGCGGAAATCGACCGGCTGGAGCGCGACGGCGCCGACATCGTCGGCATGACCGGGATGCCCGAGGCGGCCCTGGCGCGCGAGATCGAGCTGGCGTACGCGGCGATCGCAGTGGTGGTGAATCACGCTGCCGGCCGAGGCGCGAGCGCCCGCGGCATACGGTTGCGGGAGATCGACGAAGTACTGAAAGACGCCGCGGGCCGGGTGCGAAAGATCATCGAAGGGCTGGTGGCGGCATGAGCAGGGAGCAGGGGCCCGCTTGCGGGATACGACCGGCCGCGATTGCCGCCGGCCGCCGACGCGGCAATTACAACTCCGGATACAGAGTCTCGGAGGCGGCGGCATGATCCGCGAAGTTCTGAAAATGGGTGATCTGCGGCTGCTCGAGAAATCGCAACCCGTGGAGGCGTTTGGCACCCCGCAGCTGCGCGAGCTGATCGCCGACATGCGCGACACCATGGCGCACCTGAACGGCGCAGGGCTCGCCGCCCCTCAGATCGGTGTCCCCTTGCGGGTGGTCATTTTCGGAGTCACGCGCAATCCGCGCTATCCCGACGCCGAGGAAGTTTCGGACACGGTGCTCGTCAACCCCGTCATCACCCCGCTCGGGGAAGAAATGGAAGAAGACTGGGAGGGGTGCCTGTCGGTCCCGGGCATGCGCGGCGTCGTGCCGCGCCTCAAGAAGGTCCGGTATCAGGGCTTCGACGAATCCGGCAACCGGATCGATCGGAGTGTCGAAGGATTCCACGCGAGGGTCGTACAGCATGAATGCGACCATCTCGACGGAATTCTGTACCCGATGCGCATGCGTGACATGGCCCAATTCGGCTTCGTCGAGGTTCTGTTCCCCGATCAGGAACTCAGGGATGAATAAGACCGGAGAGCTGCGTCTAGGCTTGCAGCGCCTTCAGCAGATCGGTTTCGAGTTGCAGCACGGTTTTCGCATTGGCCAGCGCGCTGCCGGACACAACGAACACGTCCTCGGCGCGCTCGCCGAGCGTTGCGATCTTGGCGGTGTGCAGGCTGACCCCGTAGCGGCTGAGCACCAGTGCGATGGCATAGAGCAGGCCGGGCCGGTCGCCCGCGGTGACCGACAGGGAGTGGTACTGTCCCTTCTCGTCCGGGACGATACGCACCTCCGGTGCGATGGGGAAGTGCTTGACGCGTCGCGACACCCGCCCCTGGACCGGCTGCGGCAAGGGAACCCGGTTCGCCAGCCACTCGGCCAGCTCGGACTCGATCTTGGCGATCATGTCGCGCGGATGCGGCACGCTGCCGATGTCCATGACCTGGAAGGTGTCGAGCGCGTACTGGTGCCGGGTCGTGTAGATCTTGGCGTCGAGGATGCTGAAGCCTATCGACCCGAAGTAGCCTGAAATGCGCGCGAACAGGTCGCGCTGATCGATCACGTAGATCATGACCTGCAGCCCTTCACCCGCCGGCGAGAGGCGCGCCTTGACGACAGGCTTGTCCGCGCTCTCGCGGTGGTGCAGCAGCCGCGTGTGCCAGGCGATCTCCTGGGCGTCGTGGCGCAGGAAATACGGGACATCGAAATGGCGCCACAGGGCATCCTGTGCGGTGTCCGACAGGCCGTAGAGGCGCAACAGGCGTTTGGCTTCGTCCTGCTTGCGCTGAATGTACTGGTCGGCCTCGATCTTCCCGCCCTTCAGCAGATGTTGTGTCGCGCGAAAAAGATCCTCGAGGAGCTTGCCTTTCCAGGCGTTCCACACCTTGGGGCTCGTGCCGCGGATGTCCGCGACCGTGAGCAGATAGAGCGCGACCAACCGCCGCTCGGTGCCCACGATGTCGGCGAAGCGCCGCAGGACCTCCGGATCGGAGAGGTCCTGTTTCTGCGCTACCGACGACATGGTGAGGTGGTGCTCGACGAGGAACTCGACGAGCTGCGTGTCTTCGGCCGCAAGGCCATGCTCGCGGCAGAAGCGCCGGGCCTCGATCTTGCCCAGCTGCGAGTGATCGCCGCCGCGGCCCTTGGCGATGTCGTGGAAGATCGCAGCAATGTACAGCAGCCAATGGCGCTCGAGGCTGGCGATGATACGGCTGCACAGCGGGTACTCGTGCGCAAACTCGAGCATCGTGAAACGGCGCACATTGCGCACGACGGTGAGGATGTGCTGGTCCACGGTATACGCGTGGAAAAGATCGTGTTGCATCTGTCCGACGATGCGGCGGAAGGCGGGCAGATACCTTCCTAGGATGCCGTATTGATTCATTCGCCGAAGTTCGTGCACGATGCCGCGCGGCTGCTGCAGCAGCGAAAGAAAAGTCGCGCGGTTTCGCGGATCTCTTCGGAAGGCAACGTCGATTCGCGTTCGCGCGCGCCAGAGCGCGCGCAGCGTCTGCGCCGTCATGCCCTTCAGCTCCGAGTGCTGCTGCATGACGAGAAAACTCTCGAGGATCGCGGTGGGCTCGCGCTCGAACAGATCGGCAGGGTGCGCTTTCAGCAATTCGCCCACCCGCCTGAACTTTTCGCTGATCTTCGCGCCATCGGAATTCCTCGCAGGAAAAATCTTGGCACCCATGTTCTGCAGCAGTATCGTATTTAGCTGAGTCACTGCCTTGGCCGTGCGGAAATAGGACTGCATCAGCTGCTCGCCGGCGCGCCGGTGCGCGTTGGGAGAATACCCGAGCTCGCGCGCCAGGCTCTCCTGGTAATCGAACAGCAGCCGGTCCTCGCGGCGGGCCGCGGCGTAGTGCAGGCGCACCCGCAGGTTTTGAAGGAATCTGTGATGCCTTTGCACCTGGCGCGCTTCCTCCGAGGTAACCAGTGCGCGCCGTGCCAATTCCGTCCAGGAATTTCCCAGTCCGCAAGCCTGGCTGATCCAAAGGATCACCTGCAGGTCGCGAAGGCCGCCCGGCGCCTCCTTGAGATTGGGCTCGAGGCTGTAGGGGCTGTCCTGGAATTTTGTATGGCGCTGTTCCTGCTCCAGGCGCTTTGCCTTGAAGAACACCTCGGCGTCGAGACATTCCCTCCGCGCGCGGTCAAAACGGGCGAAAAGGCCGCGGTTTCCGGCGACTTGTCTCGCTTCGAGGAGGCTGGTCATCACGGTGACGTCCTTCCTCGCCTCCTCGACGCACTCGGCGACCGTGCGCACGCTGTGGGCGAGCTCGAGCCCGGTGTCCCAGAGGCGTCCTACGAGTTTTTCGATCTGGCTCGCGAGGCCAGCGGAAGCCGGGTCCTGCAGCAGCACCAGCACGTCGATGTCGGAATGAGGATAGAGCTCTCCGCGCCCGTAGCCGCCGACCGCGAGGAGCGCAAGCGGTGCCGGCAGTCGGAGCTGCCGCCACATCTCCTTCAGCACGCGGTCGACCAGGCGGCGATGCTCGCGCAGCACCATGCTGCCGTCCGCCCTCTCGCGAAACTTTGCCTGCAGCGCGGCGCGCTCGGCTTGCACGCCGGCTTTCAGGCGGGCGAGGGTGGCGCCGCCGTCCGCAAGCGTCGCGTGAGGGGACAGCATGGAGTCAGTGCTTTGGCGGCGGGGGAGTGCCGGCGGAAAGGGTCAGGACCTCGAATCCCGTTCCGGTTACGAGGACGGTGTGCTCCCATTGCGCCGACAGGCTGTGATCCTTGGTGACGATGGTCCAGCCGTCGGCGAGCTCGCGGATCGCCGGCTTGCCGGCGTTGATCATCGGTTCGATCGTGAAGATCATCCCCGGTTGGAGGCGCGTACCGGTCCCGGAGCGTCCGTAGTGCAGAACCTGCGGCTCTTCGTGGAATTTTCTCCCGATTCCATGGCCGCAGAACTCGCGCACGACGCTGTAGCCGTGGGATTCGGCGTGCCGCTGGATCGCGGCGCCGACGTCACCGAGAAAGGCCCCGGGGCGCACCTCGCGGATGCCGAGCCACATGCACTCGTAGGTCGTCTCGCACAGCCGCCTTGCCTGGATGGAAGGCTCCCCGACGTAGTACATGCGGCTTGAATCGCCGTGAAAACCGTCCTTGATCACGGTGACGTCGATATTCAGGATGTCACCCGCCTTGAGCACGCGCTCGCCCGGGATGCCGTGGCAGACTTGGTGGTTCACCGAGGTGCAGATCGACTTCGGAAAGGGCTTGTAGCCGGGCGGCGCATAGTTCAGCGGAGCGGGGATCGCCTTCTGCTCCTCGACGATCAAGTCATGGCAAAGACGATCGAGCTCGCCGGTCGTGACTCCGGGCTTGACGCGCGGAGCGACGAAGTCGAGCACTTCCCCGGCGAGCTGTCCGGCGATGCGCATGCGCTCGACTTCCTCGGCAGTCTTCAGATGTATCGTCATGCTTCAGCAAAAAAGTGCGAAGGATAAGTCATCGACCTCGTCGGGGCAAATCGCAGGCCGGCGTGGACGGGGTTCGCGGTCGCGGCCGGGGGCGGAGTAAAACTCTGTTTGCACAGGAAAAACTTGCATCTATTTCGATCCGCGTGCTACCATTTTAAGTCTCTAGCCGGGCCCGGGCTCGGCTAAATTTTTGCCGCTACGCCGTTAGGGTGCCCGCAAGCGTTTCAGCGGGTCATTGGGCCGGGGCGGCCCCTGAAATGTAACCCTAACCGGAGTCATCATGTCGACCACGATGCGCCAAATGCTCGAAGCGGGCGTGCATTTCGGCCACCAGACCCGCTACTGGAACCCGAAGATGGCGCCTTTCATCTTCGGTCATCGCAACAAAATTCACATCATCAATCTCGAGAAGACGATGGTGATGTACCAGGAGGCGATGAAATTCGTGCGCCAGCTCGCCTCCAACAAGGGCACCCTCCTGTTCGTCGGAACCAAGCGCCAGGCGCGCGAGATAATCCGCGAGGAAGCCGAGCGCTGCGGCGCCCCTTTCGTCGATCATCGGTGGCTCGGCGGGATGCTCACGAACTTCAAGACCGTCCGCCAGTCGATCAAGCGCCTGAAGGAAATGGAGGCCATGATCGAGGACGGAAGCATGGAGAAGCTGCCGAAGAAAGAAGCCCTGCACTTTCAGCGCGAGCTCGCCAAGCTGCAGCGCAGCCTCGGTGGCATCAAGGCGTTGGACAACCGGCCCGATGCGCTGTTCGTGATCGACGTCGGCTACCAGAAAGGGGCCGTCGCCGAGGCGAAAAAGCTCGGCATTCCCGTCATCGGGGTCGTCGATACCAATCACTCTCCGGACGGAATTGCCTACGTCATTCCGGGCAATGACGACTCGAGCCGGGCGATACGGCTGTATGCGCGCGGGATCGCCGATGCGATCTTGGAGGGCCGCAGCCAGGTGGTGCAGGAAATCATCGGTGCGGCCTCCGATGAGTTCGTCGAAGTCGAAGAGTCCGGGGCGAAAGGGCAATGATCGGCTATCGCGGCGCAAAAGGGGCGCGGCAGCCCCTTTTTTTTGAACCTCCAGAACAGCAGGGTTCCAGGTAATGGCGGAAATCACCGCAAGCATGGTCAGAGATCTGCGCGACAAGACCGACGCGCCGATGATGGAATGCAAGAGGGCGCTGGTTGAGGCGCAAGGCAATTCAGCCAAGGCCGAGGAGCTCCTGCGCGTCAGGCTCGGCAACAGGGCGTCGAGGGCCGCGACGCGAACGGCCGCCGAGGGCGTCGTCGCGGTTCACGTCGCGCCGGACGCGAAGACCGGCGCGATCGTGGAAGTCAACTGCGAGACCGATTTTGTGGCGAAGACCGAAGACTTCCAACGATTCGCGGCTTCGATAGCCGACTTGGCTGCGAAGAAGAATCCTCAGGACCTTGCCGTTTTGGGCAAGCTGGCGTTGGCAGGCTCTACGGCGGAGGACACGCGCAAGGCGCTCGTCGGACGTATCGGCGAGAACATTTCCATCCGCCGCTTTGCCAGTCTCAAGGCGAACGGTCGGCTCTACCACTACGTCCACCACGGCGGCGCCAAGATCGGCGTGCTCGTCGATGTAGTCGGCGGAGCGGAGCAACTTGGTCGTGACCTCGCCATGCACATTGCCGCGGCGAAGCCCATGGGATTGTCGGGCAACGACATCCCGGCCGATCTGGTTGCCAAGGAACGCAATATCGCCGCGGCAAAGGCGGCGGAATCGGGCAAGCCTGCCGACATCCAGAAAAAGATGGTAGAGGGAAGCGTGCAGAAATTTCTCAAGGACGTAACGCTGCTCGGCCAAATTTTCGTCAAGGATCCGGCCGGAAAACAAACCGTCGAAGCTCTGCTCAAGGCCGCCGGCGCGTCGGTTTCGCGCTTTGTGCTGTATGTGGTCGGCGAGGGAATCGAAAAGAAGGGGAACGGTCAAACGGCCTGAGCCATGGAGCTACACCCAGACAAGAAGAAAGAAAGACAGCCTGGAATGACCCCAACTGCCAAGTACAAACGTATCCTGCTCAAATTGAGCGGCGAGGCCCTGATGGGAGACGATCCCTTCGGGATCAATCGCGCCACCATCGAGCGCATCGTCGGCGAAATCTCTCAGGTCGCCGCGCTGGGGCTGGAGATCGCCGTGGTGATCGGAGGGGGCAATATTTTTCGCGGGGTGGCGCCGGGCGCGGCGGGGATGGATCGCGCCACCGCCGACTACATCGGAATGCTCGCGACCATCATGAACGCGCTTGCCCTGCAGGACGCCATGCGGCAGGGGGGCTTGAACGCGCGAGTGCAGTCTGCGCTCAACATAGAACAGATCGTCGAGCCCTACATCCGCAACAAGGCGATCCGCTACCTCGAGGAAGGCAAGATCGTGATTTTTGCCGCGGGAACAGGCAACCCGTTCTTCACGACCGATACCGCGGCGGCGCTGCGCGGAACGGAGATCGGCGCGGAAATGGTCCTCAAGGCGACCAAGGTCGACGGCATTTATACGGCCGATCCCAAGCTGCGTCCGGACGCCAAGCGCTACGACAAGTTGAGCTTTGACGAGGCCATGATCAAGAATCTTAGGGTGATGGATGCCACGGCCTTCGCGCTTTGCCGCGACCAGAAGCTTCCGATCACCGTGTTCAGCATCCTGAAAGTCGGAGCGATGAAGCGGGTCGTCACCGGTGAAAAAGAAGGCACGCTGGTTTACGTGAGCTCCTGAGATCGCTAGGAGGGGCATTCATGAATAGCCTGGCCGACGTCAAGAAGAATACCGAGCAGAGAATGCATAAGTCGCTCGAAGCCTTGAGAGCCGACTTGTCCAAAGTCCGCACCGGCCGAGCGCACGCGGGGCTGCTCGACCACGTCTCCGTAGATTACTACGGCAGTCAGATGCCGATCCCGAAGGTCGCCAACGTGAGCCTCCTCGACGCCCGTACCCTCGGGGTATCGCCCTGGGAGAAAAAGATGCTCGGCGCGATCGAAAAGGCCATCCGCGAGTCCGATCTTGGCCTGAATCCTGCTTCTCACGGAGACATGGTACGGGTGCCGATGCCGACCCTCACCGAGGAGCGTCGCCGCGACTTGATCAAAGTGATTAAGCACGAAGGGGAAAACGCCAAGGTCGCCGTTCGCAACTCGCGTCGCGACGCCAACCATGCGCTCAAGGAATTGCTGAAAGGCAAGGCGGTGTCCGAAGACGAGGAACGGCGCGCGCAAGACGAGATCCAAAAGCTCACCGACAAGCACATCGGCGAAATCGACAAGATGATCGCGGCAAAAGAGGCAGAGTTGATGGCGGTTTGATCGAACACCATAGAAATGTCTACCCCATGAAACCCTTCGCCAGCTCGACGCGCGAGATCCCCCTCCCCGGAGATATCCCTCGGCATATCGCCGTCATCATGGATGGCAACGGGCGTTGGGCCAAAAAGCGCTATCTCCCGCGCGTCGCCGGTCACAAGCAAGGGGTCGAGACGGTGCGTCGCGTCACGCGCGCGTGCACCGATCGGGGCATCGAATACCTGACCCTATTCGCCTTCAGCTCGGAGAACTGGCGCCGGCCCGCCGACGAAGTTTCGACGCTCAAGCAGCTGTTCATGGCCGCCCTGGAGCAGGAAGCCGAGCGGCTGCACGAAAACAAAGTGCGCCTCAAGATCATCGGCGATATCGCGCCCTTCGGAGCGCGCGTGGTCGAACTCGCGCGCCGCGCCCAGGAGCTCACTGCGCGCAATGCCGGGCTTACGCTCACCATCGCCGCCAACTATGGCGGCCGCTGGGATCTGATGCAGGCTTTGCTGAAGCTCGCGCGCAGCGGCCCGCTGCCGGCCGAGGGATTTACCGAGGAGCAACTCGCGCCGCATCTGGCGCTCAACTACGCGCCCGAACCGGATCTGTTCATTCGCACCGGCGGCGAGCAGCGCATCAGTAATTTCCTGCTTTGGCAGCTTGCTTATACCGAACTCTACTTCACCCCGACGCTGTGGCCGGATTTCGACGCCAAGCAGCTCGACGCTGCGATCGCTTGGTATCGCGAGCGCGAGCGCCGCTTCGGGCGGACCAGCGAGCAGCTGGAAAAAACCAAACGCGAGAACAGCAGCCGGCGGAGGCTCGCGTAGGGCCTCCTGCTTTGCAGGCGGATACGCGCGGGCACCCATGCTCAAAACCCGCGTGATGACAGCGGCTGTCCTGCTTGCCGGATTCGTCTCGGCGCTGTTCCTGTTGCCCCAGAACGGCTGGATCGCATTTTGCGCCGTGTTTCTCGGACTTTCCGCTTGGGAATGGGGAGCGCTGATGGCTCTTGCCGCAGTCGGGCGCTCGATTTACTCGATCTTCTTGGTTGGACTTTTCGTGCTGCCGGGGATCCTCGAGACCTCCGTGACGAACGGGCGGTATGCGCCGGCCTGGGTTTACTATGTCGCGGGCTCGTTTTGGATCGTCCTCGTTCCGCTGTGGATTGGGTGGCGACAGCGCATCGACGGTCGCGCCTTGCTGCTCGCAGTGGGGGCGATCGTGCTGGTGCCCGCTTTCGCCGCGATGGTCGATCTGCGCAGCATTCATCCGTCCCTATTGATCGCGGTCCTGGGTACCGTCTGGGTCTCCGACACGGCTGCGTATTTCGCCGGCCGGCGCCTCGGGCGGCGCAAGCTCGCACCATCGATCAGCCCCGGGAAGACCTGGGAAGGCGTTGCCGGAGCGCTCGCGGCAGTCGGGATCTACGCGCTTGCGTGGGCGGGCTTGGGCGCGCCGGGCCACACATCCGCCTGGCCCGCCGCGATGAGGGTGGCAGTGACGTGGATTCTTCCGGTTCTTCTCGGGCTCGCCGTGGTTGGAATGATTGGCGATCTGTTCGAATCTCTGATAAAACGCCAGGCGGGAGTCAAGGACAGCGGCACGCTTCTCCCCGGCCACGGGGGGATACTCGACCGCATCGATGCGTCCGTGGCGATGCTCCCACTGGCGGTGCTTGCGTTCATGAGATGACCACGATCCAAAACATCGCGATACTCGGAGCGACGGGTTCGATCGGAGCGAGTACTCTGGATGTGATCGCGCGGCATCCATCGCGCTTCCGCGTGGCCGCGCTGACCGCCCATCGGCAAGTCGATGAGCTGGCAAACCTGTGCAGGCGACACCGACCCGACACCGTGTGCGTGGCGGACGCCGCGCATGCGCCTCGGCTCCGCGAGCGCCTGGCGGAGGCGGGTGTCGGCTGCCGCGTTCTCGCCGGCGAGGCGGGGCTCGTGGAAGTGGCTTCCCTGCCCGAAGTCGACTGCGTCATGGCCGCGATCGTCGGGGCGGCCGGGCTTCGCGCCACGCTCGCCGCGGCGAGGGCGGGCAAGAAGCTGCTGCTCGCAAACAAGGAAGCGCTGGTGGTCGCCGGCCCCGTGTTCATGGAGACCGTGCGAGCCAGCGGGGCCATGCTGCTGCCGATCGACAGCGAGCACAACGCCATCTTCCAATGCCTACCGCCGTTCGCCTCGGGGGAGCTCGTCGCGAAAGGAATCCGCAGGATCCTCCTCACCGGATCCGGGGGGCCGTTCAGGAGCCGTTCGCGCGCAGAGCTCCACCGGGTCACGCCCGACGAAGCGTGCGCCCATCCGAACTGGGTCATGGGACGCAAGATCTCGGTGGATTCGGCGACCATGATGAACAAGGGACTGGAGATCATCGAGGCGCGGTGGCTCTTCGGTGCAAGCCCGGAACAGATCCAGGTCGTCGTGCATCCGCAGAGCGTGGTCCATTCGATGGTCGAGTACGCCGACGGTTCCGTGATCGCTCAGCTCGGGCACCCCGACATGCGCACGCCGATCGCCCAGGCGCTCGCCTATCCCGAGCGCATCGAGGCCGGAGTGTCGTCGCTCGACCTCTTTCGCATCGGGCACCTCTCCTTCGAGCAGCCCGATTTCGAGCGCTTTCCCGCCCTGAACCTAGCTTATGCCGCTCTCAGAAGCGGAGGCGCCGCACCGGCCACTCTCAACGCGGCCAACGAGATCGCGGTGGCCGCGTTTCTCGAGGGCCGGTTGCCGTTCTTGCTGATCACCGCAGTCATCGAGGAAACGCTCGCCGGTCTTCCTGCGAGTCCTCTCGCCGCGCTTGAGGATGTCCTCGCCGCCGATGCGAGGGCCCGGGTACGTGCGAACCAGATCGTCACGCGACTGAAAGCGCACGCCGCATGAATTTCGCCATCACCGTCTTGGCCTTCGTCGTCGCGCTGGGCGTGCTGATCGTGTTTCACGAGTTCGGCCACTATCTGATCGCGCGCCTTTTCGGAGTAAAGGTATTGCGCTTCTCGATCGGTTTCGGCAGGCCGCTGTGGCGGATCCGAAGCGGACGGGACCGGACCGAATGGGTGATCGCGGCGCTGCCGCTCGGCGGCTACGTGAAAATGCTCGACGAGCACGAGGCGCCGGTCGCGCCGGAAGAAGCGCACCGGGCGTTCAATCGCCAGAGAGTCTGGCGGCGCATCGCGATCGTCGCTGCGGGGCCGGCGGCGAATTTTTTGCTTGCCATCGTATTCTACTGGGCCCTTTTCGTAGGCGGCGTGCAGGAGGCGAAACCCGTCGTCGGCACCCCGGACCCGGGAACGGTCGTGCAGGCGAGCGGCTTTCGGCGGGGCGAGACGATCCTGAAGATAAACGACGAGCCGATGGCGAGCTGGCAGCAAGTGCGTTGGCGCCTGCTGCAGCTCGCAGTGGAAAAACGGCCGGCGCGAGTCGAGGTGATCGACCCCCAGCAGCGGCTTACCTGGCGCACTCTGGATCTGTCGGGTTTCGATCTCGAAGGCTTCGACAGCGATCCCCTCGCGCGCTTGGGTCTGAGGCTGAACCTGCCCGATGTCGCTCCGGTGGTCGACAAGATCGTGCCGGGAAGCGTCGCGGACGTTGGGGGCTTGCGGCCGGGGGACCGCGTCGTGGCGATCGACGGCGGTGAGATTCGCGTCTGGGAAGATCTCGTCAAAGCCGTCCGGGCGCGGCCGGGCGAATTCCTGAAATTGGGCATCGTTCGCGGTAGCGAGAAGATCGATATCCGGCTGAAGCCGGAAGCAGTTCAGGAGAACGGCGCGCGCTTCGGCCGCATCGGAGCTTTGCCTCGTCGAGATCCCCAGGCAATGAAGGATCTCGTCACGACCGTACGCTATTCGCCGGCTGCCGCGCTTGGAATGGCCCTCGAGCGGACCTGGGAGATGTCGGCGTTCAGCCTGAAGATGCTCGGAAAGATGGTCGTCGGCCAGGTCTCCTGGAAAAACCTGAGCGGCCCGGTGACGATCGCCGATTACGCGGGTCAGTCGGCGCAGTTGGGGATCGGCGCCTACATCGCATTTCTCGCGTTGATCAGCATCAGCCTGGGCGTGCTCAACCTTCTCCCGATTCCGTTATTGGATGGGGGACACTTGCTGTATTATTTGGTCGAGATTTTCAAGGGCAGCCCGGTTTCGGAGCGAACGATGGAGCTGGGCCAGCGTCTGGGCCTCACCTTGCTGCTGTTCCTGATGGCGTTCGCCATCTACAACGATTTCAACCGCTTGTTCGCGGGTTAATGATCGACCAGTGAAAAACGCGCTACGAGCCGCGCTCTTTCCGCTCGTGCTCGCCGGGCCCGCGTGGGCGTTCCAACCCTTCGTCGTCCGGGACATTCGCGTCGAGGGCATCCAGCGCATCGAGGCGGGAACGGTCTTCAGCTATCTCCCCGTCAAAGTCGGCGACACGATGACCGACGAAAACGCCGCCGGCGCGATTCGCTCCCTGTTCGCTACCGGGTTTTTTCGCGACGTCAGGCTCGAGGTCCAGGGAAACGTGCTGATCGTGACCCTCGAGGAGCGGCCGGCCATCGCTTCGATCGATTTCGTCGGGATGAAGGAATTCGAAAAGGACAAGGTCAAGCAAGGGCTGCGCGACGTCGGGTTCCAGGAGGGCCGCATCTTCGATCGTGCCCTGCTCGACCAGGCGGAGCAGGAGCTCAAACGCCAGTATCTGACCCGGGGCCTTTACGGCGTGGAGGTGACCACGACCGTCACGCCTCTCGACCGCAACCGGGTCGCAATCAATTTCAACCTGAACGAGGGGGAAGTCGCGAAGATCAAGAGAATCAACATCGTGGGCAACCGCGCGTTCACCGAGGACGAATTGCTCCGCGTACTCCAGCTGCGCACTCCGGGTTGGTTCACCTGGTTTTCGAAGAACGACCAATACTCACGGCAAAAGCTCCAAGCCGACCTCGAAGCGATGCGCTCGCATTACCTGAACGCGGGCTACCTCGAGTTCAATATCGAATCGACCCAGGTCTCGATCACGCCAGACCGCCGCGACATCTACATCACGATCAACATCAGCGAGGGCGAGAAATATGAAGTTGCCGACGTGAAGCTGGGAGGCGACTTGCTCGTCCCCGAAGCGGAGCTTCGCTCGTTGATCACGATTAAACCGGGCGAGACCTTTTCCAGGGAAAAGCTCACCGACTCGACCAAGGCGATCACCGACAGGCTGGGGCGGGAAGGGTATGCTTTTGCCAACGTCAATGCGAATCCCGACATCGACAAGGGGACGCGCAAGGTCAGCTTCACCTTTCTGATCGACCCCGGACGGCGCGTCTATGTGCGGCGGATCAACGTCGTTGGAAACTCGCGCACCCGCGACGAGGTGGTGCGTCGCGAGATGCGCCAGCTCGAGGGCAGTTTTTTCGACAGCCAGAAGCTGCAGCTCTCCAAGCAGCGGATCGACAAGACGGGTTTTTTCAGCGAAGTCGAAGTCGAGACGCCGGCGGTGCCCGGCACCACCGATCAGGTCGACGTCACCGTGCGGGTCAAGGAGAGGCCCACCGGCGCGGTGCTGCTCGGCGTGGGTTTCTCGAGCGTCGACAGATTCATCGTTCAGGCCTCGGTTCAGCAGAGTAATTTTTTTGGAACCGGCAACACGGTGGGCCTGCAAGTCGCCTCCGGATCGGTCAACAAGGTCGTCTCGTTTTCCTTTACCGATCCCTACTACACGGTCGACGGAGTCAGCCGCGGCTTCGACGTCTACCGGCGCGACGTCAACGCCACGACCCTGGGAATCGGCAACTATAGAACCACCACGGTCGGCGGGGGGGTACGTTTCGGAGTGCCTTTTACCGAGTACGACACCTTGTTTTTTGGCCTGGGTACGGAACAGGTCAAGCTCTTCCTCGCCCCGGACAGCCCGCAGCGTTACCTGGTTTTTCAAAACCAGTTCGGCGGCAACTATATTACGCTGATCAGCACTGCCGGCTGGGTCCGAGACTCGCGGGACAGCTTCATCTGGCCCACGAGAGGTCACCTCGAGCGTGCCAATCTGGAACTGGCGACGCCGCCCGGAGATCTCGAGTACTGGAAATATTCCTACACCCACCAGTATTTCTACTCGTACTCGCCTAGGCTAACGTTCGTGCTCAGCGGGGAGCTCGACGCCAGTGACGGATTTGGTGGAAAACCGCTGCCGTTTTTCAAGAACTACTACTCGGGGGGCATCGGCAGCGTGCGCGGATACCGGACCGCGTCATTGGGTCCACGCGACATCGACGGCAGCTTCCTGGGAGGCAATCGGAAAGTCAACGGATCGGCGGAGCTGTTGTTTCCGGTGCCGGGAAGCGCGCTTGACCGGTCGATGCGATTTGGAGCTTTCATCGACGCGGGACAAGTCTACGGCTTCACCGAAAAGCTCGACCTTTCGCAGCTGCGTGCCTCGGCGGGATTGAGCTTCGCGTGGAACTCACCGGTCGGCCCGATGAAAATCAGCATCGCGAAACCGCTCAACGCCAAGCCCGGGGACGATCTTCAGAACATCCAGTTCACGCTTGGAACCCTGTTCTGACGGCCCGGTATAATCCCTTCTCAAAGACAGGGCCCATGGCAGCTTCGAAAAACTACTCTCTCGCCGCCGGCATCCTCAGCGCATCCCTAGGGGTCGTCGGTTCGGCACTGGCGCAGTCGAGCATAGGGTTCGTCAGCTTGGAGCGGATCCTGAGGGAAGCGCCCGCCGCGCAGCGGGCCCAGAAGAAACTGGAGCAGGAATTCTCCCAGCGCGGGCAGGAGCTCTCCAAGATAGCGGATCAGCTGAAGAAGATGCAGGGAAACCTGGAGAAGAACGCCGTGACGATGTCGGAATCGGAACGGCAGAAGCGCGAACGCGAATTCGGCGATGTCAACCGGGATTTTCAGCGCAGGCAACGGGAGTTCAACGAGGACCTGGCGCAGCGGCGCAAGGAGGAGTTCGACGTGGTCCTCGAACGCGCCAACCGGGCCGTGAGGCAGATCGCGGAGGCGGAAAAACTCGACGTCGTGTTCCAGAACGAGCAGGTCGTGTGGGCGAGCACCCGCATCGACATCACGGACAAGGTCATCAAGGCGCTAGAGGATACCCGCGCGGGCAAGTGATTCGGCGTGACGCAACCCATTTCGCGTACTTATCGGCTTGGTGAAATCGTCGCCAAGCTGGGCGGGGAGCTGATAGGCGATCCCGATGCAGAGATTCTGCGGATCGCCACGTTGGAAAGCGCCGGCCCGGGCGATCTTTGCTTCCTTTCGCATCCTCGGTACCGGGCGCACTTGCGCGACACCCGCGCCTCGGCCGTGATTTTGGCGCGCGAGGAACGGGACGCGACTGCCTTGCCGAGGATCCTCTGCGACGACCCCTATGTCTATTATGCCCGGGCCGCGCAGCTGTTCGGCTCCGACAGTCGCCCCGTTCCGGGAATCCACGCGCGCGCCGTCGTCGAAGAGGAAGCCGAAATTCCGGCCTCCGCCACGGTAGGACCCGGCTGCCACATCGGACGCGGTGCACGGTTGGGGGAGCGCGTCGTGATCGATGCGAGCTGCACGATCGGCGAGGATGCATCGATCGGAGAGGACAGCCGCCTGGGTCCCTCGGTGACGGTCTATCCCCGGTGCGTCATAGGCAAGCGCGCCTTGATCCACGCCGGCGTGGTGATCGGCGCCGACGGTTTCGGCATGGCGCCCGATTCCGGACGCTGGATCAAGATTCCGCAGACCGGGCGCGCCGTCATAGGCGACGACGTCGAGATCGGCGCTAACACCACGATCGACCGCGGTGCGCTCGACGATACGGTGATCGAGGACGGCGTCAAGCTCGACAACCAGATCCAGATCGGCCACAACGTGCGCATCGGTGCGCATACCGCGATGGCCGGCTGTGCAGCCGTCGCGGGCAGCACGCGCATCGGAGCGCACTGCGCCATCGGCGGTGCCGCGCGCATCATCGGCCATTTGACGATCGCCGACCACGTGACGATCTCCGCCGCAGCCGTGGTGACGAAATCCATCACGCGCGCCGGCACCTATGCCGGGACGCTGCCCTCGGCGCCCAGCCGCGAATGGGCGAAGACAGTGGCGCACCTGCGCAGCCTCGATCGGCTGACCAAGCGGATCCGTGATCTCGAAAAGCGACTCCCAGTAAAGAGAAAGAGGTAAGAGATGGACATCCGAGAGATCCTGGAATACTTGCCTCACCGCTATCCCATGCTGCTCCTGGACCGGGTGCTCGAATGCGAGCCGGGCAAGCGACTTCTCGCGCTCAAGAACGTCTCCATGAACGAGCTTTTCTTTACCGGGCATTTCCCGCACTATCCGGTGATGCCGGGCGTCATGATCATCGAGGCGCTCGCCCAGGCGGCGGCCGTATTGTCGTTCCGCACCATGAACACGAAACCGGACGACAAGTCGGTCTACTACTTCGCGGGAATCGACGAAGCACGGTTCAAGCGCCCGGTGGTTCCGGGCGACCAGCTCCTGCTCGAGGTCGCGGTGGAACGCAGCGCCCGGGGACTGTGGAAATTCGCCGGACAGGCACGCGTCGGCGATGCGCTCGCCGCCGAAGCGAAGATCCTGTGCACGCTGCGCCCGATATGATTCACCCGACCGCCATCGTTCATTCCGGAGCGAAGCTCGCCCCGCGAGTATCGGTGGGACCCTATTCGATCATCGGCGAGCACGTCGAAATAGGGGAGGGGACTTCGATCGGGTCGCACGTGGTTATCGAGGGGAGAACTCGCATAGGGGCTCAAAATCGGATTTTCGGATTCAGCTCGCTCGGGGGGCCGCCCCAGGACAAGAAATACGCCGGTGAAGCGACCGCGCTCGAGATCGGCGACCGCAACACCATCCGCGAGTACTGCACTTTCAGCTGCGGCACCGTGCAGGACGCTGGCGTTACGCGCATCGGCAGCGACAACTGGATCATGGCCTATGTGCATATCGCGCATGACTGCCGGGTCGGCGACCACACGGTCTTCGCCAATGTGGCGACGCTTGCCGGTCATGTCCAGGTCGGGGACTACGCCGTGCTGGGCGGGTTTACCGGAGCGCATCAGTTCGTCTCGATCGGCGCGCACTCGATCACCGGGGTCGCTACGGTCCTCCTGCAGGATCTGCCTCCATACGTCATGGCCGCCGGCAATACGGCGAAGCCGTTCGGAATAAACAGCGAAGGGCTGAAACGGCGCGGCTTTGCCGCTGCAAAAATCACCGCGATCAAGCGCGCCTACAAGACCCTGTACAGGTCAGGTCTCGCGCTCGCGGAAGCGCGGCGCAAGATTGCGGGCCAGGCCGTCAAGTCGCCTGAGCTGCAGGTGCTCGTCGATTTCCTCGAGCGCTCGCAGCGGGGCATCATTCGCTAGCCGCGGTGGAAGGCAAACCCATCGTCGTGGGCATAGTCGCGGGGGAGGCTTCGGGGGACTTTCTCGGAGCTCATCTCATCGCCGCGCTGCGCGAGCGCATTCCCGGACTGAAGTTCGTCGGCATAGGCGGTCCGAAGATGGAGGCGGAGGGCCTAGCTTCCTGGTTCCCCATGGAGAAGCTCGCAGTGCGCGGCTACGTCGAGGTGCTGCGGCATTTTCTGGAAATCCATGCAATTCGGCGCAAGCTCCGGCGTCGGCTCGTCGCGGCGAGGCCGAGGCTTTTCATCGGCGTCGACGCGCCCGATTTCAACCTGCCGCTCGAGCGCAAGCTCAAGCGAGCGGGCATTCCGGCGGTCCACTACGTGAGCCCGTCGCTGTGGGCCTGGCGCGGCGGGCGCATGTCCGCGATCGCGGCGTCGGTCGACAAGATGCTGGTTTTATTCCCGTTCGAGGAGCCCCTTTACCGCGCCGCCGGAGTGCCGGTGGCCTACGTCGGACACCCTCTGGCGGATTTGAGCTCCGACGAGGACGAATCGGCCGCAGCAAAGGAACAATTGCGGCTGCCTGCGACACGCAAAGTCGTGGCGCTGATGCCCGGCAGCCGGCAGTCGGAAGTGCGCTACATGGCCTCAAGCCTCATACAAACGGCCAAGCTGATCGCTGCGCGGCAGCCCGCCGTGCATTTTCTGGTGCCGCTCGTGAGCCGCGAAACACGCGCCATTTTCGAACAGGCGATGTACGACGCCGATGCGGGTGAACTGCCGCTCACCGTTCTGTTCGGGCATGCGCGCGATGCGATCGCGGCGTGCGACGTCGCGCTCGTGGCGAGCGGGACCGCGACGCTGGAGGCCGCGCTCGCCCGCAAACCGATGGTGATCACCTATAAGATGGCGCGACTCACGTACGGCATGATGTCGAAGATGGGATACCTCCCGTGGGTGGGTCTGCCCAACATCATCGCCGGGGAATTCATCGTTCCGGAAATTCTCCAGCACGATGCGACACCCGAGAACCTCGCACAGGCGGTGCTGAATTCGCTCAACGATCCCGTCGTCAACCGCAGACTCCCGGAGCGCCTCGACCAGATACGGCGGCTCCTGCGCAGGGACACCGCCGCCCGGGCTACGGAAGCGCTCATGCCGTGGCTGCGGTCCGCCTGATCTGCGGCGTCGACGAAGCCGGCCGCGGGCCGCTCGCAGGGCCGGTCTGCGCCGCCGCGGTCGTATTCGATCCGAGGCGGCGCGCACCGCGCGGCATCGCCGACTCCAAGGTCTTGAGCTCGCGGGAGCGCGAGCGGCTCACGATCCTCATCAAGGACAGAGCGCTGGCCTGGGCAATCGCCTGGGCGAGCGTCGAGGAAATCGACAGCTTGAACATCCTGCAGGCGAGCCTGCTCGCCATGCGGCGCGCGGTGGAGACACTTTCGGTCTTGCCCCACGAGGTGTTGTTCGATGGTTCGCATTGCCCGATGCTTGCGGTGCCGGCCCGGGCGATCGTAGACGGCGACGCGAAAGTGAGGGTAATCGCGGCGGCATCCATCCTGGCGAAGACCGCGCGCGATGCCGAGATGCGCCGGCTGCACGGGCAGTTTCCGCAATACGGTTTCGACGCGCACAAGGGGTATCCGACGCCGCGGCACCTTCGCGCGCTGCGACGGCACGGCGTATGCGAGGTCTATCGCCGCAGCTTCGCTCCGGTCCGCGAGATCCTGGACCGTGAGCGTTGAGGGCGCGGCGCGAGCTCCGCGAGGAGCCTGCGCAGTCCTTCCCGCTCGGCGGCCGGCCGGAACAGTGGCCGGCGGGCTATGGTAAGACGCTTCAGGCGCGCGTAATAGGCGGGATCCAGGGCCGCGCGACGTATCTGGCGCGCAAGTGCAGCTTCGCTTGCGAGCCGGTAGGTACCGGGGTAGCCGCGCCCGAGCATGCCGACGTTCCCCGAGATCCGGGAGGCGACCACCGGCACGCCCGCGGCTGCGGCTTCGCAAATCACGTTGGCGCCGCCTTCCATTCGCGAGCTGAGCACGAGGAGGTCGCTTCGCGAGAGCCAGCCAAGCGCAGTTCGATGCGGCACATTTCCCAGCCACCGGTAACGGCGATCGGCACTCATCAGGCGCTGCGCTTTGCGGGCCATGTTCGGCGAGAGCGCCTCGCCGAGGTGAACGATCTCGAGTTCAGGCAAGTCGGCGAGATGAGCGAGCGCAAGTGCGGCGCGGAAGGGATCTTTCTCTTCCCGCAGATGTCCGATCACCGCCAGACGAAAACGGCGCGAAGGCGGTTCACGGGAGGCGTGGACTTCGGCTGACTGGTAAATCACGCGGGTCTTGCGTCTGAACCGTACCGGAAGCTCGAGCCTTCCCATGTCCTGCAGGACGACCAGGCGATCGGCGAGCGCGAGCGAGGCCCGCGCGTCGCTATCCGTGCGGATGTCCCGGTACAGATCGGTGCCGGTCAGCACGACGACCAGGGGCGATTCGGGAAACCGTTCGCTGAATTGCGCGATAGCGTCGTGGCTGCGCCGTGCGTGGAGCGCGATCATCGCGTCGGCCGCCCGGCCGTCCCAGCGAACCGAGACCCGGACCCGGTGGCCGAGCGAGCGCAGCATCGCGGCCCAGCGCGTCGCGGTGTGGCGGTTGCCGCTTCGAGAGCGTGCTCCAGCGGGGGTGATGAGCGCGATTTTCATGCTATGTTTGAACCCTCTTATGTTTCCTGAATCTCTGTCGCGGCAATTGCGCGATGCCAGGCAGCGCACCCGCCTCCTCACCCGCGATCTCGAAGGTCCTCAATTGTTCGGTCCGAAGCTCGCGATCGTCAATCCGGTGCTGTGGGAGCTGGGGCACGTCGCCTGGTTCCAGGAGCTCTGGTGCCTGAGACTGCGCTCCGACGAAACGCTCTCGGAGAGCATCCTCGAAGGCGCCGATGCGCTCTACGATTCGGCGGCGGTCGCGCATGACACGCGCTGGGACCTGCCGCTTCCGGATCTGCGGGCCACGCTCGAATTTCAGGATCGCGTCCTCGAGCGCGTGCTGGCGCGGCTCGAGCGCGAGCCGGACAACGAGTGGTTTCTCTATTTCGTGCAACTGGTGCTCTTCCACGAAGACATGCACGCGGAAGCGTTTCACTATACACGGCAGACGCTCGGCTATGCGGACCCGCTAGCGCGAGCCGAGGATGCAGGGAAGGGCGCCTTGGACGGAGACGTCGAGTTGCCCGGCGGAGAGTTTCTGCTCGGCGCGGCGCGAAATTCCGGGTTCCATTTCGACAACGAAAAATGGGCTCACCGGGTCAAGCTCGAGCCCTTCCGCATTGCCCGGGCGCCGGTCACGAATGCGCAATTCCTGGAATTCGTTCGCGACGGCGGGTATTCCCGCCGCGATCTCTGGTCGCCCGAGGGCTGGAACTGGAAGCAAGGGGCTAGAGGCCCTCGCTACTGGGTCGAGCGTGACCGGGAGTGGCGGGAGCGGCGCTTCGACGAGGAGGTGCACTTGGACGGCGATCTCCCGGTCATGCACGTCAACTGGCACGAGGCGAACGCCTATTGCCGCTATGCGGGCCGGCGTTTGCCGAGCGAAGCGGAATGGGAGATAGCTGCGGCGTTTTCGCGCGTCACACCGGCCAATCTGGGCGGATCGGGCCGCGTTCCCGTGGGCGAATTCGCGGAGGGAGACAGCGCTGCCGGCTGCCGCCAGATGCTCGGCAACGTCTGGGAGTGGACTTCCAGCACCTTCGCGCCCTATCCGGGTTTCGTACGCGATCCCTATCGCGAGTATTCCGAGCCATGGTTTGGAACTCACAAGGTATTGCGCGGAGGAAGCTTTGCGACGCCCTCGCGGCTGATCTCCAATACCTGGAGGAATTTTTATACTCCGGACCGCGGCGACATCTTCGCGGGATTCCGCACCTGCGCCATCGAGTGAAGTCCATCCAGTCCAAAGACAACCCGCAGATCAAGGCCCTGATCAAGCTGGCCGGATCGTCGCGGGAGCGACGCAGGACCGGTACCACGCTTCTGGAAGGCGAGCATCTGGTGCGTGCGTATCAGGAGAGCGGCGGCGTAGCCGAGACGATCGTCGCCAGCGACACCGCCCTTGCCGATCCAAAGGTCCGCCGGTTTTTCGAAAACGTTCCGGCGCGTTCGCGCCTCGCGCTCGCGGACGGCCTCCTCGACCGCATCTCCCAGCTCGTGAGCTCGGCCGGTGTGGCGGCGGTCATCAGGACGCCTCAACCGGGTCCAGTGCCGCAAAGCGTTTCGGACTGCCTGCTGCTGGAAAACATCCAGGATCCGGGAAATCTGGGATCGATCTTTCGAACGGCCGTGGCGGCAGGCGTGTCGCAGGTTTTCCTGTCGAAGACCTCGGTCTTCGCCTGGTCGCCGAAGGTCATGCGCGCCGGCATGGGCGCGCATTTCTTCCTCTCGATCTTCGAGGGCGTGGATGTCGACGAATTCGCGCAACCGTTCCGCGGCTCGGTGGTTGCCATGGAACCGCGCGCCGGAGCCTCGCTCTACGACCTCGACCTCAAGGGGGCGGTCGCCTGGCTGTTCGGCAACGAGGGCGCGGGATTGTCCGAGAGGGCAGGCCACCTCGCCACGCACCGCGTACGCATCCCCATGCCCGGCCCCGCCGAGTCGCTGAACGTCGCCGCGGCGGTGGCGATCTGCCTCTTCGAGCAGAATCGCCAGCGAAGCGGCGGCTAGTAGCCCCTGCGCTCCAGCTTGAATTCCTGCATGATCGTCGTGGCGATTTCCTCGATCGATTTCGTCGTCGAATTCGCCCAGCGTATGCCTTCGCGCGACATCAGTTTCTCCGCCTGCTGCACTTCGTAGCGGCAGTTCTCCAGGTCGGCGTACTGGCTGTTGGGTCGGCGCTCGTTGCGGATCTCCCGCAGCCGTTCGGGCGCGATCGAGAGTCCGAAGAGCTTGCGGCGGTGGGCCTGGAGCGCGGCGGGCAGGCTCATCCGGTCGAAGTCCTCCGGGATGAGCGGGCAGTTCGCCGCGCGGATTCCGAATTGCAGCGAGAGATACAGGCTCGTGGGGGTCTTGCCGCTGCGCGACACCCCGACCAGGATCACGTCCGCCTTGTCGAGGTCCCTGGACGAAGCCCCGTCGTCGTGGGCGAGGGCGAAATTGATCGCGTCGATGCGGTGGGTGTAACCCTTGGCGTCCCGCGCGCTGTGGGACCGGCCTATCGTGTGGGTGGATTTCGCGCCGAACTCCGCCTCGAGCGGATCCAGAAAGCTCTCGAAGAAATCCATCACGAAAGCGTTGGCCTTGCGCATCGTTTCGCGCATTTCGGCGTTGATCAGAGTGGTGAAGACGACGGGCCGGCCGTTTCCCGCGGCGGAGGCCTCGTTGATCCGGGTCACGCAGGCCTGGGCCCTCTCGACCGAGTCCACGAAGGGGACGGTCGTCTGTTCGAACTGGATGCCGTCGAACTGCGTGAGCAGGCTGTGACCGAGCATCTCGACCGTGATCCCGGTCCCGTCGGAGACGAAGAACACGGTTCGGCGCGGATCGGGCATGAAAAAGGGGTGGGGCGGAGTATTTTGGCTGCGCGGGGAATGCGCTGCCTGTAACATAACGGTTTCAACATGATCCTTCAACCTCGGCGAAGGACCGCTCCATGACTCGGCTCAAATACGTGGTGAATTTCGATCGGCTCGGAATGGGCGACATCGAGCGCGTTGGCGGGAAGAATGCATCGCTGGGCGAGATGTTAGTCCAGCTCTCCAAGGCGGGAGTCCAGGTCCCCGGCGGCTTTGCCACCACCGCCGCGGCGTTCCGCGAATTCCTCGCGGCAGGCGGCCTGGCGGCGCGCATCGAGGCGCGCCTGAAGGGACTCGATGCC
>Ga0209807_1000085_pt1 | contig 37520 bp, 37 predicted proteins | sample GraSoiAngelo_154_FD_186168 | JGI IMG/M metagenome (GOLD analysis project Ga0209807, IMG submission 186168) | Grasslands soil microbial communities from the Angelo Coastal Reserve, California, USA - 14_1009_13_20cm (SPAdes) (version 2) | ecosystem: Environmental > Terrestrial > Soil > Grasslands ... | reverse complement strand
CAGGCGGCCGTCGCGCCGCCGGGTGACGACGTTCTTGTTTCCCCATTCGGGGTCGGGCTTGGGGAAGTCCTCGCGCGTGTGGCCGCCGCGGCTCTCCTCACGGATGAGCGCACTTCTGGCCACCGCTTCGGACACGGCGATGAGGTTCTCGAGGTCCAGCGCCAGGTGCCACCCCGGGTTGTACACGCGACTGCCCTTCACACCGGCCCGAGTCGCGCGTGCGCGCAGCCGCTCGAGGCGCGCGAGCGCTTCCTCGAGCTCGTCGCGCCGGCGGATGATGCCGACGAGCTCCTGCATGGTGTCCTGCAGCTCGGCGTGGATCGCGTACGGGTTTTCGCCGCCGCCGCGCTCGAACGGGGCCTCGAACCGCTGCGCATATGCGTTCAGCCGGCCGGCATCGGCGCGCGGCGCGGGCGAGTGCTTGCTGTACTCGGCGGCGGCTTGACCGGCACGCTTGCCGAACACCAGGAGGTCGGAAAGCGAATTTCCGCCGAGCCGGTTCGCGCCGTGCATGCCTGCCGCGACCTCGCCGGCCGCGTAGAGGCCGGGCACGGTCGCCGCAGCCGTGTCCGCGTCGACGCGGATGCCGCCCATGATGTAGTGGAGAGTCGGACCGACCTCCATCGCCTCTTTCGTGATATCGACGTCGGCCAGCTCCTTGAACTGGTGGTACATCGAGGGCAGCCGGCGACGGATGTAGTCGGCGGGGCGGCGCGACGCGATATCGAGGAACACGCCGCCGTGCTCGGTGCCGCGTCCCGCCTTGACCTCGGTGTTGATCGCGCGAGCGACCTCGTCGCGCGGGAGCAGATCGGGCGTGCGGCGATTGTTCTTCTTGTCGTCGTACCAGGCGTCCGCCTCGCGCTCGGTGTCAGCCGTGTCGGCTCGGAAGAACTCCGGGATGTACTTGAACATGAAGCGCTCGCCCTTGCTGTTCTTGAGCGTCCCGCCGTCGCCGCGGACTCCCTCAGTGACGAGGATCCCTCGCACCGAGAGCGGCCAGACCATCGCGGTGGGGTGGAATTGCGTCATCTCCATGTCGATGAGGTCAGCTCCGGCCTCGAGCGCCATCGCGATCCCGTCTCCGGTGTACTCCCACGAGTTCGAGGTGACCTTCCACGCCTTTCCGACGCCGCCGGTCGCGAGGACCACGGCCTTCGCGTCGAACGCGATGAGCCCGCCGGACTGGCGCCAGTAACCGATCGCGCCGGTGACACGCTGGCCGTCGGTGATGAGGTGCCGGAGCGTGCACTCCATGAAGACGTCGATGCCGCTCGCGACGGCATGGTCCTGCAGCGTGCGGATCATCTCGAGACCGGTGCGGTCGCCAACGTGAGCCAGCCGAGCGTATCTGTGTCCGCCGAAGTCGCGCTGGAGAATGAGACCGTCCTCCGTGCGGTCGAAGAGCGCGCCCCATTCCTCGAGCTCGAGGACTCGATCCGGCGCCTCCTGCGCGTGCAGCTGCGCCATGCGCCAGTTGTTCAGGAGCTTTCCGCCGCGCATGGTGTCCCGGAAGTGGACTTTCCAGTTGTCCTCGGGCCACACGTTGCCGAGCGCCGCGGCGATCCCGCCCTCGGCCATCACCGTGTGGGCCTTGCCGAGGAGCGACTTGCACACGATCGCCGTCTTCGCGCCGAGCGCGTGAGCTTCGATGGCGGCGCGGAGGCCCGCGCCGCCGGCGCCGATCACCACGACGTCGTATTCGTGACGCTCCACATCCACGGCTAGAACACGATCCGCGGGTCGGTCAGCACGCCCATCGCTAGAAGGCGGATGTACAGATCGGTGGAGGCGACGACGATGAGGCTCGTCCAGGCCCAACGGGCATGGCGCGCGTTCAAGGTGTTGGCCCAGCTCCAGAGCCGGAACCGCAGCGACTTTCCGTGGAACGAGTCCAGATATCCGCCGACGAGATAGCGAAGGGAGTGACAGCTGAGCGAATAGCCGGAGAGAAGTGCGACGTTGGCGAGCATGAGGATCGAGCCGACGCCGACGCCGAAGTGGCCGTTGAAGTTGAAGGCTCCGAACGCGTCCCACCACAGGAAGATGAGCAGCGCCGTCGCGAAGATGAGCGCATAGCGGTGAAGGTTCTGGATGAGGAACGGAAAGCGCGTTTCGCCCGCGTAGCCTCTGCGCGCATCAGGGACAGCGCACGCTGGCGGCGCCCAGAAGAACGCGCGGTAGTAGGAGCGGCGGTAGTAGTAGCAGGTCACGCGGAATGCGAGCGGGAATGCCACGATCAGGATCGCGGGCGAGAGATTCCAGTACGTACCGATGAGCGGCAGCGTGGGGTGCACGCAGTTCACGCTGAGGCAGGGTGAGTAGAGCGGCGAGAGATAGGGGTCGTAGTAGTAGTTCGTCCCGACGAGCCCGGCGTAAATGGAGTAGAGGACGAAGAGCCCGAGCACGACGACGATGACGGTCGGCTCGAGCCACCAGAGATCTTTGCGCTCATGCGGTCGATGACGGACGTCGACCGCGGTCGTCGCCACCGTGATCGATGGTGGGCGTCCCCGCGTCAGAACGCAAAGGTCTCAAAGCGCTCGCGTCGATAGCGGTACGCTATGGGAATCGAGCTCCATCAACTGCGCTACTTCGTCGCCGTCGCGGAGGAGCGGCACTTCACCAAGGCCGCGCGAGGCCTCCGCGTCGCGCAGCCGTCGGTGTCGCGCGCGATCCGCGTGCTCGAAGAGGAGCTCGGCACGCCGCTCTTTCATCGGATGACCGGGAACGTCGCGCTCACGCCCGCGGGCGAGACCCTTCTGCCGTGGGCGCGCCGCGTTCTCGCCGACGTCGACGGTGCCACCGGAGAGGTCCGCGAGCTCGCCGACCTGCGCCGCGGGCGGCTCGCGGTCGGTGCGACACCATCGCTCACGATCACGCTTCTCCCGCCGGCGCTCGCCAAATTCCACGTGGCGTTCCCGGGCATCGAGCTCGTCTTGCACGAGGCGGGCTCGCGCGACCTTGTGGCCGAGCTGGAGCAGGGCGCCCTCGACGTGGCGCTCGTCATCATGCCGGTGCGCCACGAAAACCTGGAAACCGCGCCGCTGCTGCGCGAAGAGCTGGTCATCGCGGTGCCGCACGACCACCCGCTCGCGTCACGAAAGACGGTGCCGATCGCCGATTTGAAGGGCGTGCCGCTCGTGATGTTCCGCGACGGCTACGACCTTCGCGCGGCGACGGTCGCGGCGTGCCGGCGTGCCGGGTTCGAACCGGTCTTCGCGCTGGAAGGTGGTGAGATGGACGGCGTGCTGCGCTTCGCGGCGGCAGGCATCGGCGTCGCCGTCGTCCCGAGCCTGGTGATCGATCCCGCGGGACCCCTGCGCGCGATCCGTCTCGCGGAGCCACTCACGCGCACCATCGGATTTGCGAACCGCCGCGATCGCCGACTGTCGCGCGCCGGGCGCGAATTCGTTGAGACGGTGCGCGGTCTCGTGCGTGCGCGCGACTGGCTACGCGCGCGGCCTGCGGGCTTGAAGATCCTCGAGGCTTAGCCGCCGACAGCAGAGACGGTCAGCGAGAGCAGATCGTGCAGGCTTCCGACGACGCTAAGCCCTGGATGTATCGCCGCCGCCACTTGGTCGAGCAGCCGGAGCACCTGAGCCGCCGGATACAGGAAGGCCAGCCAGATCGCGAGAGTCATAAAAGCCGAGCTCACGAGCGAAATATCGGCTCCCGCGGTCGCACGCGGCAGGTGCACCTGTGGGTACCTATGGCTACCGCGTTCGCGGGGTACCGGTACGAGGGCGTGCAAACTGGGCGGCACTCTTCGTCAAGGCATCTTGTTCGGCGGACAGACACGCAGTCCGAGCAGCCACCACCCAATCTGGGTCGATAGACTCGCGCCCGCACGTCTGCAATTTCAGGGGGGAGTCTCAGTGAGGTCAGCCTTCGTCGCTGCCGCGGTACTGGCTATCACTCTCGCCGCACCAAGCTTGTCCTCAGCCGGAAACAACGTCCGGCTCAGCCACGACGACAACACCGCCAACTACGTCAGCCTTTACACGCAGAACACCGGCACGCCCTACGACGACCCGACCCTGCAGGAATGCCGGGTCTCGCATGGACGGCAGAACGAGCCATCCGTGGCGATCGACCCGCGCAACTCGAGCGTGATCCTCGGAAGCTCGAACGACTACTGCGGCGTCTATCAGCCCGCGGGTGCGGCCATCCAATCGGCGATCGGGCCGATCTGGCTCGGCTACTACCGTTCGCAGGATGGCGGGGCAACGTTCCGCAGCTCGCTCGTCCCGGGATATCCGGACGACACCTCACCGTACGCCGCACTCGCGCACATCCGAACGGCGAGCTCGGGCGACCCGGTCATCGCCTGGGACAACCACGGCAACGCGTACTTCGGGTCCGAGAGCTCGGACGACCCGGCCGGGACGAAGAAGACCTTCGGCGACGTTTGGGTTGCGCGATTCGACAACCCGGGCGGCCCGAACGGGGCGACGGCCAACGATGGCAAGCGGTTCCGGTACTCGGAGGTCGTTGCGAACGGCAGCTCCGCTCCGAACCTCCTCGGCAAGTTCAACGACAAGACCGCGATCGAAGCTGACCGCAGCGGATCGAGCTGCGACGGCAACGTGTACTTCGCGTATTCGCGTTTCACCGGCAATGGCGGAGTCGCGATCTACTTCTCGCGTTCGACGGACCAGGGCGCGACGTGGTCTTCGCCGAAGAAGCTCTCGAGCGCCAGCGACGTGCAGTTCCCTGACATCTCGGTCACGGGTAATGGTCACGTCTATGTGACGTGGCGGACGTTCATGGCGAAGAAGCACGACACGGACTCGGTCCAGATCGCGAAGTCGGTCGACTGTGGCGCGACGTTCGCGCCTTCGACGACGATCGCGACGTTCGTCCCTAACGACGCGGTCGACATCGCCGACCCGCAAGCCATCCCGCCGCAGAGCGCGCGTGACAACCCGTTGGACGACACCGGTACGGCGGCATCGGGCTCGCTCTCCCGCGACTGCGGCGACTTCGGCGACCACTGCCTCTCTGGATACACGTTCTTCCGCCGGGACACGCAGGTCCGCTCGACCGCGGATCAGAAGAGCTCGGATGAAGCCATCTACATCGTCTACGACGCGACCAAGGGCAACGAGGTCGCCACCGGCACCTCGTACGGAACGAACAGTCCCGGCACCGCCGGCCAGGCCGCGACCTACTTCTTCCGGTACGACGGCGCGACCGGAGCGGCGACAACGCCGAAGGTCATCGACACGGAGGCGACGGGGCACCAGGTGTTCCCGGACATCTCGGTCGACGGCGGCGTGCTCTTCGCGATCTGGTGGGACAGCCGCAACGATCCGTCCTACTCGGTGAAGCGACCGATCGGCAACAGCGCAACCGGTGCGACAAACGCATCGCTCGATGTCTACTCGTCAAAGTCGACGAACCGCGGCGACACCTGGACCACCGGATCGCTACTCACGACGGTCCGCTCGAACCCGAACCACGAGCAGTTCGACAACCGCTCCGTCCCCTTCGCCGGCGACTACCTCTGGGTGAGCAACGTCGGCAGCACGGCATACGCCGTCTGGACGGACTGGCGCAACACCGTGTCTGGGCTTGATCCACGCGAGGGCGCGACCGACACGGACGCCGATGGCGCTGACGTTACCCAGTGCCGCATCTTCAGCAATGGCTCGTGGAGTGGCGATCGCTGCCCGCACGCGGGCGGAATCGACCAGGACATCTACGGTTCGACGCTTCCCTAAGACACCAGCGTTGCGCACTGCGAGAGGGGGCCGCGAAAGCGGCCCTCTTCGTTATCAGGCCGTGGCGGTGGGGATCTGCGCGAAGAGGTCGACGACGTTGTCGTCCGGATCGATGACCTGCGCGTATCGCTGACCCCAGAACGCGTCCCACGGATCTTTCTTTGAACGGAAGCCCGCCCTCACCACTCGCGCGTGCGTTGCGTCGACGTCACCCGGAGACGAGCACTCGAACGCCAGTCCAATGGGGTGGCCCTTCGGCTCCGTCCAATCAGGATCGAGCTGCTTGATGAGCTCGAGCGTGTCCCACATGAGACGGATGCCACCGGGGAGCGTCGCGTCGAGATGATCGTCGACGGGATCGGGCACGTCGACCCCGAGCAGCCGGTAGAAGCGCACGGACTCCTTCATGTCCTTCGTGACGATCCCGATCGCGGCGAGGACAGGCACAAACCTGAGACTAGGCGAATCCCCTCATCCGCGCGGCCGGCCCGCGCGTATGGAGGAGAACAACCACCATTTGGGGAGGACCAGATGCGCCCATTGGCACTCGGCCTGGCCACCGTATTGCTCGCGGCCGCGTGTGGCGGCACGGCCGCGACATCAAGTCCGACACCTTCGCCGACAGCGACACCTTCGCCGACGCCATCGCCGACGATCGTCGCCAAAGTCGCCACCGACGCAAAGCTCGGGAAGATCCTCGTGGATAGTGCGACCGGCAAGACGCTCTACACGTGGGCAAAGGACACGGATGAGAACAGCCAGTGCTACGACGCCTGCGCCAACGTTTGGCCGCCCCTCGTGACGACGGCGAAGACACTTGCCGCCGAGGGCGTGACCACCGGGAAGTTCGGCACGAGTGCGCGGAAGGACGGGGCACTCCAGGTCACGTTCAACTCTCACCCGGTGTACTTCTTCGTGCGCGACACCGCCGCCGGAATGACGAATGGCCAGGGCAGCACCGGGTTTGGCGCGGTGTGGCAGGTGATCACGGTTCCCTAACTGTGATTAGGCCAAGGTGAAGACCTCGATCGCCTTCGCCTTGCCTTTCACGTGCGCCTCGCCGAGCGGCCGGAGCCCGACGCCATCGGCACGCAGCCGCTCGGCGGTGTCCTTCGACACGATCGAGTCGACCTGAAACTCCTTGGTGAGTGTTTCCATGCGCGACGCGGTGTTGACCGCGTCGCCGATCGCGTCGTACTGCGAGCGCTCGGGTAGGCCAACCGCGCCGACCACCACGTCACCGGTGTGAAGGCCCATGCCGAACTGAACGACGACCTCGCCGCGGCCGGCTCGCGCGGCGTTGAGCTGCGCGATGCTCGCGCGCATCGCGAGCGCGGCGCGCACCGCCGATAGAGCTCCGTTCGTCGGATCGCTCATCGCGCCGAAGATCGCCATGACGCCGTCTCCCGTGAACTTGTCCAGGATGCCGCCGTTGTCGAGAACGCACCGGGCCATGACGCGCAGGTACGCGTTGACCGCGGCGATCGTCTGTTCGGGTGTGAGCCGCTCGGCGAGCGACGTCGAGCCTCGAAGATCGGTGAACAGGATGGTGACGGTCTGGCGTTCGCCTTCGAGGCGCAGCGGATCGCCCTGGATGACGCGCTCGACGACGGTCGCCGGGAGAAAGCGCTCGAGCCCGCGGCGGCGATCGAGCTCGAGGACCAGCGCGCCCATCGCGAGAACGACCGCGGCGAGCATGAGGCCGTGGTATTCCCACCACGACGGCGTCCAGATCGGTCCGAGGAACTGCGAGACCTGCGCCTGCGCCAGGAGGACGTACGCGACCGCGAGCGCACCCTGCAGCGGCAGGCCGGTGCGAATGAAATCGCGGCCCTGCGCGAACGCGGAGAAGCCATAGAGCACGAGAACCGCCGCGACGATCGCGAACGGTACCCAGCCGGCCCCGCCGGTGACGTCGCCGCCCGCGGGGACGCCGTAGCCGTAGGCCGATGGCTGGTAGCCGGCGGCGGCTCCGCCCGAGGCGAGGATCCAACGCGCGATCCCGGCGAACTCGGCCGGCCATCCGAGACCGACGAAGGCGTAGAGAGCGAGGAACGCGACGACCGCGATGGTGAGGATCTCCGGGGGCAAGCGCCGCTCGAGCCACGCGGCGAGCGGCGTGTAGCGAACGGCGAAGAAGACCGCCGCAACCGCGAGCGCGAGCTCCGCGGAGACGCCGAGGACGAGCTGCGCCGGCGCCTCGCGATCGCCCTGCTCGAGAACACCCGGTGTGGCAAGACCGTGCACGGCGAAGATCGCGGCCATCGACGCAAAGCCGAGAGCGATGAGGAGCGCGCGGTAGTGGCCGACGCCAAGGGCGGCTCGCGCGACGAGAAAAGAGACGAGCGCGGCGACGACGGAGACGTTGGATGTGATGACGAAGTGTTCGAGCCGAATGACGATCGGCTGGTTGTGCGCCGGATCGCTCAGGTACCACGCCAACAGGACAGTCGGGAGGAGCGTCGCGGCCATGACCGCAAGCGGACGAGCGGGCGACGTCCTCACGCGGTGATGCTAGTTGCGGCGGTCTAGGCGGCGGAGGCGACGCGCGCGATCTTTGGCAGGAGCTCGCTCAGGTCGAAGGGCTTCTCGATGATGTCCGCGGCCGCAAGCGCCTTCGCATGCGTTTTGAGATCGCGCGCGGCGGAGAGCAGCACGAGCGGAATGTCTTCGTCCCCTTCATCGCGCGCGCGCAGCTCGTGCGCGAATTGCCATCCGTCCATGACCGGCATCATGAGATCGAGCACGATCACGTCCGGGCGGAACGTCTTGATGATCGCGAGCGCTTCCTGACCGTTCCCCGCGGGAACGACCTCGAAGCCCTCATCCTCGAGCGCCGTGAACAGGAGCTCACGGATGTCGGGGTCGTCGTCCACGACGAGCACACGTTTCCCAGCCACCGGCCGTAGATTGCCACACGTCGTCAGGTTGGCGTACAAGCGAGCCTAGTGCGTAGTGCGGAGCGAGACCGCGAAGACGGCCGGAATGAGTACGAACCCGACCGCAAAGAGTGCGACCCATAAAACGATCGCTTCGAGATGGCACGTGATGCCCGGTGCGCATCCTTCAAGCGACCGAGCGCGCTCGATGAGAAGGAGCGGCAGGCTCGCGGGCGACGCGACGACGGAGGCCGCCACGAATGTTGTCGCGATCGTCGCCAATCCGCGCTCTATGCCTCCAGCGCGGCGATCCACGACCCCCGCTTGCCACCGCGCCCACGCGAGGGCGATCGCCGTGATGACCGCACCGAGCGCGATAGAGAGCGGAAATCGCTCGGTAAATCCTCGGTCTAAAACGTGTGGCAATGCCAACTCGATTAGCGTGAGCGCGGCCCAGTAAGCGAGCTTGATCGTGGTGATCCGTCCGACGAGGAGCGCGAGGGTCTTTTGGCGAGGGAGCGGCCGCTCGGGGCCCTCACTCAGCGATAGTTCGTCCACCACTTCTGCAGGAAGTACATGGCCGCTATGAGGATGAACACAGTCACGAGGACCATGTAGAACTCGTTGGCTTCGCTGACCTCGGCGATCACTTCAGGCTGTCCAGGTATTCGATTATGGCTCTGATCTGATCGTCGCTCAGGGTACCGCCTGCGGCCGCGCTGAAGCTAGGCATCGGCGTGTCGGGCTTGATCGCCTTGGGACTCGAGATCCAGTGGAAGAGCCAGTCCGTGTCGCCCGCCGCTTTCTTGGCCTTGTTCTGGTCGATGATTGGACCGTCGGTCGCGTAGTGGCCGAGGTTCGGTGCCTGCGGGAGCAGGCTCGGGGTCCCGGGTGTGAAGCTATGGCAGGTCACGCAGGGCGCGGTGGGGTTATTCGTGGTCAGCGATTTCCCGAGTGCCGCGCCGGTGAGCGCTTCGGGCTTCGGCGGGTTCGGCTCGAGCGGCAGGTGCCCGTCCTCGGAGCCCGAGGTGTGCTGGCGGACGGTCACGATATCCGCCCAGTCCTGGTCGGTTCCGAACTCGATGAAGTTCACGAGCTGCTGGATCTGCTCATCGTTGAGTGATCCGCCCTCGGTGTCGCTCCACGCGGGCATCGAGATCTGGCCCGGGGGTTTCTGCCGCCCACGCTCGATCGTGAGCGTGATGAGGTCGGTCACGGTCTTGAGCTGTGTCGGGTCACCCTTGATGTTGTCGTACTTGAACGTCGGCTTGTTCAAGGGCAGGCCCGGCAGATCCTTGCGCGTCGGGTCGCTCTGCCCGAGACCAGTCTTCCCGTGGCAGTCGAAGCAGAAGTTTGCGTAGAGATTGCGGCCCCGCTCGATCGACTTGTCGAGCTGCTGCTGCGATGCCACCTTGTCGCGCCAGCGTTCGGAGTGGGCGTCGGCGCGCACCACGAAGATCGTGAAGAAGTAGCCGCCGACAAGTGCGAAGACCGCGAACAACATTCCCGCTCCAACCAGGATCTTGCGATCGAGGTTCGCGCTGATCTCGAGCGGATCGGGCGCCGCTGGGATCGGTGCGACGTAGTAGGGCGTCGGCTGCTCGATGGTCTCGCCGGCCGCGTAGTGCTGTTCGATGAGCTCCGCGCCGGTCTTTTCGGGCGGCTCGAGGGATTGCTGGTGGAAGATGAGGTAGCCGAAGAACGCCAGGAAGCCACCGAATAACAGGATGCTCACCGCTGCGAGGACGAAGTTCAGGTCGAGCTGCATCTACGTCTCGGAAATCCCGGCTTCGGCGAGATGTTTCGGATCCCACACGTTGGCCTGGCGGTCGACGACGTTGAGCGGGTTCGTGTCGACGATGAGCGTGCCGCTCGCGTCGGCGACGATGTGGAAGAGCTGCAGCGGTTTCGGCGCGGGCCCGCCCTTCACGACCGCGGTGTGCTTGTCGTAGAGCGAACCGTGGCAGGGGCAGTGGAACTGGTCCTCGGCCGCATTCCACGGCACGCTGCAACCAAGATGGGTGCACTTCCGATATACCGCGATAAGCCCACCGGGCGCGTGGAGGAGGAAGAACTTTCCCTCAAGGTTGAGGATCGGAGTGTCGTTCGTCGATTTGAACTGGGCGAAGATGCCATCTTTCGATCCGACGGCAAGCTTCACACCCAGGCCGAGGATCTTGTTCACCTTGATGAAAGGCACGGTGAGTGCGGTGATCTCGGTGACCGCGAGGAGCGTGCCGACAAGGAATCCCAGCCGGAAGAACTGCCGCCGCTTGATGCGGCCGACGAGCCCCTGAAACGTCGAGTCGGTGTGCGGCCGGATCATATGTTCGGCTCATTGCACTGGTGCGTCGACGGCACGCCCCACGGCGGGAAGAGATCCATCCCGGGCCCGCGCATCGACGTGCCCACGACCGTGAGCACGAGGTACACGGCGACGAAGCCGGTGTAGATCGCGATCATCCACTCGCGCGTGTTTGCGTCGTACAGGCGCTTGACGATGAGCACGAGAAGCACTGACAGGCCGATCATCACCCCGATAGGGATCAGGTAGTTCGGAAGAAGCTGCTTTCCGCCCGGGAAATGCTCTGTCGCGAACTCGATGTACCCGTGAGCCTTGAGGAAGGCATCGAGCAGGATCAGCGAGAACGTCCCGACCGTCGCGAAGACCGCGGCGAAGATCGTCACCCGTAGGCCGTTGGGGCTCGTGAACCAGATGCCGACGCCTTCGCGGCTCCGGTCGATGTACGGGATCGCCGCCATGAAGGTGAGCCAGATTGTCGGGACGACCACGCCGGCGAGACCCTTGTCCATATGGAGCAGGAGCTCCTGAAGGTTGAGCAGATACCACGGCGCTTTCGACGGGTTCGGCGTGCAGTCCGGTGTCGCGTGGTCCTGGAGCGGTGCGTTGAAGGCCGCCGCGATGACGAAGAGCCCGATCGACCAGAGCATCGCTGCGATGAACTCGATGACCAGAAGGTGCGGCCAGACCATCGCGGTGTCCTCGACGCGCTTGTCGACGCGAACGATCGAGTCCTGCCTCACAAACGCGAGCAATCGGAGTCTCTTTTCCTGACCGGCGAACGGCTGGGGTCCGCGGGGTGTCGTCATCGGGTACCGACCAGCGGCAAAGGCGGAGAGTGGCGGGCAGCCCTCGACGAGTGCCTGAGCCCAGCCGGCCCGTGCCCACGCGCGCCGGTCGACGCGGGCCGGCGTAGCGAGGATATGAGGCGAGGGCTGCCTGCCCCTCGCCGCCCAGCGGCACGCATGATCAGCGTCGGTCGACGACTCACAGGGGCCCGGTGATCCCGCCGTCCTTCCTGATTCGCCAGAAATGGATGGCGATCAGGAATCCGGTAGCGAGCGGCAAACCCACGACATGAAGGACATAGAAGCGGAGGAGCGCGTTCGGTCCGAGCTGGAATCCGCCGAACACGACGAAGCTGAACTCATCGCCGATGAACGGCGTCGCGCGGGCGATCTCGTAGCCAACGGTGACGGCCCAGAACGCGAGCTGGTCCCAAGGGAGTAGATAACCGGTGTACGAGAGCAGGATCGTGAAGAAGAAGAGCAGCGTTCCGATGACCCAGTTGAATTCGCGCGGCGGCTTGTACGAGCCGGTGTAGAAGACCCGGATCATGTGAAGGAAGACGGTGATGACCATGCCGTGCGCGGCCCATCGGTGCATGTTCCGCAGAAGCTGGCCGAACACGACGACGGTCTCGAGGTCCTTGATGTCGCCGTAGGCGTTGTACACGCCATCCACCGACGGGTGGTAATAGAACATGAGCAGCGTCCCGGTGAGCGTGAGGATCAGGAAGAGGAAGAATGAGAGCCCACCCATGCACCACGTGTAGGGAATCGCCAGGGCGTGGCGGCGCACTTTGACGGGATGCAGGTGCAAGAACACATTCGTGAAGACCGCGAGCGACTGGTTCTTGCGGGAATCGGGGTAGCCGTGACGGAAGAGCGATCTCCAGATGTAGCTCGTCTTGGTCTTCTGCCAGATCTGGGCCGGTATCTCGAGCACTAGTGCTTAACGAGCTCCTTCTCATTAACGTCCGGACTGTGCGCGTGCTTGAAATCGCCGTTGGTGTGTCCGTTCTGGACCGGCTTGTACCCAGGAGCGAGGCGGGGATCGTATTGCGGTAACGGGCGCGCCGCTTTCTTCGCCGCGACGGTCAGGTCGAGGTGGATCTCGTCGTCGATGGACTCCTTCGGCAGGACATTTCCGACCGCGGGCATCACCGTGCCGTACCGGTTCATCGTGATCGCGTCGGTCGGGCAGCGGATGACGCAGAGCGCGCAGCGAATGCACGCCGTCTCGTCGAGGAAGAAGGCCACGCCGTTCTGCCACTTCTTGGCCGTTCCGACCGCCGGGATCGAGCCGTCGTCGACGATGTCGCTCATATCGACCATGTGGATGACGTCCATCGGGCACACGTCGACGCAGCCGCCGCAGATGATGCAGAGCTCGCCGATGATCTCGATGTTGAAGTTGCACTTGAGGCACCGGTCCGACTCCGCGATCGCTTGAGCCTCGCTGTAGCCCTGGTTGATCTCGAGGAAGAGTCCTCGGCGATCGTCCTTGGAGAGCTTCGGCATCTCCTGTCGCGGGATCCGGTCGTAGTCGACGGACATGTTGTGGTACACACGCGCGAGCTCGCCTTCGAGCGAGATCATCCCGATGTTGTCGGGTGTCGACGAGCGTCGCAGCGTCACGACCTCGTGGTACTCGGGCACGTTCACCGAGACGGCGTTCACGTCAAGGAACCGCGCGATCTGCTGCGCTGCGGAGCGCCCGTCGGCGACGGCCTCGATGATCGTCGTCGGTGCGGTCCGGTAGTCACCGCCGATGAAGATCTTCGGCACGACCGTCTGATACGTCTCGGGGTCGACCTTGATGTCGCGCCACCGCTTCACGCGGAATTCGGGGAACTCTTTCGAAAGCCAGCTCGTCTCTGGCGCCTGACCGAGCGCGAGCAGGACGGTGTCGCAGGGGATTTCGAACTCGGTGCCGGGGATCGCGACGGGGCTGCGCCGTCCCTTCTCGTCCGGGTCGCCGAGCTTATTGCGGATGAAGACCACGCCGCGCACGCGGCCGTTCGGATCGGCGAGCACCTCCGTGGGCGATGCGAGGTAGACGAACTCGATCCCCTCGCGCTCGGTCTCGCCGAGCTCCTCCTCGTCGACGACCATCTCCTCGCGACTGCGGCGGACGATGACGTACATGTGCTCGGCACCGAGACGCCACGACGTGGAAGCGCAGTCCATCGCGGTGTAGCCCGAGCCGAGGATGATCACGCGCTTGCCCACCTCGACGGGGCGGCCGCGGTAGGCGCGCTCGAGGAAGACGATGCCGGCCATCACTCCCTCGGACTCCTCGCCGGGGATGCCGATGTAGTTCGGCTCGAAGCAGCCTGCCGCGATCAGCACCGCATCGTTCTTGTTGTGCAGCTCGCGGAGCGAGACGTCGCGGCCCACGTAGGTCGAGAGGCGGAGGTCCACGTTCTCGTTGACGATGCCGGCGATATCGCGGTCGATGACCTCGCGCGGCAGTCGGAACGGCGGTACGCCCGCGAGGGTGGTGCCCCCGGCCTGGTCGAGCGCGTCGTAGACGGTCACCCCGAAGCCCAGCTTCGATAGGTCGCTCGCGGCGGAGAGGCCTGCGCAGCCCGCGCCCACCACCGCGACCGTGCCGCGCGGTGGGCCGAACACCGGCGCCGGCGGTTGCGTGTACGCGTGCCCGTCTGTGCGGACGTTCTGGTGCGTCCAGTCGGAGAGGAACTTTTTTACGTAGCGGATCGAGAGGGGCTTATCGACCTCTTTGCGCCGGCACGCCGTCTCGCAGGGCGCAGCGCAAACGGATCCGCAGATCGAGGCCATGGGGTTCGGGTCGAGCGCGAGCTCCCAACCCTTTTCGAACTCGCCGGCCGCCGCGAGGTTCAGATAGCCCCGGCAATTGGTCTTCACGGGACAGGCTTCCTGGCAGGGGATGTTCTCCTGGTACCAGGCGGGACCGACCTCTACGACCTGGTAGAGCTCTCTCATGTGGGCGATTCGTCATGCTACCGGCGCGTAGTGGGCAGTCAAACCGTGCCGAAGACTGAGGATCGTTGATCAGTGAGCTCGATTCATGTCGAGAAGGTACCCGGAGGAGATGGCATGAGCATCGAATCAAGCGACTCGGTATTTGCCACCAGCGTCGTGCCCAACTTGTCGGTACGACGCGGCACCAGAGCCGTCGAGTTCTACAAGAACGCTTTCGGCGCCGTCGAAATCTCGCGCATCACCGCGCCCGGCGGAGCGATCGTTGCCGAGATGGGAATAGACGGCGCGCGATTCTTCGTGGCCGATGAGTCCCCCGAGAACCAGAACTTCAGTCCAGACGCCCTTGGCGGGACTTCGGTACGGATCGACCTTCTCGTCGCGGACCCCGACGGCATGCAGAAGCGGGCGATCCAAGCCGGGGCGACGGAGATCTTCCCCGTGGCCGACAAACCCTTCGGCTTTCGGATGGGCCGTGTCGTGGACCCATTTGGGCATCATTGGCTCATCGCGAGGCCACTTCAGTCGAAATCGCCGCTCGGGAGCAAGTCGTCGAATCCTTTGTGAGCCGGACCCTGAGGCTAGACGCACGCGCGAAGTTATCGAAGCTTTCGTGATGGGCAGTCAAACTCGCGCGACGATCACCGAGCGCAAGACCCGACTCGATGGATCGGTCGTGGAGTACGCATGCGAGACGCTCGTGGTAGAGCCCGGGCGGCGCGCGGTCGTGCGTTATGTCGCCGAGCAAGATCGCCCGCTCGCGGGCACGGACCTCGTGCTCCGCAAGGGCACCGTGACGGTCGGCCATTTCTGGACCGACCGGCCCTACAACATGTACCACTGGCTTGAGGGGGGCCGCACCGTCGCGCTCTACATGAGCATCGCGACCGACACGACGATCGACCCCGAGAGGATCGCGTACCGTGACCTTGTCGTCGATGTCCTCATCCGCACCTCGGGTGCGATCGAGATACTCGACGAGGACGAGCTCCCACCTTCGATCGAGCCGCGCGACCGACTCGCGATCGCGAAGGCGCTCGAGACCTGCGTCACGGAGGCGCGGCGGCTGACCACCGAAATCGAGCGGGAGACACGCGCCGTGCTCCCCACGTGATCCTCGCACTCAAGCTCGTGGTGACGCCGGCGCTCATCGCGATCGCGACCATCGCGGGTCGCCGGTTCGGACCGTCGATCAGCGGCTGGCTCGTCGGACTTCCGTTCACGTCAGGCCCGGTCTCGTTATTCCTCGCGCTCGAGCAGGGAACGAGCTTCGCCGCGGCGGCCGCGGCCGGGTCGATCGGGGGAGTTGCGGCGTCGGCGGTCTTCGCCGTCGCGTACGCCGCGATGGCGCGGCGCTTCCGCTGGCCGGCATCGCTCGCGGTCGCGAGCCTCGCGTTCGCCGCGGCCGTGGTCGCACTTCGCGCGCTACCGCTGGAGAGCGGTTTTCCGCTGCCGCTCCTCGCGCTCTATGCCGGCGGCGTTGCCGCAGCGCTCCTCGGCATCCGGCTCATCCCGCCGCCGGGCGTGCTGGAGGAGGCGCCCGAAGCGCCGCGATGGGACTTGCCAGTGCGCATGGTCGTCGCGACCGGTCTGGTCATCGTGATCACGAGCGCCGCACCGCTGCTCGGGCCGCAGCTCAGCGGCCTGCTCACGACGTACCCGGTGTACGCGGGGGTGCTCGCGGTCTTCGCGCACGCGCAGCGCGGCGGCGCCGCGGCCGCACAGGTGGTGCGCGGCCTCTGCTACGGGATCATCGCGTTCGCGACGTTCTTTCTCGCGATCGGTGCGCTCGTCGATGGCGCAGGCATCGCTCCGGCGTTCGCGTTCGCCGCGGTCGGTGCGGTCCTAGTTCAGTCGCTGACGCTAACGCGGATCAGGAGAGGTTCGCCTTCACCGACAACTTGACGTTGCCCTTGAGTGCGCGCGAGATCGGGCAATTGTCTTTTGCGTCCTCCGCGGCCTTCGTGAACTTCGCGGCGTCGGCGCCCGGCACATCGCCCTTGACCTCGAGCTCGCTCGAAACCACGGTCCAGTTGTCGCCGACCTTGTCGAAGGTGACCTTTGACCGGACCTCGAGCCGATTCGGCGGCGAGCTAGCGCGAGCGAGTCCGGCGGAGAGGGCCATCGCGAAACACGACGCGTGCGCAGCGGCGAGCAGCTCCTCCGGACTGGATCTTCCAGCGGGTTCGGCTGTCCGGGCCGACCACGACACCGGCACATCACTGAACTTTCCGCTCGACGCGCCGCTGACCATACCGCTCCCGCTCATGAGATCGCCGTTCCACACCGCGCGTGCTTCCCTCGTCGCCGCCATGTCACACCTCCCGATGGGTCAGTAGGGTACGGATGTGGCGGCGCTCGCGTCGCGAGATGTGGGCGTCAGGCCGCGGCGGACTTGGATGGGGAGGTGTAGCCCGTCGTCTTGAGCGAGGTGATGACCGCTCGTCGTGCGATGTCGTCGCCGTGGGTGGCCGCAATGCGTGCACGAACGTCCGCAACGGACTCTCCACGCATGTGATGCACGAGGTTGTCGTCGGTGCGCCAGAAGTAAGCGTTCATGTCTCGGAGAACAGCGGGCAAGCGCTGAAGATTCCTCAGCGAACTCCGGATGTATCGCAGTTATCGAGATCGCCGGTCTGATAGCCGGTGCGGAACCACTGCTGACGTTGCGCGGCAGAGCCGTGCGTCCACCGCTCCGGCTGGATCCGGCCCTGCGTCTCTTGCTGGATGCGATCGTCGCCGACTGCCGCGGCGGCGTCGAGCGCCTGCGCGATCTCGCCGTCCGTCGGGGCCTCGAGGTACCCGGTGTCGGCGGCGTGCCGCGCCCACACGCCGGCGAGGCAGTCGGCTTGGAGCTCAACCCGGACGGATTGTGCGTTCGATCCGGTCTGTGTCAGCAAGCCGAGCTGGTTCTGGACATGGTGACCGTACTCGTGGGCGACGACGTACCCCTCGGCGAACGGCCCGCCTTTCGCGCCGAAGCGCTGCGTCAATTCCTGGAAGAAGCTCAGGTCGAGGTAAACCTTTTCGTCTTCGGGGCAATAGAACGGGCCCATCGCGGCTTGGGCGAAGCCGCACGCACCCTGCGTCGCGTCGGTGTAGAGGACGGTTTTCGCCGCTAGATAGGTGTCGCCGCGGCGCGCGAACTCGTCGCCCCAATACTTCTGGATGCTGTCGACGAAGCCGACGATGCGGCAGTCGTCGCGCTTATTGGCGTCGGCGCCGGTCTGGCAATCCTGGACCGAGGGCGCGCCGTCGACCGAGGGACTCGTCGAGGTGTAGTCGGAGAGCGGATTCACGCCGAGCAGGAGCGCGACGATGAGGATGACAAGCCCGATACCGCCTCCACCGACGATGACCGGTCCGCCGAATCCGCCGCGACCCCGCTGGTCTTCAACCTGCGATGGATCGAGCGGCGCGCCGCCGCGAAATGTCATGTTCTACCGACCGCAATTCGACGGCCAGCGGCGTAGGCTCGTGCGAACTAGCGGCCCGCGGTCGCAGGTCCGTGCACCGCGGAGAGCCAAACCTTCGCATCGCTGTCGTTGCGGAAACGATGCACGACGAGATGCGCGTACTCCGGGCGCGCGAGGATCTGCGGTAGCACGCGCCGGCGGCGGCCATGCGTCTTGATCGCCCACCAGAACAGCGTGTCACGGGAGAGGAACTGATTCCGGAAGGTCTCGCGATTTCCGGTCCCGGACCAGAGCTCCTCACCGCTTCGGATCCGCCTCACAGCCCGCAGGAAGAGACGCGCGAAGATGACGCGGAGGGGCGGATCGAGCCAGATCAACGTGTCGGCGCGTGGCAGCACAAGACCTTGCGCGCCACGCCCGCCGTAGTTGCCGTCGATGACCCAGGTGTCGCCTTCGACCGCGCGAGCGACGCGCTCTTGGAAGACTTCGACCGGCACGAGCGTCCAGTTCTGACCCCAGGCGAGCGCGTCGAGCTCGACGTGAGGCACGCCGAGCCGACGCGCGAGCTCACGCGCGAATGTGGTCTTGCCCGAGCCGGTCGTGCCGACGACGGAGACGCGCTTCAGGGCTACCTAGGTTTTGTCCGGGGATTGGTTGGGGGTGGTCCCTTCGGATTCGCTGCGGCCTGGATCTCGTCGCGCGCGATCTGCGCGATAAGAGGGAAGCCAGCGGTCACCGAGTGGACTTTGCCCTCTTTGAGCCTGAGGCCTTCTCCGAGATCAATTCCCTGTGAATCCTTCGGAGTCAGGAACCGCTCGACCAATTCGGCGACGCGGTGCGGATCGGGAACTTTTGTCCCGGATCTGTTCCACACGTTCTTTCCGGAAATTCCTACGACGTCGATTCCCAGTGTTACTTCGACGATGAGATCACGGTGCCCAGGCATGCTTCCCCTCCTCGTTCTCCCAAGGCGCGCCAGGGAATAGTGCACAGCACGTCAAGTCCGCATACAGCCCGCTCCTAGACTCCGGTCGTGCCGCAGGAGCGGAAGGTCGTGACGGTCCTGTTCGCGGACATCGTCGATTCGAGCACCAGCACGCGCTCGTACGACGCCGAAGTCCTCCGCGCGGCACTGGCGCGCACGTTCTCCCGGACGCGAGAGATCCTCCAGGCTCACGGCGCAACCGTCGAAAAGTTCATCGGGGACGCCGTCATGGCCGTGTTCGGCGTTCCCGCCGCACACGAGGATGACGCCGACCGCGCCGTCCGCGCGGCACTTGCCCTCCGGGACGTGGTCGCGTCCCCGCGCCCGGACGGCCGCCCAGGTTTCACGCTTCGGATCGGGATAAATACCGGCGAAGTAGTAACGGGTGATCTCGAGGGGGCGGAGTCGCTCGTCACCGGAGGCCCGGTCATCGTCGCTGCTCGTCTCGAAGAGAACGCGCAGCACGGCGAGATCCTCGCCGGCCCGCTCACCCGCGAGCTGACGCGCGCCCGGATCCGGTACGGCCCGCCGAGAACGATCGACGCGAAGGGCATGGGGCAGATCGAGGTCGCGCCGGTCGAAGGCGTGCTCGGCGCGTGGAAGGATCGGTCGGCACTGCCGACGAGCCCGTTCATCGGGCGCGATGCGGAGCTTCGCCTCCTGGGCGAGATGCGGCGGCGCGTCGCCACGACGGGACGGCCGCACCTCGTGACCGTGTTCGCCGATGCGGGCATGGGCAAGTCACGGCTCGCCGGCGAATTCCTCGCGACCCTCAGCGCGGAGCCAGCGGCGAGAGTGACGTGCCTCCCGTACGGCCGCGCGATCACGTACTGGCCGCTGCAGGAGCTCATCCGCGGCGAGGCCGGGATCTCGCCGACCGACCCACTCGACGAGGCGCGAGCAAAGATCGAGAAGAGAGTCTCGGAGCTGGCCGGCTTCGACGAGCAGGAGCGGCGCGCAGTCGTGCGGGAGCTCACGGCGCTCGCGCTCGCAGGTCCCGACGGTGAGCCGTCGGACCTAACGTCGGAGCTTCGTCGCCGCGAGCTCGCGCTCGGGATGACGCGATACCTGGAGGCGCGCCTCGGCTCGACGCCGGGGACGATCGTGTTGGAGGATCTGCACTGGGCCGAGGAGCCGTTGCTCGCGCTCCTCGAGGAGCTGCTCGAGCATCTCCGCGCTCCACTCCTTCTCGTCTGTCTCGCGCGGACGGACCTTCTCGCGCGGCGGCCGAACTGGGGTTCAGGCCGCACCAACGCCATCGCGATCACGCTCGAGCCACTCGACCGCGGGGAGACCGAGCGCCTCGCACGAGAGCTTCTCGGTGACCGCGCCGACGAGCGCGTCCGCGAAATCGTGATCCGCACCGAGGGAAATCCGCTCTTCGTCGAGGAATACGTGCGCATGCTTGAAGATCAAGGCTCGGGCACGATCGTTCCGCCGACACTCCACGGCGTGATCGCGGCGCGCCTCGACGCACTGAGACCCGCGGTCAAGCGCCTTCTCCAAGAGGCGAGCGTCGTCGGCCGCGAGTTCTGGCTCGACGCTCTGCCGAACGAGCGCGCAAGCGCGGATGCCGACGCGGACGAGGCGGAGCGCAGAGGTCTCATTGCGCGGACGGCCATGCGCGGGCCGACCGGCACGCACACCTATTCATTCCGTCACGGCCTCATCCGTGACGTCGCCTATGCGTCGCTGTCGAAGGCCGAGCGCACGCAGGTACACGATCGCTACTCCAAGTGGCTCGAGCGTGCGGCCGGCGAACGCGCGTCGGAATACGCGGAGATCGTCGCGTACCACGCAGAGCGCGCCTTCCACTTCGCCCACGAGCTCGATCCATCGGCGGGATCCGACCTTGGCCACCGCGCGTTCACGCTGCTCAGCCGGAGCGCATCGGCCGCGTCCGCGCGCGGCGAGTTCCGCACCGCGCGCGAGCTCATCGATCGGGCTCTTGCCGTGGCCGATTCAAGTCGAATCGCCGCTGCCGAGCGCGCATCGGCACATGCGCTCTCGGCGATCGTCAAACTGCGTCTCGACTCGGACTCCGCGGCGGTCGGCGAGCTCGACGACGCGATCGCGAGCGCGCGCGCCGCCGGACCGAGCGACGACCTGGTGCGGCTTCTGATCTGGCGGGCGTCGTCCGTGACGATCTTCGAGGACGTCGCCGGGGCACGGGACCTCTTCGCGGAAGCGGTGACCGTGGCAAAAGCGACCGGCGACCCCGGCATGGTCGCCTACGCGGTCTGGGCCTCGAGCGAGCCCATGGGTATCACGGGTCAACTCGATGAGCAGGCGCGCCTTCTGAGCGACGCCCTCGCCCAGATGCGCGCCGCCGGCATCACGCAATGGGAGGTGTCGTGCCTCACCGAGATCGCGCTCAATGCGATCGAGCGCGGCGACATCACGCTCGCTCGCTCACGAGCCCGCGAGGCCGTCGCACTCGCGAGTCGCGGCGGTCGGCGCATCGACGGATTCAAGGCCGCCGATGCCTGGGCGCGGGCCCTTCTTGCGAGCGGAGACCCTGATGCAGGCGCGGCCGCGGCGGAGCTCATCTCGCTTGCGCGCACGGTGGGCGGCCACTGGGCGATGGCTCGGGCCGCCGAGGTCGCGAGCCTCGCGCGCGAGCTCGCCGGCGATGTCGATGGTGCGTCGCTTGTGCTCGCCGACACCCTTGCTCAGTTCGACAGCACGCGCATGCCGACGCAGCGTGAGGCGATCGCGCGGCTCGAGGCGATGCGCAGCCGTCTCGCTCTCGCATCCGGGGACATCGCGACCGCACGATCCTCGGCCGGAGCGGCACTGCGGGCCGCTCCACCGACGCACGTCGCGGCTCGCGCGTCAGCGAACCTCGCGGCGGCCGCGGTAGCGCACGCGGATGGCGATGACAAGGAAGCGCGCCGATTGATCGACGACGCGCGGGCGGTTCTGGCGCCGACGCAGTACGGCGGGCTGCGCGAACGCGCCGAGCACATGGCCCGCGAGGTCCTGCAGCCGAGCGGTGGCCGGAGGTCATCAGCGCGCTGACCGTCGCCGGTGCTATGTTCGGCCGGCCCAGTGAAAGTCCACGAATATCAGGCGAAGCAGATCCTCGCGCGCGCGGGCATCCCCATTCCGGACGGTCGTCTCGCCACGTCGCCAGACGAGGCCGAGACCGCAGCCCAGGCCATCGCCGCGCCGGTCGCGGTGAAGGCGCAGGTGCATGCGGGCGGACGCGGCAAGGCCGGCGGCATCAAGGTGGCGAAATCGCCTGCCGAAGCGAAGAGCGCCGCGGCGGCGATCCTCGGCATGGAGATAAAAGGACTGCGCGTCGAGAACGTGTACGTGGAGCGGGCCGCCGACGTCGCGAGCGAGCTCTACCTCGGGATCACGCTCGACCGCGATCGGCGCCGGCCCGTGGTGATGCTCTCGACGGTCGGTGGCATGGACATAGAGGAGGTGGCGACGTCCCGCCCGGACGCCATCGCGCGCGGCTGGCCGAGCCCGCTCCTCGGGCTGCTTCCCTTCGAGGCGCGCGCGCTCGTGTTCGACGCGGGCGTTGCGCCCGCGCAGCGCGATGCCGTGGCCGACATCGCACGGCGGCTGTACCGCGTCTACGGTGAGACGGACGCGACGCTCGTCGAGATCAATCCGCTGTTCGTGCAGAAGAACGGCTCGGTGCTCGCCGGCGACGCGAAGCTCGACGTCGACGACAACGCGCTCTTCCGCCAAACGGAGCTCGCGAAGCTCAAGGAGGTCTCGCCGAATGAGGAAGCCGAGGAGAAGGCGCGCGCGCTCGGGTTCAGCTTCGTGCAGCTCGACGGCGAGGTCGGGATCATCGGCAACGGCGCCGGTCTGGTGATGGCGACGCTCGATGCGGTGCGCAACGCGGGCGGCCACGCTGCGAACTTCCTCGACGTCGGCGGCGGGGCCAAGGAAGCTGTCGTGAAGGCGGCGCTCGAGATCGTCCTGTCCAATCCTCGCGTGCGCAGCGTGATGATCAACATCTTCGGCGGCATCACCCGCGGCGACGAGGTCGCGAAGGGAATCCTTGACGTGATCCAGGCGCATCCGCCGCGCGTGCCGCTCGTGGTTCGACTTTCCGGGACGGAGGCAGAGGCCGGCCGGAAGCTCCTCGAGAAGGCACCGCTCGAATCGCGCGCGACGATGGATGAGGCCGCGGCCGAGGCCGTGCGCCTCGCGAAGGAACCCGCGCGCACGTGAGCGTCCTTCTCGGCAAGGACACCCGCGTGATCGTGCAGGGCCTCGGCCGTGAGGGCCGATTCCACGCGGAGCGCATGAAGGAGTACGGCACGAAGGTGGTCGGCGGCACGAAGCCGGGTGCCGGCGGCACGTCGGTCGACGGCATCCCGATGTTCGATACCGTCGCGCAGGCGGTCGATGAGACCGGAGCGAACGCCTCCATCGTGTTCGTCCCCGCACCGGCCGCGATGGACGCGCTTCTCGAGGCTATCGACGCGCAGATCGATCTGGTGATCGCGATCACCGAGGGCATTCCGATCGCCGACATGCTCAAGGTCGCGGCCGTCCTCGAGACCGCGGCAACGACGCTTGTCGGACCGAACGGGCCGGGCGCGATCACACCCGGCCAAAGCAAAATCGGGATCATGCCGGCGGAGAACTTCTCGCCCGGTGGTGTCGGCTTCGTTTCGCGGAGCGGGACACTGACCTACGAGATCGCCGACCTGCTCACGCGCGCGGGACTCGGACAGTCCACGTGCATCGGTGTCGGCGGCGATCCGGTCGTAGGGCTGCCCACGCCCGACGCGGTGCGCCTTCTGAATGAGGATCCGGAGACCGAGGCGATCGTCATCGTCGGCGAGATCGGCGGCTCAGCCGAGGAGCGCGCGGCCGAGTACATGCGCTCCGAAGGAAAGAAGCCGGCGGTCGCCTTCATCGCGGGCCGGTCCGCACCACCCGGCAAGCGCATGGGCCACGCCGGAGCGATCGTCTCAGGGAATCAGGGCACGGCGGAATCAAAGGTGCGCGCGTTCGAAGAAGCGGGGATCCCCGTCGCAAATGCGCCGAGCGAGATACCGGGACTCGTGAAGAAGGCCCTCGGGCGCTAGGTCATCTTTTCCCGGTCGGTTTGGGCTTCGGCGATGGAATTGATATTGACCCCAAACATTATGATGGTATATACCTGATGCGACACCAAGGTAAGTCACGAGGACCGACGCGGAGGGGGGCATTGAAATGACAAACGCTAGCCATCGCATCCTCGACACGGAGACGGGGACCGAATACGAAGCAAAGGCGGCGGCCGGACGCCACCTAGCCCATCTCGTGAACGGCGATCCAAAGGATCAATTCGTGTGGTTCCAGATCGCGAGGACTTACCCGAAGCGGTTCCGCGTCTGGAACGGGCATGCATGGGTTCGACTCGATGACTCATCGGCACCGGTCGGCACGCTTCGCCCAAGTGACCCTCCGACCGGGGCGCGAAGCGGCACGCGACTTACGACGCTCGCGATCGACGAGCGGAAGTACGCCGAAGTGAAGGCGGTACTTGGTACGTCGACGCTGAAAGACACGGTCGATCGCTCATTCGACGAGGTATTGGTGCGCGCCGCCCGTGCGCGGAGCATCGAGCGTCTACGGAATATGGAAGGGATCGATCTCGACAAGCGTTCGGTGATGGAGAAAGCCTGGCGCTGATGGCGACATATCTCGCCGACAAAAGCGCTCTCGTCCAGATGAAAGATCCGAACGTAGCCGCAAAGCTCGCGCCGCTGATCATGGATGGAGAGATTGCTACGTGCGGAGTCGTGGAGCTGGAGGTTCTCTATAGCGCGAGGAGTGAACGCGATCTAGCCGCTGCGCGCGCGGAACGCGCCGCGGCATTCCCGAGGATCGCGATGTCCGAGAGCGATTTTGTCAGAGCGGAGGACGTCATCGCGCAACTCGCGAGGAAGGGACACCACCGGGCAGTGAGTCTGCCTGACCTTCTCATCGCGGCGGCGGCGGAACGTTCGCAACTCGTCGTCTTGCATTACGACGGCGACTACGAGTTCATCGCGGCCGTAACGGGTCAACGCGTCGAGTGGGTCGCTCCGAAAGGGAGTCTCTGAGTACCCACGGCTCGTGACCGCTGTAAGTCTTGCGCGCGTTTGACGATCCCCGTCGCGAATGCGCCGAGCGAGATACCGGGACTCGTGAAGAGAGCGCTCCGCCGGAACTAAGCCGCCGGTCGTACCAGCGGGAAGGTCTTCGGCCATCCGAGCTCCTGGAGGAAACCCCCGGAACTGCCGAGGATCAGCAACATCCTCTCCAGCACCGGCGGCCTCGCGCCTTCGGGGAGCGGCCAGCTCACGGTGATGGTTCCGTCGAAATAACAGGAGGCGATGCTCTCGCCGGGCGGGTGCGACCGGAGCGGTGACATTCCCGCACCGGCACGGCCGCCTCCGGGGATGAGGCCGCTCTCCTGCCAAGCTGCAATTTCCAAAGCAGTCGACTCGAAGACCGCGACCAACTGCGCATGGTCGCTGGGCCGGAACTCTGCCAGCGCCGCCCCACAACGCGCCTGCGCTGTCGGCCGCGGTACCGGTGGAGCCGCGGGGAGGTCGGCCACGCCGCACCCCGCGAGCAGCAATGTCGGTCCCATGAGCGCAACGGCTTTCAAATTCACTCGCCCAGTCTGCGTGACAAGAACCTCGCAGTCGGCGACAGCGTTACAGAACGGTCTAGCGAGCGTTCCTAGTTCCGAGTGAAGGGTCGGCAAGAGGGGCGTCGTCCGGTAGAGTGCTCGCGAATGAAGTTCCGCCGCGTCGCGACGTTCCTTCTTACTTTCGTTATCTCCGCCACCTGGCTCATCCCGACCGCCACGCCCGCGAGCGTCGCGTACGCGCAAACACTCGGGCAGGGTTATTCGGTCGCCGGTGACTTCAAGGGCGCGGGCTATCAGCAGATCGCGACGTTGTACGACCCGAACGACGATCTCGGCCTGCGCATCGCCGTCCTCGATCGCACGACCGTCGAGCCCAAGATGGTCGCAACGCAGTGGTTCGTCACGGGAGCGAACAGCTTCGACCTCGGGCGGATGAAGGTCGCCCCGCTCGACCTGAATGGCGACGGCAAGACCGATCTGGCGGTCCTCTACAACGACGGCAACTTCACCGTGCGCCTGGTCGCGTGGGTCTCGACGGGAAGCGCGTTCACATACCTCGGCGCCATCTGGCGCCACACGAACTTCGAGTGGCAGCGCGCCGGCGATTTGCTGACGGGTAAGTTCACGGGAAGCGGTCTGCCCGGGATCCTGATTCCCTACGCGCAGGACAACTTCGATCTCAAGTTCCTCTATCTCGAAGCGACCGCGACGGGCATTCGCTATCCCGGTGACCGCGGCCTCTACGACTCAGGGCCGAATCAGATCTGGCCCGCGCAGGCGCGCTTCGTCGCGGGCCGCTTCACGCGCACTACGGGGACCGACCAGGTCGCGATGATCTACCAGTACGACGACGGCTCGATCAAGATCCACATCTTCGAGCTCGACACCGGGGGGAGCCTCGCGCCGCAGGGCGGCGGCTTCGGAGGGCACTGGACCTCTCCGCCGAATTTCTTCGACATCAGCAAGGCGCGCTTCGCCGCCGCCGACGTCGATGGCGACAAGCAGAGCGACATCATCGATCTCTACGACTACCCGGACGGTTCATCGCGAGTGCACCTCATGCTCGCGGCCGACGGGCACGCGCTCCGAGACGTGATCGGCGTCGCGTGGCCGGTCGGTGCGATGCCCTGGCTCCCGACGCAGATCGTCGCCGGCGACTGGAACAAGGACGGCAAAGCCGACGTCGCGACGATCACCGCCGGTCAGGACGGCGTGACCCACGTTGGCCTCCTCACGAGCGTCGGCCGCGCGCTCCACTACGACGCGGACGCATGGACGACACCCGCGAGCGAGCTCCGCGCGCTTGGGTGCACGAGCTGCTGGCCACTGAACGGCCTGCCGCTCCTCGCCGGTCAGCCGAACCCGCACCGCCGCCCGCTCGCCGTGAAGATCGACAACGCACCCGCGGCGCGCCCGCACTACGGGATCAGCCAGGCCGACATGGTGTGGGAGCTGCTCGTCGAGGGCTTCATCACCCGCCTCGCCACCTATTACCACTCGCAGGACCCGGGAATGATCGGCGCGGTTCGCAGCGTCCGCTTCTCGGACCGCTACACGACGCCGATGGTGCGCGGATCGCTCGTCTTCTCAGGCGCCTCGCAGCTCATGGAGAGTCTGGTGCGCGGCGACATCGCCGCGGGGTCGTACGTCGGTGTCTCGCCGCAGCTTGGCCAGGGCAACTCCTTCTACCGGTCCGGCGTCGACGGCAAAGTGGCGCCGCACAACCTCTTCACGTCGTCCGAAGTCCTCCGCGCCGCGACAAGCGACGTCGGTGGTGGTGGCGCGGTCGACGTGCCGCGCTGGGACTTCCTCGCGCAGACCAACCATCCCGCGACGACCGGCGGTTTCCTGGGCAGCGTCCCGGCGAGGAGCCTGACCGTGCCCTACCGCGCCGACGCGCTCGTTCGCTACGACTACGACGCGAACGCGAACGTGTACTTGCGCTACCAATCGAACGGTGCGCGCATGGTGCTCGAGGTGGACGCGGCGAACGGCGCGTGGATCATGCCGAAGAACATCGTCATCATCCGGACGGACGTCTGGGTCACCAACGTCGTCGACGACGCGGGCGGCGCGCCGAGCCTCGACATGCGCCTGGTCGGCTCGGGACCGGTCTCGATCTTCCGCGACGGCCTCCGTCAGGACGGGACGTGGTCGCGGACGAACCTCGTCGACGCGTTCAGCTTCACGAACCAGTACGGGCACAAGATGTACCTGGAGCCGGGCCAGACCTGGGTCCACGTTCTCCCGATGGACTGGCAGGTCTACTCGAACTAAGCCGGCCGCTAGCTAGCATCGCGTGGCGCGCGTCAGCGGTCGGCGCCGGGCTCTTCCCGCGCAGCGCTCCACAGGGCTGACCAGAGCGCGCGACGCTCCGCGTCCGTCGGCGCCCGGCCGAGACGCTCGCGGAGCGCGATGACGCCCTGCGCCGCGAGCGCGCCCCACGCCTTCGGCACCGCCGTCCGCGTGCCCATCGCGAGATCGGGCCGCGCGCGCACAACCGTCCGAGCGATGTCGTCCATCAGGTCGTCGTCTCCGTCATCCAACGCTGGCCTACCCTAGCGAGCGTGCGAGTCGTTTCGCTCGTCCCCGCGGCGACAGAAATTGTCTGGGCGCTCGGCGCGATCGATCAGCTCGTTGCGGTCACGCACGACGACGACTATCCCCCGACCGTGCGAGTGCTGCCCTCGGTGACCCGCTCGACGATTCCACACGGCGCGAGCGCGCGCGAGATCGACCGTCAGGTCCGCGAAGCAGGAGCGCGCGGCGAGAGCACCTTTCACCTCGACGAGCAGGCGCTGCGCGACGCGCGGCCGGACGTGATCCTCGGGCAGACCCTATGCGCGGTATGCGCGGTCACCCTTGACCAGATCCCGGCGCAGCTTCCGCGCGTGCCGCAAGTTGTCGCTCTGGATGCGTCGAGCATGGAGGGCATGTTCGAAGATGTCCGCCGCATTGGCGCGGCCCTGGGGCGCGACGCCGACGCGGACCGTCTCATCCACGATCTGGGGTCTCGGCTCGCAGCGGTCGAAGCGCAGGTCGCCGGACTCTCCCGCCCGCGGGTCGCGTGCCTCGAGTGGCTCGATCCACTGTTCAACGCCGGCCACTGGGTCCCGGAGCAGGTCCAGATCGCGGGTGGCGAGGACGTCCTCGGGACCGCCGGCGCCCGATCGCGAGAGATCGGCTTGGACGACGTGCTCGCGGCGCAGCCCGAGATCGTCATTGCCATGCCGTGCGGCTGGGACGCCATACGCGCCGCCACCGAAGCGGCCCGCCTCCGTGGGTCAGTCGGTGACGCCCGCGTCCTCGGGGTCGACGGCGCGGCGTTCTTCAGCCGTCCGGGTCCGCGTCTTGTCGACGGCGTGGAGCTGCTCGCTTCGATCTTCCATCCCGATGCCGTCTCCGCCCCGGAGGGCGCGATCGCCGTCCCCGTCGGCAGCTGACCATTCGGCGAGCGGCAGCTCCACCGTGAAGGTGGATCCATCGGGCGAGCTCGTCTCCACGAAGAGGCGGCCGTCCATGCGCGTCGCGATCGCTCTGCTGACATAGAGCCCGATCCCCATCCCGGGTTGGCCGGCGGCCGCGGCGCCACGCCCGAACCGTTCGAAGATCCGCTCTCGGTCCGCCGCGTCGATCCCGGGGCCGTGATCACGCACGCGGATGACCGCGTGATCGGCTTCCGCGACGGCCCAGAGCTCGATCGCGGACCCGCGGGCGCTGTACGCGATCGCGTTTTTCAGGAGGTTGTCGAAGATCTGGTCGAGGCGGGCGGGATCCGCGCGAACCATGACCGACGCCGCGGGCGCGTTGACCGTGATCGGTCGACCGGGATCGAGGGCCTGGACGCGTCGCGCGGCCGCATGCGTTGCCTCCACCAGCTCGAAGGTCTCCGGCTCGACCCGGAAGTCGGCGACCCGGGACGAGATCACCTGCAGATCGTCCGCGAGCCGAACGAGACGGCTCACCTGCCTCCTGGCCTCGTCGATCGACGCCGGGACGCGCTCGCGCATGTCCTCGCGCGCGGCGTAGCGAGACGCGAGCTGCAGATGGCCCGAGAGCGAGGCGAGCGGGTTACGGAGCTCGTGATTGACCGTCGCGATCAGCGCGGTCCGCTCCTGCTCGAGCTGCTCGCGACGGCGAAGGCTCTCCGCCGTTCGCGTGAACGCGGCGCGGACCGCCGCACCGAGGATCGCGACCACGAGCCCCTCGAAGAAGAAACCGATGACGTCCAGCCCGTTCGTGTTGAGCGAAATGGCGAAGCCGGCGGGCGGGGTGAAGTACGCCGCGATGAGCGTGGTACCGACGATCGCGATCAGGGCGGGTCCGAATCCGGCGAGGACTGCGCTCGCCGCGACCGGAATGGTTAGGAAGAGATCGGGGCCGGGGCTGCCGAACGCGGGGATCGCAAGCTTCACCCCGGCGACCGCGAGGGTGAAGAACACGGCGAGGCCGTACCGCACCGGCCATGGCCAGTCCGGCCGCAGCAGACGGAGCGACAGATCGAGAAGCCGGTCCTGCGTCGCGTTCACGCCCGAGATGCCTCCCACGCGATGCCTTCCGTCACCCTACCCGACCGAGCAAGCGGGAAGTTTCGCGCGGGAGGGCTCGCGGTCTAGCCGAGTCTTCCACCGCCGAGGAATCCGATGATTGCCCCCAGCACGACGGCCTGAAAGACCTGATAGCCGGCGTCGATCGCGTACAGGCGAGGTGGCCGGCCGGCGAAGAGCACCTGCGAGAAGAACGCGGTCGCGATGAATCCGAGGCCCGCATAGAGGCCGATCAGCGCGCCGCCCGCGCCGGTGGTCCAGCCGGTCTCGTTGATGAACCAGTTGAGGGCGACGGCTTCGACGAACGCCGCGAGCGCGGTGAGCGCGTACAGCGGACCGGCGGACGCCCCTTGGCCCATTCCTCGACCAGAAAGAGCCATCCACGACTTGCCGAATACCGGCCCATACCAGAGAAAGCCAATGAGCATTGCGGCGGCGGTCGCGACGACGATCGCTACCCAGTTCACCTGTCCCTCCTCCAACGCGCGTTACGTGCGCGCACAGGCTAGAGCAAGGGCACAAGCATTCCGACCTTGCGTGCGTACTCGGCATATGCGGCACCGAAGCGCTCTCGGAGCAGCCGCTCCTCGGTCACGGCGCGCAGGTACAGGGCCGGGAAGGTCACGAGCAGCGTGCCCGCGATCAGGAGAACGTTCCCCGTCGCGAGGCACGCTCCGGCGAAGTGCAGCCCAAGCCCGGTATAGACGGGATGGCGCACGAAGCGATACGGGCCGGTGCGCACGAGCTCGTGATCGCTATGGATCTCGAGCTCGAGATCGTAGTGCCGTCCGAGCGTCGCGATCGCCCAGATCGAGCACATGACCCCCGCGACGATGAGCACGAGACCGATCCAGCGAAGAGGCACGGGAACGTCAACCTCCGGCCCGGGACGGACCCAGATCACCACGTACGGGACAAAGAAGAAGTAGGCCACGTAGTGCGCCAGGCCGCGGGAACGCACCAGGGTCTCGCCGCGCAGAGCCAGGCCACGCGCTCGCGAAAGCTGCGCGATGAGAGCGAAGGTAACGATGCTCGCGACCGACACGAACGTCACGACTGTCGAACTCACGGAGCAATACTCCTAGACTCGCCCGCCGTGCATGTTGCTTGGCTGGGTGAGGCCGGTTCTCTGGACGCCACGACGGTCGGGGGAAAGACCGCGAACCTCGGCCGTCTCGCGACCTCTTTCCGCGTGCCGCCCGGCTTCTGTCTCAACGTGTCGGCGTTCGACGAGCTCCGCCACGCCCTTGACGGCGATATCGCGGCCCGCGCGCGACTCCGGGAGCTCGTCGCCGCGTCATATGCCGACCTCGCGAGTCGCGTCGGCGAGCGCGAGCCGCGTGTCGCGGTGCGGTCGTCGGCGATCGGCGAGGACTCGGGCGACACGTCGTTCGCGGGCCAGCACGAGACCGTACTCGATGTCGGCGGCATCGATGCGATCGTCGACGCGCTCCTCGAGTGCTGGCGGTCGGTCTATTCCGAGCGGGCCAACGCGTACCGCAGACAACGCGGCATTACCGCAACGCCGCGGATCGCGGTGCTCGTGCAGCTCATGGTTCCGGCCGACGCTTCCGCGATCGCGTTCAGCGCAGACCCGGTGAGCGGCGCGCGCGATGTCGTCGTGGTGAACGCGGCGCGCGGTCTCGGTGACGCGATCGCCTCCGGCACGATCACCCCTGACAGCTACACCGTCCGGAAGAGCGATCTTGCAATCGCGTCGCGCACCATCGCGAACGGCGGCGTCTTGCCTGATCGAGACATCGCCGGCATCGCGCGGCTCGCGATGCAGCTGGAAAAGGTCATGGGCGGTCCGGTCGACATCGAGTGCGCCCTGCGGGACGGCGAGCTCCACCTCCTGCAGTGCCGCCCGATCACGACGCTCGCCGATGAGTTCCCGGTCACGTGGGACGACCCTGAGGACGCCAAGCTGACCTGGACGCGCGAGGACGCTCACTTCGACAGCGTTTTCGCGCCGCTGTCGACAGAGTTCATCACAAACGGTCCCGACTACGGCATTCGGAAACGCCTCGGGTCGATCGGATTCCCGCTTCTCGTTCGGCATCGGGCATTCAACGGCCGTTTCTACGCGAGCGAAAAACCGCTCGTGACCGAGGATCGGCTGCCAGCCGAGCTCACACGAGCGGCAACATTCCGCCGCGCCTTCGCACGCACCCTCCGCCACGCATGGGACGACGAATATCTACCCGAGCTGCGAGGGCATTACGAATGGATGCGCGGTGTCCCGATCGGGTCCCTGTCGCGAGACGACCTCGCCGAAGCGTGGCTCGAAATGTGGCGACGCGTAAACCGTATCTGGACCATCCATTTCATCGTCACAGGCTCGGCCTATCCGGTGATGGAAGAGCTCGCGCAGGCATACGAGACTCTTGTGGGCGCGAACGGGGCCGAGGCGCTCGCGGTCACGCAGGGCAACGCGCCGACCTTGCAGCGCCTCGAGCGCGACCTGCACGAGCTCACCGAGGCTGCCCGGCGGTTGCCCGCCGTCGCGGCGGCGATCGCGCAGGGCGAGCGCTCGCTGCGGAATCTTGCCGGGCTCGAGGACGGGTCCGAGTTCGCGCGAGAACTCGACGCGTTCCTCAACGTGCACGGCGACATCGGGCAGGAGAACTTCGATATCGAATCGCCGGCTTGGTCCGCCGACTCAGCGAAGCTCATCGGACTGCTGGCGCAGCGCCTGCGATCGCCCGGTGAGCATCCCGACGCGCGCGCCGCACGCGTCAGGGCGCGCGCGAGTGACATCGTGCAGCGCGCCCGAGCGCATCTCGCGGACCGGCCAGAGGACCTGGCCCGCTTCGAGGAGATCCTGGCCGCCGCGACCAGCGCCGGGCCATTGACCGAGGAGCACAACTACTGGATCGATCGGGTATCCCAGGCGCACGTCGGCCGATTCGTGCGCGCGATCGGCGCGCGGCTCGTTGGCGCGAAGGCGCTGGACGCGGTCGACGAGATATTCCTGCTCTACGTGCCTGAGGTCGCGAAAGCCCTGCGGATGCCCGAATCTCTGCACGATCTCGTCGCACTTCGGCGGAACGAGCTCGCACGGTGGCGGCGGATGGTGAGTCCGGCGACGATCGGCGCTCCGCCCAGCGCCCCCGAAATCGTGACGCCGGGGGCGGCGATCGAGCGGGTGAGCTTCGATTACTCCGTCGCCCAGGACAACCGCTACGCCCTCAGAGGTGTGGCCGCTTCGCCGGGTGTCGCTCGCGGGCCCGCCCGTCTCATCACCGGCGATGAAGATTTCGCGAAGATGCGCGCGGGCGACGTCCTCGTGTGCCGTCAGTCAACGGTGTCCTGGGCGCCCTTGTACACCATGGCCTCCGCGGTCGTGACCGAGATAGGCGGGGCGCTCTGTCACGCTGCAGTTGTTGCACGCGAATTCGGTGTTCCGTGCGTCGTGGCGGTCGGCGGCGCGCTTTCGACGCTCATCGACGGCGAGCCACTCGAGGTCGATGCCTCTGCGGGGACGGTGCGCCGGCTCTTTCCGGTCACCTGGAACGACCCCGAAGACGCGAAGCTCCTGTGGCGTCGCGACGACGCGCACAACACGCACGTCGTGACTCCGCTCGCCGCGGAGTACACGCGATACGGCGCGAACTATGGGATGAGGCGTCGCGACGAGGATCTCGGCCCGCCCGTGCTAGCGCGCTTGCAGACCTTCAACGGGAGGTCGTATTCAGCCACGAAGGCCCTTCGGCCGCCCGATGAAATGGCGGCGCACCAGAAAGTCGCGACCGCGAAGCGCCGCACCCTCGCCCGGCGTCTGCGGCGCGATTGGGAGGAGCGCTACCTGCCGGAGCTGAACGAGCACTACGCGTGGATGCGCACGCTGTCTCTCGAAGGCCTCGACGGCGGGGGAGCGGCGTCGGCGTGGGATGACCTCTGGCGGCGACATCGCCGCGCGTGGCGGATCCACATGCTCGCCACCGCGGGCGCGTACGCCGTCATGGACGAGCTCGCCGACACCTACCAGACTCTCGTCGGCGGATCGCAGGCGGATGCGTTCGGCCTCACGCAGGGGCTTGCGCTCACGCTCCAGCAGCTCGAGAAAGATCTCTTCGCGCTCACCGAGACCGCGCGTCGATCGCCGGCGATCGCCGATGCGATCCGCCGCGGCGCCACGGTGGCCGAGCTCGCCGCGAGCGATCCATCCTTCGCGCGGGCGGTGGATGCCTTCCTTCGCGTACACGGCGAGGCCGGCGCGTCCGGCGACCACTTCGGTTCGGTCGCCTGGGCTGAGGATCCGACCCTTCTCGTCCGCGTGATCGCGCAGCGCCTTCTCGTCTCCCCCGACGACCCGGAGGTCCGCCGGTCGGGCCTTCGCCGGCGGGCCGATCAGCTCGCGGCGCATGCGCGGGCAGCGCTGGCGGATCATCCGGAGGATGTCGCGCGGTTCGAAGAGGTGCTCGCAACGGCGTGCGCGTCCGGTCCGCTGACCGAGGAGCACAACTACTGGCTCGACCGACGCAACCACGCCAACATGGGCCGTGCGGCGCGAACGTTTGGCGCCCGTCTCGTCCGCGACGGCGTCCTCGTCGAACGCGAGCAGATCTTCATGCTGTATGTCGACGAGGTCCGCGACGCGCTGCGCGAGCCACGCGATCTCTCGGCGCTGATCGTCGAGCGCGAGGCGGAACAAGAGCGCTGGAGGCGCCTCGAGGCGCCGGAGACGATCGGAGACCCGGACGCGGGCCTCGGCCCGAGGGCCGGAGCGATGTGGCACCTGCTTTACCGCGAGGCGCAGGACGATCCGGCGCGCATGCTGCGTGGGGCGCCGGCATCGGCCGGTCTCGCACGCGGTCCGGCACGCCTGGTGCGCAACCTCGAGGAGTTCGCGAAGTTCCGGCGCGGCGACGTCCTCGTCTGCCAGTCATCGAACGTGTCGTGGATCCCGCTGTTCACGAGCGCGGCCGCTGTGGTCACCGAGGTCGGCGGCCCGTTGTCGCATGCCGCGGTCGTCGCGCGCGAGTTCGGCATACCCGCGGTGGTGGGCACATCCGTCGCGCTCTCGACCCTCGTCGACGGCGAGCCGCTCGAGGTCGACGGATCGGCCGGCATCGTCCGGCGGCTTTCGGCTTAGCCCGCGACCTCCTCCGCGATCGCTTCTTCGCGCGCCATGCTCTGGCCGGGTAAGGCGAGGCTCGGGATCGCGGCCGCGAACGCCGCCGCGGTGAAGACCCAGAAGAGCGCGCGCAGCGACTCGGCCGAGGCGGTCCCGCCCAGCGCGATCGCGATGGCGATCGAACCCAGCATTCCCCCGAAGTAGCGGCTCGTCGAGAACACGCCCGATGCCAGCGCCGCGTACCGCTCCGGGACGACCTCGACCGCCGCGAGCCGCATCGAAGGGAACGTCAGCGCGAGCCCGACGCCGGCGAACGCCAGCGTCGCCGCGAGAAGCTCGAGCGGGAGCTGGCCTGCCGAGATCGCGAGCGGGGTGAGTCCAGCGCCGAGAAGCAGGGCGCCCGCGAAGGTCGGCAGGCGCGGCCCGTAGCGATCGGCGGCGCGGCCTCCGAGCGGCGCGAGGATGATCGAGCCGCCCGAGAAAGCGGCGAGGGCGATCCCGCTCCGCACGCTCGCGCCGGCGAGCGCGACGGGAAGCGCGAGGAGCGTCCCGTACATCGCGAGGTTCTGAAACGCGACGGTGGCACACGCCGCGGCGAACGCGCGGATTCGAAAGAGCGATGGCGGAAGCGCCGGATCGGGATGACGCGACTCGTACCGAAGGAGCGCGACCGCAGCCGGAAGCACGGCGACGCCGATCGCGACCGTGACCGGATCCACCGCGCGACCGAGTGACACCAAGACCCACGCGGCCGCGAGCAGGACTAGGCCGAGGCCGACCGCGCCCACGAGATCGAACCGCGCGGTCTCGCGTGCGGCACGATGCGGGAGCACGCGCCACGAGAGCGCGAGGCCGACCGCGCAGAGCGGCACGTTGACGATGAAGATCCAGCGCCAGTCGACCGCGGCGAGGAACCCGCCGACGAGCGGACCGACGGTCGCGCCGACGGCGGTTGCGGCGCTCACGATCCCGAACTCGGCGCCGCGGCGGCCGCTCGGGATCGCCTCGCGCAAGAGCCCGAGGCCATTAGGAACAAGGGCGGCGGCCGCGATCGCCTGATTGATACGAAACACGGCAAGGAGAAGGATCGAGCCCGCCGCGGCCGCGCCGGCCGACGCGACCGCGAAATAGACGAGCGCGGCGAGCATCACGTTGCGGCGGCCGAGCCTGTCCCCCACCCGGCCGGCGATCGGCTGGAGCGCGGCCATCGCGATCAGGTACGAGGTCACGATCCAGCTGGTCTCCGCGACGTCGACCCCGAGATCGCGCGCGACCTGCGGAAGTGCGACGACGATCATCGTCGAGTTCAGCGGCACCAGGAGATTGCCGAGCGCGACCGAGATCGCGAGCGACCGCGTCCTCACCAGCCGATCCTAGGCGGCGAGCAGGTCGCGCAGCCGCTCGGCCGAGAGCGCGTTCGCGCCGGTGTCGTCGTGTCTGAAGTACGCGTACACGTCCGTTCCGGCCTCGAGCAGCGACCGAAAGCGTGCGGCCCAGTCCTTGACCTCATCCGCGGTGTAACCCTCACGCTTGCGCAGGCGCGCGTACGCGAACGGCGCGGTCGTGCCGAGCGACTCGACGGGCGACGGCGCCTTCTCGCCCTCGGCGTGCACCAGGGCGACACCGGCCGTGCGCAACAGCTCGTAGACGTCGTCGACGTACCACGATGGATTGCGCACCTCGAGGGCGGCGCGCAGATCGCGTGGAAGCGACGCGAGGAATCCCGCAAGGCGGTCGTCATCGCGCTTGAGCCAGGGCGGCGTCTGGAAGAGGACCGGTCCGAGTCGATCGCCGAGCGGCCGCGCGCGATCAAAGAAGATCGGGAGGGTGTCCGCCGGTTCCTGCAGCTGGCGCACGTGGGTGATGTGCTGTGATGCCTTGAGCGCGAAGAGGAACTCCGGCGGGGTCGCATCGCGCCAGGCGGCGATGTTCTTCTCGGTCGGCAGGTGGTTGAAGGTGTAGTTGATCTCGAGCGTTCCGAATCGCGTTGCGTAGTAGCGGAGGAAGTCCTTCGGCTTCACCTCCGGCGGATAGAAGACCGGCTTCCAGGAGGTGTACGACCAGCCCGACGTGCCGACGAACGCTCTGCCGCTAGTCAAAGCGTGAAGAGACCCGGCTTTGCCCGGCCGACCGAACACGACCCGCCCGCGGCGTGTCTCGGACGAGGTCCGAGATTGATTAGGCATCGTGCTGGCCGAGCACCGCGTAGGCAATGCCCGTCACGAGCGAGTTCGCGCG
>Ga0209807_1000084_pt1 | contig 38001 bp, 38 predicted proteins | sample GraSoiAngelo_154_FD_186168 | JGI IMG/M metagenome (GOLD analysis project Ga0209807, IMG submission 186168) | Grasslands soil microbial communities from the Angelo Coastal Reserve, California, USA - 14_1009_13_20cm (SPAdes) (version 2) | ecosystem: Environmental > Terrestrial > Soil > Grasslands ... | reverse complement strand
CGTCGACGACGCATCCTGAATTGTAGAGTGCGTAGCCGTTGCTGTCTGTCTTGATGCTTGCGCATCCCGCGGGCGAATTGAGGGCTATCTGCTTGCTCCTTTCGTAAGCGTTGTCGTGGGCCTGAATAATGAGATCCACTTTTTTCTGAACGAGCATATTGAAGAATCCTAGTCCCATTGAACACGTCGCGTCACTAGCGCTTATGCAGAGCTTGTGAGTTGCAACGATGACCCATTTGATCCCGGTCGCTCTGGCACCGTCGATAGAGTTTGAGATCCAGTTGTAGTGAATGTCTCCGCTCCCGTACGGCCAGCAGCCATACTGGTCGGTACAAGGCTGCCCGGTCTGCGAGCTACAATTGGGGGATGAGGTGCAAACACCTGTTATGTTATAGATTTTCGGAGAAGCAAAGATGAAGCGAGCAAAGGGATTCGTTGCAGGATAATCGAAATAGTATTCCTTGCCATAACAAGCACCCGAAACTGGACCACAGACAATAGGGACCCCAAGGGTGAGGGGACAGCCGTTGACATATCTCTCATAACTGTGCGTTTCCCCAAACGGCGCCGAATTGTGTCCGCCGGTGTCGTGGTCGCCGGGGAGAATCTGGATACCGTTAAAGGAAGACTTGAACTGGCTACACCATGTGTTACCGGTGACCGATGGATCATTGCTGAAATCGCCCAATCCCAAGAAGAAGTTTGGACTGGCAGTCACCAGGCGGTTCAAGCTGTTCACAGAAGTGCTAACAGTAAGGCTGCCCATGTCTCCGGAGGAGGCAAACGAGAAGCTGGCAGAGACCGCGTTCGCTGGTGGAACAATCCTGTTAAAGATTGTCGGAAACGAGAACACTGACAGAGTCAGCAGTAGCATAGCTAGAGGAAGAACACGTCGCATCCGGTTCGCACGAGACTTTCCACCATGGGATTATTAAACATGTTAGATTCCACCCATAAAAAGATATAATTGTCAGTCCTTGGATATATCATACTTGATCGTTTAGTTTGTTTATTCTGGCCGCACGCGCATCGCGGCCTCTACTCGCCACAATGGAGAGAGCTTGCAATTTTACTAGACTTGAAGGTTCATAGATCGGGTTCTGTCTGAAACCCAAGTTTGAATTAGCTAAGAGTCCAGCACTTTGTCCGGTATCCTAGCATGACATTCAAGGCGCACGTGGACAACATTCAGGCGAAAACCGGCAGGACGCAGGAGGACGTTTGGAAGCTAGCCATCAAGAAGCTATTTGTGAAGCAGGGTAAGATCGTTGCAAAGCACGCGGATCTCTTGGCATGGCTAAAGTCAGAAATTGGACTAGGGCACGTGCATGCGAACTTTATCATATTATTTCTTCGCCTTCGCGCAAATGACTCGAAAGTCAGTACTCAATCGAGAAACTGGGCCTACAAGACAGGATATTAACAACCCACAATAAGTTCCGGGCCGCCCACCTGCCTGTCTTATATCGGGGGTTTACATTGAAGAGTAGCTGTGAATGGTTCCTTTGTTCCGGCCGACGTATTCTCTTGCAGTATCGAGCCTCGTTCTCCTAATCCTCACAATTAGTGCCGTTGCCATCGCTTTTCCTGGGGGCCAGGCTGTTTCTTCGACACCCAGTCCACGTCCGCGAGATTTTACAGTCACGCCTGTCCCCAACCAACTCGTCATTCAGCCGGGAGCAGTCGCCTCCTCAAACCTGATTCTAACGAGTATCGGCGGGTTCACGGGAATAGTCTCCTTGTCCGCGACTATATCGCGATCAAATGGGACAGCCCCGACAGTCACTGTTACCCCTTCTAGCGTGAGGTTGAGGTCGGGAGTCAACGCTTCATCCATCCTACAAGTCTCGACAACCACGGCAACCGCAATTGGAACCTACACAGTCACAATCATAGCCCAAGCCCCAAGGATCACGCATACCACATTCGTTACCGTGCTAGTTGCTCTTCCAGGTGACTTTCAGTTCGTCCTTGAACCCAACTCCGAGACCGTTGCATTAGGTTCCTCTAGAACCTCATTCTATGGCATAGCTAGCATAAACGGATTCGCTGGAACTGTCGATCTTGTTCCTTCGAACATACCTGTCAACGTCGGAGTGGGCACTTCACAGGTAACCGTCTTACCTGGTGGAAACGTTACAGGCAACATTTTCATCAACGTAGGCTCCACCGCCGCTCCCGGGACATACTCGATACCTTTCACAGCAACCAGCGGTTCTCTATCCCACACCGCCACCCTTAAGCTGACCATTTCCGCGGCCGCAGTCCCCGACTTTAGCATCACCACCAACCTCCTTTTCCTGACAATACCTGAGGGCTCTGTCGGATTCGTCAATATCACAGTCTCCAGCATCGGCAGCTTTGCGGGCAGTGTTTCCATAACAGGGTCCGTAATTCCAGCAATATCAAGCGGCCCTGTCGCAGTCGTCTCTCCATCCAGCATCTTCGTAAGCCCGAACGCAACAGGATCAGCTTTGCTGAGTCTAATCACAAACACCACGACACCGACAGGATTCTACAACTACACCGTAACAGGCACGAGTGGTTCCCTTTTCCACCAAGTAGTCGGATCCTTCACCGTAACAATCTCTTCGACGGCTGACTTTACGCTATCCGCGACCCCGAGCTCTCTTACTATCCCTCAAGGCTCACAAGACCGGGATTTTCTCAATATAACCAGCATCAACGGCTTCTCCGGAACCGTAAGCCTGACCGCCACGGTCTCGCCCCTTGGACCATTCTTAGTCCTAGCAAGTAACCAGGTCACCCTCGCTCCAGGCGGAACAACCACACTGGTGCTAGCCGTATTCACCAACACAACAATCCCCGTTCCGTTCGGCAATTACAGCATAACAGTAACCGGATCCAGCACCGGCAACACTCACACTATTGTCATTCCACTTACAGTAACTGTTCCAGCCGAGAACCTGTTTCTCCTCAGCGCCACCTTCCAGCCGACCAACGTAACCTTACAAGTTCACAATACGGGAAACATGGCCGCGAGCCTCGTTATCTACTATGCGCAAGACAAAGCTGGCAACACCTGGTCTAGGACAAGCTGGGCGGGACCCACGATCGGGCCGAACTCCACCAGCACCGTTTTCCTAACCATCGGCGTCAGCTGTCCCGCGTGCACCTATAGTGGTACTCCTGGAGCCTTCAACCAGTTTACACCGGGCAATGTCTACACGATATCCCTAGTTTCAGCACGGAACAATCTTTACCGATTCTCCGTGTCATACCCCAGCGGCACGCGCGAGGCCCTCGCCCTCGAAGCCTACACCTTCACGTCCGGGACCAATCTTACCCTGTTCATCAGAAACTTCGGCAACGTCTCTGTCAGCCTCGTATCATATTACGTCAAGGACTCTTCAGGCAACCAGTACGCTCTAACAACCTGGGCAGGCCCAACAATCAACCCGAACAGCACATCGCCAGCGATGATATTGATCGGGTCCAGCTGCGCAAGCTGCACGATAGTAGGATCAGCGTTCACCTTCAACCCAGGATTCTCCTACACCATCGTAATTGTCACATCCAGAAACAACCAGTTCAGCTTTACAGTAACACGTTAGACGATTCGTAACATTTCTTTTTCCATACTCATTTTTTTCTCGTAACGCTTCTCTTTCACAGATCAAAAATAAGCATTCTTTTCTCGACCCCCCGGGGGGTCGATTTTTCCCGCGCCCCGCCCTTCATGGCCTGGAAATCGGCAGAACGTGAAATCGCCCGTTATCAGCCCGAATCTCGAATCTGAAATACCGTCCGAGAGGTTCGCGGTCTGACCCTCCTTGATCCACCGGAAAAAGGGCAAGTTTCACCTTACCAGCTAAGCCCGTATTACGCCCCGTTCAACTGCACTCGCCCATTATCAGCGCGAGAGAACTCATCAGCATCTACACCTATTAGCAACACACAACCCCGATAACCAGTATGATGAAAATAGGGCCAATACAACACCAGCTTTCACACGCACACCTAGTCATCGACAAATACGGTGCAGAATAGAGTGCCCTCAAAGAGACGCATGAAACTCAACAGCAAGAGGATATCGAGAGACATAATCGCCATCATACTCCTACTCGCCACCATCACACCAATCGCCCTTCACACCACCAGAGCCCAGAATCTCACAACCAGCTTCACCTACACGCCAACACAGCCAGCAAGAACCGAAACCATCAGCTTCAACGCCACCGCAAACGGAGGCAGTCCACCCTACAGTTTCTCATGGGCATTCGGGGACGGCATAACGGCAACAGGCTCCACCGTGTCCCACAGCTACTCCTCCAGCGGGACCTACACGGTCACTCTAGCCGTGACAGATTCCCTCCAACAACAAACCCTTCAAGCCCAGAACGTCATCACCACCAACTACCACCCCTTCAGTTTCGGCATAGCCAGCGACATCGGCAACATCGGAGTCGGCTACAGCGACAACTCATTCTACGCACCCCGACAGAGCCTACTACGGCTCGGCAACACGACAGGACTCAGCTTCTTCATCGCGGACGGATGGCTCGCAGACGGCTACTACTACCGGAACGAGGCAGCCTGGTGCAACGGGTTCAAAGCCCACTATAGCAACATCGTCCTCGTCGCCGGTGAGACCGACACCGGCTGGACAGGCGTCCCCTACGATGACATAATCTACGACGCCAACAACAACGGAGCATACGACAATTCAGGCTCAGGGCCCGACAGTATCCTCTTCAACGGCTGGGGAGGCGGGAGCAAACTACAGGGCCCAGTCAACGGAAGCCCCATCTCCAACGACAACAAACTCCTATACTGGGACGCCAACCAGAACGCCCAGTACGACCCCGGCGAATCCATCGTAGATGACACCAGCGGCTCGGGCAGGATGAAGAGCTACTACCCCGTCCTGGTAGGACCAATACCTCCCACCGGTGTCCCTCTATCCCTCGACTCCAAGCTCAAGTACTTCCAGCGGGACAGCAACGCCTTCTACGTTCGCCCCCAGACCAACAACGACTTCGAACAATTCGTCGCCAACTGCGGCTTTCCCGCGTCACTAGGAGCCTGGCACGGGAGCGGAATCAACTGCACCAACCACCTTCCCGGCGAACCCGGCTACACCTTCCCCAGCTGCTACGGCCGGGAATACTACTTTGACTACGGGTACCCAACACCCGAACTACGCATAATAGTGATCAGCCCCACGGTACAAAACATCACCGGCCACATGATAACCTTCGGAACAGACGTCTGGCTGTACCAGAAGAACGACCCCCACTACAACTGGGTGAACGCCACCATACAAGCAGCCCGAGCCGCCGCAATCCCCCAGACCATGGTCGTCAGCTTCGACCAGTGCCTAGGCACTACCGTAGAAGAATGCGGACAAAGCTATCACCACCAGAGCCCATACGACTCATCAGGAACCAAGTTTGAGGCTGACTTACAATCCCTATTATTGGACAGCCTCGGTCCCCAAGGCACGAGGCTGACCTATCTGGTGCAAGGAGAGGACAAGGGTTACGCCCGATTCTATCCTCTAGCAACTCATCCCGGGACCCCGTTCGCCACCGACGGGCTGGGCTGCCTCTGGGACAGTTCGACGGGCAGCCACGGCTTCCCCTTGACGAAATACTCCTATGATACCCCTGCCGACCTATTTCCTGAGTACAGTTCAGCCTGTTTCGCTAACCCCCAGAATCCCGGACAACCCTACACTCCCTGGCCCAGCCTTGTTGGCCAAGGTGTGCCCCTCATCATCTCCGCAGCCTTCGGCGCAGGGTTGTACGCCACCTTGAACCCTGGGGAAATATTGGTTAAAGACTCGAACGGCAAGGGAGTCTACGACTACGGGGAGCCATACATCGGGGGCTTCGAACCCACCCCGGGAGCTGTTCTTACTGGCGTCCAAGCATCGAATAGCCACATAGGGTTCATAGACGCCAACGGGAACGGCCAGTGGGACCCCGGCGAGACTCTCTTCAAGGACGCAGACAGTAACGACGGCTGCAGCACCACGACCGCGTGCAACGGCAAATATGACCCTGGCGAAACAGTATTCGCAGGTCCAGTCCCGGCCACACAACAAAACGCGGGTTTTAACGACACGGACGTGAAACTTATCGACACCAACGGGAACGGCCGATGGGACAGGCTCGGCGCAGGGCCCCACAACGTACTCGAGTCACCCTACCTAGCCACGTCGATGGGCTCGAACACGCCCTGCAATAATACGGTCTACTCCACCACCTGTCCAGGCCATGGATGGGTAAGCTTCACTTTCAACGCCGCAGGCAACCAGACCAACATCGATACGAGCTTCTGCATAGACGGAGAAAGACCCCTAGGCAACTTTGCTTCCTGCATCAGCCCCCACGTCTACAAAGACAAGTATCTCGTTATCAACTCTGCCCAACCAATCCAGAAAGGATTCTCAGTCAGAGCCACATTCGAAGGCGTAACATCGACAATGAGCGCCTACATCGGCGCCGATCCCACGACAACACCGATCGCCTGGATCACCGCCACAAACACAAGCACAGCCCAAGTCTACGTCACCCACAGCGCCACCTATTTGAACGGCGCCCAGACAAACAATGGCTTCGAGTTCGTCTATCAGATCAACACCACCACAACGACGAACCCAGCTCAACCCTGGCTCTCCTTCGATTGCAAATATACCATAGGTTCCTCCTTCAACTCATGCACCTTCGCGCGGACACCGGATGTGTTTCGTTTGGGCATAGTGAGCATACAAGATGTTGGCGCGGTCTACTATGCCTACGGCACACGACCAGGTGACCCCCGGTGGAACCCGAACTATGACCTAGCAGACAACGGCGTCATCAGCATAATAGACGCGGGGATAGCAGCACTCTGCTTCGACAGCCTGGTCTTCACAGCATAACCCCAGCGGCATTATCGAGACTCGTTGATTTTGCCGAATTGCCCTAAACTAGCCTCTAGTTGGAAGCAAAAGCTCGTAGTCGATCTTCGAATATCGTCCGCGCAGGAAAGCCCATCGAGCAAGCGTAAGTGTTGAAGTCCAACAGCTTCTTCCCGTTCCTCACAGCCCTGTTCTGAATTTCTCTTATGCTCTCGCCTACGATGGCGTACGTGGACGCGTATCCCGGCCCGTTTCCTTGGTGCGCGGGGAAGAGCTGGTGGTAGACCATGCTCTTTGACAGGCCCGTCTTCTTGCTTGCCCACTCGATAAACTCCACAAGACCCTGTTTCCCAGAATTGATCCTCGCATCACCGACGATCCGCAAGAACCTCACAATCCGCCACATCCACGTATAGAACTCGTACTCCTCCACAATATTATCAAAACCACCGTGCTTCTCGTAGAAGTTCACCAGACTCTTCTCATCAGCGTTCAAGCCCTTTCTCGTCTGCAGCTTCTCCATCACATCCTGGAACTCCACCTCCCGCTGAAACGATATCCCCTCGGAAATCGCTCCTCCTAGAGGAGACCAGAGCATATCCACCAACGACGGCTTCGCACCATAACCGAAAGAAGAATTCGACGCATGAACACAATGACCATACTCCTCGTGAACCAGCAAATTGAGAAGCTCGCCAGGAGCCGTACTCGGATCACGACGCGGATCCGTAGTACAGATGAACACCTGTTGCGGTTTATCTGTAAAAGTGTCGAAGAAGAACGCGCCACCGCTCGGAAATATCGCAGTCAGATACGACGGCGTCTCCATAACCCTCGCATCATAGCGCGGATTCACCTTGACAATCCTCTTGTTGGCGACCTTCACAACCCTCTTCCGAAGATCCGCAAGATACGGAATGATCTCGTTAACCTTGACCGCCCTCTTCGCCTTGATGACCTTCGACACCTCCTCCGCCCTCGCCGGAACACCATGCTTCTTCGCCAGCTTCGCTGTCACCCGCTGGAACTTCGGCAACTCTCGATCCAGATATTTGAGACCCTTCGCCTCTAACTCGCCAGGCGTCTCCGAATAATCCCAGAGACGTTGCAGGGCCTGCCCATAGATTCCTTTCCGGCCTAGATCCGCACCCTGTTTTTTGATGATCTTGTAGACCTCGTCAAAACCCTGATTCTTGAAACCCTTCACCCGGAAGATCGACGCAAACTTCCGCGTCACCTCCGAAAGATCATCCAGACTCTCCTTCAGCTGCTTATCTTGCGTCTCCTTCTTGATCGTTCTGATAATCTCCTGCAGACCATCGCAACGGATCAGCGTGAGAAGACGAAGACCCGTCGGCCAGTTCCGACCAGCAGCTTCCATGGTTCCAGCTTGCATAGCCCTGATCCCGTTCCGCGTCAGAGCCTTCATGTGACCGTCGACAATGCCTTCCTTGATCATGTAGCCAAAGTACGCGTTCAACACCGACTCGGGAACCATATGCGGCTCCGCGAGACCATACCAGGCAGCAAGAGAGTCGAGAACCTTCAGCTGGGACTTGTTCTCAACCTTCAACCGCAGCTCGTCTACACGTCTAGAGAACTTCTCAAGATTCCTCTTCGAAGGAACGAAAATCTTACCAACATACTCCTTCAATCCGTTGATGTAGGCTCCCGAAGGATCATTTTCCTTGAAGAGATCAAAAATCTCTGATTCAACAGGTGACGTAGGTTTCGGTATGGCCAATTCTTTCCCATCAAACCTCGTGTTTAGCTTTCTCGATTAGGCGCTCGACTACTTAATAGTAATCCAAAATGGGCGAACAAGGCGAGGCCACGCGAGAATCCACTCGAAACCGAACTCAAAACTGAATCAAAGCATCGGCTGCACTATTTCTCACTAAGCCGGACTCCGAGCCTTTTTGGCTCATTCACGGGAAGAGACGCGGGACACTCGATAACGGGCTTCCCGAACAAAGAAAAGGGGAGATGAGGAACCCGGATTATCCCATCGGAAACCCTTAGTCGTGACCCTTTTTCGCCTTGGTCCCTGTCTGCTTCTCAATGCTGCGGAGATTGATCTCCCTGACAAATGCTTCCGTGATGATATCGAGGGAGTCAATCTTCTCCTGCATTAGAACGTCGCTAATCTTCAGCGGATGATCAGGGAGAAGGAGATTGTCGTTTGATGCAACGAAGTGCTCCCAGTTTATCCCAACATCAAGAACTGAATCCGCGAGCTCTTCATCAGTTACACTGACAGTTTTCGCTGTGTTGACGAAGTTCTGAAACTCCTCATCAGGGACCTGTAGATCAGTAACTGTCCGAATCGGCTTAGGAGTAGTTCCTCCAAGCTCATGCCCGAGAACATATGCAAGAAATGTGAAGTTCTCGATTTCCGTAAAGTGTTTCATGCGAACTTCCAGCGGGGTATCCCCTGTGGGATTGGAATCTGGAAAGTCTGAGATCTGCGGAGCACCTGTTTGCGAATCGTCGAATCTGTAAACCCTTGAGAGCTTTAGCGGGTTCGACCGGGTAATGCTTCTGCTCGAAGGCTCTTCTTGTTCACTCCACGACTCCCTACTCTTAGTATCCGACGCCAAATTTCAACCCCCTAAGTTGCGCTTGGAGAATTAATTTCTGATCTGTTACCGACGCCTCGACTAGACTGTACTCATCTTCCTCTCCTCATCCACGGCTATCGCTGAACCCCTCGGTCGATCTTGTGCCGGTTGCGCCCATCGAGCACGCAGGTTCAAGGCTTTCCGGAAACGCTTGTTCGTCCATCTGGAAGGCTGTCAACCAGTGCGCCCGCCTCATTACCAGAAACAATATTCTTCTTGGCAACTATGCGCTCTGTTTTCTCGACCACCTTCTTGACTATTCCCAGATAGGTTAACGCTTCATGGATTCCGGTCACTGCGAATCCGACACCTTGAGCAATCTCCTTATTCGAGAATTTCTTTGACATGCGACCGAGCTCCCCTTCTACACCTTCCAGGTACCGCTTGAACTCCTTGATAGCAAGCAGAGTTTTTTCGGCTTTCTCGTGTTGGGTCTGCTCAGATTCTTTTCCCAATCCGATTGCCTTTCCTAAGGTCTGAGGAACGATGGATAATAGGGTAGTCCAACCTAGCGGCTGGGAAGATGGGTACACATGTTCTGATGGTTGCAGAAATTCGTTTAGAGCGTGAGGTTCCCTACGCCTTCTTGGTCGTCAAAGCCCAATACGTCGTCGCGGAGGGCTTGCGCGTCTCATGAATTGTGAAACGGTTCCCGTCAGGACCGACCAAATCAGCGGCAAAGCCCCAGCCTTCTTCACGAGGCTGCGGTTCCAAGAACCTCACGTCTTGCTCCTTCAGCACAGCAAATGTCTTCCTACAGTCATCGACCTCAAGCACCCAACGTGTCCCGATTCTCGGCAGATTGAGACTCGTAGGCATCTTTGGGTTATTGAGCCAGCTTAACACAGGATCATCACGATGGCCCCCCTTTCGGAGCTACAGCGAGCTCACTTTGGCTAGCCGGGATTCTGGTAGTCGACCTTCTTCTCGAAGATCACTTTTCTTGGCATAGAACTCCAAGGCAGCGTTCTGGTCCTTGACCACGATCGTCATGTGTGTGACTTTTTCATCTTAAATAAGAACGAAAACCGACGATCCTTGCGACCATCTTTTGGCCCAGAGAAAGCGGCGCAAGGTCGCGACGAAGACACGCGCAAGAACAAACAGCGAATCTCAGGGCAACCGTGGGGTCTCTGCGTCCAAGGAATCCATCAAGGCAGCAGAGGACCTTGCTCTCGCCGCATTCGCTTCGGGACTGAAGCTTGCAGCAGTCTTCGGAACCGTCGCCGCCAAAACCACTAGCCTCGCCCTCGCATCTATTGCAACCGGAGCGGACAAGTTCTCCGAGCTTGTTAAGCAGGAAGCTCTGAAATCACAGAAGGCTAATGCTCACAAAACCACTCTAGTAACTCCCGCGAGAAACAGAAAGAGAGCCAAGCGAGAGTCGAAGAGGGAAGTCCAGTCGTCCTGACCGTTCGCCTACGTTAGTCTCTAGGTTTCCTGCAAACGATATCTCGCGATCAAATTTCGACTTGCAAGCAACAAGGGAGTGCAGACCAGCACAGCTCCGAGCACAATGACTGCTCGTTCGAATGGATAAACGAGGAATATCAATGGCCAAAGACCCAACGCACCTTTTCCAACGATACTCGCAAAGAGGACCCCACCGATGACGTGTTCGATCATGGTACCGATGAACGCAACTACGATCACTGCCTTCGCTAGTTCTCTACGCGCTCCAAAGCTGAAACTATCGCGCAGGTTGCGAGTCAAGGGAGACACCAATACTGCCAGCGCGATTAGATGAAGCCAGAGATATGGAATCGGTGGACTGGGGAGACGAAGCCATTGAAATGGAACTGGCAAACTCGGAAAGCTATTTCCGACGAAGACCTCAGTGTTCGAATTGATGACGAAGAGCCCTAAGGTGGTGATGTACATTAGGGTCGCCTCAGTCCTCCGACCACGAATGAGAAGACTGATCAGCGCCACGTTCAGTGCTCCGCCGAGAAAATCAAGCCCGCCAAATTTCAAGGTCCCAGCCGAACCCGGAATGAAGGCAGCAATCATTGTTCCCAAGAAAACTGCGAGTATTCCGTAGGAAGGAGCGAGAAAGACTCCCAAGACTGGTGTTATGATTCCGCTGAACGTGATGGAACCGGATATCCCTATGAGCCTGTCAAGCGGTATGGTCCGAGGAATAATATAGAGTGCGGCTAGAGATGCCGTTAGAGTTATCCGTTTAGTATCGAATCTGGTCTGGCGAATTTGCATTCTTCCAGTCACATGAATTCAGGTGTCGCGCCCAATGGCACGGTTCTTAACGATTTGCTGAAGCTCCCTTATACTCAATCCAGTTTCGTTCGATATTCTTCGAAGATCTTCATACTCCACTTTGCCGCTCACGGAATGACCGGTCGATGTAAGCGCCCTCTTTACTCTAACCTGGAACTTCTTCCCTCCAACCTCAAGCGCGATCGTGCCACTGGCCCTTCTGCTGATGTGTCTCGAAACCGGTATCTCCCGGACACCAAGGGTCCCGGTCTCCTCCATCAGCAATTCAGCCAAATACTCGCTCTTTGTCTTATCAGCTATTATCGAGATTAATTGGCCTGGCCTGTTTTTCTTCATAAAGACCGGAGTGATGGATACGTCTCGGGCTCCCGCTTCCATCAACTTCTCGACCGCCCGTCCAATTACTTCTCCAGAAACGTCGTCCAAGTTGGTCTCCAAGACAACGACTTCATCATGAGCATGACCATTCCCTGAAAGCTCTCCGACTGTTAGACGGAGAATATTAGCCACTTGGTCCAGCTCCTTAGCTCCTGCGCCGTATCCGATCTTGTTGGGGGATATGACCGGGAATTCGCTCGCACGTTCGCTTGCCAGGTTGACTGCTATTGCCGCACCCGTAGGTGTTGTCAATTCGAATTGGATATTACTCGTTTTCGTGGGAAACTTGTGGGCTCGCAGGATTTCGGCGACGGCAGGCGCGGGGTTCGGATAGGTCCGGCCGGAGAAGCTCGTTACTCCTGTTCCAACCGCGATCGGGCTACTCCACCACTTGCTCCCGGATAATTCGAGCTCATCTGCAAGGTATGCTACGCCGAGTATGTCCACGAGGGTGTCTGCGGACCCTAGCTCGTGCAGTTCAACCTCTTTCGCGGAGTGGCCGTGCACTCGTGATTCTGCAGAAGATAGTGTGTCCAAGACGGATTTGACGAAGGCAGTTCCCCACTCGGAGAGGCCCAACACTTTTGCACACTTTATAGCAGATGACTGAAGATCACTCGCTCTTCTCTTCGAGACTTTTTCTTCGGAACTTACTTCGACTAGCTCCGCGCTAATCTCTCCTCTCTCTACTCTAGTCGTCTTGACCTGGACATTATTGGTGCCCGGAAGATTCTTTTCCACAACCTCAGCGACTTTTCCCAGCCTCTTTTGGCTCCCGCCTAGATCGACTAGAGCGCCGAGGAATTTGTCTCCGGAGGCTCCTGAAGAACTGGCGTCAATTATCACAGCTCTTCCAGAAGCTTTCATGTTGACCTGTTCAACCGCCCGCGTGGGCACAAGTATTAATCAAGCTATTTCGGTATTATCACGATCAGTTTTGGAGCCCAAACCTGACAACTCATGCGTCTACGGCCTCGGCGAATGCCCAGTCCTCACGGTTGTGGGAGAGAAAATGAAGGACATGGAACAACGATCAAAAGTCTTCCCAACAGACCCTGGCGCGGCAGCTGTAAGTCAGATGATACAGCCATTTCTCCAGCTCAACGCCAACATCTATGCAATGCTACCCTCTTTCTGTCCCAACTGCCCCAAGAGAATCGTCGCGGTCGAGAAAGAGCTAGCTCAGATAAGATATCAAACGACTAAGTAAGGGTATACCAATCGCTTCGGACACGGGCTACCGATCAAGCTGAAATCTCTCCTAGATGATGTTGTTCGTATCTCACCCCAGGCGGCTGCAAACACCGAGAAGCCTTAATTCGACCACACCATAGCAAGTGTTTGGTAGCCTTCTGTTGCAAGAATCCATCGTAAAGGCGCGAGACCAGATCATCCTTGACCCCGATGAACTTCCCGGTTCATGGTACAATGTCATCGCCGACCTCCCCGGCGAGTTTCCCAAACCAAAAGATCCAGAAGAGGGCCCCTCGAGGCTCGAGTACCTCTCGAAAGTTCTCTTGAAGCATTGTCTCCAGCAAGAAATCTCAACTGAGAGATGGATATCCATCCCGGCTCCTGTTCAAGATCTCTATCGTCAAGCCGGTAGGCCGCGACCTCTCTACCGTGCACGACGCCTCGAACGCTTCCTCGGGACCCCCGCAAGGATCTATTACAAACGAGAGGATCTTTCGCCAACAGGGTCCCATAAGGTCAACACAGCCCTCGCGCAGGCATACTATGCGGCGGAGGAAGGATGTGCCGGGGTCTCGACAGAGACAGGGGCCGGCCAGTGGGGCACCGCGCTCGCCTATGCCGCAAGCCTCCAAGGACTGAAGAGTGTCATATTCTGGGTACGGTCCGTCTACGACTGGAAGCCAGATCGCCGGGTGTTGATGCAAATGTACGGTGGCAAGGTCTTCGCGTCTCCGAGCCATGAGACATTAGTCGGGCGAAAAATACTGGAGAAGAATCCTAACCACGTTGGCAGCCTAGGAATCGCAGTTTCCGAGGGACTGGAATACGCGGAGAAAAACCCAGGCTACGCCTACTGTCTCGGCAGCGTCCTCAACCACGTTCTGATCCATCAATCCATCATCGGACTGGAGACTATGAAACAGTTCGACCAGATCGATGAGAAGCCAGACGTAATGATTGGCTGCCTGGGTGGAGGAAGCAACTTCGGAGGATTCATCCTTCCCTTCGCCGGGGAAGTCGTGAAGGGAAAGAGAAAGTGCAGATTTCTCGCAGCACAATCCGAATCAGCCCCCAACCTCTCCAAAGGAGAATACAGGTATGATTTTGGCGATCACGCGGAGAAGACTCCTCTGTTGAAGATGTATACACTAGGGCATCAGTCGGACATGGCTCCCATCAAAGCAGATGGGTTAAGATACCATGCTGCGGCACCATTCATCAGCTACCTCAAGCATCTCGGACACATTGAATCAACAGCTTACCCTCAAGACGAGCAAGAAGTCTTTGAAGCGGCCAAGACCTTCGTCCAAGTCGAAGGTTTCCTCCCCGCTCCAGAGTCCGCTTACGCGATCCGAGCCGCAATAGACGAAGCTCTCGAGTGCAAACGCAAGAATCGGACGGAAGTAATAGCCTTCAACGTATCAGGACACGGATTCCTAGACCTTGCCGCATACCAGGAAAAACTAGAATTCTGAAGTCCCGGCTTCGGATGCTCAGCCCGTAAGCCAGTTGACCACCTGACTACTTGTTGGTTACTGTTACTGTTGCTGACATGGGATTGAGTTGTCGTACCGCTGGCTCCGGTTATCGTGATAGTGTACGTTCCAGCATTGGTGAACGACTAGTCGAGACAGTTAGCGTAGTTGTGCCGGTGGAGTTGGAGGCTGTTAGGGTCACGCTGGCGATGGAGGAAAGAGTCGGCGGGTGTTTGACTGCGAGCTCGTTCCGGGAGCGTGTCACCCAACGGGGGAGGGTCCGGTTGAGCTCAACTCTTATTCCCGTCCAGTTTCATTCCTCCAGGTCCTTGTAGGGGAATGGGGGTAGTGGGTAAAATGACTGGTTTCAAGGAAGCTACCTTCATCGAAGGAAAACTGGTTCGTATCGCGAAGGGGAAGATAGAGGTCGAATCCGAAGATGATGGAACCGGAGAGCCGGCGCTTCTGACGCTGAAATTGGGAGATGTGGACCTCGATCTTGACACGATCGGTGAGGAAGTCAGGGTTGTCATTGTGGACGGTAGGGTAGCTCGAATAACACGTTTGTCCCCGAAATCCCGGGAGAAGCCACGCCAAGAATTGTACGGAGTGTCGGGCACTCCTCGCGAGGTAGGATCAGACTTGGCCGGCTGACCTGCTTTCTCGATTCTTCTCGGCCTAGGAAGGGGACTTTTTGCTCTTCACTGCTTTCTTGAACAGTTCTACGAAACGGAGAGCCGCTTCTGCGTCGGGAGGAGGAGCGGTCTTACGGGGGAGCTTTGGACTGGTTTTCGAATCGTTTGGCAAGGCCGAACATTCCAAGGAAGAGAGCCACTCCCGCTGCTATGTTGACGACTGAGCTCAGAATCAATGTGACCACTCCAACCGAATCTATCAGTGCACCTAGTTGATCAGCTGGGAGAGATAGGGAGAGAACGAGAGAGACGACATTTCTGACTGTTAGTAGGGTGAACGCGGCGATGATGAGGGTCCAAGCGCGAAACGACCCGGTCAGCCTTGTAACTCGATACGCATAGAAAACCACCCCTGCTTGCAGGATAAGCTGGAAAACTGAGATGAAATAGAGCGTCGAGATTACAACCGTGTCGACCATTCAGTCTTCGCCTATTTTCGCTTTTCTGAGGCTCCGCGGAACAGTTCCATGAACTTCTCCGACGCTACCTTTCTTGGTGAACCGCTGATGATCCCCTCGTAGTTTGTGAACGCTGACTGTATCTTGATCCCTGCTGGTGTTATCTCGAATTCTCTAAGCCTCTTGTCATGGTCGCTGCCCCGCATTTTCAGTATGACCAGTGCCTTGCGCATGGAGGACTCGATCTCTACAGGTTTGAGTGCCACTATGCAATCGACCAAGAAGCTCAGCCCTACATCGGTTACGCTGAAAGATCCTCCGCTTATCTGCGGCGACTCCCAGAGCAGTATCGAGCTGATTCCGCGGGTCTTCAGATAGCTTATCATGCGATAGGCTTCCATTCGCATGTCGTCTTTCTTCACGAACATCTCGAGATGGCTGAGTGAGTCGATAACAAGCCGTTGCGGCTGGACCTCCCGGAAGATGTCCTCCAGCAGGCTACCATCGCCGGACTCCAGCATGAGACTTGGAGATGTGCAGATTACGCGGAATTTGCCCTCCTCTTCCATTTTTCGGAGGTCCCAGCCGAAGTTATTCGCATCTCTATAGATCTGGTCCGGGAGTTCTTCGAAGGTTACGTAGATCCCGGGTTCGCCTAGCTTGACTCCGTTGAAAAGATACTGAAGCCCGAGGGTCGTTTTTCCGGAGCCAGCGCTTCCGGCGACCATTACGGCATCTCCGGGCATGAATCCTCCCCTGAGCATCTCGTCAAGCTCGGCAATTCCAGTCTTAACCCGATGACCCCCCTCCGCTTTGCTGGAGAATAGTTGGTCGAACCCTGAGGCTCCGGCTTTGGCGCGTGGTGTAGTCATTTTTCTCCACTTATCCTTACGGCTTTGAGGTGGTTCGCGACTGACTCCAAAAGCTCCCGATCTTTCGCGCGGTCTAGGGATACAACCTCAAATGCTCCAATCCTTTTCTGCCTCAGAACCCCCAATTCCAAAAGTTCCCTAACTTCGTTTATGACCGCGACCGTCGTTCTCCCAATCCGGCGTGCTACTCCATCGACCGTATCGATGAGTCCTGGGTTTCTGTGAAACAGGACTAGAAGGTCTCCTCTGACCTCTGAACCAAGCAGCGTCGACAAGATCTCCGACCCGCTCATTTCAGCCTGCTCTCCACGAAACAAACCTCCTTTGCCGTTTCGAGGGATTTCTCGTAGTCAAAGCGCGCGTCCGAGTCGTAAGGTATGCCGAGTTTCCGGTTGAGATCTTTGACAACGATCCTTTCAAGAACAGCGGCGCCGTTGCCGAACAGTGATCGTAATTTTGAATCAAATTCTTTCGAGTTGTTTGATGCGTCAAGCAACCCCTTCGACGTGAGAATTTCCAACACATTGCGGCCCAAGGCATCTCCGACGGCCTCACGGACTGTGTTCACGAGCACAGAAGAGAACGCTCTCTCGGCAGCAAATCTCTGGTCTGGACTTAAGGACTTGGGAACTGATTCGAAATTGTCGCGTGGATTGGTCCAACTGGAGTCACTTACTCGCATGGACATCTGCATCATTTCTTATCTGCCAGAGCATGAGCTGAGAGATGAACTGGTTGTAACCTAGGTTTCGAGCTTCATGTACAGGGTCTTTCCGATCTTGCATTGGAGAGCCAGAAATTCGAAGGGAACAATCGGCTGAGGTATTCGCGCCTAACGATTTTAGAAGAAGACATGGTTTTCGGTTCGCATACTATCCGGATGCTTCTTAATGGCGAGTAACAATAGCCGTATTCAATTGCCCAAGACTAAGGTGATAGGGCAAGGAGGATGTTTTGCGGTCTTCCTTAGTTGATATTTTCTATGAGACTCTAGGGTACTGTTTTGGAAAGGCCCTAACAGAAACGCTTGGTCCCACAGTGCAGGCATCTATCTACAATTTGCTGGGACGTAGTGGGATCCGGAAGGAAGAGATTTCCACCAGATTCGATGACGTGGTGCAGGCGTTAACGAGCACCTTAGGAACATGTTCTCGAGTGGTAGTCCACAGGACGGTAGTTGAGATGTTCAAAGAGTATTCTCAACGACTCGATTTTTCCTACACCGACTCCCTCCGAGACCGCCTTGCATTGTTGAAGGAGGCGGTAGTCGCAAACCATGTTCTCCCTCGTAGGCTTCGTGACGAATCAGTGTTCGACAGCGTGGAGAAACCCGATTGGATTGATGCCCCGAAAGGCGAAGCATACAGCAGCCTCTATCCCATGAAAAAGGGCGTCAAGACATAACACAGACGGATGAAAGTCGCCCGTATTCAGCCCTGATCCAGGATCTGGGACAAGCCCCACAACACGCCCTAAAATCGTTCGGGAAACGGCCTAGATTTCCCGTCTCGCTCCGACATCGTTCAAGCCGGATTGGCGCCCTGAATTAACTGTCTCGCGCAGAAATTCTGCCGCACAGGACATCTCCTGACCAAAAAGAGGGGGATAGGAGCACATCATCCTGCGACGCAAGAGTGGTTGGAGGAACTAGGTCTTTGCTCGGGTCGAGGAGACTTCTTCGTATCTCTTCCGGACAAAGGGCATTACCGATCTCACGTCTTCAAGTCCCTTTAGCGGTGTTATCCAGAGCCTGCCCGTCTGTCCCGCCATCTCAAACGGTTTCCCGCCAAACTTCTCCTTCAACATCGTCTGGTCTTTCTCCGAGAGCTTCATTACCACAATCCCGTTTGTAACGAGGAAACCGATGAACTTTCGATCATAGAAATAACACAGACAACCCATCATAGGTCTGGAGCTCACCCCTTTCCAGGTCAGAACCTCTGCATCGAACGCCTTTCGAATCTCACTCATCTTCTCCTCATCATAGTACTTCAAACAATCGCCCAAGCATGGCCGGGTTTTGACTAATATGAAAAATCAGCGGATCTACGCCCCGCTGACTTTCCGGAACGGGAGTTCGTTCGAGCGGAGCCTGCCCAGTCCACACGAGGGTCAAGTGGGTTCTGGGTACCAGAACGGCTCCGGAGAGCGCAAAGTATGGCGCAGCCTATACGAACGCTGAGCCCTATTGGAAGGTTGCCGAGGAACTCGCTCACACAACAGAGTCTGGTTCTTCCCGGCTGTGAGATTTCCGTAGTCGCAGTTCCCGAAATCGTCCCGGCACGAAAAGTGAGTTGAAGATAGGAAATGAGGTCATCATGCACGATCGCGGCTCCCCCTCTAACCGGCCAGTTCCTCGCCCCGGCTATGCGAATTCATGGAGCTGATAGGTAACGAGCGGAAAATCCGTTCTCTCCGGTCTCAGCTGGGCAGCGTCCATTGTCACGATCATTCTTGGTTTGCTGTTGTTCCTGAGCCCTTCCTCTATCATCCGAATTTCCTCTGTCAGAAACGGCGTTCTGAGGAGCGCGTCGACACTCGCTCTGCCATGGAGCTGGCTGGGAGCGCTCTCTGCAATCCCTCTCTTCTGGTTACTCATCCTCGGATGGATCCTCGGACTCTTCGTCGCGATTGGCGTATTCTCGAAGAGACGAAACCCGAGACAGATCAAACCACACTATCAGCTCTCCGCGCCAGGGAAGAATCTAGATAGACGACATAAATCTCACATCCGACCCCTCGCCGCGCTCCTGGCACTGTTCATGATAGTTCTGGCCGTAAGTGGTATGACAATATTCCTAGTCCCGCCGACAACATCCAGCCCCGGCCAGGGACACGGCCCTGGAAACAGTGGCAACGGAGGAGGTACGAACGGAGGACAATCCGGTGCAACAAGCAATAACCTAGCCAGTTTATCCACCAGCCTATTCCCTGTCGATCAGATTTCAGACTCGAAAGGTCTAGGGTACAGCGGACAGAGAAAGATAATCATCGACCCCATCGGCAATATTTACGTTGCTTACAGGAAAGCGCCGCCAGGCTTCAGTCAAGAGGAGATCTACGTCGCGGTATCCACCGACAATGGCAAGACCTGGGCCGACCTCGGTGGAGGACCGGTTGCTATCGTCAACGCCCCACCAGTAACGTCAGGCACCCCTCAAGGCGGAGGAACAGGAACGGACCAGAGAGTACCGTCAATCGCGGTCGACTCAAGAGACCAGATTCATGTCGTGTGGTATGGGCGCGACCAAGTCTATAGAGGCGCGAACGAGAGACAGATCAAATACGCTAGGTGGGACGGCGCCGCGTGGTCGCCCTGGATCAACATCTCCCCCGTAACGGGATACTCTGGTAGCATTTACTGGCAAGAGCATCCAGTGATTGTTATCGGAAAGAATGACGTTCTGCACGTTCTTTGGGAAGGCGCCGACTCTGGCAGCGCAGGCGTCCAGCAGATAAAACACTCCATGTCAACAGACGGCGGGAACAACTGGACGAGCTGGGAGAACATAATTCCTCTCGATTCGTCAGGACAAAGCCGGCCCGACGCTATTACTGATCAAACCGGAAGTCTCTACGCAGCATGGTATGGCGGAGTTTCAGGCCAAACCGGAACACGCATCAAATACTCCAGATGGGACGTCGGCTCGAGGACTTGGGGTCAAGCACAGATTGTTGCAGGCATCGAAGGTTTTGACCAGAAACACCTAAGCCTCGCTATCGACAAGTCTAACACGTTAAGGCTGGTCTGGGACGGTCCCGACAACAGCAACGCAAACTCTCTCGTGAAATATTCCAGCCTAAACCTGAACCTATCCACGCCCCAGTGGACGGCGTGGACCAACGTCAATGCCATAACAGGACTTAACCAGTCCGACCCGATAATCTCAATCGGCCCCGCTGGAACGGTGCTCGTCGCCTGGCAGGAATGGACAGGCAGCGACTCACTTACCGCCACAAACGTATCCGTCTACATCATGATAAGTGGAGTCGCCCCATCCAAAACACAGCTGGGCAGCGGCTTCTCAACGAACAACAAGTGGCCTGTAATGTCGGAAGATTCATCAAGCGGAATTGTCCGTATAGCCTGGCTGAGCGGACAAGGAGCACCCTACACGATTTGCTACGGCCAAACCTCTCTGACAGTGTCCTAGCTTCTCTAACGAGCTGGAGGCCAAGTTGACCTCCGAAGCCCCAAAACGAAAAGGGTCGAGATGGAAAGACGTCACCCTAGCAACTTCAACCATCGTTGTCATCCTCCTCCTCGTCATCGTCGTCCAAGTAGCTAGACAAGCCCCCCCAGCACAGACTGCTCAGGGTCAGGACATCGGATACAAGATCGCGACCACCAACGACTGGCAAGGCCTGGCTTGGGGAGAGACATGGAAGCTTGCTGAAAGCAACAATGGAACGCTCTACGTCGCATATAGATCGCAGGAAAGAGGCGGACAGGGATACAAGGCATACGTAGACTTCTCAAAGGACCACGGTGTGACATGGTCGCTCTTAGGAGGCGGACCGATCTCCCCGGGCGCCGAGATTCAACGCGTTCCGGCACTCGCCATTGGCAGTAACGACGTACTCCAAGTTGTCTGGTACAGCGAGCCAGGAGGATCGACAAGCGGAGTAGACCGTCAGATATGGTATTCCCGATGGCTTGGAAACGCATGGTCAGCACCCAGGATAATACCGCTCCACATTGACGGATTTCAGCAGGCAGCAGATCCGACCCATTGGCAGGAACACCCTGACATTATCGTCGACCGGTTCGACCCGACTCGAGTCTACGTGGTCTGGGAAGGAACAGACACAGCCAACCTAGCAATCGAGAACTGCAGATCTACAAACTGCGATACCCCAATGTTCACAGTGTCCACAGACATGGGAAACACCTGGGCGTCCTCCCCAGGAGGTCTGAACGGTACATACTACAAACTGGCTCAACCGAATGCAGAATCGCACTCGCGACCAGGGATCGTGCAGGATTTGAATGGAGTACTCCACGTGACCTGGTATAGGAATGATCCCGGGCTGGGAGGAAGAAGTCTCATCCGCTACGTAACATCCGATGATGATGGTGCGACTTGGTCCTCGGAGACAGCTCCGCTCCCAACGAGTTATGGATCCGATCAGCGGTTCCCGAGTATGGCGGCTGATTCTCGTGGACGTGTTTACCTTGTATGGAAGGAGATGAACATGCTATCGTCGCAAAACCAGACATTATTCTCATTCTCGTACGGAGGCACGTGGTCCTCGCCTACGGTGGTAAATGCAGACCGGGAGAACCAGTTGAACCCGGCAGTTCAGGTTGACAATCAAGGGAACGTGTTCGTAGGATGGAATACCGGTGGACCGGTTGATTGGCAGGGCGATCCACCTAGCTTGTTTGATGGGTCGCAGATCTGGGTGGCGAAACTCAATGGAACTGCATGGGTTGCTAGGCAGGTGACAAATTTCGCGACGAACCGTTTCGTTAGCTTTCCCGTGGGTGCGATGAAGTCTTCAACTGTCCAGATGGTCTGGATTGAAGGAAACTCACCGAAGCCGTACACGATCAAGTATACTTCCTTCACATTTTGAAACGTTCTCTATCTTTGCACAACGACTGACTTGTAGCATGACCTCGGCGTGTTACGCGCTAGGTGCGCCAACGCTAGGTTCTGTTAAGGCTCATTGATCGGCGTGAGATAATTTCTGGTTCCTACCCAGCCTTGCCTGTTCATTGTTGCCAAGGAGAAGATCTTCACCGGCACCATTACGAAGAGCATTAGAAACGTCATGATTATTGCAAGAGATACATCTCTGGGGACTCGTCGCAAGTGGCTGAGACCTTTGAAAGAGCGGCCACCAATGGAGACCACAAGCCACAGGAGGGGAAGGTTGAATGCAATACCGAAGATGGTCGTTTCCGCTCCAGGGCGGGTTAGCGCAAAATATACTGTTGCCAGGGCACCGATGGCTAGAGTGTAAGGCGTTATCGTGGCGTGGAACATGCTGACGGGAAGTATCCAACTTCTTCGCCAGATCCAGCCTTGCCAGAATGCTCGAAGGTTGCCCCTGTAGCTGTTCCTACTCCAACGAACTTTCCTTCGGACGAAGTTACTGAGTCTTCCAGAGTAGACCGTCCGAGCCTGGGCGGTGCTCTGGTAGACCGTTTTGTAACCCCGCGAGAGTAGGAGGTGCGTTAGACGTAGATCATCTCCCCCTATGCAGAGCTTGCCTAGAAAGGTCTCTCCTGTAAGCTCTGGAAGAAGAGGAAGCAGTAGCGATCGACGATAGGCCGCGGTCCTGCCAGAGAGACAGTTTACGACCCCGTCGACGGACATTCCGGGGACGAAGTCGATGTACCTTAGATCGAGAAGCCAGTTTTCGATCCTCCATACTATCGATCTCTGGAAATCCTCAACATTCTGTTTCGCCCCGACGCCGGCGACCTCGGGATCGTTGAACGGTTTCAGTATCTCCTGAAGCAGACTATCGTCCCAGGCGGTGTCGCTGTCTGAGAGTACGACGATCTCTCCGGTAGCCTCACGTATCCCCCAGGCCAGGGCAGGTCGTTTCCCAGGCTCGTCCGTAATTATCATCTTGATATTTGGATAATTTGTAAAGGGAAAATTCTGCTGAATGTTTTTGATGTTCACAGTGTCTTGGCTGTCGACGACGAGGATGATTTCGCCTACTTTGTTTGCGAGGTAGGATTTGATTGCTCGGACCAGCACGGGCGGCTCTTCCATGTAGACTGGTACAACTACGGAAGTTGTTGCTGTGTAGCTTCCTTGAAATGGTCTGTAGTTTGCGCCGTAGAGCCTCCGAATCCCCCAGAGGCTCCAGGTAATTATTCCGATGATGCCAAGCGGTATGAATGGCAGAATGTCAGGCATTGACGAGGACCAATGGAGCCTTCTGTTCTTTCGCGATTCTCTCGTTGACCTGTTTGACCGCAGAGAGCATCGGTAGATCGACTCCTTTTGTCCTCATGAACGAGATGAAGGCGTCTAGGTCTTTGGGGAGACACATTCCTTCGAATGGGCGACCTCCGTAGATTCCCCATTCTCTCATGTCATCGCGCAGGCCGAGAGCCAGTCGTGGCATGAGTCGGCTCACTTCCGCTGATTTGACTCCCACGGTTTTACATGCCCGGTCTATCTCATTGAAGAAGCTGATCTTTGCCGCGTTGAAGAGATTCGAAGCGTACTTGACCATCTCAGACGTCTCGATGCTGCATCGAGTGATTGGAGACCCGAACGAGGCGTAGAGGGATTCCAGCCGATTTCCCGCCGCCTTGCCCGCCTCTCCGATGACGACCGCTCCGGGGTGGAGGAAGTCATCGAGGGCGAACTTTTCCCGTAGAAACTCGGGGTTGTGGCAGACCCCAATCTTGGTGCCTATTCGTGTCTCTGCCGACAGTTCGATCTGGGGAATAACGTGTCCCCTTGTTGTTCCTGGCGGGATAGTGCTCCTCACTGTTACCAGATGGTAACTGTTCCTTTTGCGAAGCGAATCCCCCACCTCGGCACATACGGACAGGAGAGGGCGTAGGTTGATGGAGCCGTCGACGGTCGGGGTGGGCACGCAGATCATTGTGATGCTGCTTTTTTCAACCGCTTCAGGAATCGACGAGGCCGTCTGGTACCCTTCAAGGCGCAGCTGAGCCATCTTTGCTTCGTCGAGATCGTAGAAGACTACGTCATGCCCTTTTGTAGCAAGACCAATGCCCGTGGCTTTTCCGACTATTCCCGCTGCGATGACGGCTATGTGCAGGCTAGTACACTCCTCGAGCTTGCGAGCCCTATCTACGGCAATAAAAGGATATTTCTTTGCGCTAACGGGAGTTTGAACACTCGTTCTATTATTACCTAGGGATGGCTTTCTCGATCCCCTATTTTCTCCCAGGCCGGCCACGGCCAGTTACAGTGCTGATGAGAAATGTTGTGAACATGAAGAGGAGAAGCAGAACCAGTATTGTAGAAACCAATGAGAGGAGTGACAGGGTGAGGAATCGGAGCGGTAGAATGAGGAAGTTCAGGGAACGACTGAATATGGATAGCTGAAGAGCCGCCTGGTCCAAATACGCCCGATGAATCAGTTGATCGACGGCTTGGCGAGCCGTTATGCTTGTGTTGTACATGGTGAAGAGCCAGCCTGACATGAATAAGATCGCGACTAGCTCGATGGTAATGAGCGCGGTCTTGAATGATGGTTTCACGCCTGACATGGTTATCTGATCAATGACTGTCTAGATTTTTCTGTGAAACCTCTATTTCAGCATAGCTACCCCGACAAACCGTTTGTTCCCCATTTTTTCCAAATATTGAAGATCTAGGCCACTGACCATCTCGGCTACAGCCCCGCGACTTCCTAGAAAGTAAAACCCTTGAGCAGGTAGAATGCTGTGCTTCTGATTCCCGCTGCTATTCAGCGACAAGGATTGTCAAATCGCCCATTTTCAGCCCTGATCCGTGATCTGGATTCATGCCTCTATCTCGCCTCGTGAATCGTTCGGAGATCGCTGTAGGTTTCCCGTCTTTTCCCCTCGCGCCAAAGCCTGGACTGCGCCTAAATCGCCAGACTCGCCCAGAATCAACGCCGGACGCGAAATGGTTTCTAGAAAAATAGGGGGTCTTAGCGACCGACCCTCGCGTCGCAAATGTGGTCCTCTCGGACCCCTACGAAGGTAATGAGAAAGTTCGGAAGGGCTATGCTTTTTCCCATGCGCAGAACGCGCTCGGCGCTTCCAAGTGCCTGTTGATCGCGACCTCCGCGATCGCCTCAGAATACTTGGCCATCTGCCCCACATCCCAGACAATCGACCGCAACCCCACGGCCAGGTTGACCAACTTGACACTACGCATGATGTCAGCCGTCAGCGACCTCTCCAGCGCCTCGCAGCTCGCAACCCGCTCAATACAATCATTCGACTTTTTCAGATCGCCCTTCATCAACGCATTGAACGAGTCCTCGATCAACAATCGCACCTTATCACTATAGTCTAGAATGCCTTTCGTAAGCTTCGGGTCAACACTCTTCGCGTCCCCCTTCAACCGCAAGGCCTCCTGAGCGATGTGCGAGGCGAGATCGCCCATCTGCTCCAGACTCTTCGCAATAACCCTGTTACCTACGACATGCATGGGCCCATCGATACCAACCTCTTTCGCCACCCTACGATCCAACACCGCCAGCAATAACTGTCGTATGATCATCCAGTAGATACGATCCGCCTCCTCCTCCATATGCAACACCTCATCCGCAAGATTCGGCCGCGCCTCGACCACCGCCTTCACCGCTGTCTCCAGCATCGAACTGAGAATGATCTGCAACCGCCGCATCAAGCCATAGATCGGAAATTTGGTCGGATCCACAAAGCTCTGTAATGTAACGGATTTCAGACTCTGCTCGACAATCCCGAGACCAGTCAAACGCCTGCTCACGGCCCTGACCTCTTCCAGGTGGCGTTGAGACAGCTCCTTCTTCGCAACTATCTGGATTGTATCGTGTCCCGTCAGATAGTTCGCGGTGATTATCCTAGTGAGAAGGTTTGGAGCATCACAAATATCCGCGTCAATGACATAACGAAGGTTCTCACGTTCACGAGTAAGACCTGGATAGACAGTTATTCCACCATCAGGCTCTCGTCTGAAGGTAACAATGTCCCCCTGTTTGAGACTAACCTGTTCAACCCAGTCCTTCGGCAACGATACGATGAGAGTGGAGTAACCGACTTTCTGGACCTTACGAGCTTCCATCATCTGAGACATGCTGAGGCTCCTCTATACAGCATAGAGTTGTAAGGTAGAATATAGACTTGAGCTTGGAAGTAAGCTCTGTCTATACTGGTCCAGCCAGCTCGAGAAGACGACCGGAAAAACCGGTTACATGTATTTTTTCAGAACGGCTTCGATCTTCGCCTTCGGAACAGCGCCCACGATCTGGTCGACAAGCTTCCCCTGCTTGACAACAAGCATCGTCGGAATCGCCATTATCCCGAAACGGCCCGACACGGCAGGATTCTCGTCAGTGTTCAATTTTCCGAACACGACTTTTCCCGAATACTCTTTCGCCAGCGCATCAACTATCGGACCGACAATCCGACAGGGACCACACCAAGGCGCCCAACAGTCAATGACGGTTAGAGAGTACTTCTGCACAAACTGATCGAAAGTTGAATCCTCGACCTTGACCGGTTCCGCAGGAAAATCCACCATCTCTTTCAACTTCAACCCTAGCAAGTCTAGGCCGGATATATACCTCTCACTAGAATTTCCCGGCAAGCTCCACCTGACGTTTACCCTTCATCAACCTAGAGACCCTCAACACGCCTCCCAGCTCTAGTTTCATCAGATTCTTGTTCAGCTCTCGAAAGCTTACCTCTCCGAAGCTAGCTTTCAGTTCCTTGTGCAACTCGATATCCGTCAAAGGTCCTTTCTTCTCGACAAGTTCGACGATTGCAAGGGACATTGGCCTCGGGCTCCAGATATTGTTCAAGTGTACATTTCGCCAGGCCGTCCCGATCTTCCACGAATTCTAGGTAATCGGGACCGGAGCTCTTTCCTTCTTGAACCGTTTGCCGAATCCCTGGTACCAGTTCTCCATGTCCGGAGTAACCGATGGCTTGATCCGTTCCAGCGCGTCCCTGAAATCCTCTATCGTCACATTCTTCGTCTCAATATCGCGACGCAGAGAAACTAGGCCTGCTTCGCGAACAACGGCTTCGAGATCCGCGCCGGAATAGCCACCGGTTTGCGAACCGACATGTTCAAGATCAACATCTGGAGCCAAAGGCATGTTTGTACAGTGAATCTTGAGAATCTGCAACCTCGTCGCGTAGTCTGGAGCCGGGACGAAAATCATCCTATCGAACCTTCCTGGGCGCAGAATCGCAGGATCAATAATGTCAGGCCGATTAGTCGCACCGATCACAACCACGTTTTCCAGTGATTCGATCCCATCTAGCTCGGTGAGAAGCTGGCTTATCACTCGCTCTGATACCCCGCTATCCCCAAAACCGGTTCCCCGTCTCGGAACAACCGAGTCCAGCTCGTCGAAGAAGATGATACTCGGTGCAGCTGTTCTTCCCTTCCGAAAGACCTCCCGTATCGCCTTCTCAGACTCCCCAACCCACTTGCTGAAGAGCTCAGGACCTTTGATCGAAATGAAGTTCGCCTCGCTCTCGGTAGCCACCGACCGCGCCAGCATGGTCTTTCCACAACCCGGAGGCCCGAATAGTAGGATTCCTTTGGGAGCGCGAATTCCGAGCCTCTTGAATACCTCAGGCTTCTTCAACGGCCACTCGACAGCTTCCTGCAATTGCTGCTTGACCTCGGTCAGCCCGCCGACGTCGCTCCAGTGGACTGTCGGAACCTCGATGTAGACCTCCCGCATGGCAGTTGGGGTAATCTCTCGATAAGCGTTCATGAAATCTTCCAGATTGACCTCCATCTTCTCCAAGATGCCGCTTGGTACTCTCTCCTCTTCGAGGTTCATCTCCGGAAGATAGCGTCGAAGCGCCTTCATCGCGGCCTCGCGGCAGAGAGCGGAAATGTCGGCTCCCGTATAGCCATGACAGATGTCCGACAGTCGCGGAAGGCCGACGTCCGATGCGAGGGGCATAGTTCGAGTGTGGATCTGGAGAACCTCGTAGCGTCCCATCTTGTCCGGGACTCCGATCTCGATCTCCCGGTCAAATCTGCCAGGTCGCCGTAAAGCTGGGTCAATGGCATTTGGCCTGTTAGTGGCTCCAATGACGATAATGTTTCCTCGAGCACCCATTCCGTCCATCAGCGAAAGGAGTTGGGCGACGACCCGTCGTTCCACTTCTCCAGTAACTTCTTCTCTCTTAGGCGCGATAGCGTCCATTTCGTCGATGAATATTATACTCGGAGCGGTCTCCTGAGCCTTCTGGAAGATTTCCCGCAATCGGGCTTCCGACTCGCCGTAGAACTTGGACATGATCTCAGGGCCGGATATCACGTAGAAGTTCGCATCCGATTCATTAGCCACTGCCTTGGCAAGCAAGGTCTTGCCGCAACCCGGAGGCCCGTACAGAAAGACGCCTTTCGGCGGTTCGATTCCGAGCCGCTGGAAGAGTTCTGGATGCCGCAATGGAAGCTCAACCATTTCCCGGATTCTCTGGATCTCGCTGTGGAGTCCACCGATATCCTCGTAGGTGACAATCGGTATGCCCTTCTTCTCCGGGGTGGGCTCGCTCATCACCTGAACCACAGTGGACTCTGTGATCTTTACAGGACCATGAGGCCGTGTTCTAGTTGCGATTAGAGGAACAGCGCTGCCAAAGATGCTGAGGAGAGTCATGTCACCCTCAACGAAGGGCATGTCCATGAACCGTCTCTTCACAAAGCCAACAAACTCCTCGTCAACACTCAGCCGAACATCAGTGGGCGCGAAGACGATAGTCTGTGAGTCCTTTACCTCAGCTTTCTTGATCGTCACATATTCGTTCAGTGCGACTCCAGCATTTCTCCGGAGCAATCCGTCCATCCTGACGATCTCCTGGCCCTGGTCTTCCGCATACGCGGGCCAAGCGATCGCGACAGTCGTTCGTTTACCGTGAACGTCGATAAAGTCGCCCGCGGTTATTGCGAGCTTCTGCATCGTCTCATTATCAATTCTAACCTTCCCATGCCCAACGTCTCTCTGCTTAGCGTCAGCTACTCGTAGCTGGGCTTCCTTTGGTACCATTGTCATTTGGACTTGACCTCGATAGGGGCGGTGGGTTGAGGAGAAGACGAGCGTTCAGTAGCGCACTGGCCGCTCCTAACCTTGAGCGTCAAATCCTACTCCGCCTCAAAAGACTTATCATCACTATTAATGGAATCCCCGTTCCTCAGCAATTTCTTGATTGCGATCGATAGCAAAAGGAAGCTGCCTACGCCTATCGGTGAAACGCTGTAGCCGTTCTTGTCTTTGACAACAAGCTCCCGCTTTGGAGACCTGTTCACGAGGTCGGACACATACTTCGGGTTCACCGCCACCTTTAGGAGGTCTGTGAAGCTTGCTGAATTCTCGCAGTCCCTAATCATATGGTTGACCATTTGAAGTCGTTTCTTGTTGGAGAAAAAGTCGCAAATCTCGCTCAAAGAGTCAAGGTCTGCCTCAGAATCTTTGAGTTCCTTCAAAACGATCTCGCGCACTTCTGGCTGCCATTCCCCTCCTGAGAGGGGCAGGTCCAGCAGGACCTTGGCTCCCTCGTGAAGCGTGAATCTGATGCTCATTGCAAAAGGGAAGGTTGACCCGACGCTATTTAAAATTAATGTTACTTAATTACCACTTGTTAAGGTTAGGCAATTCTGCGGGAGACGAGAACCTCGACCTCGCTTACACCTGCGATCGACTTCAGGCGTCTCTCTACCTCGTCCATTACCCCAGAGGCCTCTTCCGGCATTAGGATGTGCGCGACAAGAGCGACAAGTCCGAAGGCGACAGGCTCCTCATCGAACCTGTAGATGGTCGCTTTGCCCTCGAGTGATTTCTGGATCGTGTCTTTTAGCCCGTTCATGTCTGCTACTATATCTGAGGGAAATATCTTGAGGGAGACCATGACCTTCGCCAATTCTGGTCGCCTTCTAGGGTCCTGAGAAGCCGCATTTCTGGCACTTGTACGGACGACCGAAGCCACGGCACTTCTCGCAGCGCCAGATGGTTGTCTCGCCACACTGGGGACAGGGGAACTTCACGGCGCCTTCGCGAGGCAGTATCATGCGTCCGCACCAGTTGCAGGATGGCATTCGAACTGTGCGAACTTCCGTCAACATCGACAACAATAGTCGCTAGCCCCCGGGCGGATTATATGCCTTCGTCCTACCTAGATAGCGTCCAGAGCGCAAGTACCGTCTCCATGCCGATAGGATTTTCTTGAATAGATAATCCATAGAGCTATCTATTCGTCACTCGATAGCGTAAGGCGGCAGCCCTGATGCAGCCTACACACTTCTATGTATCTATCTCCGGATTAGTTTGGATTGTCTGTGGCCTAGTCCTGTTTTTTTCTAAAGTCGGCTTCTTCGCTAGCTCAGCTTCCATCTACTGGGAACTTCTGGGTGGTTTCATGATCCTTTTCGGTCTGGTCCGTTTGTTCTGGGGTCTGTTCCGGGGTGGCAGGAATTCCAAGCGAAGGTTCTGGTCCGGATTCGTCTAGGTCAGAGCGGAAGCCTGCAATCCATTGGATCCTTATCATTTCGTATCCGTTTGAATCTGGGAAACCTGAGCCTCCCGTCATTTGTAACAGCCATGTAGGCCACTTCGACCACGATTCTAGGCTTAACCCAAGTTACAGGTGTGGGCGAGTCCACGGGTCCTTGAATCGTGGGTTTCCTCGTTTGTAGTTTGGAGAGTTTTCGTTTGACTTCTTGAAGACGGTCGTTGGAGAACCCTCCTCCCACATTTCCCACATGCTGTAGCTCCCGATCGTCGTCATATGCAGCGAGAATCAGTGAGCCAAAGGTCGGAACTCGTGCACCCTCTCCTTCGCTGAAGCCGACGACAACGCAGTCAGTCGTGTTAATCTGCTTGATCTTGATCCAGTAGTCAGTTCGTAGACCTGGGACATACTGCGACTGGCTCTCCTTCCCGATTACTCCTTCAAAACCACGGTTTGTCGCTTCTTTGAAGAAACGGCTTCCTTCCGCGCCAACGTGTTCTCCGTAAAGGAGGTACGGGCCTTCCTCAACGATTGATTTGAGCCGCGTCTTTCTTTCGACAAGCGGCCGGCTGATTACGTCTTGGCCGTCAATGTGTAAAAGGTCGAAGGCGACGTATGTGACAGGAGTCGTCTTGGCGAGCACGCTCACGCGTTTCGGGTCGTCTACTCCGAACCGGGCTTGGAGCCTCCCAAAGTTGGGGGCGCCATTTTCTCCAAGGACGACGACTTCGCCATCTATGATCGCCGTCCTCGCTCGGAGGTTGCCCTTAATCTTCTGGAGCTCCGGATACGAGCCGGTCGCATCTCTCAGATTTCTATTCTGAAGCTCTAGCTTTCTCTCGTGGAGGAATAGTAAGGCTCTGAGCCCATCCCACTTCGGCTCGAAAAAATAGTTCTCATCATCAAACGCCTTACCGGTTTTGGCGAGCATAGGACGGATAGGACGCTCGTCAAAAAGCGTCAACGCCTCTCGTGAGTCTTGATGCTTGCCCGGAGAGCCTCCATGAGATTCTTCGTTGGCCTGATCTCAGGAACGCGTAATTCGACAACTTCTTCCTGCCCCTTCATTTTGGCCTCAACCAGCTTCATCAGAGACTCCTGATACGTGTCCCTGTACTCTTTGAAGGCAAAGGGTTTCTTCATTATCTTGATCAATTGACCAGCAAGCTCTAGTTCCTCCTTCTCCACCTCCGGCGCCTTCTTTAGCTCCGGAAGATCCTTGGGAGATCGGATTTCATCCGCGTAATGAAGCGTCTCCATCAGAATCGCGCCCTCATACGGCCTCAACGCAACAAGGTGTTCCTTTTCGTGCATGACCACTCGTCCAACCGCGACCTTCCCCTCTTGTTCCAAGGCCTCGAGCATCAGAAAATACGGTTTCTCACCGTTCTCATCTGGGACTAGATAGTAGCTCGAATCAAAATAGATTGGATCTAGTTTGTCTGCGTCCACAAACTGGAAGATCTCGACGAGTCGTCCTGATCGAATCTCAAGCCTCTCAAGTTCCTTTTGAGTAATGGTAACATACTTTCCCTTTTGGACCTCGAACCCGCGGACTACGTCTTGCCAGGGAACTTCCTTGCCGTCCTTTGGACATACTCGCTTGAATGTGAGCGGGCTCTTGTCTCGAGGACACATGAGACGAAGCCCTGTCTTGTGCTCGGATATCGCCCCATACGTCTTGACAGGAATGCTTACTAGTCCAAAGCTGATCGCGCCTTTCCATATCGCTCTAGGTGGCAAAGTCTCCATCCCAGTCTTTTAGAACAAACCCTATTCCTAGTCTCGTCGGATAATAGGGTTACCAGGCGACAGTTAATGGTATCGCAGTAGCCTCCTCAGCGCAAGGGAAGAGCTCTGAAGAAGATCGAGGAGATAGTTGAGATCAATGGACGGAAGCTCACGCTCTCCAACCTCGACAAGCCCATGTGGAGGAAGGAAGGAATCACGAAATCGGATGTCATCCAATACTATCTGTCGGTGGCACCAAAGATGATCCCTCTAATCCGGAACCGGCCCTTGATGCTCAACCGATATCCACACGGCGTCCCGGGAAAATCGTTCGTCCAAAAGGACTGGCCTCATCATCCTGACTGGGTGAGGACTGCACCAGTAAGATCTGAGAGCCTGAACAAAACCGCTAGGCACGTTGTGTGTGATGACAAGGCAACATTGGTCTGGTTGGCGAACATGGCTTGTATCGAGATTAACCAGTTTCTCGCCTCCGCGCCCAACGTCGAGTTGCATGATATGGTACTGGTGGACTTGGATCCACATCCGCCTGCAGGATTCGAGGATTCAGTGGAGATCGCGGAGTCCGTTCACGTAGCGCTAGATCAGATGAAACTGCGGCATATGATCAAGACCTCGGGCGCCGACGGGATTCATTTCCTGATCCCGATAGTTCCCAAGTATTCGATCGAGATAATCCGACAGTTCGTATTACTGTTGGGTGTTTTGCTGGAACGGCTGGCACCAAAGATGGTTTCAACCTCGCGGAACAAGGCTCAGCGAGCTGGGAAGGTTTACGTGGACTATTTCCAGAATGGTCTGCAAAAGACTATTGCGGCTCCGTTTTCTCTCAGACCTGAGGCCGGCGCTCCAGTCTCGTTTCCGTTGTCACCTAAGGATTTGAAGAAGAGTTTACACGCTGAGGATTTTGATCTAAGAACGGTTCCAGGACTTGTGAAGAGGGTGCCTGTGTTTGATACCAGTCCTGACCAGGAATTGGAGTACGCGTTTGGAGAGCTTGGCGCGAAGTAGAGGTTTGCCTAGTCTTTGGTGGGCCGGGAGAGATTCGGACCGCCAGCGGTGAAAGACACAGGCCCCGCGGACACTGAGACTGCCCCCACTTTTTTTCTGAAGTAGTTGGCAGACTGGTCTATCTGTCTCCCACAAAGCATCCTACTCATATTCAAGGGAAGGACGATGGTGGAAACTATGTCGTCCACTGGTGGGGCCCGCCTGGATTCGCTCGAAAAATAAGGCGAGTCTATTTCCCGGTTCGAAACCCTTCTGGTTTCGCCAACTCTAGGTCTTTCTCTTTTGCCGATGAAGAAGCTTGTAAGCCACATACATGATGCTGAACACTATTCCAACCGCGATTAATGGAGCAAGAGGAAGATTCGCAAACGGAATGTTAAGGTTGAGAAATCCATGAATCATCCTGTCAGTGGAGTTCAGGTCTGGAACTATTCTAAGTTGGCATTCGAGATACTCAGGAGGCCGAGGAATGCAAGGTTTGGAGACATCCTCTCCCAGATGAGGCCAGGGAGTGAAACTACTACCATAGGACTGCCAATAAACGGCACTTCCGAGGGTTCCAACATTCTTGTCTAGGGAGTATGCGTCGACAAGCCATCTTGCGATTATTAGTCCCGTGATTGTTGCAGCCGTAATAGCGTATTTGAGTTCCTTTCGGCTAAGCCACCTTCGGAGTCTTTTTGTGCGATCTTGAGACAGGTGTGGCAAATCGGCAACAGGGGATTTTGCTTTTGTGGCTTAAGGTGCTTGCGATTTGGGAAAGGAAGTCTAAGTTTTCGCCTTTTGTTGCACCGCTAGATGCCGTATTCACCTCCCGGTAGAAATAAAAGACTGTAAGCTGTCTGTGAAATGTTCTTGACAATTCTCACGGTATTGTCCCTGGTCGCGCTCTCCATATTACCATCGCCATCACTCCAATCATCGGCAGCCTCGGCATGGCCAATGTTTCACGGAAACGCACAACATACAGGACTGTCTCCATTTTCCGGTCCCACTGTTCCCTTCCTACGATGGACGTTCCAGACGGGGGGCCCGGTCGATGCTTCACCGGCGGTAGGTCATGGAAGAATCTACGTGACTAGCGAGGATGGCAACTTGTACGCGCTGAACATGCAAGGACAGTTGCTATGGAAGTTCCAAACACTTTGCCATGACTTTGAATTTGGCGCAGTCACTCCGGCGATAGATTCCGATGGGACTGTTTACCTAGGAGGCCATTTATGCGGTGGCGAACGCCCCCAGGGAATCCTCTACGCGATCAACCCAAGCGGAAAACAGAAATGGAATTTTACCAATCCGAATCCGGTAGAAGGAGTCGATTCCTTCAATTCTCCCACGATTGGTCCTGACGGAACAATCTATGTATCAGACGTGGGCTTCCACGTCTTTGCGTTCAATCCGGATGGCATCGTCAAGTGGCAGCTGGCTACACACGGGGAGGTTGTCGGCCCACCTGCTGTTGCCCCTGACGGTACAGTGTATGTAGAAATCGACGATCCTCCCCCGACCGACTCATGTCAACAGGCGTTGAACAAGTGTCTGGTAGCCTTGAACCCAGATGGGACCATCAAGTGGGGGCTGTTCAGCTATGGCGAGTTTAACTCTCCTGCCGTCGGTTCTGATGGCACAGTCTACATCGACAGCTCCGCTGTCAGTCCTGATGGAACGGTAAAATGGCTGACTCCGGGGATGTTCGGTTCTCCATCCATAGGACCCGATGGGACTATCTACGGTTCGGGAGAAGGCGGGCTTAACTCAATTAATCCAGATGGTACTTTACGATGGCAGTTCCCAATCGAAAGACCTAATGGCTCTGGAAATCCTTGCTGTTTCTACGGCCTTGTTGGGCTGTCTTCTGTGGCTATCGGGTCGAACGGGATTCTCTACTTCGGAGTCGGAGTCGAGGGATTCTGTAGCTGTGCGCCAGTGCCCTCAGGCTATGGAAATGCCAGTCTATACGCAGTGGCTCCGAATGGGACTCTGGCATGGAAGTTTGTGATACACCCTACCGTTACATGCGCCACATTCAGTTGTCCTATAGTTTTGTTGTCAGACCCAACCATCGGTTCCGATGGAACAATCTACATCGGAAGCGGCGATGGTAACCTCTACGCCATAGGCTAAAGCCTCAACCGGCCTTGGCTCTCTCGTTGGACCTTTTTACAATACTCGGCGGTAATCAAATCCTAGTTCTATGCTGGGACACAGAAGTTCAACCTACCATGACATACGATCAAAGGGCATCGAGTTCCTCAGAGACATCTACAACAAAGCCGACCTGAGAATCTCGAAACAACCCCGCGAAGCAGAATACAAACGAAAGTTCACAACACAGATCCTGCAAAGCCTCGGCGTCAACCCAGAAAACTACCTCCCGCGACATCAAACGATCACAGAGCCACACAGAATCTACACAGCCCCAGAAGACAACGACAACTACGAGCTACCAGCGGTGATCAAGGCTCTAAAGGACAGCATACTAGTGGAACTACAGGGCAGCCTCGCGTTTCCCGGGCCTCCGCTAGTTCACCGCCAGAGTGGTGGGCCGGGAGAGATTTGAACTCTGTCGACCGGTTCCCGTGATGGTTCTCGACCCCACGGTTATCAGCCGTGTGCTCCTCGGCCTGTAAGAGCGTTGCGGGCTCTCAGTTAACCGTGCTGAGCTACCGGCCCAACGAATTTAGCGAGCGGGACCGAGACGCGTATTAAGATTTTTCCAGGAGTCCATCCTCTCTTGTTTCTCCAAAGTCTTAAGACTTCGATTGGACGCGGCGCGATTCTGCTGGGCCGGTAGTTCAGCCTGGTATACCAAGACGCAAGTCTTGGGCTGAAGAACGTTCGGTTCGCATAGATCCGGTCGATCTAGAGTGACCGAAAGGCCGCGGGTTCAAATCCCGCCCGGTCCACCACTCCTCTTCGAACGGTATCAAGATCATAAACACTAAAGCGTGAGACTGCTTAGCCAAAAACATAGGTCTCGGTCGATGGAAGAATTTGAAGAGAAATTCATCAAACCGATAGTCAACGCCTCGTATCCAGCGACCCTCGCCGGTCTAGACCTGGCCGTGCTACAATTCTCGACTTCTCCCGGGCTCATGTTGAACTATACGCTACTGGCGGGCGCGATGGGCTTTCTTCTATCAGCATTCTCCGTGTTTTCGTACACTATTTATCCGACTAGGAAGAAGTTGTGGACTTCTAGCGCACTCTCTTTTATCGCAGGGTTGTTCTGCTCCATTCTAGCTGTAGTGTTGCTTATCTTGAAACCGGTTATAGGCAGCATCTAGCAAAACCGCGCGGGGCCAACTGCGTATAAGAATAAGTTCGCTTCTCCCCCTGTCGGGTGACCCCGCACCGCACTTCAGTTTCGCCCAACTCAGTTAGTACCCCTCAGTCGCCTGTATCAGATATTTGTCAGAGTCTCATCACTCTTCGCCCGGTGGTGGATGGTTTAGAATCCATCTTTCCAGCACTTCGAACGAGTGGTGGTAAGTGACCCCGCGAACGACAGAATCGATTTCACGCCTTCCTTTAGGAGTGAATCCGTATGAATCATCTTTAATCAATAACCATCCTCTCCTTCTCAAACGCAGGAACGCCCATGCTATTTCATCAGCATTGGGAATCGCATGGTTAATTGCATCAGCCGACGCGATGACTTCCTCCAAAGTCTGGAGTCTTTCCATAGCAATGGAGGGCATAACCCAACCAAGCTTCGACGAAGGGCTTCTGCGGTAGAACTTCGCGTTCTCCAGCAAGAGCTGACTTGAGGACTGGTCTGATCGGGTCCGCCATATCCCGATAGTTTTCGATCACCCGCCAGTCCGGTACGTTGACACTGATCGAGAGCAAATATGAATTTGCAGCTTGCAATAATTTTCTGATCTCGTAATAGTAACCCATGTACTCGCGAGCTAATTTTCCTACGATGTTAGAGTCGGGAAACGCTTTGATTAGCTTCTCTAACCTTTCTTCAAGCCCGTAATCTGCTTGGAGGTCGATCAGTTGGTGTATTCTCTCTTCAGAAGGCCGCGGATTGTCGAGGATGCTTGTAACAACGCCGGCGGTATCCGCATCATAGAGAATCAATGAAGCGTGAGCATCTTCAAGGTCTTTGTTTCCTCCACCGGATGGGGGAAAGGGAATCCGCTTGAACTCATCGAAAACCTTTGAAAACCGACCCGTTCCCATCTTTTTCTCCATCGTCGGTCAACTAATAGCCGGACACACCGAGCTTTAGTCATGCGCGCGTCTGAAGGAGAAGCCGCCGCGCTCCGAATCGCTGAGGTAGGTGAAATGTGATTTGAGGACTGGTTCTCTTCGGATGTATTTCTTGAATCCTGCTGA
>Ga0209807_1000083_pt1 | contig 38916 bp, 31 predicted proteins | sample GraSoiAngelo_154_FD_186168 | JGI IMG/M metagenome (GOLD analysis project Ga0209807, IMG submission 186168) | Grasslands soil microbial communities from the Angelo Coastal Reserve, California, USA - 14_1009_13_20cm (SPAdes) (version 2) | ecosystem: Environmental > Terrestrial > Soil > Grasslands ... | reverse complement strand
GGCTATAAAACAACAAGGGCGCCAATGCGGTGCCTGCACCGAGGAAGACCTTGGCACGGAGCAACTATATCAGAGCAGAGCACGGGAAAGATCGCGTCACGAATGTTGAAGTGGCTGTCCGCGACGGCAATTCGAAAGTGGACCGCAACGCACGTTTCCTCGTCAGACCGGCCTTGTATATTTCGATTCTTGTGGGCGCCGTTCTGGTGGCTTCTACGTACAAGCTTCGGATTGACGGCATTTTCGCCTGCCCGGCCGACGGATATACCCCCGACCAATATCTCGCCTATTGCGCGGCCGCCCGCTATGGCGACTACGAGCACGGGGCTTTCTGGTTTGGCCTTGAGCCCTCGGTGCTGGGCATTGCGGCACGCGCGGATGCCATGTTCCTCGGGGACAGCCGCACAAATTTTGGATTCTCGACGGATTCAACCGCTCGATGGTTCTCGGCAGCCTCCGCGCGATATTATCTTCTCGGATTCACTTATGGCGAAAACGTGAGCTTCACCGGAGAGCTTTTGCGCAGGGCCAATTTACAAGCAAGGATTTACGTTATTGCAGTTGAGTTTTTTGAGCGGCGCGAAACCATACCAGCGAAGGACGTGATGCGGAACCCAGGCTCGCATTTTCGATACGAAGTCAAGCGCTTCTGGCAGCGCTTACACCGGACGATTTGCGGGGCGTTACCTGCGATCTGCAGAGATCGAACTGCTGTCTACCGCTCGCGCCAAACAGGATCGTACAGTTTGAATCTAGGCAGATGGACCGGGGGGGCTGACAATCCACCGGTATTCTACGATCGTGAAATTGACCAGGAAAAGATTAAAAGCTACGTCGCCTCGGGCCGGGAATTCCTGTCTCGCCTTCCCGTCAGTCGCGATTGCATTATTCTGACCACGATCCCCACTATCCGAAAAACTGCTTACTCATATTCACCTTCAGTCGACACCGCGTCTGCGGTTGCAGACATCCTTGGTTTGAGCTTCGTCGCACCCCATGTCGACGCGCTGAGAACATACGATGGATCCCACCTGGACCGCCCGAGTGCGGAGCGCTGGTCGGATGCATTCTTTCGAGTCGCTGGCCCTCAGATGCAGGAATGTCTCGGTAAGCCGCTCGCTTGACGCCCCCGGCGCGAGACTGCTCGCCCAAGGTGGAGTCCGGTCCCGCCGAATAATATGCCGCAGCTCCCAACTTTCATGGATTGGCTGCCGACCCTGTCGGATTTCCGCGGGAATCTTCGTGCCGCGCTCGCGATTTCCGATTCGGGAAATCGCCTCGAAAAGCTCGCCAAGATCGCCCAGCACCGACTCGGTTTTCTGGAAACGATCCAACTCGATCAGGCAGTCAGTCGACTCGGAGCCTTGGAAATACCGGGCTTTTCGGCAGTCCGGCTTGCCATTCTTGCGTCGTCCACAGTAGATCACCTCGTGCCAGCGATCCGAGTTGCCTGTCTGCGACGGGGGCTGGTAGTCGATGTTCATATTGGAGCATACGGGCAGCACCGGCAAGATTTGCTTAACCCGGCCTCTTCGCTTCATCACTTCCGGCCGCAGGTGATCTTGCTGTCGCTAGCCGCCCGCGAGGCGATCGCTGGCGTGCCCATCATAGCAACGGTGGCCGAAGTGGACCAGGCGATCGATCGTCAAGTAGACGAACTGCGCCATCTTTGGCGGAAAGCGCGAGAGACTTTCAAGGCGACCGTCGTTCAGCAAACCTTTCTCGATGCAACTGACCCCGTATTCGGCAGCTACGATCGTCTCGTCCCCGCGGCGCCTTCACGGCTCATTGCGAGGCTGAACGACAGGATGTCACAGGCTGCAGCCTCGGAGAGCGTCTTGCTGCTCGATGTTGCGCGAGCGAGTGAACGCAACGGTATCGATGCGTGGTTTGATCGAGGGCGTTGGTTTCAGGCCAAGATGGAAATCTCACAACCGGCGGCGCCTTTGTACGGCGATCTGGCAGCTCGCGTCCTAGCTGCTCAGCGAGGTCTATCGAAAAAATGCCTCGTGCTCGACCTCGACAATACCTTGTGGGGTGGCGTGATTGGCGATGATGGGCTCGAAGGTATCGTGCTCGGACAGGGGAGCGCATTGGGTGAGGCGCACCTCGCCTTTCAGCGCTATGCCCTGCAGCTGAAAGCGCGTGGAGTCATTCTTGCCGTCTGCTCCAAGAACGATTCGGCGACTGCTGAGGCTGTGTTTGAAAATCACCCGGAAATGGTTCTTAAGCGAACTGATATCGCCGCTTTCATCGCAAACTGGCATGACAAGGCGGAAAACCTCAAGACCATTGCGACGCGACTGAATATCGGCCTCGATAGCCTGGTCTTCGTAGACGACAACCCTGTCGAACGGGCGCGCGTCCGCGAAAGCCTTCCCATGGTAGCGGTGCCAGAACTCCCTGAGGATGCCGCGCGTTTCGTGCCCTGCCTCGCGGATGCAGGGTATTTCGAAGCCATCGGTTTCACGGTCGAAGACTGGCAACGCGCCGCGCAATACGCTGCAAACGCCGAACGCGAGGCTTTGCTCGGATCGTCGGAAAGCGTGGACGATTTTCTGCGCGGGCTGAAAATGTCGGTAAGCTTCGGGCCGATCGGAACCCTTGACCTTGTCCGAGCTACGCAGTTGATCAACAAGACCAATCAATTCAACCCTACGACGCGGCGATACACGGGGGACGAGCTGGCCGCGCTTGCCGCGGCGCCCGAGAACGTCACCCTGCAGTTTCGCCTGTTGGACCGCTTCAGTGACAACGGCCTCGTTAGCGCCATGATTCTTCGCCCGGATCCTGGGGAGCCAGAAGTGCTCGAGATCGACACCTGGGTCATGAGCTGTCGCGTATTCGGCAGGGATCTAGAGCGTGAGGCGATGAATGTTGCGGTCGAGGCCGCCAGTCACCGTGGCGTGCGCTCGTTTCGTGCCAGCTATATTCCTACGAAGAAAAACGGAGTGATAAGCAATCTATACCCGAGTCTCGGTTTCGCTCGCATGGAACAGACCGTGCCGACCGACGGCGCGACACGGTGGTACCTGAACCTGGCCGATTACGAATACCGGCCAACCCATATCGCTAGGACATCCAAATAACATGACTGACCAAGACATTCTGGCCCTTTTCACGAAAATCATTCGCGATCTTCTGTCGGACGAATCGATCACGCTGACCATGCAGACCAAGAGGGAAGAGGTGCCGAACTGGGACTCGATGAACTACATCAATTTCATTGCTGCGGTGGAAATTGAACTCGGTGTGAAATTCGGGGTGGCAGACATAGAATCGTTCGAAGACGTAGGCGCGATTGTCGCCCAGACCAGCGCGATGCTGCGGTAACCCGCATGTCCGGCATAACGCTGGCGTCCAGAGCGTTCGATCAAGACGACCAGATTTTCTTCGCCCGTCTGTCCGGCGATTTCAATCCAATACATATGGATCCACTCGCCGCACGCAGGACGCAGGCAGGAGCCCCGGTGGTGCATGGAATCCACGCCGTACTCTGGGCGTTAGACAAACTTGCTGAAAACGGCATGATGACGGGAGGAGTAAGGGGTGTAAAGGTTCAGTTCATCAAATTCATTTACGTTGCCAGCACGGTAATGTTGAACCTTCGCCATCGGGATGAAAAGTCGATCAGGGCGGAACTTGTCGTAGGCGGCCTTACGACAACTATTCTGACTCTTACCTTTGGAACATCGAAACAGGCCCGCGAGATCGCCCTCCCGGGCGTGTTGGAAAGAGTAGTAGAACGCGAGCCGGCAATTCTCATTGACCTTAAGGAAGCAGCAGCACAGTCCGGCTGGATCGACGTCGATCGTGCCCGCACGCGAAGTGAAGGGCAATTTCCTCATGCAGACTCGGCGATTGGCGCCCGGCGTGTCGCCGCGATCGCGGTCCTTTCAACGCTGACGGGCATGGTCTGCCCGGGCATGTACTCGCTATTCGGCGCGTTTGCGATAGATTTGGTGGAAGATTCGAACCACAAAGACGCGGTCGGCTTCAACGTCAGCGAAACGGATGAACGGTTCCGCATGATCCGAATGAACGTTTCCGGTGCCGGAGTACGTGGATCCGTACAGGCGTTTCTGCGTTGGCCGCCGATTGGCCAGGCCTCGTTCGCCGAGGTATCGAAAGTCGTGGCACCAGCCGAGTTCGCCGGCAGCACGGCGCTCATCGTTGGCGGGTCGCGTGGGCTCGGTGCGCTGACCGCAAAAGTAGTCGCTGCGGGAGGCGCTAAGGTCATCGTGACCTACGCTACCGGCCGCAAAGACGCTGAAAAACTCGCCGAGGAGATCTGCGGCCATACCGCTCACGATGCGTGTCGCGTCATCCAGTATGATGTGCGTCGGGATGCAGCCAGTCAGCTCAAGCCTCTCGAAACGGAAGTCAGCCACCTGTACTACTTCGCCACGACTTCGATCTTCAGGCAGAAGGACGGGTTTTTCGTTTCGAGCTTGCTTGATGAATTTATCCAGATATACGTTAAGGGCTTCTACGACTGCTGTCGCGTTCTCAACAAGAACGGTTCGCAGGCGCTGATTGCGTACTATCCATCCACGGTAGCCATCGACAACAATCCGTTGTCCATAATTGAATACACCATGGCCAAGATGGCGGGTGAAATCCTGTGTGCCAACATGAATCGCGCCAATACCCGTACCCGCGTTGTAGTCAGTCGCTTGCCACGCCTGATGACAGACCAGACGGCGACCGTGGCTCCGGCTACGACCGCCGAACCGCTCGATGCATTGTTGCCAGTGATCCGCCAGGTACAATCGTTAGGGTCCGCAGTTCTTTGATCGTCCCAATTCCTTAGCGGAACACACGCCGTGCTGTTCAATTCCTACGAATTCATCTTCGGTTTTGTTCCAGTGACTCTTGCCGGATTCCTCGCACTTGGCGCTGGTTCTCGGGCGTGGGCATTGCGCTGGCTGATCCTTGCATCTTTGCTCTTCTACGCATGGTGGAGACCTTTGAATGTGTTGATCATCGCGCCGTCCATAGTGATCAACTTTTTGTTGGCACGCGCCCTGCAGCGACTGGGCGATAGCCAAAGACAGCGCCATGCGGCTACGGCGATTCTCGTGCTGGGCATCTTGTTCAACGTCGCATTTCTCGGCTATTTCAAATACATCGACTTTGCACGCACCGCGATCAACGACGCGTTTGGCACGAACCTCGTTTTGACACATATCATTTTGCCCTTGGGAATATCCTTTATTACGTTTCAGAAGATCGCTTTCCTGATCGACATTTACGCAAAGCGGGTGACGTCATTCACGCTTCAGGACTATTGCCTGTTTGTCCTGTTCTTCCCCCAACTCATCGCGGGGCCCATTGTTCACTATCGCGAGATGATGCCGCAATTCCAGAGCGCACCTTGCCGATTTGACAAACAGAACGTCGCCGTGGGGCTTACGTTATTCCTGTTTGGCCTGTTCAAAAAGGCCGTTCTGGCCGACAGCATCGCGCCCCACGTTTCTTTGATTTATGAACATGCAGCTGCGGGGGGCGGAACTTCATTTTTTCTGGCTTGGATGGCAGCAGTAGGTTTCACTCTGCAGGTTTATTTTGATTTTTCCGGCTATTCGGACATGGCGCTTGGGCTGGCTCGGTTGTTTGGGATTCGGCTGCCGGCGAATTTCTACTCGCCGCTTCGTGCTTCAAGCATCATCGATTTCTGGCTGCATTGGCACATGACACTGACGCGTTTCCTGACGGCGTATGTCTTCAATCCCCTCATGCTTGCGTTGACACGTCGCCGGTTGGCGCTAAGAGAATCTGTTCTCAAAGGGCCTAACACGACACTTTGGGCATTTGTTGTGCTGCTGATGTTTCCCCTGGTATTGACGATGTTCATCTCAGGGGTTTGGCATGGAGCGGGATATACGTTCCTGGTGTTCGGTCTGCTCCACGGTTTTTACCTCACGATCAACCATGGGTGGCGCTTATGGGGAATGAAGTTATGGTCGGATAGAGGAGCCTATTTACGGATCATGAACCCCGTCGGTTTCATGCTGACATTCGTATCGGTTGCCGTGGCGATGGTTTTCTTTCGGTCTTCGACGACAGGCTCGGCTATCGATCTCGTCAAAGGAATGGTCGGTCTGAACGGTGTAACCCTTCCGTCTGCGGTTTTTCGACGCCTGGGACCGCTTGCGGACTGGCTGCACGGAGCGGGCATCGGTCCCCAGCTGTGGGGTGGCGAAGATTTTCTGGCGCTGGCGATGTGGATCCCCATTCTGATGTTCCTCGTTCTGGTTTTCCCAAACACGCTGCAAATCCTGGCTCGATATGAACCGGCACTCGGTGTCAAGGCGGACGCCCTTGGCACGATCAAGTTTGCCCGGGTATTCGAGTGGAGACCTTCGCTCCCGTGGGCATTCGGAATGTCGGTAATCGCCGCGACCGGGATTCTCTTCCTGGGAGGGCCCAGCGAGTTCTTATATTGGCAGTTCTGAGTACGGCTGTCTGGCAGCAGGCTCCAAGCAAGCCAAACCACCGAAACTCACCTGGTCGGCGGCAACGAAAATGCGAACAGGGAGTTTCCGGCCATCAGAGCGATGAATTGGGTCTGGCCGATTGCGTAGGACACGGGCGGAGCGTTGATCCGGGCCCCGAGGCGTAGGCGCCACAGGATACGGCCGGTGTCGGAGTCGAACGCGAAAAACTCGTCGTCGTAACCCGCGAAGACCAAGCCTCCTGCGGTCGAGAGTACGCCTCCGACGACGCGAGGGATGTCCGGTCCGCTTGCCAACGGCGTCTCCCAGCGGATGTCCCCGGTCCTCGCATCAACGGCTTTTACCGAGGCTACGGCCGACTGGCTTCCAGGCAGGGTGAAAGTGCTGCCCAGGAACTGCCGCTCACCCCTTTCAACGCGGGCGTCGGTCGTGTAGTAGAGCGTCGCCGCGTCAACCGCAGGTACGTACACCATGTGGCGACCCGCATCGTAGGAGGGTGGCCACCAATTGGTGGCGCCGCCCGCCGTCGGCGACACGAGAGTTCCCTTTATGCTTGGTCGGGACTCGGGCCGAACGATCGGGCGGCCCTCAGGGGTAAACCCCTCGGCCCACGTCTGCCTGGCAAAAGGCTTCGCGAAAAGAAACCGGCCTGTCTGCCGGTCGAGCGCGTAGAAGAACCCGTTGCGATTCGCCCAGAGGAGCACCGACCGAGGCTGTCCCTGCCAGGGGATTTCCGCCAACACCGGCTGCTGTACTGCATCCCAGTCATGATCATCTCCCGGTGTGAACTGGAAGAACCAGCGGAGGTTTCCGGTAACCGCCTCCAGGGCCACGACACTCGCGGAATAGAGGTTGTCGCCAGCTCGCGCACTGCTCTGATAAGTCGGTGCCGGGTTGCCCACGCCCCAGAAGAGGAGATTCAGCGCCGGGTCGTATGCTCCCGCGGTCCAGGTGGGTGCCCCACCGGTCTTCCACGAGTCACCAGCCCATGTATCGTGTCCCGCCTCTCCCGGACCGGGAACGGTGTTGAACTTCCACAGCAGCCGACCGTCGCGCGCGTCGTACGCCGCGACGAAGCCCCGGATCCCGAACTCTCCGCCCGCGACCCCGACAACGACGCGGTCCCCCAGCGCGAGCGGCGCTCCCGTCATCGAATAACCGTCGCCAAAATCAGCAACTTTGATCTCCCACTTCTTTCGTCCCGTCGACGCATTCAGGGCGACAAGATGAGCATCCAGCGTCGCCACGAACACCGAGTCGTTCAAGATCGCAACCCCGCGATTCACCGATCCACAGCACAATCGAAGTCCGCTGGGCACGGGTCGCGTGAATTCCCATGCCTTCTCTCCCGTGGCCGCGTCGAGTGCGACAACACCATCGGGTGACTCCGTGACGAAGATAAGATTCGAAGCGACGATTGGAGAAGCCTCGAGGTACTCGCCGGCCGATCGAAGCTGGCTGACCCATGCCACTCGCAAGCTTCTAACGTTCTGTTTCGAGATGCTCGAGAGCAGACTGTGGCGGTGGCCGGCGTAATTTCCGGCGAAAGTCAGCCATTCCGCCGACCGGCTGGTCGACGCGGGGATGCTCGCCGCCTCGACCCGAACCTGCCTGGACGACTCGGATCCCGCATCCCCACCTGAACCGCGGAACGCCAGCTGCTTTATGTACGCGTGAGTTTCCCAAATCTGGCGGTCATCGAGAGGCTGGGCGCCCATCTCGGTTCCCGTGCGGCCCCACTTCACGACCGAGAAGAAGATCCAGTCCGCTTTGTGCTCGATTGAGGAAACCAGGTCAGGCCCGACCTTGCCGCGCCCGTTGTCCCCATGGCAGGAAGCACAGAATCTCCCGAAGAGCCGAGCGCCGTTCTCAGCGGACTCCTTGTCGACGAGAGTATTGTGTATGGCTGCGTGGGGATTCGGGTGGTCGGCTAGATCCCCGATATAGACCAGGCTGTTAGGACGCAACCACTTGACCAGGCTGCTCAGCGGAATCTCGGGCAGATCCCCCGACAGCTTTGCCAGTACGACACGCGCCCGCCAGGCGACGCCGTCGGAGACTTTGATCGCGAGCGCACCCGCCCCCCCTGCAGCAACCGCAAAGACAAGGCCGACCAGCACGAGACGGCGTGCTGTGTTCACCCGCTCCGAGCCTTTCACGCTGTCCTCCCCGACGGGAACTCATGCTGCAAGAGGGACTGTTCTACTTTTCTGTGCGCTCCGGTGATTGGACTCATCGAATATGGATGGGTTCATCCCGCCCGGTAATTCGCCCGGACCTTAACTTGAGAATACCCGCGCGGCGCCCGATACGCTTCGCTTGAGCGCGTCGCCGTAGCGGGTAACGCGACTCTCATCATGCCGCCGCCTTCAATTCCTTTCTCAAATAGACCTCGCTCTGACTGGGAAATGCTCCTCCGTGATGTCGGAACTCCTCGACTACCAGTCCATAGCGGCTGAATATTGAAAACAAGAACTCCTTACTATAACGAACACATTGCAAAGGCTTAACGCACTCGTACGGAACATAGCCCTTCGGGATGAAGGAAACTTCAGGAACGTTTTCTTCCACAAACGCCGTCAAGAAGATCCTGCTCCCCTCCCGCGCAATACGGCTCATTTCGGACACGTAGATACGCACATGTTCCGGTCCCATATTCGTGAACAAGCCCCACAAGTAAACGATGTCAGCTGTACCATCGGCAAGCGGAAGTCGGATCCTGTCCCCATCGATTTTGCCTGTAGGGTTGTACAGCTCATTGACAACATCGAGATGTATAAAGCGAAAACTGGGGTGGTTCCGCTCTATATGCTCCCGACACCACTCTGCGAACGTGGGATTGCTGTCGATTCCAAAGTACTGGACGTCCCCAAACTCCCAGAGCATGCCCGTCGCCAGACGACCAAGACCACAGCCGATATCGACGACAAGACTCGATTTCGAATAAGCGAGACTCGCGGCCAACCTCCTCGCCTCCGCTACTCCGGACTCCAGGTAGAATCCATCCGCCAGGAAGGAAGCTCCCAGTCTGCCTCGCAGCTCCCGGGGGGGAAGCACGGAACCGTGGTACAGATAATAGTCCCTATCGTAGTCGGAAACGTAATCTCTGTTGTGGATTAAGCTCCAAACCGGTCGCGCCACGGGCCTGACCACCCGCCACAAGATTGAACCTCTTTCGGTGTTAGACCGTAACCTTTCTACGAATTTGTCATTTCCTTTGTCCATGTCCATCCTCCCCGTTTCCGTCGTGCTGACAATCGCCGCAAAGCAAGATCATAGCGCAGGTTCCGGCTCAGTCAACTTGACACCCACCACGCTGGCAGCGTAGATACGATCGAATCGCTATGAAAGTCCTGGTCACCGGCGGCGCCGGCTATATCGGATCTCACACCTGCGTCGAACTGATGCAGGCGGGGCACGAGGTCGTCATTTTCGACAACCTCAGCAACAGCTACGAGGCGGCGATCGGGCGCATTGCGCAAATCGCCGGCAGGGCGCCCGAATTCACCCAAGCGGATGTTCGCGACTCGGACGCCTTGCGCGAGGTGTTCGCCCGGTACCGATTCGACGCCGTGATCCACTTCGCCGGCCTCAAGGCGGTAAGCGAATCCGTGGAAAGGCCCATCGAGTACTACGACAACAATGTGCAGGGCGCCTTGGCGCTATGCCGGGCGATGGCCCAGGCCCGGGTCGGGATGCTGGTGTTCTCCTCGTCCGCCACAGTCTATGGAAACGCAGCGTCGGTGCCGATACGCGAGGACGCGCCGCTCGGGCCGACCAACCCGTACGGCCACTCGAAACTGATGGTCGAGCGGATGCTCCAGGACCTCGAGGCCTCTGACCGCGGGGCCTGGCGCATCGCCCTGCTGCGCTACTTCAATCCCGTAGGCGCCCACCCGAGCGGCCTGATCGGCGAGGACCCGCACGGCATCCCGAACAACCTCATGCCCAATATCGCTCAGGTTGCCGTCGGCATTCGCGAGAAAATTCGCGTGTTTGGCAACGATTATCCGACGCGCGACGGTACCGGGGTACGAGACTACATACACGTTGTGGACCTCGCGCGGGGCCACCTCGCAGCGCTGGAGACCATGCAACGCGAGCGACGCGGGGTGACCGTCAACCTCGGTACAGGGCGGGGAGTATCGGTGCTGGAGGCGGTCCGCGCTTTCGAGCGGGCGAGTGGCCGGGCGGTACCGTTCGAGCACGTCGCCCGCCGAGCGGGTGATGTCGCCGAATGCTACGCGGACCCGTCACTCGCGGAAAAAATACTCGGCTGGAAGGCGACATACACTCTCGAGGACATGTGCCGGGATACGTGGCGCTGGCAATGCATGAACCCACACGGCTACCGTGGGGAAAGTGGAAAATGAAGGTTCTTGTCACGGGAGCCGCCGGGTTCATCGGCTCGACGCTGGCACACCGCCTGCTCGATCGCGGCGACGAGGTCGTGGGCATCGACAATCTGAACGCCTACTACGACGTCCGGCTCAAGCAGGCGCGCCTGGAGCGCCTGCGCGCGCGTTCCGGGTTCCTCTTTCAGAAGCTCGATATCGTCGAGCGCGAACCGATGGGCGCGCTTTTCGCTGCCGGCAAATTCGGTGCAGTCGTGCACCTGGCCGCGCAGGCCGGTGTGCGCTACTCGATTGAAAACCCCTCCGCCTACATCGATGCCAACCTCGTCGGCTTCATGCACGTGCTGGAAGGCTGCCGTCACGCGAAGGTCGGGCATCTCGTGTTCGCGTCGAGCAGCTCCGTCTACGGCGCAAACACCCGGTTGCCGTTTTCCGAGCACGACAATGTCGACCACCCGGTCTCGTTATACGCGGCGACCAAGAAGGCAAACGAACTGATGGCGCACAGCTACGCTCACCTCTACCGGCTCCCGTGCACGGGCCTGCGCTTCTTCACGGTCTACGGTCCCTGGGGTCGTCCGGACATGGCGCTGTTCAAGTTTACCGAAGGAATCCTCGCCGGGCGGCCGATCCCGGTGTTCAACCGCGGCGAAATGGTGCGCGATTTCACCTACGTCGACGACATAGTCGAGGGGGTCATCCGGGTCATGGGGAAGCCCGCTGCTCCCGCGGCCGGCTGGAGCGGTGATCACCCGGACCCCGCGACGAGTTATGCTCCCTGGCGCATCTTCAACATCGGCAACAACCAGCCCGTCAAGCTCATGCGCTATATCGAAGTGCTCGAGCAGTGTCTGGGCCGAAAAGCGCAGCTCGACCTTCTTCCGATGCAGGTCGGAGACGTTCCGGCGACTTTCGCGGATGTCGGCGAGCTGCACCGATCGGTCGGCTACAAGCCGCAGACTCCGATCGAAGTCGGCGTCAGGCGATTCACGGAGTGGTATCAGGCCTTCTATCGGAAATCCGCGTGAAAGCAACACGCGGGGCGACTATTTCGGAAGGGAAATGCGCCGCGCTCCGTCGAATCTTCTCACCCAGTAGGCTCCGCGCATGTTTTCGACGCGCACCGCGCTGCCGGGCCGAGGCGCGTGGATGAAGCGGTTGTCGCCGAGGAAGATTCCCACGTGGGAGTAGGGTCGCCGCTCGGTGTTGTAGAACACCAGATCGCCCGCTTCGAGTTGCGACAGGGTCACGTGCCTGCCCATGCGGCTTTGCGCCAGGGCATTGTGCGGCAGCTCGATGCCGAAAGCTTCCCGATAGACGTGCGCGACCAGGCCGCTGCAGTCGAAGCCATTCTCGGGCGAATCTCCACCCCTCCGGTACGGCACTCCCGCGCTGGCCAGCGCCTGAAAGACCATCTCCTGGCTGCGAGCCGGGCGCTGCGACTGCAGAGGCGCAGCGCAGGCCGAGAGAATCAAAACGCCCAAAAACAGGTAGTTGCAACGCATGATGAAAGTTACCTTAGACCATGGGGACCCCGCTGTAAAGAAGGCAAGGCCCCGGTTTTGAAGCCCGCCCGACGCCGAGCCCGAATCGAGGCTTCGACGCTATAGTGCTTGGACTCATGAAAATCCGGTTCAAGGTTGAAGAAAGCCGCTAACCCCCGCGAGGGGATCGCGCAAAGGCTCCGGATGGTCTTTGACCGGCACGGACCGCTTGCGGCAAGAATCCCGGAATACCGCGAGCGATCGCAGCAGGTGGAAATGGCGAATCGCGTGGCGGGGGCGATCCGGGACAACGCCGTGCTGGTCTGCGAAGCGGGGACCGGCACCGGCAAGACCTTTGCCTATCTCGTCCCTGCGCTGCTCTCGGCAGGGAAAGTCATCCTGTCGACGGGCACCAAGACGCTCCAGGACCAGCTCTACCACCGCGACCTTCCGACCGTGCGCGCGGCCCTCAATGTGCCGGTGACCACGGCGCTGCTGAAAGGCCGGGCCAACTACGTGTGCCACTATCACCTGGAGCGCAACTTGGCGGAGGCCGGGTCATCCAGTCGCGAGATCGCCTCCGACTTGCAGCGCATCGTGAGCTTCGCACGCGTCACCCGCAGCGGAGACAAGAGCGAGTTTGCCGATGTACCGGAGGAGTCTCCAGCCTGGAACCTCGCGACCTCGACCCGCGAAAACTGCTTGGGGCAGGCGTGTCCGCGATTTCGCGACTGTTTCGTGATGGCTGCGCGGCGCGAGGCGCTCGCCGCGGACCTGGTCGTCGTCAACCATCATCTGTTCTTCGCCGATGTGATGCTGAAGGACGAGGGGATGGCAGAGCTCTTGCCCGCCTGCAATACCGTGATTTTCGACGAGGCGCACCAGCTTCCGGAAACGGCGACGCTCTTTTTCGGCGAATCTCTCTCGACGGGGCAGATCATCGAGCTCGCACGCGACGTTCGTGCGGAAGCGCTCACCGCAGCGAAGGACATGCCCGATCCGTTGCGGCTCAGTGCTGCGCTGGACAAGGCGGCCCGGGATCTGCGCCTCGCCCTTCCGAACGAAGGCGCGCGCTTCACCGCCGCATCGGCCAGGCGAAAGCGCGAAGTCTCGGATGCGCTCGCAGCGCTCGATTCTGCGCTACGCTCGGTGTGCGCAGCCCTCGACGCGCTCTCCGAGCGCAGCGAAGGTCTTGCGCGCTGCGCCGAGCGCGCCCGAACCGCGCACGCTCTGCTCGAACGCTGGCGCGACGATAGCCGCGCCGATCTGGTGCGCTGGATGGAGGTATTCAGTCATTCCCTACGGTTGAATGCGACGCCGCTCTCCATCGCGGGCATTTTCCGCAGGCAGCTCGACGGCCGCCCGCGCGCCTGGATTTTTACTTCCGCGACGCTCGCGGTGGCCGGAGACTTCAGCCACTACCGAAGCGAGATGGGTCTGGACGACGCCCGCACCGCGTTCTGGGACAGCCCTTTCGACTACGCCGCCCAGGCCTTGCTCTACGTTCCGAAGAAGCTCCCGGATCCGAACAGCGACGAACACACGCGCGCGGTCGTCGCGGCATCGCTGCCGGTGATCCAGGCGAGCGGCGGAAGCGCCTTTCTCCTGTTCACGACCTTGCGCGCGATGCGCCTTGCTCACGAGTTGTTGCGCGAGGAATTCCGGCGGCGCGCGCTGGGATTTCCCCTGATGCTCCAGGGTGAAGGCTCTCGCAGCGAGCTGCTCGAGCGTTTCCGCAGGCTGGGCAACGCGGTCCTCCTTGGAAGCGCCAGCTTCTGGGAAGGTGTGGACGTGCGCGGGGACGCACTGTCGCTCGTGGTCATCGACAAGCTGCCGTTCGCGCCGCCCGATGATCCGGTGCTCGCGGCGCGGCTCGATTCGCTGGCGCACGAAGGCGGCAATCCCTTCCTCGGCTACCAATTGCCGCAGGCGGTCATTTCCCTGAAGCAGGGAGCCGGCAGACTGATCCGCGACGAATCCGACCGGGGCGTCCTCGTCATCTGTGATCCAAGGCTCTTTTCGAAGCCGTACGGCCGGAGAATCCTCGCGAGCCTCCCGCCGATGAAGCTCGTGCGTGAGCTCGACAAAGTTCTTTCGTTTATCGCCGCCGGCCGGAAATCACTCCGGGTGGCTCCTGCGGCTGACGGCGGTCGCTCCGAAGTCAGCGGCCCAGCTGGGTGAGCAGGCTTTTCAGCTGCACGCTGTCCGGAAAATTCTTCCTCAGGATCCGCTCGGCGTCGTCGCGCAGCTCGGGCATGCCGAGCACGTCGTAGGCCTGGATCATGATGAGCAGCGCGTCTTCCTGGGCCGGAGCTTGAGGGTAGTTTTTCAGCGCGTACTGCGCGCGGTTCGCCGCCGCGACGTAAGCGCCGCGCTTCATGTAGTAGCGGGCGACGTGAACCTCGTGTGAGGCGAGGGCGTTGACGAGGTATTTCATGCGCGCCAGCGCGTCGGGGGCGTACCTGCTATCCGGAAAGCGCTGAACCAGCTCCTTGAAGGCGTCGAATGAGTCCCGCGCGGACTTGGGATCGCGCTCGGTCCTGTCCTGCCGCGCCATCCTGCCGAGCAAACCCAGGTCTTCGTTGAAGTAGGCCAGACCTTTCAGGTAATGCGCGTAGTCGACGTTGGGATGGTTGGGGTGCAGCTTCACGAACCGCTCTGTTGCAGCGACCGCGGATGCCTGCTCGTTCTGCTTGTAGTAGGCGTAAGCGATCTCGAGCTGACCTTGCTGGGAGTAGCGCCCGTAGGGAAAGCGTGCTTCCAGCGTTTCGTAGCGCTTGATCGCGAGGTCGTACTGGCCGCCGTCGAGCGCTTCCTTCGCGTCGCGGTAGAGCTTGTCGGCCGACCATCCGGACTTGGGGTCGTGCTTGTCGACGAAGGAACAGGCCGCCAATAAAAGAGCGAATAAAGCTACACTACGTTTCATGGTGGAACTTGCGGATGAGACGGCAAATTATACCGTGGCTAGGCTTACGCGACGCGTTCCCGAGACTCTCGCCGGACTGCGCCTGGACAAGGCCCTCGCGCGGATGTTTCCCGAGCATTCGCGCAACCGTCTGCAGAGGTGGCTGAAAGACGGGCACGTCAGCCTCGATTCGCATGCCGCCAAGCCCAAACAGAAGATTCGGGGCGGAGAGCGAGTCGAAATCCGGTCGCAGCCGGGCCCGGCGGACACGGCGTTTCGCGCCGAACCCATCGCGCTCGACATCGTCTACGAGGACGACGACGTCCTGGTGATCAACAAGGCGGCGGGCCTGGTGGTTCATCCCGGAAGCGGCAACTGGAAAGGGACGCTGCTCAATGCGCTGTTGCACCGCGCGCCCCAGCTCGCAGCGATTCCGCGGGCCGGTATCGTGCACCGGCTGGACAAGAACACCAGCGGACTTCTCGCGGTGGCGAAGACCTTGCGAGCGCACACCGAGCTGGTTCGACAGCTTCAAGCGAGAACGGTGAAGCGCGACTACCTCGCCCTCGTGCACGGGGTGGTCAAGCTGGATGGCGAAGTGAGCGCGCCCGTCGGACGCGATCCGCGACATCGCACGCGAATGGCGGTGGTCCCCACCGGACGTCCGGCCTTGACGCGTTTCAAGGTGGCGAGGCGCTTCGTTCGAGCGACCTTGCTCGAATGCAGCCTTGCTACCGGTAGGACCCACCAGATTCGGGTGCACATGCAGTCCTTGGGCCATCCCCTGGTCGGCGATCCCGTCTATCGCGGCAAACGACTCGACGATCCAAGAACCCCGCAGCTCCGTCGCCAGGCCTTGCACGCCGTTCGGCTCGGGTTCTCGCACCCGGTTTCCGGCGTCCTCAAGCATTTCTCGGCGCCTTTGCCCGAAGACCTGCAGTCGCTCCTGGACTCGCTCGAGTGAGGAGCCGGCCCCACCCCGATTGGATCACTCCCGATTGGCCGGCGGGGAGGCGAGTGCGCGCGCTCATCACCACGCGCGGCGGTGGAGTGAGCTCCGGGAAATTCGCGAGCCTCAATTTGAGCACGCGGGTCGGCGACGATCCGCGTTGTGTCGCGCGCAACCGCGCCATCCTGAGGGCGTGCCTGCCCGCCGAGCCCGCCTGGATGAAACAGGTGCACGGGACGGCCGTGATCGACGCGACGCGGGCGACCCCGGACACGGAGGCCGATGCAGCGGTCACGGGCGACCCCGGCGCGGTCTGCGCGGTGATGACCGCCGACTGTTTGCCGCTTTTGCTGAGCGATCGCGCAGGCAAGCGCGTGGGGATCGCCCACGCCGGCTGGCGGGGGCTAGCGGGCGGAGTGATAGAAAACGTCGTGCAGGCCATGCAACTGCCCCCGCAAGACCTCATCGCCTATATCGGACCGGGCATCGGAGCGCGCCGCTACGAGGTCGGAGAGGACGTCCGCAAGGCCTTCGTCGGCAGAGACTCGGCTGCCGCGAAGTCGTTCGCGCCGCGGCAAGACGGGACCTACTTCGCCGATCTCTACGACCTTGCGCGGCAGCGGCTCGCCGCAGCCGGAGTCGCCGAGGTCTATGGGGGCCAATTCTGTACTGCGAGGGAGGAGCGTTTTTTCTCCTTTCGTCGAGACCGGACCACCGGCAGAATGGCGAGCCTCATCTGGCTGGAGGAAGGCTAGGGCATGGCGACGATTGCTTGGATCTCCGCGGCGACCGTCGCGGGTGGCGTGATCAGCATCGCCATCGCCGCGATGTTCGCCCTTTCCGCGCCCGCAAGCTGGGTGCCGGCGCTCGTGAGCTTTGCAATCGGTACTCTGCTCGGCGCGGTCTTCCTGGAGATCCTCCCGCACGCGATCGGCAGCGCCGGGAACATTCAAGCGCTGTTTGCCACGGTGCTCGCAGGTATCCTCGCGTTCTTCGTTCTGGAGAAGCTCGTGCTGTGGCGGCATTGCCATGTCGAGGACTGCGAGGCCCACGACCATCACGCCGACCCGAGCGACGGCGGCCGCAGCGGGCTCATGATCATCATCGGCGACGGTTTCCACAACTTCGTCGACGGCATCCTGATCGCGGCGGCGTTTCTGCAGAGCACCGAGCTCGGTGTGGTCACCGCGGCCGCGATCATCGCGCACGAAATCCCGCAGGAAATCGGCGACTTCGTCATTCTCCTGCATTCGGGGTACAGCAAGTTCGCGGCATTGGGGCTCAATTTGCTGTCGAGCCTCGCGATGGTGATCGGGGCGCTCCTCGCGTACTTCACGCTGCAGGCGGCACAGGAATGGATCGGCACCGTGCTCGCGCTCGCCGCCGCGAGCATGATCTACGTGGCCGTAGCCGATCTCATCCCCGGGCTGCACCGGCGTCCGGAGCTCCACGCCACGGCGCAGCAGGTGGCGCTCATCGCCCTGGGGGTCGCGTTGATCTGGTTCGTCGGCGACGTCGTGAGAGCGGCTTAGTGCGCCGGTGCGTAGGGTCTCGATCATTCTCGTGGCGGGCATGCTGGCGCTCGCCCAATTCGGGTATGCGCAGGACGCACCCGAAGAGACGAGCGCCAAGTTCCAGACGACCTACGTCTGGCAGGGAAAATCCCCTTTCGGCGCCCCGTATTCTGGTCCCCACAGCCTCTCCCCGGATCGAGAGAAGAGCTATTCGTTCACCGCGACCGCGGCGCTGGGCACAAGGGCTTGGACGGGAGGCGAGTTCTATTTCAATCCCGAGGTCGCGCAGGGCGTGCCCCTTTCCGGGCTGACCGGACTCGGCGGATTCACCAACGGCGAGATCGCCCGCACCTCGGGCCCGAACCCGACTTTCTACAGGGCCCGACTGTTCGCGCGCCAGACCTGGGGCTTCGGCGGCGGGAGCGAAAGCGTGCAGTCCGATGCGAACCAGCTTGCCGGCAGCGTCGATCGGCGCCGCTTGGTCCTGACAGCCGGAAATCTCGCGGTGCTGGATATCTTCGACGACAACAGATTCAGCCACGACCCGCGAACGCAGTTCCTGAACTGGTCGCTCATGACGCACGGCGCCTACGACTACGCCGCCGACGCGCGCGGATACTCCTGGGGATTCGCGCTGGAGTATTTCCACGATGCCTCGACGCTGCGCGCCGGTCGCTTCATCCAGCCCAAAGAGCCGAACCAGCTCGCGCTGGACCCGAGGGTCTTCAAGCACTACGGCGACCAGGTCGAGATCGAACGGGCGTACGCTCTGGCCAACCGGCCGGGGAAGCTGCGCATTCTCGTCTTCCGCAACGTCGCGAGGATGGCGGGCTATCAGGACGCCTTGGATCTGGCGGCTCAAGCGGGTGGGGCGCCCGACATCAACGCCGTGCGCACGGTCGAGCGCGTCAAGCACGGGCTCGGGTTGAACTTCGAGCAGGAAATCTCCCCGACGGTGGGCCTGTTCGGCCGCGCGAGCTGGGCCGACGGCCAGACCGAGACTTACGCATTCACGGAAATCGACCGGTCGCTCTCCGGAGGCGTGTCGGTAAAAGGCGGGGCGTTCGGCCGCGCCCGCGACAGCCTTGGAATCGCCTACGTGCGCAACGGTCTTTCCACTGCGCACCGCGATTACCTCGGAGCGGGAGGGCTCGGGTTCTTCCTCGGCGACGGCGCCCTGAACTATCGGCCGGAAAACATCCTCGAGGCCTATTACAGCCTCAACGTCGCAAAAAACACGCTGTTCTCCGCCGATTTCCAGCGGATTTCAAATCTCGGTTACAACGCCGATCGCGGTCCGGCGACCGTCGTTTCGGCGCGCCTGCACTACGGGTTTTGAGGCAGCCCATGCAACCGGACATCACGCTAGCTTGGGGTGGATGGCGGTAAAGAGCCGGGCTTCGCCGTCGACGTGCCGCAACCACCACACCGCCCCCTTGGCCATATGCCAGTCGGCTTGCGCGCCCGATAGGAGGGTCGCCGCCACGCGGCCGAGTGTCGGCTGGTGTCCGACGATCAGGATCGCCCCCGGCCGGTCAGGCCAGCCGGCTGCGGCGATGAGGCCGGCGGCGTCCGCGTTCGTGCCCACGGCTGCGTCGGTCTTGAACCGCGCGCCGAGCGCCGAGGCCGTCTCCTGGGTGCGGACAGCGGGGCTCACCAGGATCTCGCAGCGCTTGGGCAGGCGGGGTTTCAGCCACGCCGCCACGCGCTTCGCCTGGTCCCGGCCGTGCTTGGTGAGCTTGCGCGAGGCATCGGGACTGCTGTCCTCGGCCTCGGCGTGCCGCCAGAGAATCAAATCCATGGGAGTATCATCGTCAAGCGCTCTCGTCTGAGAGGGGCGACATTCCCAAAGGAGACGAACACATGGCCAAGACTGATGGAGTCTACCGGATCACCGAGGTAATCGGAACGAGCACGACCTCGTGGGAGGACGCCGCCAAGAGAGCGGTTGAGACCGCGTCCAAGACTCTGCGCGACCTTCGCATCGCCGAAGTGGTGAAGCAGGACCTGAAGATCGAGAACGGCAAGGTCGCGGCCTTTCGCACGCGCGTGCTGCTGTCGTTCAAGTATCAGAAATAGATCCTCCGGGGAGGGCCGCCACGCTCGGCCTCATTCCTTTCCCGATGCCGAGATGGCCTTGCGGATGAAGGCCTTCCTTTCGTCCTTGTCCTCGATTTCTTCGGCGATCAGGAGATACAACTCTCCCGGGTCACGCGCCTTCGCCGCCGCGCGCTTGACGACGACCTTGGCGACCGCGCCGATGTGCCTGGCAAGAGCCGCTTCGGCCTTGGCGAGCGTCTGAGCATCGATGTTCGACGTGCTCGGCGGCGCGGGCTGGCGCCGCGCGGTGCCGGTACGAGTCGGGTCCCCGGTCGGCGTCGACCTGTCGCCGGAGAATCTCCTGACGAACGCGGCCCGCAGCTTTTCGTCGGCGATGTCTGCCGACACGATTTCGGCGAGGCCGTAGACGGTATAAGCCTTCTTGGCCGCGGATTTGATCACCAGAGGGGCGATCGGGCCGATATGTTTGGCGAGCTCCGTTTCGATCTTCTTGAGGGTCTCGCGGTCGAACTCGACTGCGGAGGGAAAACTCGTCGGCGGGGTACTAGCCTGCAGCGGATCCTGGATCTTCAGGGTCGTCGGGGAGGTCGCGTTCCTCGGGTCCGGCGCGGCAAACCCGGAGAGCGCGGAGCGAAACTCCGCCACCGATTGCGGACGCTCCTCTTCGTGTGACACCAGCGCCCAGTCGACCGCCGTGAGCAGCTCCATGCTGTAGCGGCTGCGGTCGGCGACCTGCACCGCGGGCGGCAGCATGTCCTGGCGCACGCGCGCCACCGCCTCCACCGGTCTCTTGCCGATGATCATCCAATACAGAACTCCCCCGAACGCGTACAAGTCGCTCCACGGCCCCTGCCGGCCCTGCGAGTGATATTGCTCGATCGGCGCGTAACCCGGGGTGACTATCGCGGTCCGCTCGGTGCCCGACGAAGCGCTGCGCGCGGAACCGAAGTCGAGCAGCACGGGCGACCCGTCTTCGCGAATGAAGACGTTCCCCGGCTTGATGTCGCGGTGCAAATAACCCGTGCGATGGATGACTTCCAGGCCGTCGAGAAGCGGGGTGGCGATCGCGAGCACCGCGCTTTGCTCGAGCGGCCGGCGGATGCGGATCCATTCGCCCAGGGGTTGTCCCGCAACGAATTCCATCACCATGTAGGCGGTGCTGTTCGCCTCGAAGAAGCGCAAGACTCTGACGATATTCGGATGGCGGAACGAGGCGAGCGTGCGCGATTCGTCGAGAAACCGCGAAAGGCCCCACTTGAACGACTCCGAGCTCGACTCGGACTTCGGCTGGACCGATTGGTCGTCGCTGCGCTGGGCGAGGTCGCCGGGCAGGTACTCCTTGATCGCGACCTTGAGGTTGAGATTCGAGTCGGTCGCGAGATAAGTCAGGCCGAAGCCTCCGATACCGAGAGTCTCCTCGACGCGGTACTCGTGCAGCGCATAACCGCGTGGCAGGGCGATTTCGGCGGCCATCGAAATGCGGCTACTGCGAACCCTAGGCCTTCGCGCGGGGTTTGTGCGGGCAATGCGGCTTGGTGCACTCGGCGTACAGTTGTAGAGAGTGCTCGCGAATCGCAAAGCCGCGTTCCGTGGCGACACGGACCTGGCGCTTCTCGATTTCGGCGTCGTAGAACTCTTCGACGCGCCCGCACTGAATGCACACCAGATGGTCGTGGTGGCTGCCTTCATTGAGCTCGAACACTGCCTTGTCGGACTCGAAGTGGTGGCGCTGGAGGATACCGGCCTGTTCGAACTGCGTGAGGACGCGGTAGACCGTGGCGAGGCCTATGTCCAATCCCTCGTTGATGAGAATCCGATAGACGTCTTCGGCCGATAGGTGGCGCACCTTGCTGTTTTCGAAAAGCTTCAGAATTCGCAGCCTCGGGCCTGTGGCCTTCAGGCCGCTGGTTTTCAAGTCGTGCACATTGGTCACGGAGGATCACCTCGGGGGAAGATGCCCGTTTCCGCTATCATATAGCGTTTCATCGCCGCGGAAACATCCTGATCGTGCCGCGAATCCTGATTCTGGCGTTGCCGCTTCTCACTGCGGCGTGCGAGCTTGCGCCGAGCCTCACACCCTACCGGATGGAAATCCAGCAGGGGAATTACATCACCCAGGAAATGGTGGCGCAGCTCAAGCCCGGACTGACCCGCGATCAGGTGCGATTCGTCCTGGGCACGCCCTTGGTCAGCGACATCTTTCACGAGGAACGCTGGGATTACGTCTTCGTGCGGCAGCGCGCCAACAGCCGCGAGATCGAGTACCGCCGCATTGCGGTGTTTTTCGAGAACGGCAAGATGAAGCGCGTCGAGGGAGATGTCGTGGCTGCCGCGTCCCCGGGAAAGCGCGAACAGTGAAGCTTGTCATCGCCGGCGCGGGGGGCCGCATGGGACGCACGCTGATCGAGATGACCCTCGCATCGGGGGATCTCAAGCTCGCGGCCGCGCTGGAAGCTCCCGGAAGCCCGGTCATCGGCAAGGATGCGGGAGAACTGGTCGGACGTCCCTGCGGCCTGAAGATCGCGTCCAGCCTCGCCGACGGCGTTGCGAAAGGCGACTGCCTGATCGATTTTACCCGTCCTGAAGGTACGCTCGCGCACCTGGACCAGTGCCTGAAAAAGGGCGTGCGCATGGTGATAGGAACGACCGGTTTTTCGGCGGCGCAAGACGAACGCATCGCGGCGGCGGCGGGAAAGATCGCGATCGTAAAGGCGCCGAACATGTCGGCGGGCGTGAACGTCGCCTTCAGGCTTGTCGAGACTGCCGCACGCACGCTCGGTGAAGCTTACGACGTGGAGATCCTCGAAGCACACCATCGACACAAGATCGATGCGCCGTCAGGCACGGCGCTCAAGTTCGGCGAAGTGATCGCCCGCGCGCTCGGCAGGGACCTCGCCCGCACCGCCGTGCACGGACGCAAGGGAGAGGTCGGTGAACGTGATTCCAAGGCGATCGGGTTCCACTCCGTTCGCGGCGGCGATATCGCCGGTGAGCATACCGTGATGTTCATCGGAGAGGGCGAGCGCCTGGAGATCACCGTGCGCTCGGGCAGCCGCGCCACCTACGCCCTCGGGGCGCTCCGAGCTGCGCGCTTCCTCGAGAACAAGGAACGCGGCCTGTACGACATGCAGGACGTGCTGGAGCTTCGGTAGTCCGGCTTCAACTCCCCCGCTTCAGCGCGCGCAGGGCGTGCTGCGTCCATACCTCGTCGATCGCCTCGAGCACCTCGTCCGCCCTTTTGAACCGGTTGCGGGGATCCACGGCGATCAGCCTGTCGAGCAGCCCTTGATACTCGGCCAAGCCGTCAGGGAGTTTCGGCCGCGGTGCGCTGACGTGTAGCGCGATCAATCCCGACACCGATTCGGCATCGAACGGCCGCTGGCGCGTCAACATTTCGTAGAAGATGATACCGAGGGCGTAGATGTCGGACTGCAGCGTCGCGGGGCTGCCTTCGATCTGCTCCGGTGAAACGTAATAGGGAGTCCCGTAGAGCTCCCCTTGCCGGGTGCGCCCCTTGTCCTCCCCGAGCCGCTTGGCTATGCCGAAGTCGGCGAGGACGATGCTGCCGTCGGCGCGCGCCATGAGATTTCCCGGCTTGATATCGCGGTGGATGATGCCGCGGCTGTGAACCTCGCGCAGCGCGCCCGCGGCCTGGGCGAGCAGCGACAAGGCCTGCCGCCCGCTCAAGCCCCGAGGGATGATTTCGGCGAGGCTGCCGTTGGGAAAATACTCCATCGCGATGTACGCGTGGCGATCGCTGAAGCCCCGATCGTAGATCTTGACCACGTTGGGGTGATCGATCGACGAGATGATGTCGAACTCCTGCACGAAGCGCTGCAGCAGGATTTCGTCCAGGCCGGCGGTGGCGTTGAGAATCTTGAGGACGACCTGCTGCTGGTCGCTTTCCCGCTCGGCGAGGTAGACGACCGAGGAGCCGCCGCGGCCGACCTTCGACACGACGCGGTAGCCTTGGACCGTCAGGCGCTTTTCGCCGATATCTCCGGTCATGATGCTCAAGGTGATGCCCAGGGCGGCCTTCGCCGCATCGGCAGCGACCCGGGCGTTGGCCGCGAGCGCCTGCCGCATGTCCTCCGGGATCTGAACGGAGGCCTGGGCGGCATCGCCGGCCGCAATGCCGATGATTTCGAACGCTTCGGTGGGCACGCTGCGTCCGCGCAACTGCACCTTGCGGCGCGACCCGACGACGAGCGCCGAGCCGACGGCGTTGACGGTCGCTTCGCTTGCGACCACCGCCCAGCCGAGTTCCTTGGTCTGACCCTCCAGGCGCGAAGCGATGTTCACGGCGTCCCCGATCACGGTGAGCTCTCCGCGGCCCGGCGTGCCGACGTGGCACAGCAGCACTTCGCCGCTGTGTATGCCCACGCCTATGGAAAATTCGGGCAGGCTTTGTGAAGGGTGGCGCTGCTTAACCCATTCGCGGAATTCGAGCGCGGCAAGCTGCATTGCGAGGCCGGCGCGCACCGCCCGGTGCGCGTGGGATTCGCCCCCTTCGTCCTGAGAGGGCTCGAACAGGGCCATGACGCCGTCGCCGATGAATTTCATGACGACGCCGCGGCAGCGGATGATCGGTGCGCAAGCGGTCTGGAGGTAGGCATTGAGCAGCTCGGCGGTCTCGTTGCTGGTGAGCCGCTCCGAATACGTCGTGAAGTTGCGGATGTCCGAGAAGAGCACCGACGTCTCGGAGATCTTGCCGGTCGGGGTGCCGGGATCGGCGTCCTCGAGCGCCGCGGTGCCGTCGCCGCCGGAGATTTTTTCCCGGAATTTCTGCGTGAGGCGGTCCCGCTGCGGGACCAGCCGCGCCGCCAGCGCCTGGGTCAGGTTCTCGAATTTCTTCAGCCTGCTGTTCACCGCTTCCATGAGCTCGTTTCGGGTGAACGGTTTCGGGAGGTAGTCGTCGGCGCCGAGATTCATGCCGCGGCGCGTGCTGGAGCGGTCGTCGAGCGCCGTGAGGAAGATGAACGGAATCTCGGCCAGGCGCGGCTCGGCCCGCAAGGCCTCGAGCACGGCGAATCCATCCATCTCCGGCATCATCACGTCGCAGAGGATGAGATCGGGTGGATCGCTGCGCGCCAGCTCCAGGCCGACGCGGCCGTTTTCCGCTCCAGTGGCGGCGTAACGTTCGACCTTCAGCATCAGCATGATGTTGTTGCGGATGCTGGGCTCGTCCTCGATGACGAGGACTTTCTTCCTGGATTCGTCGGCCATCAGCTCACTCCGGCCGGCTGTTTGACCGGCCGTAGGGGAATCATAACCGTGAACCGGGTTCCGGAGCCGACCGCGCTCGTGAGGCTGATTTCGCCGCCGTGAAGCTCCACCGCCTTCTTCACGATCGCAAGACCCAGGCCGGTGCCGGGGCGGTTCTCGACGTTCGAAGCGCGATGAAAGCTCTCGAACATCCGCGGCTGGTCTTCCAGGGGTATCCCGATTCCCCGATCCTGGATCTCGATCGCGGCGTGCTCGTTGCGCCGGCTGACGGAAAAGGTCACTTCGCTGCCTGGAGGAGAGTACTTCACCGCGTTCGAGAGGAGGTTGTTCAGGATATGCCGCAGCAGCCTCTCGTCCATGATCACATCGGGACGGTCGAAGCGGTCGTCCAGGGTGATGACGTGCTGCTTGCCTTGCGCGATGCGGAATTCCGACACGACTGTGCTGCAGAGCTCGCGCAGATTCGCCGGTCCGAGGTTCAACTTGAGCACGCCCGACTCCGCGCGGCCCAATGTGAGCACGTCGTCGATCATTTCGCTCATGCGTTTTGCGCCGCCCTGGATGGTCTGCAGGAGGTTGGCTTTCTCGGCCGGGCTCAGACTCTCGGAGTAGTGCTCGAGCAATTCTGCCGACGAGAGCATGGTTGCGAGCGGCGTGCGGAACTCGTGCGAAGCGGTCGAGACGAACTTCGATTTCATCTCGGAGAGCTCTTTTTCGCGCTGTACGGCGGCCAGCAACTCGACCTCGGCGCGCTTGCGATCGTCGATGTCCACGTTGACGCCGGTCACGCGCAGCGCCCGCCCGCCCGCATCGCGCTCGACCACTCTTCCGCGGGACAGGCTCCAAACCCAGCCTCCAGCGAGCGTCTTGACGCGGTGCTCGGCGACATACTCAGACTCCCCGCCGTTCAGGCAGTTGTCCAAGGCCTGCTTCACTTTCGGAAGATCATCGGGATGCACCATTTGAGCCAATTCATCCAGGTTCAGAGCGCTGGTTTCCTTGCCCACTCTCAGGATGATCGCCCAGTTGCCGCCCAGGAACACGTTGGTCCTGCGCGCGTCCCAGTCCCAGATGAGGATGTTGGCCGCCTGCAGTGCGAGGTCCAGGCGATCCTTGGCTTCCTTGACCTGCTCGAGCAAGCGCTCGTTTTCCCGGCCGAAGCGCAGCGTCTCGATCAGCGCCCGGTTTGAGGACAGATACAGCGCCAGGAGCACCGCGGAGAACACCAGAATCAGGATCCCGGCGGAGGTGTTGAATGCGCCGCCTTGGGTAAAAAGCAGGCCGATCAAGGGCGTGAAGATCGGCACGATCAGGCAGGCGAACGACTTGGGGCTGGGAGCGAGCGCCGGAGGTAGCCCCATCGCGACGCTGCCGATCAGGAATGGAAGGAGGATCTCGTGGAACTGGCCGTGCTCCGGGTAGAGCAGCATCACCGTCACACCCCAGGCAGTGCCGACGAAGGCGCTCGCGAGGCAGAAAAACCCCTCCCAGCGCGCCGCGGCTTCCGGTCCGGGCTGGCGCAGGCGGTATGCGCGCTTGAGGACGAACCGCACCAGGCTCGCCAGCACCAGCCAGATCAGCCAGGCGGCGAGGAGTTTGTCGCTGATGTAGCCCCAAAGCGCGAATGCCGCGATGGCCGATGTGAGAAGGATTGCGGGAACGTCGTTTCCCGACAGCCGGTAGAGAAGCGAGACTCGCTGCGGAAGGAATTCGGCGGAGGACAGGGCGCCGATCGAGGCGCGTGGCGCGGTCACGTTTTCGTTCTCGCGAGCTCTGAAGAGTGAGTCATTAATTCTGGCACGGTTTAGCAAGCGGTGCCGTTCCTCTGAGCAAGAAGCGAACCCGCGAGCCGGAAGGTTGATGGGTAGGAGGAATCACGGTATACTTCTTCGCTCTTTGCAGAGCGGGACCGGTGTGAGCCGGTCCCGCTCTGCATATGTGGCCCCACCATGAGCCCGCCGCCGTGCCTGTCGCCCCGCCCGCCCTGCTCGCATTAGCCGACGGCACCGTCTTTCGGGGTACGTCCGCCGGAGCGGCCGGTCTTGCTTCAGGGGAGGTGGTCTTCAACACGGCCATCACCGGGTATCAGGAGATCCTCACCGACCCGTCGTATTGCCGCCAAATCGTCACTCTGACCCATCCGCACATCGGCAATACCGGGACCAACCGCGAGGACCTGGAGTCGGGAAAGGTGTTCGCCGCGGGTCTGGTGGTCAGGGATCTGTCCGCTGCGGCCTCGAGCTGGCGGGCCGAACGGGGTCTCTCCGATTTTCTCGTCTCGGACAAAGTGGTCGCCGTCGCGGGCATCGACACGCGGCGCCTCACCCGCATCCTCCGCGAAAAAGGCGCCCAGAACGGCGCCGTGCTTGCGGGTTCGGACGACGCGGATCGGGCGCTGGAAGCGGCTCGAGCCTTTCCCGGGCTCGCCGGGATGGATTTGGCCAAGGTCGTGACGACCGCCAAGCCCTACGAATGGTCGGAGGGGAGATGGCGGGCCGGCGGCGGGTTCGGCAAGGGCGCCGAGCTGCGCTTTCACGTCGTCGCGTACGATTACGGCATCAAACGCAACATACTGCGCATGCTCGTCGATCGCGGCTGCCGGGTTACGGTTCTTCCGGCGCAGACGCCGGCAGAGGATGTCCTCGCCCTCGGGCCCGACGGTGTGTTTTTGTCGAACGGTCCGGGCGACCCGGAACCCTGCGACTACGCGGTACGCGCCATCCGCCAAATCATCGACACCGGGATTCCGACTTTCGGGATCTGCCTAGGCCACCAGCTCATGGGGCTCGCCTCCGGCGCCAAGACCGTGAAGATGAAGTTCGGGCATCACGGCGCCAACCACCCGGTGAAGGACTTGGAGAGAGGAACGGTCGTCATCACCAGCCAGAATCACGGCTTCGCGGTCGACCCGGACACGCTCCCGGCGAACCTCAAGACCACCCACGTATCTCTCTTCGACGGCAGCCTGCAGGGCCTCGCACGCACCGACCGGCCGGCGTTCTGCTTTCAGGGGCATCCCGAGGCGAGCCCCGGGCCGCACGACATCGGGTATCTCTTCGACCGCTTCGCCAAGATGATGCAGGAGCGCCGCAGTGCCTAAGCGCACCGACATCAAGAGCGTGCTCATCATCGGGGCCGGTCCCATCGTCATCGGCCAGGCCTGCGAATTCGATTATTCCGGCGCGCAGGCCTGCAAGGCGCTGCGCGCCGAAGGCTACAAGGTGATCCTGGTGAATTCGAATCCGGCGACCATCATGACCGACCCGGAGATGGCCGATGTCACCTACATCGAGCCGGTGAACTGGCAGATGCTGGAGGCCGTCATCGCCCGGGAGCGGCCCGATGCGCTGCTGCCGACCATGGGCGGCCAGACCGGCCTCAATTGCGCGCTGGACCTTGTCCGGCACGGCGTGCTCCAGAAGTACGGGGTCGAGATGATCGGTGCGAGCAGCGAGGCGATCGACAAGGCCGAGGACCGCGAAAAATTCAAGCAGGCGATGGCGAGGATAGGGCTCGCCTGCCCGCGCTCGACGATCGCGCATTCGCTGGAAGAGGCCCTGCAGGTTCAGGCTGCGATCGGTTTTCCCGCCGTGATCCGGCCTTCGTTCACTCTCGGGGGCTCGGGCGGCGGCATCGCCTACAACCGCGAGGAATTCGTGGCGATCTGCGAGCGCGGGCTGGAGGCGTCGCCCACGCGCGAGCTGCTGATCGAGGAATCAGTGATCGGCTGGAAGGAATTCGAAATGGAGGTGGTGCGCGACCGCAAAGACAACTGCATCATCGTCTGCTCGATCGAAAACGTCGACCCGATGGGCGTGCATACGGGTGATTCCATCACCGTGGCGCCCGCGCAGACCTTGACGGACAAGGAATACCAGATCATGCGCGACGCGGCGATCGAGGTGCTCCGCGAGATCGGCGTCGACACCGGCGGCTCGAACGTGCAATTCGCCGTCAATCCCAAAGACGGGCGCATGCTCGTGATCGAGATGAACCCGCGCGTGTCGCGCTCCTCCGCCCTCGCGTCCAAGGCGACCGGCTTCCCGATCGCGAAGGTGGCGGCCAAGCTCGCGATCGGCTACACCCTCGACGAGCTGAGGAACGAGATCACCGGCGGCGCGACTCCGGCCTCCTTCGAACCGAGCATCGACTACATCGTCACCAAGGTCCCGCGCTTCGCGTTCGAGAAGTTTCCCCAGGCGAACGACAGGCTGACGACGCAGATGAAATCGGTGGGCGAGGTGATGGCGATCGGCCGCACCTTCCAGGAGTCCTTCCAGAAGGCGCTGAGAGGGCTCGAGGTCGGCGTCGACGGCCTCAACCAGAAGACCACCGACCGGGAGAAGCTCGAGAAGGAGCTCGGAGAGCCCGGGCCCGAGCGCATCTGGTACGTCGGCGACGCCTTCGAGAACGGGTTCACGCTGGAGGAGGTGTACCAGCTCACCCGCATCGATCCCTGGTTCCTCGCCCAGATCAAGGAGATCGTCGACCTGGAGATGGACCTCGACGACAAACGCCTCGAGGAGATCGACGCGGAGACGCTGCGCGGCCTCAAGCGCAAGGGCTTCTCCGACAGGAGGCTCGGGTACCTGCTCAACACGGGCGAGGCGCAGGTGCGCGCGGCGCGTCACCGTTTCGGAATCCGCCCCGTGTACAAGCGCGTCGATACCTGCGCGGCGGAATTCGCGACGCGGACCGCGTACATGTACTCGACCTACGAGGAGGAATGCGAGGCTTCTCCCACTCAGCGGAAAAAGGTGATCGTGCTGGGGGGCGGGCCCAATCGCATCGGACAGGGCATCGAGTTCGACTACTGCTGCGTGCACGCGGCGCTCGCACTGCGCGAGGACGGCTTCGAGACGGTCATGGTCAACTGCAACCCCGAAACGGTCTCGACCGACTACGATACTTCCGACCGCCTTTATTTCGAGCCCCTTACGCTCGAGGACGTGCTCGAGATCGTGGACAAGGAAAAACCGTACGGAGTGATCGTCCAGTTCGGCGGGCAGACCCCCTTGAAGCTTGCCCGGGATCTCGAGGCGAACGGCGTGCCCATCATCGGCACGACGCCCGACATGATCGACATGGCCGAGGACCGCGAGCGCTTCCAGCAGCTCATCGACCGGCTGGGCTTAAGGCAGCCGCCCAATCGCTCGGCCCGAACGGAAGCCGGCGCGCTGCGCCTCGCGGGAGAGATCGGATATCCCCTGGTGGTGCGTCCGAGCTACGTCCTCGGCGGGCGCGCGATGGAGATCGTGCACGAGCAGAAGGACCTCGAGCGCTACATGCGCGAGGCGGTCAAGGTCTCGAACGACTCGCCGGTGCTGCTCGACCGGTTCCTCTCCGACGCCACGGAGGTGGACGTGGACGCCGCAAGCGACGGCGAGCACGTGCTGATCGGTGGCGTCATGGAGCATATCGAGCAGGCGGGAGTGCATTCCGGCGACTCGGCGTGCTCCTTGCCGCCGCATTCTCTCTCCGCCCGCGTCGAGCGGGAGCTGCGCCGACAGACCGTTCTGCTCGCTCACGCGCTCGAGGTCGTCGGCCTGATGAACGTGCAATTCGCGATTCAACGGGACGTCATATACGTGCTCGAAGTCAACCCGCGCGCCTCGCGCACGGTGCCTTTCGTCGGCAAGGCCGCAGGCGTTCCGCTTGCGAAGATTGCGGCGCGCTGCATGGTGGGAAAGACCCTCGCGCAGCAAGGCGCGCTCACCGAAGTGGTGCCGACATATTTTTCGGTGAAGGAAGCCGTGTTCCCGTTCGTGAAGTTTCCGGGCGTCGATACCATTCTCGGCCCGGAGATGAAATCGACGGGGGAGGTGATGGGCGTGGGGAAGAGTTTCGGGGAGGCTTTCGTCAAATCGCAGCTCGCCGCGGGGGCGAAGCTCCCCGAGACCGGCGCGGCGTTCATCAGCGTACGCGACGGCGACAAGCTGGCGGTGGTGCACGTCGCGCGGGAACTCCTCGAGCTCGGCTTTCGCCTGCTTGCGACGCGAGGGACGGCCGGGGTGCTGGCCGCGCACGGCATTGCCGTGACCGTCGTCAACAAGGTGGTCGAGGGGCGGCCGCACATCGTCGACATGATCAAGAACGGCGAAGTGAGCCTCGTCGTGAGTACGGTGGAGGAAACGCGCACCGCCGTCGCGGATTCGCGCTCGATCCGCACAAGCACGGTGCAGCGGCGGGTGACTTATTACACCACGGTGGCGGGCGCCCGGGCGGCCTGCGAGGGCATGCGGCACATGAAGTCCCTGGTGCCGTACTCTCTTCAGGAGCTGCACTCCGGCCTGCGCCGGAGCGGGCCTATTGCAAAATGGCTCGAAAAGTGGTCACATTAGATAGCCTTCCGCGAATTCTTCTGTTCTGAATAACCGATGCCGCAGCCTGGCGCTCTTGGGGCGCCGCGGCGGCTTTTTCTTGATACGGCCATGAGCACTATTCCGCTGACCACGACCGGGGCCGAGCTGTTGCGACAGGAGCTCCACCGCCTGAAAACGGTGGAACGGCCGAATGCGATCACGGCGATCGCCGAGGCGCGGACTCACGGCGATCTTTCCGAGAACGCCGAATACGACGCGGCCAAGGAGCGTCAGGGCTTCATCGAAGCGAGGATCAAGGAGATCGAGAGCAAGCTTTCCAACGCGCAGGTCATCGACCCGAAGGTGGTCGACGCCGACGGGCGCTGCGTGTTCGGCGCCACCGTCGATCTCGAGGAGATGAAGGGCGGCGAGTCGGTGACCTACCAAATCGTCGGGGACGACGAAGCCGACATCAAGAAAGGCAAGATCTCGATCGGCTCGCCCATCGCGCGGGCGCTCATCGGCAGGTCCGCCGGGGACCAGGTCGAGGTGCAGACGCCGGGCGGGGTGCGGAAGTACGAGGTGCTCGAAGTCCGCTACGAGTAGTCTCCTGCGAACCTGAGCTGCGTCACCTTCGGCGCACAGTTGGACAGATCCTGCCTGGCAACGAGAACCTCTTTGCGCAACGGCGTGATATCGCGTCGCTTCCTCGCGATAGCGGTCGCCGCAGCCAGAGACGGCTGCTGCCGTGACGCTCATTGAGGCGACGAATCGGAGCTTAGGCACAACGTCGCCATTGAGCGCCGAGCAAGTGGGCGAAGCCCGCTTGCGAAGGTCCGTCTCGAATGGCTTGTTATAGTTACTTACGCCCAGCGCTGCTTGCTTCATAGGCAACGAACAACATGCCGCCAATGAAAACAACAACAGCTGCTACTACGGCCCAAAGCATCAGAGATTCTCCAGTTCGGAGATGCGACGATACGCTGCGTGGTTGACACCAACAATTGCTCCAGTAGTGAACACCACAGCAACCAGCGCCAATATAGGGTGCAACGACTGTGTCGTTGCACCCAATTTAGGGGAGCACGAGGGGATGTGTCCCCTCGTATAGTTAAAGCGGATTCTAGAGAATGCCCCGAAGCAAATCCAGCAGCGCATGGCTCAAGCGCCATGTCAACGATCCCTACGTGCACCGTGCGAAGGCGCAGGGATACCGATCGCGCGCGGCCTATAAGCTGCTCCAACTCCTGAAGCTGGACGGGCTGGTGCGTTCCGGCGATACCGTCGTCGATCTTGGCGCCGCGCCGGGAAGTTGGTCGCAAGTGCTCGTCGAGTGCGTCGGGCGCTCCGGACGCGTCGTCGCGGTCGATCTGCTGGAAGTGGCGCCGGTGCAGGGAGTCATGGTCATCCGGGGAGATTTCAGCGAAGAGGCCGTGTTGAGGCGGCTCGAAGAAGCCCTGGGAGGGCGAAAAATCGACCTTGTAGTCTCCGACATGGCCCCCAACATAAGCGGCGTGCGCTCCTCGGACCAGGCCCGCAGCATCCATCTATGTGAATTGGCGCTCGATTTTGCCGAAACGCACTTGAATTCCGGCGGGGCGTTCGTGGTCAAAGCGTTTCAAGGTGCTGGCTACCCCGAGTTTCTGGCGGCGATGCGCCGGATTTTTGTTTCGGTCGCCTCGCGCAAGCCCGTGGCTTCGCGCGGCGAATCGAATGAGATGTATCTGGTGGGGAAGAAACTGAAGGCGGGCGCTGGTACCTGAATCCGCTTGGGCTTAGAATGCGTATAGAGTATACAGGCGCCATGCAGAGAGAACGAAAGGAAGGAAGTTGAATAACCTCTTCAAGAACCTCGTGATCTGGCTCGTCATCGGGCTCGTCCTGATGACGGTGTTCAACCAGTTCAACACGCGCCAGCAGACCCAGGCCGTGATGGACTATTCGCAATTCATGGAGGAGGTCAAGGCCGGGCGCATCGCCGAGGTGATGATCGAGGGTCGCGACCTCAAGGCGAAGACCACCGACGGGAAGCCCGTCAACAGCTATTCACCCGGCGACATCTGGCTCGTGTCGGATCTGCTCAAGTACGGGGTCAAGATCAAGGCGAAGCGCGAAGAAGAGCCTTCGCTCCTCATGAACATCTTCGTCTCGTGGTTCCCGATGCTGCTCCTCATCGGCGTCTGGATTTTCTTCATGCGCCAGATGCAGGGTGGAGGGCGGGGCGGCGCGTTCTCGTTCGGAAAATCCCGCGCGAGGATGATCGACGAGTCCAACAACAGCATCACTTTCGCCGACGTCGCCGGTTGCGAGGAAGCCAAGGAGGAGGTCTCCGAGTTGGTCGATTTCCTGCGCGACCCCGCAAAGTTCCAGAAGCTCGGCGGTCGCATCCCCAAGGGCGTGCTGATGGTCGGCAACCCCGGCACGGGCAAGACGCTGCTCGCGCGCGCGATCGCCGGCGAAGCGAAGGTTCCGTTTTTCTCGATTTCCGGTTCCGACTTCGTGGAGATGTTCGTCGGCGTGGGCGCCGCGCGCGTTCGCGACATGTTCGACCAGGCGAAGAAACACGCGCCCTGCATCGTGTTCATCGACGAAATCGACGCGGTGGGCCGGCAACGAGGCGCGGGCCTGGGCGGCGGCAACGACGAGCGCGAGCAGACGCTCAACCAGCTCTTGGTCGAAATGGACGGATTCGAGGGCACGACCGGCGTGATCGTCATCGCCGCGACCAACCGTCCCGACGTCCTCGACCCGGCGCTCTTGCGCCCCGGCAGGTTCGACCGGCAGGTCGTGGTGCCGCTCCCCGATATCCGCGGCCGCGAGCAGATCCTGCTGGTGCACATGAGGAAGGTCCCGGTGGCGCCGGACGTGAAGGCGGAAATCATCGCGCGCGGGACGCCGGGCTTCTCAGGCGCCGATCTCGCCAACCTCGTCAACGAGGCGGCGCTCTTTGCCGCGCGCAAAAACAAGCGCCTGGTGGACATGGACGATTTCGAGCGCGCCAAGGACAAGATCGTCATGGGCGCGGAGCGCCGCTCGATGGTTATGCCCGAAGAAGAACGCAGAAACACGGCTTATCACGAATCGGGCCACGCGGTGGTGGCGAAGCTCCTCCCCAAGACCGATCCGGTGCACAAGGTCACGATCATCCCGCGCGGACGGGCGCTGGGCGTCACGATGCAATTGCCCGAGCAGGACCGGTACAGCATGGACAGGGAACGCCTGCTCTCGACGATCACGGTGCTTTTCGGCGGGCGCATCGCCGAGGAAGTGTTCATGGGCCAGATGACGACCGGCGCTTCGAACGATTTCGAACGCGCCACCACCCTCGCCCGCAGCATGGTGACTCAGTGGGGCATGTCCGACGCGATGGGCCCGATGGTCTACGGCGAAAACGAGGGGGAAGTGTTCCTCGGACGCTCGATCACCACGCACAAGAACGTGTCCGAAGTGACGATGCAGAAGGTCGACGCCGAGATCCGCAAGATCATCGACGAGCAGTACGGCCTGGCGAAGAAGCTCATCCTCGACAACCGCGACAAGGTCGAAGCCATGGCCAAGGCCCTGCTCGAGCTGGAAACCATCGACGCGGAGCAGATCCAGGACATCATGGACGGCCGGCCGCCGCGCCCGCCCAAGCCCACGCAGGCGCCGCAGCAGCCGCCTCAAGCGGGGGCGCCCGGCGCGGCCGAGCCGGCACCAGTCGCTTAGCTCATTCCAGGAACGAGGCCCGAAGCCTGCTTCGGGCCTTTCCATGCCTGCGGCCGTGACTGCTCGAAGTCTCCGCTGTGGCAGATTCCGGCTCGCGCTCGATCGCCCGCTGGTCGCGGGCGTGGTCAACGTCACGCCCGATTCGTTTTCGGACGGCGGGCGCACCCTCGACCCGGCGGCCGCGATAGCGCACGCGCGAAAGCTGGTGGACGAGGGAGCGGATCTTGTCGATATCGGCGCCGAATCGAGCCGCCCGGGTGCCGGCAGCGTGTCGGCCGAGCAGGAACTGTCGCGTCTGATGCCGGTGCTCGAGGGACTTCGCGCCTTGCCGGTGCCTGTTTCCGTCGACACCACCAAACCCGAGGTCATGCGCGCGGCGATCGGCGCCGGCGCGGCGATGATCAACGACATCGGCGCGCTCAGATCACCCGGCGCTCTCGAAGTCGTGGCGGCCTCCGATGCCGGGGTGTGCCTGATGCACATGCAGGGAGAGCCGCGCACGATGCAGCAGAGCCCGAGCTACGGCGACGTGGTCGCGGAGGTCCGCGCGTTTCTCGCCGAGCGCGTCGCCGCGGCCGAGGCGCGCGGCATCGCCCGCGAGCGCATCGTCATCGATCCCGGCTTCGGTTTCGGCAAGACTGTCGCCCACAATTTCGAGCTGCTGCGCGATCTCCGCCGTCTCGCCGAGATGGGCCTGCCGGTGATGGCCGGGTGGTCGCGCAAGTCGTCCCTGGGAGCCGTCACGGGCCGGGGGGCGGACGAGCGCCTTGCCGGGAGCATCGCTGCCGCTTTGCTGGCGGTGCAGCGCGGAGCTACAATCGTTCGCGTGCACGACGTGGCGGCGACGCGGGACGCGTTGGCGGTGCTCGCCGCGATGGACGGGCATGGGGACCGCGGAAAACAATGAGCAGGAAGTATTTCGGAACGGACGGCGTGCGCGGACAAGTCGGCGAGGGGCCGATCACGCCGGAATTCGTCATGCGGCTCGGTTTTGCCGCGGGCGAAGTACTGGTGAAGCGATCCGCCATGCCGAAGGGCGCGCACCCGGCGGTGCTCATAGGCAAGGACACGCGCATCTCGGGCTACATGCTCGAGGCCGCGCTCGAAGCCGGATTCGCCGCTGCCGGCGTGGACGTGATGCTGACCGGACCGCTGCCGACCCCCGCGGTCGCCTATTTGACCCGGGCGCTGCGCTTGCAGGCCGGGGTCGTGATCAGCGCTTCGCACAACCCGTATCAGGACAACGGCATCAAGTTCTTTTCCGCGGAGGGCAGCAAGCTTCCCGACGGCGTTGAGATGGATATCGAGACGCAGCTCGAGCTCCCGATCCGCTGCAAAGATTCGGCGAGCCTCGGGAAGGCCCGCCGCGTCGAGGACGCCCGCGGGCGCTACATCGAGTTCTGCAAGAGCACGTTTCCCTCATCGCTGGACCTTCGCGGAATGAAGATCGTGATCGATTGCGCTCACGGCGCGACCTATCATGTCGCTCCCCACGTTTTCCACGAGTTGGGCGCCGACGTCGAGACGATAGGAGCGGATCCCGACGGGTTCAACATCAACGATAGCGCCGGAACCGCGCATCCGGAGATCCTGCAGCGGGCGATCGCCGCGCACAAGGCCGATCTGGGCATCGCGCTCGACGGGGACGGCGACCGCGTGCTCATGGCCGACGGGGACGGCCGACTCTACGACGGCGACGAGCTCCTGTTCGTCATCGCGCGCGAGCGCGCGAAAAACGGCGGGCTGAAGGGCGTCGCCGGAACCTTGATGACCAATCTCGCGCTGGAGCGCGCGCTCGAGGAAATGGGGGTCTCTTTCTCGCGCGCCAAGGTCGGGGATCGCTACGTGCTGGAGATGCTCCAGGAAAAGGATTGGCAGCTCGGAGGGGAGAATTCCGGGCACATCATTTGCCTGGACAAGCACACCACAGGCGACGGCATCGTCTCGGCCTTGCAGGTGCTCTCTGCGGTGCGGACCCGCCGCGCGAATCTCGGGACCCTGTGCCGGGGACTCGCGCTCTATCCGCAGGAGCTCGTCAACGTGCGCGTGGCCAAGGGCTTCGACTGGCAGAAACAACCGGCGATCGCAAAGGCGAAAAGCGAGGCTGAGCGCGCTCTCGGCAAAGACGGGCGGGTGCTGTTGCGTCCGTCGGGCACCGAGCCGGTGCTCCGCGTCATGGTGGAAGGCAAGGACGACGCGGAAGTCCGGCGGCTCGCGAGAATGATCGCCGAAACCGTGCAAGAAGCGGCCTAGTCTCGCCGCATGATCGCGCTGTTGCAGCGCGTCTTGCGGGCCGAAGTCAAGCTCGGGGGCGAGACGCTGGGCGCCATCGATCACGGAATCCTGGCGCTCGTATGCGCGGAGCCGGGAGACGACGAATCGAGCGCCGAGCGCATGCTCGAGCGCCTGCTCGGCTACCGCGTGTTTTCGGACGGCGCAGGGAAAATGAATCTCTCGGTCGAGGAGGTGCGCGGCGGCCTGTTGCTCGTGCCGCAATTCACGCTTGCAGCGGATACCTCGAAGGGCATGCGGCCGAGCTTTTCGTCCGCACTCGCGCCCGATGCGGCCCGCAAGCTGTTCGATCATCTCGTCGCGCGTGCGCGCTCGCGCCATTCCAACACGGCGTGCGGCCGTTTCGGCGAGCACATGCAGGTCGCTTTGGTGAACGACGGCCCGGTGACGTTCTGGCTGCGCGCATCGGGGTCCTGACCGCGGAACATCTGCAAGGCTCTGAATTTTCCAGCGTTTTCGATTGACCCTCACAGCGATCCGGCGGTAAAATCTCCCCCTTTTTGGCTCTCCCGGAACGGGATGCGCGCGAGGCTCGTAGCAGGCAACTGGAAGATGCACGGCAGCCTCGCAGCGAACGCACGGCTGCTGGAGGCGCTCAAGGCGGGCCTCGAGCCAGCCGAAGGTCTCGGTTACGCGGTGTGCGCACCGTTTCCCTACCTCGCACAAGTCTCGCAGGCCCTGTCGGGCAGCCGCATTGCCTGGGGCGCGCAGAACGTTTCCGAGCATGACTCCGGAGCCTACACGGGAGAGGTGTCGGGAGCGATGCTCAAGGAGTTCGGCTGCCGTTTCGCGATCGTGGGCCACTCGGAGCGGCGCGGCCTCTACGGGGAAGACGATAACAGAGTCGCGGCCAAATTCGTTGCGGCCCGGCGCGCCGGCCTGACGCCGATTCTATGCGTGGGGGAAACCCTGGAGCAGCGCGAGCGCGGTGAGACCGAAAACGTAGTAAGTCGCCAGCTCGACGCGGTGCTCGCCGCCGCGGGAGTCGCCGCGCTGGCAGGCGCCGTGCTCGCTTACGAACCGGTCTGGGCGATCGGCACGGGGCGCACCGCGACGCCCGCGCAGGCGCAGGAGGTGCACGCGTTCCTGCGTGCTTTGGTCTCGGCACGGGATGCTACAATCGCGGCCAGGTTACGGATTCTCTACGGCGGAAGCGTCAAAGGCGCAAACGCGCGGGCCCTGTTCGACATGGACGACATCGACGGCGGGCGTCGCCAACGGCAGGATCGCCTTCTCGACCAGCGGCTGCTGCTGTCCCCGCGCCACCGCCATGATCACGCCGACCACTTCCGCCGCCACCGCCGATGCCTCCAGGCTCCCCAGGATCGGGCCGGTGTCGATCAGGACCACGTCGAAGTACTGCCGCGCCTCGGCCAACAACCCGTGCATCGCGGCCGCCGACACCGAGCAGGCGTGCAGCGGCGCCGCGCGGCCCGACGTCAGAACCGACAGGATAGCGGTGCTTGGGCTTTCGCATGGCGGCACTGCAATTTACAGTATCTCCGGGCGCCGAGCGGCCCGCTTAAGCTTGACGTCACGTGCCAAGCGGCGGGTCCCGGGTCTCCGCGGGAGGCCCGGCCGACAGCTTCCTTTCTGACTAGCACTCGACCGAGGGCTAAAACATTGGCGGCATCACGTCGAAAGCAGGGTCTTCCTGCTCTG
>Ga0209807_1000082_pt1 | contig 39387 bp, 36 predicted proteins | sample GraSoiAngelo_154_FD_186168 | JGI IMG/M metagenome (GOLD analysis project Ga0209807, IMG submission 186168) | Grasslands soil microbial communities from the Angelo Coastal Reserve, California, USA - 14_1009_13_20cm (SPAdes) (version 2) | ecosystem: Environmental > Terrestrial > Soil > Grasslands ... | reverse complement strand
ATACGCGGACGCGTTGACCGCGTAGATTCTTGACGACTGGAACGCCGGAATCTCATTCCATTCTGTGTACGATGCTAGCACGTGGGCTTCTTCCATGACTTGGTTTGCATCTAACCCGCATGGAGAAAGAACGATAATCTCAGGATCGTACTCAACAACTTGGTCCCATTCTATTCTGTGGGAAGGCTTGCCGAGACGACCGAGTCCTTCGAATCCTCCAGCGTAATCGACCATCTGAGGAATCCAGTGTCCGCCAGCCCAGGGAGGCTGAAGCCATTCCATGAAGAAGACCCGCGGTTTATCTTGTACAGTCTTCGTTTTCTCTCTAACCCTGTCTATTCTCCGCAACATTTGCGCAGCAAGTTTCTCAGCTTCTGCCAGCTTGTTTGTCATCCTGCCAACTAGGAGAATATTGTCAACGATCTCCTCCAGATTCGTAGGCTCCAGCGAGACGATCTTTGTATCCGCATCCAATACCCTTGCTGCTTCCTTGACCCTCGTATAGGAAACGGCGCAAACATGGCAGAGTTCCTGCGTCAGAATGAGATCCGGCTTCAAATTCGCCAGAAGTTTCTCGTCAATCTCGTAAATGTCGCCGCCCCGTTGTTCAACTTCCCTGTCAACCTCAAGGCTCCTATGGATCTTCTGGTGAATCGCTGACTTCGTCAAAACGGGCCGGTTGGAAGCCTCAGGAGGATAATCGCACTCGTGGGACACGGCGACAACTTGGTCCGCAAGCCCAAGTGCGAATGCAATCTCTGTGGCGCTGGGAAGTAGAGAACAAATCCTCATCTTGGTCTTGTGGCTCTCTCAGTCGTTTGGCGAAAGGATATATTTAACGGGCGGGTAACTTTGCCCGCTTCCTCAACTATGACCACCTACACTGCGGCTTCGGTCATCGACAGGCGATCCACCAAAGTCATGATTACGGCCGTCTTCACAGCTCTGGCACTTGCAACCAACTATGCGCTCATCGGCATCCCAAACGTCAAGATCATGGACACGCTGGTATTCATCGCGGCTTTGTTCTTCGGCTTCCGACTCGGAATCGGAGTCGCAGCGTCCGTCTGGCTAGTGTACGGATTCGTAAACCCGAACGGCGTAGACACTTTCCTAATGTTGTCATTTCTGATGGTAGGAGAGTGTTTCTACGCTCTCGCTGGTGTAGCTCTCAAGAAGAGCTTCGTGACCAGGGATCTTGTAAAGGGAACGAAGGAGTATCAACGTCTGAGTATCATATTCGGACTCGTCGGGCTACTGTCGACCTTTGCTTATGACGCATTAACGAATTTTGGCAGCTGGATTTTCAGAACAGGTTCTCTCTACCAGGATTTTGTCTTCGGCAACATTATTGGGGTCCCGTTTTCGATCGCTCATGAAGCTAGCAACGTCATCTTCTTCGCGACCGTCGCTCCCGCCATCATCCTTGCCGCAACGCGTCTCGGTCTTAGAACTCCGCTGGATGCGGCCTAGATTGGCATCCAATATCATTGGCGGTCACAAGGCGGTGTTCGCTATCCTGTTTCTAGTTGGGGCTGGAATCGTTGCATTCCAGGCCGGCGCCTACTATTACTATCAGAAATCCAGTGCTTGCCCAGACCCATGCCAGGGATCCATTGTCACAGTCGAGATCCTATTGAACTATGGAAACAGGACAAGCCAATGGATCAACAAGACCGATGTACCCTCCGATTGGAACTTCTACCAACTAACAACTTCCGTCGCAAAAGTTCAGGCCACGTATTATGGCCCTCCCACGTCTGAACACTTGGTAACAGGGATAAACGGAGTTCAGACCAACGGCCAATACTTCTGGAGCCTGTGGGCCATATGTGAGAAATCCAAAGCATGGTTTGCTACAAATGTCGGTGCCGACGCGATTCATTTTACGACCTATCATACTCTCGCCTGGTACTACCAGGCGACGAACTCGCAAGACTCGTCCATGTGGAACCCGCCTGTGGATGGAGCGGCGAGAGTAAACGCGTGTTAGGGATTCATGCTTTACCATCAGCTGTATCTTGCGTTATGCTCTCTTTTGTTCTACGGCTGGCCGTTCCATAGCCACCGCCACCGGGTGTTGTCACAGTTAGAACGTCACCACTATTTGCAGAGAGGGTTGTCTTTGAGGACAAACTCGTGATCCTGTTCCCTCGAATAATTCCATACGTGCCCGGAGATCCCGACTTTCCTCCAAACAATCCGTAGGGTCCGCGGCGTTGTCGCTCTCCCATCAACGATATAGTGGATCCTTCAGCCAACACCTCCGTGTCTCTCCGGATTCCCAGTCCTCCACGAGATCTTCCTCGTCCACCGGAGCCTCGCACTAGCTCGTATCTCCGGACCCTTAGAGGGTAAGCGGATTCCAATGCCTCGACTGGCGTGTTCAACGTATTCGTCATGTGGCTATGAATCCCATCAACGCCATCTTTGTTGCGTCGGGCGCCGAATCCGCCAGCGATGGTCTCATAGTAGGTGAAATATTTCCCGTTCCGCGGATCGACCCCTCCTATGGTTACATTGTTCATTGTTCCTTGACAAGCTGCACAGACTCTCTCCGGGATAATGCTGGAGAAGGCCTTGAGGGTCACGTCAACGATCCGCGTCGACGTTTCCACGTTTCCACCGGCTACCGGTGCAGGCGGTTCGGCGTTGACTATGGTTCCAGATGGGGCCTTCACCTCGATTGGTTTGAAGCATCCTGCGTTTGCTGGAATCGAAGGATCAGTCACACATCTCACCACGTAGTAGACGGCTGAGAGAGTGACGCTGTACACGGCGTTCAAGGGTCCCTGAACCTGTCTTGCAGAGCCAGAGAAATCAAACGCTATAGATTCTCCGCCAACAGCGATCTTGACTTTTGCAGGAATATCCGTTGTGCCAAAGCCATCGTCATCGAGATAGTCAACCGCTGAGGCAGACTTCGATGGTAGGCCACGAATTTTCTTGACCATCAACTTTTCAGAGTAATCGATCAGCTGATTCATTCCCAACTCTACGTAGGATATGCTATATTTTTTCAGCAGTTCTCTGAGGCGTTTCGCGGCGACAAGATTCGCGGCTCGTTGGGCTCTGAGATCTCCGAGTCTTTCATCAGGCGTTCTGACATTGGTCAGTACAAAGTCGAGGAGTTGCCGGTTCGATTTGCCCTCTGCCCAGAGTTTGACCGGCGGGATTCGGATCCCTTCCTGGTTAACATCTCTAGATAAGGCGGACATGCTCCCGGGCGCAACCCCTCCAACGTCAGAATGGTGAGCGCGGTTAGCTGCAAACCCGACTAATCGATCCTTGAAGAAGATCGGTGAGACCATGGTAATGTCTGGAAGGTGGGTCCCGCCGCGGTATGGGTCGTTGAGGATGATGTCGTCACCTTCCGAAAGGTCATCTTCGAATTCTTTCAGAACTGCTTTGACAGCGTAGGGCATTGCGCCGAGATGGACTGGTATGTGCTCTGCCTGGGCTACTAGCTGTCCTGACGCATCGAATAGGGCGCAGGAGAAGTCTCTCCTCTCCTTGATATTGGGAGAGAAGCTTGATCTTCGGAGGACGACTCCCATCTCTTCCGCGATTGAGATGAGAGAATTCTTGAGAATCTCGAACGATACGGGGTCAAGATTCTCCATGGCGAGCTCTGGCTCCTCAAGCGTCGCTTCGTTTAGCTTATATTGGGGTATTGCTTTCTGAGCGGGTAACTTTGCCCGCTTCAACAACTCTAGTAGTTTTGACCCTATTCACGGTTATAGCAACCGCAACCGTCACACTTCCCGACCATCGCACTCAAATTACGGGTCAACCGATCGTAAGACTATCTCCCTCTACGCTTTCATCCGCGATAAATTCGGCGCTCCTATGGTTGGCTCATAACCAGTCTGCCGATGGCTCGTATGGAGCGTATCAGGAGCACTTGGCCGCCGCGGCAGCCTATGCGTTCTGGCTCAACAGCTCGAACTCTGCAAAGGCAGGTTTGTCGTATTCATGGTTGGCACATCAACTCAACAGTTCGTCAACCTGGTTTTGGGGGCAATACGGCGAGGCGGACGTGCCGGGAGCTGTACTTTACAGCCTGGCCTCGAGCGCGAACCAAGCTCTAATCAACATGACCTTCGTCGCGGGAAATCTGTTACAGTTACAGAGGCCTAGCAGTGGGTTTGCAGGATACTACAACGGGTCCCAGACCGTAACTAGCAGTGTCGACACCGACATGGCACTCCTCGGACTCGTCAACGCAAAAGCTATCCCTGTTTCTAATCAGACCAACGCGATAAACTACCTTCTTTCGCTTCAGAATACAAATGGCAGCTTCAATCTCACGAGTAACACGCCGTTCGATTCGTTCTACTCCCTCGGCCCAGACCCTGTTAGCATAACGGCAATGACAGTTCTTGCTTTGAAGAGCGCGGGGTTTGCACAAGGAGACTCACATGTTTCAAGCGCCTTAGCCTTTCTCAATACAGCGGCCTCCTCCGATTTTGGCGGTCATGTATACGCGGCGTCAATCGTGGCACTGGCGCTCAAGGCCTATGATGAACCTGCTAATGTGGTTACGGCGGTTGCGTACATTCTTTCGCAGCAGAACGGCGACGGCGGGTTTAGCGATATCAGCCGCAGTTCTCATCCTCAATCGAACGCTCTTGATACCGGATGGGCTGCCTCAGCCCTTGAAACGAGGTTCTCGGGTGAACCACCAGTTGTTCGATTCAACAATCCTCCTACCGCCGCGTTCAACCATGACCCTGCGTCACCCACCGTGGGAGTGTCAGTTCACTTCAACGCGAGTTCGTCGCACGACTCGGATGGTGATCAGCTGACCTATCTCTGGAGCTTCGGTGATGGTTCTTCCGCGACAGGGTCAACTCCAAGTCACAGCTATGTTCAATCAGGCAATTTCACAGTAACTCTTACCGTGACCGATTCAGGCACCAACCCCTACGCTCTGTCCGATACCAAATCGCAAGCCCTGACCGTACAGCCCGCAAGTGTTCAGAATAACTCCAAACTACCCTTCACATTTGCCGGACGGGTAATCGTGCTGGGGATCGTGGGCCTAGCCATAATTGCCGGAGTTGCAATCTATTTGGTTTACAGGAAAGCTAGACGACCAACAATATTCCATTAAGAGAAAATATTCTACCCATTAGAGTAGAAAATAGGAATTGTCGAAAAAACGCCTATTATCAGCCCTAATCTCGAATCTGGGACACAGTCAAATTCTCGCCCTCAAACTGTTCGGGAATTGACGCTAATTACACGTTAACTTGCTCTTGGATCAAAGCCCGAACCCTGCCCTGAGTCAGAATATTCGCCCATTATCATTGCCAGACAGGAAATCTTCTCAAGAAAAACGAGGGGGGGTATTGCGTAGGGCATCTCACGACGCGAGAGCGGTTTCTCCGCTCCTTCCACGCTTATTGTTCCCTCCCGCAAGAAACGTAGAAACGAGTATTCTAAGGAGTCCCGAAAAAGTGGGGTTTTGGATCTCCAGAGCCCCGAGGCCCTGGTTCTTTTCTTGTGCTAGCTCTTACAGTTAGTTGTTCGTGGAGTGCTTCGAGGCCGATGGGCCTTCGAGCGCGTGTACCATGTTGATGACAACTCGCAGCGTTGGAAGCAATGCTATCAAGAGGAATATCAACGGATAAGCCCAAGGCGCGCTGGTAAAGTACTGACTCGCAATACCGTTGCTCACGCTGTAGAGAATGACGATCGCTATGATCTGGAAGATGTACGCTAGCAATGGCACCCACGCCTGATAGTTCTTGTACGCATCGGAGACTGCTTTCGAGAGTTGTGTTCCGAACTTGAAGACGATCAGAGCCACGACAAGCCCGATCATGAACACCACAATGTTCGCAATCGATATAGTACTGCCTGAGATGTTCTGCGAGATCCCTGGAAAGCCGAGCACAACCGCCTCGATAACCACCAGTACAATGACGCCCGCGATCAAACGTATGAACGCCGGCATAACCGGAGTAAACGCTCCCCACGTGCTGTTCGAGCCGCTTGATGTATTGGTCATATTTTCTTCACTGTTAGAGCAACGTACCCTATACTATCCGATATTGCCCTGTTGAAACCCGAGCCGTGAGATTCCGGTAACAGCCTTTCTTCCTCTGAATCTCATATCGCAATGGAAGCTGAGCGATTCCGATCAATCACGTATCTTGCTCCGGGTGGAATGACCAAGGTCGAATCGTAGTCCTCAATCACACATGGTCCCTTTCCCTTAGTCCCCAGCCGCATGGTGTCTCGCAGGAGGACTCGACACTCGATACCGTGTCCATCCAGGGACCAGACTCTCCGGCTTTTCGGTAGGCCTTCCTCTCGTGCGAGCCCACCCATTACTCTGGCAATCGTTCCTGGCTTTCCTCTACAGTAGCTGCGAACATTCACGATCTCAACAGGCTTGCCCGGTTGAGAATATCCATACTTCGTTTGATGTATCCGGTGAAAATCTCGAACAGCAGAACGAACCACACCTCCAGTAACAATCCTCTCCAATAGTGGAACCGGCAATTCGTAAGATTGACCCTGATACCGCATCTCCAGTAATCTCTGATACTTGACATCCCTCTGCTTCACTCCCTCTTTATGCAGGAGACCTACAGCTCTCCCCTCCATCTTTCGAAAGATTGTTTCCAACTCTCCCGGGTTGACATCTCCTGCATCCTTCAACACTGTTCTCGCTGAATCGTGCAGTGGCTCTGCGAGAAGAAGGCCCAGGCTCGACAGCAATCCCGCAGCCGGAGGCACAATTATCCTCTCTATCTCCAGTTGTTCAGCAACCTCGCAGGCGAACATTGGTCCTGCTCCCCCAAACGCCACGAGCATCATTCTACGCGGATCAAGACCCTTCTCCACCGTCGCCGCCCGCAACGCCTCCACAATCTTCGCCACAGCAATTCTCAGAACACCTACCGCTCCATCAATCACATCCATTCGAAGAGGCTTCGCAACCAGCTCAGCAACGGCCCCGTAGGCAAGCTCTGGTTTCAACCTCAGATCTCCCCCGAGCAGAAAGCTTGGACTCAAACGCCCGAGTACGAGAGATGCATCCGTTAGCGTCGGCAGCCTTCCACCCTTCCCGTAGCACGCCGGACCCGGCGACGCTTCAGCACTCTGAGGCCCAACATGGAGAACAAGAGCATCATCAACCCAAGCAACACTACCTCCACCAATTCCAACCTCGACAAGATCCACCACCGGAAACCTAACAGGGTATCCTGATCCCTCAACTCGTCTGCTACCATGCAAACGGCCACCAACCTCATACTCGTTGGTCACCTCGAACCCGCGGCCAGACCACACTCCCGCCTTCGAAGTGGTCCCGCCAACATCAAGAGAGACAATGCTTTCAGACCCGCCAGCATAGAACTTGGACGCGACTGCACCAGCAACAGGCCCCGACTCTATCAACCGTGCCGGCTCCAGTGAGGCCTGGTGAGAGAGCACCGTTCCACTATTCGACTGCATCACAAAGACAGGCGCACGAACACCAAGCTCCTCCAATCCCTCTTCGAGTTTTCTCAGGTAGACAGCGAATAGCGGCTGAAGACACGCATTAACGACTGTAGTGCTCGTTCTCTCGTATTCTCGAAACTCGGGAAGAAGCTCCGAAGACAAAGACAATCTCGCTCTTGGATGCTCTCTCCTGAAAATCTCCCCCAGCTTCTTCTCATGCATCGAATTCGCGTAAGAGTGAAGAAAGCAGACCGCCACCGTTCCAATCCCGAGTCTCCGTATCCTTCTCGCAACCCGAACAGCCTGTGACGTATCAAGCGGTTCCAGGATTCTCCCATCATACGTGATCCTCTCCTTGACCTCAAACCTGTATCGTCTCGGGACCAAGGGAGGCAGACGCTCAACCTGGAGATTGTATAGTTCAGGCCGATTCTGTCGCCCGATCTCCAGCACGTCTCGAAAGCCCAAGGTCGTGACTAGGGCGGTCTTGGGAATGTTTCCGGTCAAAAGAGCGTTCGAGGCAAGGGTCGTAGCGTGAGTAACAACTCTAACAAGACGAGGATCAACACCCTCTTTCTCCAACAATCTTCGAACCGCACCCAGCGCTCCTATCGATGGATCCGTTGGCGTGGTCAGGATTTTGATCTTCCAGAGGCCGTGCTTCTCGTCTGCGGCAACGAGATCCGTAAAGGTTCCACCGATGTCGATTCCCACTCTGATCATATTCTTTGCAACCATTTCCTTACGCGCCTTCAGAGTGATCTCACACATCGCCTGCTGTGTCCAAGATTCGGCAGGTCACGTTCGGCTATCTCCAACTCTTAATATCGTTCCAGTTCACCCGGAGACATTCCAGTTGACGTCGGTAGCTAGACTATGACAATTCACGTTCTTCTAACGGCCGACAATCACCTAGATCCCTCAGCCGTCCAGTATGGACCCAAGCGCTTCGAACGTAAACGCGACTTCCAGCGCTGCTTCGAAGTCCTAGTCAACTTCGCCCTAGAGAACAAACCAGACATTTTTCTAATCGGTGGAGACTTCTACGATGGCATTCTTCCCGGCAATCCCACCAGAGCGTTCGTGGCAGAGCAGTTCAAGCGCTTACATGAGAAGAATATCAAAACCGTCCTCGTAAGCGGCCACCACGATACTCCACGCAGCGCCGAGCAGGGTGCCTCCCCTCTTACAGTCCACGAAAGATCCGGACACATCTACTTTCTACATGAGCAACATCCAACGAGCAAAAAGTTCAACCTCGGAGGCGAAACTGTCAACGTGATAGGGATGAGCCTCAATCCATCCCTACCGGCCGATTCAGATCCCCTCGCCGGTCAAGAGGTCAACCGAGATGGAGACATCAATATTTTCCTGACACACTATCCGATCGAAGGCTTCGACGGCTACTTCGGCCAAGAAACCCATATACAGAAATCATCTATCCCGAGAAACTTCCAACTCTTCGCCTCAGGCCACCTCCACAATTATCAGAGAAAAATGATCAACGGAACCCCAGTCATCTATCCTGGAAGTACCGAGCGAGTTTCGTTCAACGAAGAAGGTGAGAAGAAAGGATTCGTCTGGCTCGAACTCGACAAGACAGGAATAGTCCAGCAAGAGTTCCAGCCAACCCCCGCTCGACCTATGGAAACCCTTGAGTTTCGCGTCGTCGGCGAAGGAAGCCTCACGCGACAAATAGAAGCATCCTTAGAGAAGAGAATCGATGACGAAAAGATACTTCGCGTAAGAGTTCAAGGAAAAGTCACGCTGGATCAGCTCTCAACATACAAACGATCCGCACTCTACACCTACGCACAGAACAAGTTCTTCCACATCGAATTCGACGAAGAACAACTGAACGTCCTAACGATGGTCCCGTTGGAATCGCTTCCGAAGACCACCCCGCTCCAGGAACTAGACCGGACGTTCAAGAACCTGCTGGAAAAAGCGGGAGACCAAGAGAGACCCTTGGTCCAAGAAGCTTGGAAGCTCACCATTACGAAGCTTCAGGAGGAGGGAGTCGACTGAAACTTCTAAGCCTCTACGCTCACAACTTCAAGAAACTCAAGCTCTCCCAGCCATTACCCTTCTCAGAAGGCATCTCGCTAATCACAGGATTGAACGAGAGCGGTAAATCCACCATCCTCGACGCGATCCTCTTCGCTCTCTTCGGCAGGATGATCCGTCCCAGCCAGAAGCCGAGCAACGAGGAGATTCTAAGCTACGGAACCGGCGAAGCGCAAGTAAGACTCGAGTTCGCCATCGGCGACCTCAGATACCGAGTAGTAAGAGAGGTTCACAAGACGAGACCGAATCGAGCGCAGCTTTACGAGCTCGGCGGTGACGGTCGACAGAAAACCTTAGCCACGACTGTGAACGACACGACGAGTGAAATCGAGCGACTCCTAGGAGGCATCACCTACAACGAAATTGTCGCGAGTAGCGTTGTCGCACAGAAGGATCTTGAACGACTAATCAAGCAGAGACTAGACGATCGAAGGAAAGTTGTCAACGTATTCCTGAACCTAGACAGCTTCAACCGGGTGCAGGACCAGCTCGATGCTGAGAGGTCCCGCATCGAGGGCACGACCAGAAATCCGGGCCACCTAACCGTTGAACGTGAGCGTCTCCAATCGCTTCAAGACCAGTTGAAGAGATACAGGGAAGCCGAGACCCAGCTTGCAACTCTGGCTGAGAAGATTCAGAAGCTCAAGTTAGAACTTGCAGATGTGGAGCATAGGTTCGCAACCACCGATTCTCTGCACAAGACTCTGAAACAATACGATGACGCAGTGAAGCTTCAACAATCTCTCCATCAAGAGATTCAGGACAAGTCGCGTCTAGCAGAGACTCTCCAGCGACAACTCGCAGGTATTTCTTCTCAGAGAGAAGAACTGGAGAAAGCTCGATCAGAAATCAACCAGTTCTCTGAACTTCCCGAAATAGAATCCCAGCTTGCACACGCATCGAGCGTGCTTGAGGAACTTCAGTCCGCCGAAATTCGGCGAGTTCAGCTGGAGGAGTCCAAAGACAGCCTGCGGGCCAAGATTGCTGAGAAGACAAAGGAAGCCTCAGTTCTTGGGAACCCCAAAACGTTCGAGTCCAAGCCGAGGAGGGTCTGGACATATCTCATCTCCACCTCGGCGCTAGGCACTGGAGCTATCCTTTCCTTCTTCCTCGGACTCCCCCAAGTCGCGGTTGCCTTCGGGTCCTTGGCCATAGCCTCCCTTCTCTTGCTGTCTCGACAGATTGTCTCTCTCTCGCAACAAGCTAGCAGCTCGAGACTTGAGCAAGAGCAGATGGCCGGCCAGCAGTTAATCCGCTCGTGGGAGAACGAGCTTGCAGAGACTCAACAAAATCTGACGGCAATCGATACAGACGTTGTTGGAAGATCCCAAAATCTTCTGGAAAGACTGAGTTCTATTTCGCGATACTCTGCGAAGGTCGAAGGGACAAAGGATCCTAAGGCCGTCTTCGAGACCGTTTCCGCCTTATTCGACAGCGAGAGACAATCGCTTCAGTCTCTCGAGGCTAAGGTGAAGTTACTTGGGCAGCAGTTGAGAGAAGAACCGCAGGTCAAAGAACGGCTCGACCTTATCCAGAACGAGATCAAACAGGTCGAGAGGAAATTCAGGTCGGCTCAGTTACCCGATCTCCCAGAAGGGCTGATCTTCTCTGAGACTCTCCTTGAAGAGACCGCTGATGCGAGAGATTCGCTAAAGGAATCTGTTTCAAGAAACAGGGCCCAGATCGAAGACTCAATCTCGCGACAACTAGAACTACGCCAGTTACTGGAGGAGAACATCGGTCTTGATGACCAAGTTCAGATGCAGATGAAGAAGGTGATGCTTCTGGAGAAGGACTGTGCGGTCGTCAAGCTTTCTGTCAAGGGATTGGAGCAAACATCAGAGTCGTTGCGGAACCGTGTCAAGCCCCAGGTCGAACGCTACATGGGACTCATTCTCCCAGTGATAACCTCGGGAAAATACAAAGCTGTACAACTCGATGAGGACTATACTGTTAGAGTCTTTGACCCTGAGGCTGGAGAGTTCAAGCCGAAGGAGGTTTTCTCAGGGGGCACAGAGGACCAGCTCTTGCTGGCAATGAGGCTGGCTTTTGCACTCGCACTGATACCTCAGGCCAAGGGTCAAAATCCTGAATTTCTATTCCTCGATGAGCCCCTGGGCAGTTCGGACAGAGTTCGCCGGGAAGGAATTCTCGCACTGCTCCATCAAGAACTGTCACAGAACTTCAAACAGATCTTTCTCATTAGCCATGTTGGAGATCTTGAAGCGGAGGCGGATACGATAATCCAGATGGATAATGGCGCGATTCGTGAAGTTGTCGGGAGAAAGTCTCCACCGCGACAACCAGTCGCAGTTCCCGCGTGACACTCTAAGATCGTTTGACTAGCTAATGTACCGTGAAACGGTAGGTGCTTGCAGAGCCTTCAAAGCTTGTAAAAGAGTCTGCTCAGCAACAATCCTGGCATCACCGACTTCGGAGAGAAGAGACGTCCAGAGCATGTACACGCTGCCTTCGTTCTCTGTTGCTTGAAAAAATCCCAATCTTTCGAGAGAGGATATCGATTGGCGGAATCGGTCCGATCTTGATGAGAGGCCAACCGTTATGGTCCAGTCGCCAAGCTTGTCAAGGCTGACGCCTACAGTTGCATCAGAGAGCGCAATCGACAGACCAGACCCGCGCCTCAAGGAAGCGTCAACCATTGCTGCCAAGGACCTTTGTTCGGCTAGATCAAGGTCAAGTCTGGACCCTGGCTTCTGGTTCTCTGTCATAGCCTCAGCCCACCCTTAACACCGGGCTTAACAATCGTGTTACCTAACACGCTACCGCGAAGGAAATCGTCCCCGTTTCTCGGGTGTTTATATCGGGCTCCGCCCTTTTGGTAGCTTCTCTCCCGTGAATTTGACATGTCAATGTTCGACCTTGAAGAAGACAAGCTCCTAGCTGAGATAACGGGGAGAGGTGCCCGAAGGATATTGATTCAGCTACCCGATGGGCTGAAGAACGAAGGCACCCGACTTGCGGGGCTGGTTCGAGAGAAAACAGGAGCAGACGTATTCATTTCCGCTGTGCCTGCCTGGGGAGCATGCGACCTCTCCTTGGATGCCGCAACCCGCCTGAAAGCTGATCTGCTCGTACATTACGGTCATAACGAATTCCTTCGCGACGCTTCCAACGGAGTCCCAGTGGTCTACATTCCTGCAAAAAGCAATCATGAAATTATTCCAGTCGTGGAACGAACTGTTTCCCTTCTACAAGGCAAGAGCATCGGCCTCGCCACGACAATTCAGCACCTGCACAAGCTTCCTGAAGCTACTAAGCTCTTGGAAACGAAAGGCTTCAACGTTCACTCGCCGGGACGAGGTCCCTGGGCCCACGAGACTGGACAAGTTCTCGGCTGCGACTACTTCGGACTTAGGAGGATTCAATCTCAGGTCGACTCATTCCTAATCATAGGTAGCTACTTCCACGGTCTCGGCGCTGCTCTCTCTGTCGAGAAACCAACCATTCTGGCAGATCCCTACGATGGAACAGTCAAGATCCTAGACCAGGACAGAGACCGGATAGTGCGGCAACGATACGCAATGGTCGACAAGGCGAGGAGAGCGAGTAGTTTCGGAATAATTGTATCAACGAAGTCGGGACAGAGCAATCCACAGATTGCTCTTTCTATTCTCAAGCAGGTCGAGGAAGCAGGCAAGAAAGCTGTGATTCTCTACGCGGATGAGGTCGTCCCACAGAAACTACTCGACTTCACCGATATCGACGTCTTCGTCGATACTGCGTGTCCCCGTCTTGCCCTAGACGACCCTGAAAGATTTCCGAAACCTATCATTACGAGAGACGAGATCATGGTTGCTGTCGGGGCTTGGACTTGGGAACAACTCCTCGAGCGGGGCCTGGTCCGCCTATAATTGGTAGAAGAACGAACAGTCTCTAAACGCCAACTGGAAATCCAGCTAGGAAGACTGAAGATCCTTCAGACCCCACAATTACGACTAGAACAGTATCCCGTTTCCGCAAAAGTAGCAGCTGAACTGCTCCGTATGGCCGGCTTCGAACATCATGACTTGCAGGGTGAAACAATCGATCTCGGAACAGGGACTGGGCGTCTAGCCATCGGCGCCGCTATGATGGGATCCAAGCAAGTCGTGGGCGTAGACATCGATGAGAGATCTATCACCCTAGCAAGAGAGAACGCGATAGCGGCGGGAGTGCGAGTGAAATGGGTCGTATCCGACATCAAGGAAGTCGTGGGAGCATACGACACCGTGATCATGAATCCTCCATACGGGACTCGCTCTCCTCATGTTGATGTCCAGTTTCTAGAGCGAGCCTTCGAACTTGCACCCGTTTCTTATTCTATTCACAAAAGTTCGACTCGAAAATTTCTCAGACGCGTTATTGAGCGGAAAAACCGGAGGATTGACGAAATGCGTAGCATGAGTCTAGACATCCCCCACCTCTTTCCTTTTCATCAAAAGAAATGGGAGAAAATCGACGTTGACTTGTATCGAATAATGTCCTAGGACTGTTGCTTCTTCTCATCGCTTAAGTTGGAAGGGTTTGTCGGAGGTTGTTCCTGGCTTTGAGTCATCGGTTGGAGAGACGTCTCAGTAACGGCAACAGGTCCTTGCGGGGACATGCTAGGTGAGGGACTGGAAGTAGCCGTGATTATCGGCACATTCGCACGTCTCGGACGAAGTTTTCCTACTTGCCGGCCAACCTTGCGTAGCAAATGCGGCCAATCTGTCTTACTCGTCTTCGGCTTGCCACGGAGAAGAATGTAAGTTGTCAAGAAGGATGTCACGCCTAGTATCACTCCCGTCCAGACGTTGATCCCAGCAAGGAGTTTGGAGTATGTCTGGCTGACGAAGCCCTGGAGATATTGGTTGTTGATGTAGTCGAGATACAGTACGAGTGTGAGCCCTAAAATAGCTAGGGTTTCCACTGTGACTGTGAACTTCGTTCTCATTGGAATTGGGGGTATCAGTTTTTCTTCTGGGGTAATTGGTACTCGCCTGATGCGTCCTGGAGCCCACCAGTTGAGACGCTTCATATGTCGCATTATCGATGGAACTAGGTAGACTCGTGTAATGGTCGCGTCTAGAATGACGACTATGAAGAATGCGAGTCCAAGCTGTTGTAGCATCGGTATCTGTGACAGCATCATGGTCCCGAAGGCCCCTGCTGTTACTAGACCGGTGGCCGTGATTATGCCTCCAGTGCGCTCTACTGCAGTCTCGATTGCCTCATCCTCTTTCGCACCTCCGACCACGTACTCCCTGATTCTAGTTACCAGGAATATGTCGTAGTCAAGTCCTAGGCCGAGCATTATTACTAGGAGCATGATTGGTAGTATCCAGATCAGCTCCATCCCAATGTATGTGTGGAAGATGTAGATGACTGCAGCCATTGCCCACGAGATGCTGAGAAGTATTGTGAAGATGAGTCGTAAGGGGGTGAAGATCGAGCCCAAGGCTATCATGAGAACTACAAAGACTCCCACGAGGACTAATGCGGTCATGTTGAAGTAGTCAGCTGCGCTCGAATTGGCAAGGTCTGCGACGGAAGCGGTTTCTCCCCCGACAAGCATTCTAGATGCAGCGAGAAGACTGTCGTTGCTCCGGAGACTATTGATATTCTCCCTAATTTTCGTGAGCGTGGAGATGGCCTGGTCTGTATAGGGCTCATCGGAGAGATTGGCCCAGACCATTGCAGATTTTCCATCGCTTCCTAGGAAGGGTTTCATGCTTCGGATCATTGCTTGTTGTTGTGCGGTGTTCAGTTGGCCGAAGGACGAGTAGGGGATCGGATCGCCTGAGGGATGTGTAAGTCCGTAGACTTTTGACACGCCGGGGATCGACAGCGTCGAGTTCTCAGCGTAGGAGAGGGATTGCAATGCGGTAACGTTGATCCAGTTGTCAGTCACTAGCAGGACTGGTGTCTGCACAATCGTGTAAGTTGGAGTTATGGTGCCTGGTCCGAATCCTCGGACCATGCTGTTGTAGCCAGCCCTGCTCTCAAGAGAGTTTGGAACCTGAGATATGAGGTCGTGACTCGTCTGTGAGGAAAGAACCGTACTCGCAGCCGGCAGGCTGACGGCCAGGGCTACTATGAGGATTAGCTTCGAGTGCTTTGCGGTAAACTTTGCTGCTCGAGCATAGTAGCTGCTCCCCTTGGCTTTCTTCTTTCTCCACAGCCCGAGTCCGCCGGGCCAGAAGATCTTGTCCCCGAACATCGACAGAATAGCCGGGACTAGAGTGAGGGCGACTAGTAGTGCTATAGATATGCCAATCATCACCGCGATTCCGATGGACCGGAGCATTCCGAAGCCGGCAATGGCGAGGCTTCCGAAGGCGATGACTACTGTTGCTCCGCTTGTGGCGATGCTTTCGCCTGCCCATGTGACTGCTCGTTCGACAGAGTCTTTTTTGCCTCGTCCCAGTCGTCTTTCCTCGGCGTATCTGCTGACGAGGAATATGCAGTAGTCGGATCCGGCTCCGAACATGGCGACTGGTAGGAGGGTGAGGATTAGGAAGTGTACGCTGGTGAACGTGCTGCCGATTACGTAGACGAGGCCGAAGGCTATGCCTACGGATATTCCGATAGCTGATACGGGTATTAGGGGAGCAGCGACGGAGGCGAAGAAGAGGCCGACTATGACGATGATCAGAACAACGGTGATTGGGTCTATCCGTTCTACGTCTCTAATCGATTCTGTTTCAATATCGTAGTTGAACGCTGGGGCGCCTGTGACGTAGACGAGGAGGTTTGTGTTGCTGAAGACGTTGGCGTGTTGGACGTCCGTCCTGATGCTTGCGATGCTGTTCTTGGGGTCCGGGCCTGTCGTTTTGAAGTCGAGTATGACTAGCATTGTGTCGTTGGAGCCTGAGACGAACTGGGTGTAGACGTCGCGGCTTGGCTGGACTGGATAGCTGTTAATGTTATAGTTTCGAAGGAGTGTGCCTGCGAGATTTGTGAAATCCCTGAAGCTTGCTGTAGCTCCGAGTGAATAGATCTCACCGATGATAAAGGTCTGGGTGGGGGTTGCATGGACTGTTTGCGAGAAAGTGTTGACAACGAAGGTCTGGGTTGCGCCGGGGTCGTTCCAGTAATTGTTAGGACACGTGTTGGGGCAGAAGTTGTAGAGGTTGAAGAATTTGGCGGCCCCGACAAATAGGGTTCGAGTTGACGCGTCGGTTATGCTGGATTGGAAGAATGGTGTTGTGATGTTGTAGTATGCTGGTTGAGTTACGAGTAGCGGGCTTCCTTTGGTCACGTTCTGGGCTCGGGCTAGCGGTGGCGCCACTATCGTGAGCTGTGTCTGAGTGTAGGTGGCAGCGCTGAACGTCTTGTTCCATGACTGGTAGAACAGGTTCTCGTATGCGAGAGCGATGGATTGGTAGGCTTGGGGGGTTTGCGATGCTATGATGGGCCATGCGGACTGGTTGGCTTTCTGGTTGTAGGTGGCGATTTGTGACTGGTTTATGTTGAAGGGTCCGGAGTTTACCAGGGTCGTCCACTGGCTTACATAAGTTGTGGGTATGCCGAATTCGAGCGAGGTTGCAAGGCTGGTCAGATTCTTTTCCTGATAGAGCTGGAGGTGAACCTCGCTCGTGTAGCCGACGAGTAGTTGGTAGAAGATGTCGTAGATGCTTGTGACGTTGCTGAGGTTTGTGATCGTCCGGTCGTTGTGCAGGGTCTTGTTGAGTGTTAGGGTGAAATCGCGAACGTCGTTTCCTCGGACATCAGTTGACGTGATCACCACAACTATGCTGCTGCCTTGGCTGATGCTGAACTCTTTGCTGACGATGGATTGAGCTATGCTTGACTCTGAGTTCTTGGGGTTGTATGCTGTCTCGGTGTAGACAATGACGCTTTGCACCTGTAGGACTGCCGGGACGCTTAGCGCGAGGGCTACTAGCCAGATTACGAAGACCGCCCGGTTGTGCTTGATGATAGTACGGGCTAGCCTTGTGAAGAGCAATTCTTTCCCTCTCTGAGGGTGTGAAACGAGCCGGAAACGGGTTGAGCGTCATAAAGCCGTACTGTAACCCTGAACTCTCTGCTGGGGCTATTCTGGGGCGTTGGGTATGTCTATATGGCGAAACCGAGCCGGAATCTAGTGTAGGCGAGCGTGGATGAAGCCGGTAAGCCTTCTACTAGCCCAAACTGGTCCCAAATTGGGAAACAAGGAACGAAATCTGAGGCAGATCTCTGAGCAGGCGTCTAAGGCTCGAAAGAAGAATGTTGACCTTTTGATCTTTCCTGAGCTTCATCTTACCGGCTATACGATGAGGGACGAGGTCTCCCATCTCGCGGAGTCGATTCCAGGTCCAAGCACGCGGAAGGTTGAGACCTTGGCGAGGGAACACGGTGTCCACGTGGTCTTCGGCATGCCCGAAGAGAGTGAGGTCAAGGGTGTTATCCACAACACTGCTGTGTTTGTTGGCCCGAAGGGGTTGGTTGGAAGATATAGGAAGATCCATCTTCCAACGCACTCTGTTTTCGAGGAGCGTAGGTACTATCGTCCGGGCCAGGAGGCTTCTGTGTTCAAGACGGATATTGGGACTATTGGGTTGAGCATCTGTTATGATCTCTATTTTCCTGAGCTGACGCGTTTGCAGGCGTTGCAGGGTGCGGAGCTAGTGGTCTGTATCTCTGCGAGTCCTGGGTTGAGGCGGAGGTTTTTCGAGGGTTTCTGTTTGAGCAGGGCGATGGAGAACGCCGTCTACCTCGCCTATGTTAATCGGGTTGGTATTGAGGAGGGTTTGCAGTTCTGGGGTGGAAGCAGAGTCATAGCGCCGAACGGTTCGGTGCTTGCTCAGTGCAAGTACGATCTGGAGGAGTTTCAGATCTGCAAGGTTGATCTCAGCGAGGTTTCCCGGGCTAGGGCGTTCATTCCAACGATAAAGGACTTGGAGCCAGGCCTGTTTGACCAGCTGAGAGCAAAGAGCAGAGAAGCCTAGAAAGAACTGCGTAAAAGACCACGATTCAGTCGAGGTTCTCTCCTGGCTTGGATGAAAAGGAAAAATAACGGGAAATCTAGGCCAAATCCCGAACGATTTCCAGGCGAGTTGTCGGGCGATTCTCAGATTCAAGATCAGGGTTGAAAATGGGCGATTTTTCCGTTTCGTATCGGTTCAGCACTAGATAACAATCTTGAACAGAACGGCATAATAGGGAATCTCCAGAATGATTCCTGCCTGCTTCTCGCAACAACCCTCATTAGCACCCTCAGCGAATGCCCGTGTGATACTCGATCATGAAAGGGCGCAACTATCGTTCCCCATCAGGCCAGGCTTTCACACGAATGAAATACATTCACGGGTCTCCTGCGCCCAAGGTTTCCAAGTTCAACATGGGAGATCTCTCTACCCCATTCCCGCGAAAGGTCCACTTGGTGGCTAGAGAGCACGTGCAGATCCGACATAACGCCCTAGAATCCGCCCGTGTATCTGCGAACAAGGTTCTAACCGACAGATGGGGAGAAACAGGATATCGACTACAACTATGCGTGTACCCTCACATTATTCTCCGAGAAAACAAAATGATCGCAACCGCCGGCGCTGACAGACTACAGGAAGGAATGCGGCGAGCCTTCGGCAAACCTACCGGCCGAGCAGCTAGGGTTGAAAACGGTCAGGACCTCTTCATCATCTACGTTCCCGAGGACGGCGTCGAAACTGCGAAGAAAGCATTGGATGTCGCCGGAACAAAGCTGCCGATGAAAACCCGGATCCTAGTCGAAGAACCAGTCGCGCCACAAATACCAGCAGGAGCCTAACCGTTTGCCCAGGCCCGACGCCATAGTTGTCCGGCTTGAAGACGTAAGAAAAGACGACATCCCACTAGTCGGCGGAAAATGCGCCAACCTCGGCGAGCTAACAGCCAAAGGAGTACACGTCCCTCCCGGATTCGCAGTAACCGCAGAAGCATTCCGCCAATTTCTCGAAGAAACAAAAATTGGGGAGATCATACACAAGAAGTTAGGGAGCTCCAACGGCGCCCGGGACCCTAAACAGTACGAGGAAGCGTCCGAGGAAATCCGCAAAATTCTAGAATCCGCTCCAATGCCCCCGGATATCGCGAGCAAGGTCCGGAGCGCCTACCGCGAGCTATGCCAGAAAACAGGAGACAAGAATGTGAAAGTTGCAGTCAGATCCTCCGCCACCAGCGAGGATTTGCCTGACGCCTCCTTCGCAGGGCAACAGGACACATACCTCAACGTGCGCGGCGAAGACCAGCTCGTACACTATGTTCAGAAATGCTGGGGCAGCCTCTACACCCCTCGGGCAATATTCTACCGGGAAGAGAAAGGCTTCCCACACGAGAAAGTACTCATCAGCGTTGGAGTCCAGAAGATGGTACAGTCAAAATGTTCAGGCGTAGCTTTCACGCTAGACCCGATCAACGGCGACCCATCCAAGATTGTCATTGAATCAACATGGGGACTAGGAGAGGCCCTAGTCGCCGGAATCGTCCGCCCTGACCGGTTCATCGTCGACAAAGGCACCATGCAGCTGATCCACAAAGAGATAGTCCCAAAGATGGTCGAGCACCTCCCGAACGACAAGACCGGGCTGACGATGCAGAGCGAGGTCCCCGCAGAACGACGTAATGTTTCGAGCCTAACAGACGAAGAGGTCATTGAAATTGCAAAGACTGCCGTGGACATTGAGGATCACTACCACACTGCGCAGGATATCGAATTCGCCGTCGAGCACGGGTCGACTGGGAGTTCAGTCTACGTTGTCCAGACGAGGCCTGAGACCTTCTGGAGTAAAATGAAGGGTCCTGGTGGAGAAACAGATTCCCACATCGTTCACAGAGTCGCAGTCGTCCACGGTCTAGCCGCGAGCCCGGGATTACACGCGGGCAGAGCCAAGATTGTCCCAACCACAGCTGAAGCGGGACGCCTGATGAAAAACAAGGACATACTCGTCACTCGAATGACAAACCCTGACTGGGTTCCCTACATGAAAATCGCGGGCGCCATCGTCACAGAAGACGGGGGAACAACATGCCACGCCGCTATTGTCTCCCGAGAGATGGGTATCCCATGCATCGTCGGCGCAAGGAACGCGACCAAGCTCATGCAAATGGGACAAGAGTACACAGTGGACGCGAAATCAGGAGTTGTCTACAACGGCCTAGTCGAAGAAGTTCTCAAGGCAACACAGCCTCAGCATGAAATCCCTACTGTCATCCCAATAACCGCGACAAAGATCTACGTGAACATCTCACTCCCAGAACTCGCAGAGCGAGTCGAACGGGAGACCCACGCTGACGGCGTAGGCCTCTTGCGGGCAGAGCACATGATGCTCTCCGTTGGGAAACATCCCCGATTGCTGATAGAAGAAGGAGGGGGCGAAAAGATGGTCAATGCTTTCGCTGAGGGAGTCAGAAAGGTGGCCACACCGTTCGCTCCAAGGCCTGTCGTCTACAGGTGTCTGGACTTCAAGCCTGACGAGTTTCTAGGCCTTCCAGGCGGCGAAAAATATGAACATGAAGCAGGTCACGTCGGGCCCAACCCATTATTGGGATACCGGGGCTGCTTCCGATACGTGAAAGAGCCTGACATTTTCCGATTGGAGTGTCAAGCCATCAAGAAAGTCAGAGAGGAGTACAAGCTTACCAATGTCCATGTGATGCTGCCCTTCGTCCGTACCCTCGAGGATTTCAGAAACGCGAGGAAGATCCTGGAAGAAGAGGGATTGAAGCGAGGCCCAGATTTCAAGCTCTGGATAATGGTAGAAGTTCCTGCTACAGTCTTGTTGATCGACAAGTTCGTCGACGAGGGAATTGACGGCATATCCTTCGGAACCAACGACCTGACCATGCTGATCCTTGGCATCGACCGAGACGATGCATCGATCCAGGAAATCTACGACGAACGCAACCTCGCAGTCCTACGAGCGATGAGCCATGTCATCAGAGTCTGCAACGAAAAAGGCGTGACAACATCGATCTGCGGTCAAGCACCCTCAAACTATCCCGAAGTCGTCGAATTCCTAGTCCGAGAAGGAGCAGTCAGCATGAGCGTCAACCCCGACAAGGTCATCGAGACGAAACTACTGGTGGCAGCTATCGAACAGAAGCTGATCCTCGAAGGGATGAGAAAAATGCGCCAGTCCAACGGGGACCAGGGGGCAATGCAGCCCCGCTGGCCCAAGTGACCCCGGGATCTACCAAGAATATTGTTCGAACAGCTCGTAGACTGGATCAAACAGAACTATAGCGACGCCAGAAAAATCATAGAAGTCGGAGTAGGCCACAGGATAGACGTCGCGGAGCGGATATCCAAAGCTCTGCCTCGAGCTGAAATTCTCGTAACCGACAAAGATGAGTCATGGGTGCGCTCAAGAAAATCGGGACGAATCAGAGCCATCGCCGACGACGTAATGTTTCCAAGCCTCAAACTATACCAAGGCGCCTCCCTCGTCTATTGTCTCCATCCACCAGGCGAGATCGTACCTGGGCTGGAGAAGCTGGCCAACGGAGTTGGCGCAGATCTCCTAATCGTTCCAATAAGTGACGAACGGCACGATCTCCCTCAGGACAAGTGGCGAGAGCTGGTTGTCCATGGAAGAATCGTCGGCTGGCTCTTAGACGAGCGCAGTTGATAGGTAGGACAGCTTACTCTAGTAACGGAGAGATCCCCTCCTTGGTATTAGACAGCTAATACCGTAGACCCGTCCTTTCCGTAAGCACCTCGAGACGTCTCCCTTGAGTACGTGGTATCCACAAGTCACGGAAAGAAAGGGGCGCGTAGTCCAGATAATCAGTTATCTCAAGGCACATCCACTCCTCTGCCTGCTCATCCTGTCCCCAGGGATTCCAGAGTACCTTTCAGGCTCAAGCAACATGTCTATTCTGGTTCTAAACCCTCCAGTCTTCTTCCTCCTTCTCGCTGCGAACCTCGCACTCTATGGTCCAGGCGTCATTTTGATCCGCGAGGCTAAGATTCGTTGGAACAAAGGCTGGGCATCAGTCTTCCTCATGGGCGCGGCGTACGGGATTGTAGAAGAAGGGCTCGCGCTGCGAACGTTGTTCAATCCTGCATCCTCAGTGGTGGGAAATCTAGGGGTTTACGGACACTGGCTTGGAGTCAATTGGGTCTGGACTGTTGGGCTGGTGATCTTCCATTCAGTTTTCAGCATTGGCCTACCCATCTTCATCTTTGGATTGGCTTTTCCAGATCTGAAGTCAAAAAGCCTTGTTTCGACTAAGGGTATACAAATCAGCATACTAGCCTTAGCTATCGATTGCGTCCTCCTTTCTATACTCGTGAACTATTGGCCTGCGGAGATCGGGAGCCTACTGCTTCTTTCGAGTATCGTGGTAGCATTGCTCGTAGTTGCGGCGAAAAAATTGCCTGCTGACTTTCTGAAGTCTGTTAGAGCAGAGCCGAGGTGGAGGCCCCGAGCATTCTTCCTACTCGGAGCATCATTCTTTCCGATCGGGCTGCTTGCTGGAGGCTTCGCGGCAGGTGCTAATCTCTTCCCGCCTATCATCATAGTTTTCGATATCATTGTCTCACTGTGGATCCTTCGGCTCGTCTTCAGGTCAATGGGAACACGGCTCAACCAAACCCATAAAGTCGCGTTCGTCTTCGGACTAATCTCTCCAATAATCATCTTCGGCATCGCGGCAAGCGCCTCTTTCCCCCTCGTCATAATGAACGACATACTCGTCGTTTTCTTCTCCAATAAGATGTGGAAAAAATGGAAAGCGTGGACCTTCTCCCAGCATTATTCACTCATGCAAAATCTGCCAAAGTTCGGCAGTGATAGAAGCTCCATGCCCTAGGCTGAACAGACAGGCATCAGAATGCCACTAGATTCCTTCAAGACACAGCGATGCTCTCGCTAGAGTCTTTGAAGACCTCTTAACAGAAGAGAGGAACGGTTGAACCTGGCCACTCACCAGACTTTTGGTAGGGCATATGGTCCAAGAGATTGACATGGGTGGTTGCCTGACGAACCTGTATATGCCTCAGATGGGTCGAGCGGGAGAAGTTGGAAGGAAAATGAGCGCCAAGAGTATGAAGACAGCTCTCAAGGGAACAAGCATCGAAGAGAAGGATGCGAAAGAGATCATCTCGGGAGTTCAGGCAATGTACGACAAGATTCCAGGATTCATCCGACCTATGCTGCCGAGTCTGCCCGACATTCTCAAACGGATTCCCTCGAGCGCTGGAAAGTATAGTCTCAACGAGATCATCCAGCTTCTCGACTGGGCCTATGACAATGGACAATTGAAGAGATAGGAAAGAGTCCGGATATGACCCACCCCTCCAAAGACATCACCGGAACTTCGGGCACACAACTCTCAGGAAAGAAGATCGCCCTCCTGGTGTCAAGTAGTGTTGCTTCGTTCAAAGTTCCCGAGATCGCGCGTGAGCTGATGAGGCATGGGGCGGACGTGTATGCGGTGATCTCTGCATCGACAGAGAAGATGATCGGATCCGATCTTCTAGAGTGGGCTACAGGAAATCCCGTTGTTCGAGAGCTTACCGGCAAACTGGAGCACATCGCCCTTGCTGGAAAGAGTTCTGGGCATGTGGATCTAGTTCTCATCGCTCCTGCGACAGCCAACACGATCGGGAAACTTGCATCGGGAATTGATGATACGCCAGTTACGACGGTGGCCGCGACTGCTATAGGTTCCAAGTTGCCTGTTCTCATTGCACCGGCAATGCACGAACCACTCTATGATCATCCAATAGCCCAGGAGAACATTGCGCGTCTCAAGAGGATAGGCGTCGAATTTGTCGAGCCGGAGATCGTGGAGGGAAAGGCCAAGATCGCATCAACGGCCAAGATTGTCCAGGCGGTTATCACACGCCTCTCATCGCAGCTCTCTTCTCAGAGGAGAGACCTTGAGGGACATAGAGTACTGGTCACCGCGGGTCCCACAGTCGAACACATTGATCCAGTCAGGGTGATCACGAACCGATCCTCAGGTAAGATGGGCGTAGCAATTGCGGAGGAAGCGTGGTCAAGGGGTGCTGAGACAACATTGATTCTGGGACCCGGTTCAGTCACGCCTCCTCCTAGCGTGAAGACGGTCAGGGTTGAGACAACAGAGGAGATGCTGGAGGCTACTCTTCGCGAATTGAAGAGGGGTAAACACGATCTGGTTTTCGCGGCCGCGGCCCCGAGCGACTATAGGCCCTCGAATCCGGCAGGCCGTAAGATTAGCACAAGGAAAGAGAAGACTGTGGAGCTGGAGCTAGAAGCCACTCCGAAGATAATACGGGAGATTCGCCATGCGAGCCCGAACTCGTTTCTCGTGGCTTTCAAGACGGAGCATGGTGTCTCGAACGAGCAGCTTGTGACAGAGGCATTTGAGATTCTCAGCGAGAAAAGCGCGGATCTCGTTGCGGCCAACGATGTTTCGCTGGAGGGGGTGGGGTTTCAGACTGACACCAATGAGCTGTTTGTTGTTGACGAGCGAAAGAAGGTAATCCATATTCCATTGGCGTCCAAGCGAGAAGTTGCGCGCCAACTGTTGGATATTGCCGTCAAGAGACTGAAAGTCTAGGGTCAGAGGACCGTATTACGTCAAAGAAGATTGTTCGAGCGGCAGCAGTACAGACTAGACCCATTGCAACTTCGGCAAAAGAGACGATTTTCCGAGCGGTCAAACAAGCCAAGCTGGCTGCTGAGAAGGAAGCGGACATTATCTGCCTACCTGAGCATTGGTTGCCTGAGAAGACAATTCCATCGCCGATGAGCCCGCTTCCCGGACTGCAATCTATCGCTGAGGAATATTGTGTCGTGGTTGTAGGAGGAGCTTTCTATGAAAAAGTCAAGGGACGAGTTTTTCTCAACAGCCCCGTAATCGGAAGGGACGGAGAAGTCATCGGGCGGCAACCGAAAGTCCATCTATTTCATTTCGAGAAGAAGATTGCTCGTCCGGGAAACGATTACAAGATCTTCCCGGTTGACGGGTTCAAAATTGGGGTCTTGGTTTGTTATGATGTTGATTTTCCAGAGGCCGCAAGAATCCTAACGCTTAGGGGCGCGGACTTGTTGATGTGCCCGTCAAGGATCGTGAGACCGGGAGTTGAACCCTGGCACCAATACGTCACAATTCGGTCGCTGGAGAACCGGATAGCGGTTGTGGCGCCTAACGTCTACTCTCCGCCCTTGTTCACAGGGTACAGTATGATCGTTAGTCTCAGGGAAGACCCGAAGATGAAGATATCCCACCCTATGATGAACGTGTTCAAAGAACAACGAGAAGGAGTAATCGTTGAGGATATTGACCTCGCTCTTCACGCTCGACTGCGTAAAGAACGGTTCGCAGATCGCCGGCCCGAAACATACGTCTGGAATTGAGAGATACTGGTCGATAGGAAGATCCGCGCAGTAATATTCGATCTAGATAACACGCTCATCCAGTCAAAGAAGGGCGCTCGCCAGGCGCTTCGGGTAGTCGCAAGAATCTTTGCGAAACGGTTGAGGAAAGAAGGAATCCGCTACTCCGAGGCGAATCTATTCCCGAAACTCCGGCTCATCGATCTAGAAATGCATGGCCGAAAATTCCTCTACAACAGAGATGTCTGGTGGGAGACCCTGCTCAAACAGCTCGGCTTGTCTAAGCTCAAAGGTCCCTGGGTCCACGAGACAACTCTCCGCTACTGGAAGACGTATGCTGGAGCAAGTCCAGTGTTCTACGACACGATGTCGACCATTCATAGACTGAAGAAGGCAGGGTTCAGGCTTGGAATGGTCTCAGATTCTGATGGTACTCCGGGAATGAAGATGAAGAGAATCCGCCGACAACCATTTCTGAAGTCTCTAGAGGCGATTGTTGTGGCAGGCGAGGACACACCAGGTGTAAAACCGACTAGGAGACCCTTCACTCTGGTCGCAAGACGATTAGGCTTACAACCCGGAAATTGCGTCTATATCGGCGACAATCCCAACACTGACATTGAAGGAGCGAAGGGAGTTGGAATGATGATGATACTTGTGAGACGTCGAGGCCCGAAGGGCGGACACCCAGACTACCTCGTTCGATCGTTGAGCGACGTTGCTAGGCTATTAATTCAGAACTAATCTGTTCTACAACAGACTGTTTTTGGAAGAGAATTCTTTCCGATTCGTGGCCCATCCGCTCTCGTATAATCCTCGAAAAGTCTTCTAGCTTCTCATATCCAACGAATCGCCGATTGAGATTCATCGCGGCCTTGAGACTGGTTCCAGATCCGAGAAACGGGTCCAGAACTAGATCGCTTTCAATGGAGAACATTCGGATCAGCCGTCGTGGAATTTCTTCAGGGAAGGCCGCGACTCGCCTTTCCAATCCTCCTTGCGTCTGTCTTGCTCCCGTAACGGTCCAGACCTGGGAGAACCATTCGTCTCTTTCTTTCTTGGTAAACTTGCTCCCGTAGCGTTTCGGGTCCTTGGGCTCGAAGGATCTCAGATTTCCCTTTCGAAAGATCAAGATGAACTCCATGTCAAGGGTTACGTACGCGTTAGGCGGAAGGAAACCTGAGCCTAGAAATGCTCCCTTTCCTTTGTAGCGGGGCTTGGTGGTAGGCTTCTTCCAAAGGATGTAGGGGAGGGTAACGAGGCCGAGTTGCTCGAACGATTCTATAACGCGAGAATGGTTTGGATAGAGATGGAATACCCCGTCCTTGGTCCGGGTCGCGTCGCCGATATTGACGCAGGCGATTCCACCGGGAACTAGAACCCTATTCACCTCCTTCCATGTCTTGTTGAGGCAGTCGTGCATCTGGTCGTAGGATTGCGCGGATTCTTCTCGGAAGAAATCGTCCCAGATGCTAACCATCGGGTAGGGTGGCGAGGTGACGACTAGATGCACGGAGTTATCAGCTAGTTCTCGCATTCGACGGCTGTCACCGATCACTACTCGGTAATCGGCCGTCATCTCAGGCAGCTCCCCAGTCACCCGATATATTCGGAACTGCCTGCAGAGTCAGAATCCTTATCGCCGCTCTGTTTGAGTGCGGTTTCGATCTCTTTCGCTTGTCCTTCAAGTTCCGTCATGTCAATTTGTAATCCAAGCTTCCTAACGAGGACGCGGAGGATTATCATCGCCGCGCGCGGATCAATCATGAAACCAGATGTTTCGCCCGAGAGAAATAGGCCTTTTAGATTCCGGACTTTTGCAAGACCAGGGATTAGCCCGTTCATCCATGTGACCGCACCGCTGTCAATGATTTTCACCCCTAACTCTTCGAGTTCTTTGACGAGGACTAGTTCGCTTGCGGCACCGTAGACTTGTGGATGTTCAGCAATCTTGCCAGTGATGAACGCACCGACTGTCACAACTGTTTCGACTCCGAGTTTTTCGGCGAGTTTTACAACTGTCTCGGAGAGACGAAATGCTCCCTCAGGCAGAATTGGTTGCGCGTCTCCGGTGTACAGGACTAGGTCGGGGCCGGAGTCTTTGTTGATCCAGTAGAATATCTCATGTTTCATCAAGTCAGCTGTTCCGTCAGGCTTCAGGAGTAGTCGAGGTGGGAGATAGTCTGAGTAGAGATAGCCCAAGGGTATTGCTTTGAGCGTCTTTACTAACTGGTCGAGAACGATCTTAGCCACTCTTCCGCTGTCGGGGAGGCCTGCTATCAGGACCGGGGTCTTCAGTGTCGGAGCCTCGTTGAGATGGAGGTCGATGCGTTCTCGCAAGATCTGCTCGTGTCCCTTGAAACTAGCTTAGCCTTGATGGGATTGCACCCAATAGGGGGCTGATAGACATTCCCACGCTAGCATCTTTACTGATTTGAGTGAAAAGAATCCCTACTTTCTCTCGTAGAATGTTTATATTCGAGGAACCCGAGCCAACCATTCCCCACTCTTTAGGTGTCAAATTGGCAAAATTCATGCTGTCTCTCCGCGATGAAAGTTTCGAACTCCTACAAACAGAAGCAGAAGACCGAGGAATATCGATACAAGAATTGATCAGAGCCGTGATCATTCCTGACTGGGTCAAACTAAACACAGCTGCCAAACCCGCGTTTGACAACGGGAACAATGGACTTCGGGCATACCGATCGGCTCCAGTGCGTGACCAAGAACAAGTGTTCCAGCCTGCCATGAGCAGGATTCGGTAACACACACGATCACTCTTACTCGCTCTTCCCAGATTCCTAGACTATTTTATGATCTCCATAAGAGATCTAGTCCACTCCAGAGGAGTCCCCCCTAGGGCACTGGTCTCTATTTTGTTGATATCTGCAAGATCAGTCTTTCCAGATTCAAATGGTGATAGCGGCGATGAACGATCAAGAGTGTGAGGCAGTTTTCACAGATCGTTGCGGAGTATCCAGCGGTTTCGATCTCAACCAAGCTCTCCTCAGGGATCCGCTCTCTTCGAAACGCACAAGTCGCTAGCACCAGGCATCTCAGCTTCTACGGGACTTTTTTGTTGGCACTACCCGCCCTTAAGCGTTCAAGCCTCCAGTCCGCCTTCTCCCCACTCGAAGCAGCCAGTGTTGTTCCAGCAGCAAACTCCGCAACTCTTATGGAGCCTTGTCCATAGTCCAACAAGGACGAGCAAATGGGAATAGTCTCCGACATAGAGAAGACTTTGCAGATCCCGCGACTAGGGACCGCCCTGCTGGCTATCCTCCTGGGCGCATTGCTTCTAATGATCCCTCAGTTATTGAACTACCTAATCGCGGTAGGTTTGATCGTCTGGGGGATCGCAGAAGCAGTAAAGGCGAGCAAGACTTCGGGAAATTCTACCTCGACCAAGTGAGTCTCAACTCAATCGCAATCTGATGGCGGGAGCTGTTCGTGAACCCGGCCATTAGACGATACGAGGAGAAAGATAGGGTCGCTGTTCTCCAGCTCTCTCAAAAGTATGCTTCATGGGACTCCACCCCGACAGAAGCGGACATTCAGGGCTTCCACTCGTCCGAGCCTGATTTCTTCTTGGTAGCAGAGCTCAACCGAAGAATAATTGGCTTCGTCTATGGCAGTGAATCCAAAAACGTTCCTGATGAAGTCCTGCGAAGATGGAAGGCAACAAGGGTAGGTTCCGTTGAGGTACTCGCGGTCGAGGAACAGTATCGCCGAAGGGGAATCGCCACTTTGCTCCTGGACCGCCTGTTCGTAGTTTTCAAGGGGAGAGGAATTGATACCGTGACACTAACAACCCCAGCCGACGAGATCGGGGCTAAAGAGTTGTACGATAAGTTAGGTTTTGAAACGAGAGGCTACTTCTTGAAGAAGAAGCTCTAGCCCGATGTCGAGATCAGACTACCAGGTCTTCCCTGTTCACGGCTCAGTTCTTCATCGGATCACCATAATTCGAGACTTCTATGAGGTTGAGGTCTGGGTCGCGGAAATATACAGACGTCATCTGACCTAGCGCACCAGTTCTCTTGACCGGGCCTTCGAGTATTCTGACTTTTGATAATTGGAGTCGTTTGACAACTTCATCGATAGGAGTGGTTGTCGTGAAACATAAATCGGCTGAGCCGGGGGTAGGCCTGTATGCTTTCGGTTCGAGCTCTTTGCCTGCTTCATGGAGGTTTACCTTCTGGGAACCGAAAGTCAGGGCTTTGCGGCCGTTATCGAATGTGACTACTTCCATACCGAGTACGTTTGAGTAGAATGTGCATGTTGTCTCGATGTTTCTGACGGTTAGTACGAGATGATCGAGCCGGTCCAATTTCATAGAGGTTACCTGGTGTCTAGTAGGAATTGTTAGGATAGAAAAAGGGGTTGAGCGAAGCGTTAGCTTCGCCCTTGGGGGTTTGGTGTCGTGACTAGTTTTGCGCGATTTGCGGTTCTTCTGTACGGCCGGGGTGCTGGTCTTGAGCGAACATTGCCATGGCTTGTTTCTGTTTCTCGTCTTTCTCTTTCTTTGTCATGTTGACTTGTGAGGCTAGTGACCAGTGGTGGCCGTAGGGGTCGGTTAGTTGGCCGTAGCGCTCGCCCCAGAACTGATTGTCAAGTGGCATTGTTACCTTGGCTCCCGCGTCGACCGCTTGTTGCCAGACCTTGTCAACGTTGCCGATGTAGAGGTGGAGTGTGACAGGACTGTTGCCGAGAGCGTCGGGGGATTGAGCGCCGCTGCCTGGGAAGGTGTCAGATAGCATTACGATCGAGTCCCCGATTCGAATTCGAGCGTGCATTAGTTTTCCATCTGGGACCGCTTGGCGCGCGAGTTCTTTTGCGCCGAAGGCTTTCTTGTACCAGTCGATCGCGGCGGACGCGCCGTTAATGGCTAGGTATGGTGTTACGGATCGGAATCCTGGTGGTATGGATGCTTTCTTGGATTTTGCCGGTTTCTTTGCTTTTGCCTTTTTAGATTTGGACTTAGGCATAGTCGGGGGCTAGTGGAGACGTAGACTAAAACCTTGCTAGGGATTTTCGGAGAAAAGTGGATTCCTAGGAGACATGAATCCAAGTATAAGGGACTGGAGGCCGGAATGTCCCTTCGGCTTCTAAGAAGCCTCCGCACACGCTTGTTAGCCTTCGACCCTGCGTTATATTTGAGTCCGTCGCTCGAAGGATCGAGGAAACCTATTATCCACTTCACATGTGCTCGCGGGGTAGGTGATAATTAGAAATGGGATTATTCGGGAAAAAATACAAGTGCAGCACTTGCGGTGCTAAATTCAAGACCGAAGTTGAGATGATGGAGCATGGCAAGATGCACACGAACCAGGCTGCTCCCAAGAGCTCGGGCTCCAGGTAAGTCGCTCGTCGAACATCCTTCCCGAGCGAAATGAGTTCGATGGCATAACTCGCGCTGACGAAATGTAACGGATCCAAACCAAAGAGCTCGATTTCCGCGCCGGCCCCGGACCACGTTAGGGCGGATAGTGCCCACGGGTGGGCAAAATGTGGAGTGCCTGTTTGTCGGCTAGTTCCCAAGCATCGAAATACGTCGTGCCTTCTCCTCTTCTCCGATGAATATGATTTCAGGAAACCTTGGGTATGATCCCAACGGGTATCTTTTGATGTAGAAAGATTTCCCGTAAGGAGCAATGCTTAACGGACGCCGAAGCCGTCTATAATCGTGCGGTTCGGTTATGGGCGACGAAGATCCTTCAAACTCGACTCCCTTGGGAGAACCTGATAGGCTGAGCCCCTCGAATAGAGGAGCAAGGATGGGCGTGCATAAGCTGCCAGAGGTCGTTCAAGGCAGAATGTTATGCGTGGCTCACGGCCGGATGTGTTATCGAAGATTCTCTAGGGTTGGCGTCGGTGAATGGATTTGCCCCGACGAACGCCATGGAACTCCCATCAAGAGTTCCTAGAAAGCGCATATAGTTCTAGGAAATGCTTAGGAAGTACACAGGATGTACTTCCATCCACCCGTAGACGTTATTGAGAACGTAGGGCCCTGTCACCGTGATGTTCTGGTTTGAGTTGGGTATTGGGAGAATCTGGTTAGTATAGTTTTCACAGGCTAGAACCGCGTCTTGCTGGGTGATTGTGGTTGCGCAGATTATCTCCGCCAACAAATCACCTTGTCGATAGTCGTTGTTCGCGCGGTTGGGTAAACTCGCGTATTGCGGATCAACATGGAACCAAACGTGGTAGTCTCCGTCATCCTCAACGATCACGTTGTTCACGATTCCCGAAACAGTGATGCATTCCCTGATGGTCTGAAGCCTTGCGGGATTGTAGACGTGGCTGCTGATGTTGTTCGGGTCTCTGCAAAGGGAAGGCGTACCCATGATTGATGCTTCCCATACATAGTAGGCGGCAGCCCCGACAGATGCCAGAACAATAAGGATTAGAGAGATAATCGGCCACGGCTTCATCTTGACCAAGAGTTTCCATCCGCCAAAATCCAGATAGACTTTAAGCCCTGCGAGAGAATAGACGACCAGCTCGTGGGATATTCCTGGTTGTAAGGTCGTTTTTCCGGGTAATCATCTCTTTTGTAGGTGCAGCGCCTTCCCCTCTTTTTCTGTCCGGGTCCTATTCACCGTCATTTCGATGATGAGGTTAAGAAACTCGCGTGCCCCAAAGTCTATTGCTCCGAAAGATGATCATCACGGGTCTTGGCCGGTTCGTTTCGGGACAACTGCCGTGATGCATAACATCCAGGCGGCGATGCCCGGTGAGCCAAAAGGTCTCCTATTACTGGCTCTAATCCTCAGTCTCGCTTTTCCTATCGCGTCGTTGAACCATTACCCGCAAAGCCCCGCCGTTGGTTTTCCCCTCGGTTTTCCCAGGTCTGGCCAGTCCCGCCCCTTGGCTTCGCTCGCTTCCGCAGCTCCATACGATGAGCAGGTCGGTGTTACTTTCACCCAAGATTTTTCCAAGCTAACATTCAACGTGACTGCAGTCGCATTCAGTGATCCTGACGGTGTGGGACCAGGGTATCTGGTCAACGGGCTAACAGATCATGGCTACTGGTATCAGGTTGGATTATCCTACCACTGGCCGCTGACCCTCGGCGGCTTCAATCCGGGTTTCAACATGAACTATGAAGTCTTCGACAACACTGGCTTTTCCATCGACCCATCTAACGGCGGAGGAGGACTGAAACCCTTCAACGGACCCGTAAACGCCGGAGACATTGTACTACTCAGTCTCAGCTTCGGGTTGGGGTCTGTTGTGATGCGGGCTATGGACTGGCAGACAGGAGCAGCCTCATCACACTCATACCCCGCGCATGGCAGCACCTTTCTCGGTCTCCAGTCCAGCCTAAGCTCCCAGCTCGGGTTCTTCACAGGACTGATGACCGAACACTACCATAGCAGTCCATACTATGGCACTGGCCTCCCAGTCACATACAATGAGACTGGAGTAACTCTCTCGTCAGCATGGATGTGGATGGACGAGTGGAATACAGACACAGGGCAGTCTGTCTTTAGAGACAACACAACCGAACCAGTCCAACTCGACGACTCACTAGGCCAATACTTCACATCCAATGGAACTGCCGAAATGGCAAACGCACATGGGTTGGTGACGGGACTAACGCCCGTGACCTTTCCCACACTAGAGACAGGTCCTCAGGCAACCGGACGCCCCGATCATCAAGCCGTCATTACAATGGTCATTAGAGACCCCCAGGGAGCAACCGTGAGATTCGAGAACCTAACCATCTCGACAAGTTTCGGAAAATACAACATCTCGGTCATGACACCTTTCTCCTTCAGCGCGGCGACAGCCCAATACAATGCAACCATAAGCCTCCCCGCCGATCTTAAGCTCGGAGACTACAATCTAACAATTGATATCCAATCGTGGGGGTATCTGGACTCCCAAGCTCAAGAGTGGATTGCACTCCAACAAACAAGACTGAACGAGACGCTCGTCGTAACCAACAATCCAGCCCCGCCGCCCAGTCCCGGCCCCAATCCTCCCAACAATCCGGGCCCTACCCCGCCGAGCACTGGCAAAGGTCCCTCGACACCGACTAACAATACGACCCCATCGCCCAACTCGTGGCTCACAATATTCCACTCCATCATCATACCGGTTGTCGCGAGCTATGCTGGGCTGGGATTGCTTGCCTTTGTATTTTTCATCAGACAAGAACGAAAACGGTCTACCAATGACCAGATTCTCGGCCTGAGATTCTGTCAGAGCTGTGGCACGGAATTAGGCGTCGGGATTTTGACTTGCCCTAGCTGCGGCCTACCCACCGAGATACCAAGGGGTCAGGAAAGTCAAGCCGTCAATCCATGAATCCGTAACATGTTCAGAGGGATTTCCAACTCGAGAAGACTAACGAGAGAGCAACCTATTTTCGTAGTGTTGTGATTGCTTCCAGGATAACTTCTTCGGCCCGTTTCAAAGCCTCTCTCAGCTCGGGGCGGCCGAATGCTGGCATCCAGTCTCTCCACAGTTCATCACTTACGACAAGGAAGTTGCAGACCTCCACGTTCCGATAGGTGCCCAGTGCATACATTGCTGAGGTTTCCATATCAACTCCAAGCACATCGCGCAATCGATAGTTCTCGATCGTTGTTACCATCTCTCTGTAGGGCGCGTCCGTCGTCCAGATGGGACCAGTGTATGCCACGACACCTTTCTTGACGCGGGCCTTCTCTAGCGCCCGGACCAGTCGTTGCGCTGGACGAAGCCCGTCATCACTCGCCAGATAATGCGGGGATGTCCCCTCATCCCTGATGCAAGATGTCGGAATGAAACATGTCCCAACCGGTGCCTCGGGCTGAATACTCCCCGCAAGACCTAGCCCTAAGAAAGCCCGCATGCCACAAGCGATCAACTCCTCCATAACTAGGATAGTGGCAGGTGCGCCTAAGGGGAGACTAACAAAGGAAACCCTTCTGCCGCCAACGTGCCCATTGTACAATGGAAACCGCGGCCCCCACCACCAGGACGGCGACGGCTCAGCGCCTACGGTCCTAGCCAGAGACTTGACGGTCTCAAGGTCCCAAGAGCCAACCACTAACGGAGCGATACCGACTTGTTCGACTGAGACACTATTTCGAGACGCTTGGAATGCTACGGCCATCTCGGCTGTGAAACGCTCGCTCATGGAGTTGATTACTTGTTGCCCATGATAGGCTTTGCGAGAGCCTTTTTCAACTCAAAATATGGTTATGACATCCTGAGAAACCTCGTAGCAGCGCGTTATACCTACACGCTTGCTCTCATTTTTGGAGAGACCATTGTTTTTCAACGTCCACAAGACGTAGAAATCAACGAAGCCCCCGTTTGAAATGAAGCTTGCAATACTAAGTGACTTTGATGGCACGGTCACTCTCAACGACACGTTCGAGAACGTTCTCGAAAAATTCGCTTAAGGCGACTGGAGGGCCGTTGATGACCAGTACGTTAAGGGGGAGATCACACTGGAGGAATGTCTCAGAAGACAGGGCGCGATGGTAAGGGTGTCTAAATCCAAAATCTTAGACGAACTGAACGGTGTCACCAAATTCAGGCCCGGCTTCGACAATCTAATCGACTACTGCAAAACAAACCGCTACCCGCTCGTCCTGGTTAGTGCTGGCCTGGATTTCGTCATCAAACACTTTCTAGAAGAACTCGAAGCTCTCCGAACTCTGCTAAGAACAGGAGATCAGGCGACTATGGTTTCCGATTTCAAGGAGATGGTCGTATCTCTCAAGAGGGAAATGCTTGAGCGAGACAACTGGCAGGGCCAGAGCGAATAGGGATCTGTGTGTCCTCCATGCGCCCCGTCGTTACGTCCTAACCCACAGTCATTGATTGATCTGTCAATCGAATTATGTAGAGTTCAATATTATCTCTGGAAAGAGAGCTAAGATTCGGACTGGATCTCTTGTTTAGTCTTGTTAGCCTTATCCGTTAGAATGTCTATGGCATCCTCTAGCCTCTTGCATTTCTCCTTCTCTGTGAAGAGAGCTGCCAACAACTCGTTGATCTTGCTGAGGGCGTAATCCATACTCCGGTTGATCTGTCCGAGTGGGACATAGTCCAGGCGGCGCGGCATAGTGGCAAACAATTGTCGTTGGGCCGCGTTTATCTCACTCATCTTCGTGGAGTCAGTGGCGCCGAGCCAAGTCACTTCTCGTGCAGTCTTCAAACTCTCGTACAACTGGTTCTGCAGGTCAATGTACGCGTTCCAGTAGACAAGCCAGGACTCGTTGAACTCGTCAAACGTCTGCTCTATCCGCTTATTTTTCTCCGCGTCCGAACTAGCTGACAATGCTAACTTTTGAAAGAGACCGCGCCCGGTAAATGTGTTGCGGGTCTGTCAGCGACTGTTTATGAGTAGCGATAGCTAGCCGGTCAGTTGGTAATCTTAGTGGAACATGTCTGTGACAGATGCGGTGGTCAGTTCGAATCCAGCGAACTCAACACCCAGGACAAACAAATCCTTGACTCGTCCGGCAAATGGATGAGAGAGCGAACCTATAGGTGCTACGATTGCGAGAAAGAAGCTCTACTAGGACAGGGTTCACTCTAGAAAAGACCGAAGCAGCATCGGGCTTGTTATCAAGCCTATTTCTTCTTTAGAGCCGCGGACTCGACCTTACCATGGACCCTCACAGTCCCGACCCGCAACGATGAGGTTGCGAGTTCCATGGTCACATCGAAATTGAAGGCATAGTCTTTCTCAGCCATTTTTTCCAAGACCTCTGCAAGAGAGGACGGAGAAGAATCATTCTTCTGAGGCATGATGACCGAGCCTCGCTACGCATCCCTCAAGTATAAAGTCCTATGGAAAGGGGCGTCCTACTTGATTGGGTTCGAGACCATCTAGGCCAAGGCGTCGTTGTACAGTGCGTCCAGTACCGAGTAGGCTTCCTCAGGGGTCGAAGGATTCGCTGGCAGAATATCCTCAGCGATCGACCTCTCCAGGATCTGGCGGATGCAATACCGGAGCTTTGTCGGAGTCATGCTCGCCTCGACATTCCACATCGGATGGTCCATGTTGACGAAGACGGTTCGGACGCCATTCTTGTCAGTCTCGACGTACGCCTGACCTCTGTCTCCACCGTGGGCGATGTCGAAGGCCAAGACTTGGTCTTTTAGATGTATAACGCTGCGGGTCGCGTCTCTTGGACGTGTCTTTGACTTCCTGTCTCTCCGATGTCCTGACCCGTTCTCTCTTTTCGTCGCGTGTTGCGATGATTGGCTAGTCTTTGACGATGTTTTTGTCTTGATAATGGCTTTGGAGAGTATCTCGATATTTCGTCGGATGCTACGTCGCAATCTCTCCGCAATCTCCCGGTTGAGGTATTGTATGCTGCGAAGTTCTCTGCGGCTTGCAGTCTGTCTGAGAAATTTCAAGACCTTGTTCCGGACAAAACCACGCATAGCCTTCTCGAACACTTTCCACTGCGCGCTGTCTCGTTCGAACTCATTACCGCCGGGCAGTCGACGGAGGAAGTCAGCGTTAACCCAGCCCTGTATCCGGCTCAGCCCATGAATACGATACTGGTCGAGGCCGAAGAACTGGTGCTGTAGACAGGTGATGTGCTTCTGCTGGACACTCATTCCTGCCTCGGAAATTCCAGCACGTGTCTTAGAGATTGGAAGGATCAATACTTCGCCCGTAATTTTCCCATATTCAGTCGCAATATTAACAGGGAGGAGGGTTGCGCCGCGGAGTTCTTCCGGCTTCACCGCTTCACCATTTACAAAGACTTCGAAAGGCCCATATCCACGTAGGGCAAGAACGTTCGCTCTCGCTAGTAGGGCTCTGCGGACCTCTCCCGGGTCAGTTTTTTTCGTCAAGGATCGAATTCTGATCCTTAGACCATCATGATCCAATGGAGCCTGTACTACTCGCAAGGGCTTCCAAGTGGATTGGTCTGTGGGGGCCCAGTGCCGATCGATAAGGCTCTCGGTCAGCATGATGGTCCGATCAAAACGCCCCTTGTGAACTTGGAGTTCCAGCTCACGACCTAGGGTCAGCCAGGCGAGACTGCCCATCCCGTACGACTCTCGTATCGGGCGCTTGTATTTCGGGGAGAATCCCTCGCCGGTTGTTTTTCCCTTTGTAAGAAATTCACGCAGACCGTCGAGGTCCATCCCGTGACCCCATTCCTCGTATTCGATGTGAGAACCAGAATCTGAGATCTTGATCTCAACCCTTGTCGCCTCACCCCACATCCACGAGTTGACAACGAGCTCAACGAAGAATTGTGTCGCATCTGAATATTGTCGTCCTAGAGTCTTTATGATGCTCTTGTGTGTAGAGACGCGCAGATCCTCGTCAACTATCGAGTGCACTGCTCTCGCTGAGCGCACGGGTCTTCTCGTTGCCAAGGGTACGGTCGATTGTCGTATGGAAAGTCGGCCGGATAATGGAGTGCTGTAACCGGTATTGCCGAAGAAAGGGAAAGCGATTGGGCCTTAGTTTCGTGTGCCTGTCTTTCGAGTCTTTTCGTTGGCGGGCTCAGGTGTCTCCGGGAAGAGATCTTTAGGCATCCCTGCTAGGACATCGGACAAAGAATCCCGACCCATTGGTCCCGCACCTCCCGCCTGGAAGGGCCGCACCCTGTTGAACAGATCATCTATTTTGTTCGCCATCTTCATTTTTTCATTGATGTTAGCATCAAGTTCCTGCCCGTTTGCCTCCAGCTGCTGGATTCTGGGCGCTAGCCCCTCTATTCCCTTTGAGACTTCGAGCATTCCGTTGACTGTTGCGAGTGACGATCTCAGACTTGTAATCTCCTTCTGTATTCCCTCCCTATAGCTACGCAACCTATCGAGGATAGGCTGGTAGAGACGTAGAAAGTCGACCATGAGATTCTCAAACTGTTTGATAGCTAAGGTGAACTTGTCTTCTCTCTTCTTCTCCGCAAACTGTTTCGCAGTACCTAACAACTTCTCGCGAAGGGCGACCCTCTCGATAACATCATCCAGTACCTCTCGAACATTGTAAGACTCATCAAATATGGTCTCGCGCATTGACCGTCACGGTTCCTCACAAAGAGTCCAGGCATTAAGAGACACGTCACTCGCGAGCGCACAATTCAGTACTGAAGGAGTGGGGAATCATGGAGACAAAACGGACATTTGTTCAGGAGGCCGAGGCACTACGTCTGCTGGGAGACTCGGAATCCTATCGCGTGACAAGATATCCTGAGGTCACTTTTGCATGAGTTCGGTCGAGTTTCCTTCGTATCTACGGAGTCGAATACCGAAAGAGTATATAGCACAGTCAGCAGTTGTTCGAACATCTTCCATGAAGTTCAGTCTCTTTCTCCAGATTCTGCTTGTATGGTCCCTTCTCGCACTCACGGTGCCGGTGAATACATTCCACGTATTTGCCGCTCCCTCTTACGGTGCGGGTGTAAAGTCCGGAGATATAATGATCTACGAGAATGTTACAAGTTTCTGGCAGAGCAACTCTACCCAATCTCCTATCCTAGAACAAGGTCTTCTGAGTTCTTTGAATCCTCCTCTTATCGTCCTGCCTGCTGTTTCTTCGAGTCCGAACGCAACGATCTCCGTCAGGCCAAATGCTACAGTTGACCTA
>Ga0209807_1000078_pt1 | contig 40518 bp, 34 predicted proteins | sample GraSoiAngelo_154_FD_186168 | JGI IMG/M metagenome (GOLD analysis project Ga0209807, IMG submission 186168) | Grasslands soil microbial communities from the Angelo Coastal Reserve, California, USA - 14_1009_13_20cm (SPAdes) (version 2) | ecosystem: Environmental > Terrestrial > Soil > Grasslands ... | reverse complement strand
ATTGCTGACTAAGCGCTGCCGTTCCATCGATGCGATGGAGTTCACTTGCACCGGCTGGTAATCGATGACAATAAAGGCCGTGTTCTGCGGTGTAAGCAGATGATCCGTGACGGGATCGCGGATCGGTTCACTAGACATGGTCGTCTCCTAAAAGCATCCCGGTGTGCTGAGGCGCAGCACGCGCAATATTCAATCTCTGATTTGTGATATGAATCGGCAGACATCGCGACCACTCACGAAATGCTCGCGTGATGCCTTGTATGTTCAATTCTCCGATTCTGTAGAAGAATCGGGGAATGAGTAAGGAGCGTGGCTCCTTGCTGCTGGCGATGTGGCAGCCCGTTGATGCCTTGGGATGTAAAACCCGTACGTTAGCGTGGGGCGCCACATCGTGTTTTCCTTCAACCCGAACAGTTGCCGGGGCATACAAGCCCGGATTTTTGCAAGGCTGGGTACTGAAAACATGTTAAACGAATCCTTTGTCGGAATCGACGTATCGAAAGACTGGCTGGACGTGGGTTGGGAGCCGGCAGGGCAGAGCGAGCGGCTGGCCCATGACGAGGTCGCAATGGTGGGGCTGTGTGAGCGGCTTGCGAAGGAGCGGCCTTATCTGATCGTGCTGGAGGCCACCGGCGGACTGGAAACGCACCTGGCAAGTGCGCTGGCGGCGGCAGGGTTGCCGGTGGCGGTGGTCAATCCGCGACAGGTGCGCGACTATGCGCGTGCCTGTGGACGATTGGCCAAGACCGACCGCATCGACGCACTCGTATTGGCTGCGTTTGCCCGGGCCATTCGTCCCCAGGTGCGAGCCCCGAAGGACGATGAGACGCTTGAGCTGGGCGCGCTGCTTGCCCGGCGCCGCCAGCTCATCGACATGCGGGTGCAGGAAAAACTGCGGCTGGAGCGTGCCTCGCCGGTTCAGCGAGACAGCATCAAGGAACACATCATTTGGCTCACCGAGCGCATTGCACGGCTCGATACGGATCTGACGCATCGCCTTCGTAGCTCCTCGCTATGGCGTGACCAGGAAGACCTGCTCAAGGCGATCCCAGGGGTAGGCACCATAACCCGGGTGACGCTGATTGCGTTGTTGCCGGAGCTGGGGAGGCTCAACCGCAGAGAAATCGCCGCCCTTGTCGGACTTGCTCCATTCAATCGCGATAGCGGTCAACATCGGGGCGAGCGGGTGATTTGGGGTGGGCGCGCTCAGGTCCGGCGGGTCCTCTACATGGCCGTGGTTGCCGCCATCCGTAGCAACCCGGTGATTCGAACCTTCTATCAGCGCCTGCGCGCTCAGGGAAAGCCTGGGAAAGTGGCGCTCGTCGCCTGCATGCGAAAACTGCTCACAATCATGAACGCCATGCTGAAGTACAACACGCCCTGGAATCCCAACGCCCTTGACTTAGAACACAGTTGCTAACGTTCAATCATCTTCCGAAAAACCGTCTAATCTGGCGTGTCAGTCTACGCTTCTCGGAAATGCGCCGCAAAATCATGCCTGTGTGTTGTGGGCTATGGATAACGAGTCGTGATAGATTGCGCGCGGATGGTGAAGTGTCTGATTTCTCAGAGTGTGAAACCCTGCGAGGGCCTCGGGCCGCGAGTCTAGCGGGCCCCGGGAACGTTTCGGGTCTTGAGGAATTCTTTCAGCGATTCTCCGCGAAAGCCCGCGACCATTTCCGGATTGGATACGCCTTTGACGCGCCCAAGTTTCTCGAGGCAGAAGAAGCTCGCGCCGTAGCGCATGAGCGCGGCCCAGTCGAGCTCGCGCACCATGCGGCGTTCCTCGGCGCTGAGGCCGGCCTTGTCGAACGCCGCTTCGGGGTCTCCCTTGAAGAGCGCGCGGTTGATGGGCACGGTGAAACCGTGGAGGAAACGGTTCAGCCGCAGCGCCTTGGCGCTGGCGGCGAGGTCGAAGAGGTAGGTACCTTCGAGTTTTTCCACTCCTTTGAGTTGCGGGTTCAAAGCAGATCCTTCGCTTCGCTCAGGTTGACATCTATGCGGGGTTGCGCGCACTCGCTTTTCTCGACGCGCGCCCTTTCCGCACGGGCTCCTCGAACAGCGCCACCGCCATCGCGGTGGTCATCGGCAGGTAGTAGTTCTGGTGAATCTTCTTCGCGCGCGGCGAGAGCGCGCCGCGCATGGCGAGCCACATGATTTCCTCCGCCCCTTCGGTGCCGCCCAGCCGGATGTAGTCCGCGTGGCGCATCGCCACGAGTTTCTTCGGGTCGCGCGCGATCAGATCGAGGAATTTCTGGTCCCATTTCTCGTTGTTGAAGCCGGCGCGCTCCCCGTTCATCTGGTGCGACAGGCCCCCGGTGCCGACGATGACCACTTTCAGGTCCTCGGGGTAGGAGAGCACGGCGCGGCGCACCGCCTGCCCGAGCTTCCAGCAGCGCGCGGGCGTCGGGATCGGGTGCTGGAGCACGTTGATCTCGATCGGCACGATCTTCCCGGGCCAGTCGGGCGAGGGCGGCCAGAACATGGTGAGCGGCGAGTGCACGCCGTGGTCGATCGGCAGGTCCTGGAAGACGGAGAGGTCGAACTCGTCGTTCACCAGCGCGTCGGCCATGTGGCGCGCGAGGCCGGCGTGGCCTTTCAAGGGCGGAACGGCGCGCGGTCCCAGGCCCTCGTCCGCGATCGCGTACTCGACGCCCACGCCCAGCGCGAAAGTCGGGTAGTGATCGAAGAAAAACGTGGTCGCGTGATCGTTGTAGAAGAACACGAGCACGTCGGGCTTCTTGTGCTCGAGCCAGGATTTGACCGGCTCATAGCCCCGGAACAGCGGAGTCCAGTCGGGGTCGTTCTGCTTGTTGCGGTCGTAGGCGCCGCCGATGGTGGGGACGTGCGAGGTGCCGATGCCGCCGAGGATTTTTGCCATGGAGGAAATTCCTGGGGAATGATGGGGCCGGCGAAGTGAAACGGCAAGCGCGCCCGCGCGACCCGCCGTCCGGGGCACATTGTCACGTTCCGCGCACGAATGAGCCCCGGTGAGCGCTCGAATCGCGCTTTCCTGACAGGAGGTGTCGGGTTTCCCCGATGGACGGCATGCGCCCGCGAGGCATATCGTTGATCGGGCTCGCGTTCTTCGCGAGGTTTGCGCCGCTTCCAAAAAAAAACGGGAGATCCAATGCCGAAGTTTGCTGGTGTCATCGGGGCCGGGGCCCTGGCCCTCTTCGTCGCGGGCGGAGCCTCGGCGCAAGCCGAGCGCCTGACTCTGGGGGTGTTTCCCGGCCTGGACGCCGCCGAATCCTTCGAGATACTCGATCGCTACATGCCGCTCGCTCAATACCTGCAGGCCAAGAGCGGCGCCGTGATCATGCTCGTTCCGGTGAAGGTTCCCGGCGCCGCGATACGGCGGATGATCGAGGACGGGAAGAGCTACAAGCTCTTCTTCGGTCCGCCGGTCTTCGCGGCCGAGGCCATCAAGAAAGCCGATTTCGTCACGCTCGCCATGGAGCGGGAAAAAATAAGCGGCGTCTTCCTCGTCAAGGCGGGCAGCAAGCTGCAGACGGTGCGGGACGTGACTCCGAATACGCACGTGGCGATGCCTTCCCCGAAGCTGCTGCTCGCGATCCTCGCCCTCGCCACTCTGGGCCAGGAGAAGATCGTCCTGAAGCCCGAGGCGCGCCGCCATCTCGACTCCGCGGAAGGCATGCTGCTCGCTCTCGACAACGGGGTGGTGGACGTCGCGGTCATGCGCGACCGCCTGGGGCGGAAGATCGCCGCCGAGAAGCCGTCGGAGTATCGCATCCTGGGACAGACGCTCGAGGGCCCGGGATTCGCGCTGATCGCGCACCGGTCGGTTTCCGAACCGCTGCGTGCGAAACTGCGTCAAGCCGCGCTCGCCCTCAACGACGATCCGTCTCCTCTGGCGGTGCAGACGCGCGGGAGCTTGAGGACCAGTCCCTTCCTTCCGGGGCAGGACGGGGAGTTCATCGCGTTGCAGCGCATGATGGACACTCCAACCTCGGGCAACTGAGCCGTCTGCCGTCAAAGCGCTTTGGATCCTACGCGAGTGCGACCGGGGTCTTGAAATCCTTGATGCGTTTCTCCCATTCCGCCGGCCCGGTCTGGTGCACGGAGGTGCCCTTCGCATCGACGGCGACGGTGACCGGCATGTCTTTCACCTCGAACTCGTAGATCGCTTCCATGCCGAGATCGCCGAAGGCGAGCACTCTGGATTTTCGGATCGCCTTGGCGACGAGATAGGCGGCGCCGCCCACGGCGATGAGCGAGGCGGCCTTGTGCCTGCGGATCGCCTCGAGCGCCGCGGGGCCGCGTTCGCCCTTGCCGATCATGGCGAGGAGACCGGTTTGCCCGAGCATCGTCTCGGTGAACTTGTCCATGCGCGTCGCCGTCGTGGGGCCCGCCGGGCCGACGACCTCGTCGCGCACCGGATCGACCGGGCCGACGTAGTAGATCACGCGATTGCTGAAGTCCACCGGGAGTTTTTCACCGTTGGCGAGCATGTCGGCGATGCGCTTGTGCGCGGCGTCGCGGCCGGTGAGCATTTTCCCCGACAGGAGGAGCGTTTCGCCGGGCTTCCACCTAACGACTTCCGCGCGCGTGAGCGTGTCGAGGTTTACGCGCCTGGACTGCGCGGCGGGAGTCCAGGTCACGTTCGGCCAGTCCTCCAGGCTCGGCGCCTCGAACTCCGCTGGCCCGGAGCCGTCGAGCGCGAAGTGTAGATGCCGGGTGGCGGCGCAGTTCGGGATCATCGCGATCGGTTGCGACCCCGCATGCGTCGGGTACGTCCTGATCTTGACGTCGAGCACCGTGGAGAGGCCGCCTAGGCCTTGCGCTCCGATGCCGAGCCGATTGACTTTGTCGTAGAGCTCCACGCGCAGCTCCTCGTGCCGGTCGCGCGCCCCGCGCGCGAGTAGCTCGTGCATGTCGATCGGCTCCATCAGCGACTCCTTGGCCATCATCATGGCTTTCTCGGCCGTGCCGCCGATGCCGATCCCGAGCATCCCCGGCGGGCACCAGCCCGCTCCCATCGTGGGCACGGTCTCGAGCACCCAATCGACGATAGAGTCCGAGGGGTTCAGCATCGCGAATTTCGACTTGTTCTCGGAACCTGCGCCTTTCGCGGCCACGTCCACCGCGACGGTATTCCCCGGAACGATCTCCATGTGGATCACCGCCGGGGTGTTGTCCTTCGTGTTCCTGCGGCCGAAAACCGGATCCTCGACGATGGACGCGCGCAGCTTGTTGTCCGGATGCAGGTAGGCGCGGCGCACGCCTTCATTCACGGCGTCCGCGACCGAGCCCTTGAAACCCTCCAGGCGCACGTCGATGCCGATCTTCAAGAATACGTTGACGATGCCCGTGTCCTGGCAGACCGGCCGGCGCCCTTCGGCGCACATGCGCGAGTTGCTGAGGATCTGCGCGATGGCGTCTTTCGCTGCTGGCGACTGCTCGCGCTCGTAGGCGCGCGCGAGGTGCTGGATGTAGTCGCGCGGATGGTAGGTGCTGATGTACTGCAGCGCGTCGGCGACGCTCTGGACCAAGTCTTCCTGTGTGATGACGGTCATGACGAATCCCGGCCTGCAACGATGCGGCACAGGACCAGTATACCCATAGCCGCTTTTCGCCCGCCTAGAGATGTCGCGGCGTTGAGACAGGTCCAAGGGCTGCGAAATCAATCCACTAGTCAATTCGCTGCATGGCTGCGTCGTCCCACGGCGACATTTCTCGGTGCACGTTTGCGTCCACCAAAGCGCTAATTGTCTGATGCGACGTGAACAAATCCTGATGGCACGAGTGTTGCGAGTGCGCTGCGACCGCCTGGAAAACGGAGAACCGAGATGCGCAGTCTGAAATACACGGTGGTTGCCTTGACCCCGCTGCTCGGCGCCGGAGGTTTTGCACAAGGACTCAACCTCGGTATGAATGATGGCTTCATGTTGCAGGCGCAAGCGCCCGCGCAGACGGAATCGACGGGATCGTACGGCGCGATGAACGGCGGCGGGAGGCCCGAACCCGACCGTGAATCCGGCGCCGACCGTGCACCAACTCGTGTGAGCGGGAAAGTCAGGCCGGATGTCGGCAGCCCGATGGCTGTGGACTTCAAGGGCTCGCCGCGCGCGCACGCAAAAACGCAAACTCGCAAAGTCGGGAAGAAATCCAAGGACACGGTCGCGAACTGACGCAAGGTCCGAAGGGACGGAGGATACAACATCGAACATCCACACCGCCCCGCCGGGGTGGCTTGCGGGAGTTCCGCCCGACGCTGTTTAGGCGCCCTGCTGCTATTGGCAACTGCCGGCTTGTTGTTTGCTTGCGGAGGCTCCTCCGGCATTGCCACTGATGCCACCAGTACCACGGGGGGCACCGCCACCTTGGCGTGGGATGCGGTGACAGACGAGAATCTACAGGGGTACCGGGTGTACTACGGCACCTTCGCTGGAACATACCTTCAATCCCCTGGCCAGGGACTACCCGTAGGAAATGGCACGACCACCTATAAGGTCACCGGCCTGAGCACCGGCGCCACGTACTACTTTGCAGTCACCGCCTACGATTCGCGGGGCGACGAAAGCGCTTACTCGAACGAAGTGCACAAAGTCATTCCTTAACCGAATCTATTGAAGGATCACCGTCCGCCTCAACTCCTCCTCCCTCCCAGGCGGACGGCTCGGGCCCGCAGGAAATTGACCTCCTGCGGGTCTTTTTTTTCCGGCGTTTGCGCCGGGTTGCGAAGGCCGCTCCGGGGCCGGTAATATCAGCACTTCCACAGGGGGGATTTGCAGATGGCCGACGCAACGATCGAGTCCGTACTCCAGGAGGACAGGCTGTTTCCGCCGTCCCCCGAGTTCGTCAAGCAGGCCAACGTGTCCGGCGCAGCGGCCTATCAGGCGCTGTGCGACGAGGCGAGTCGCGATTTCGAAGGCTTCTGGGGCCGGCTCGGCAGGGAGCACGTGCTCTGGCACAAGCCGTTCACGCGAGTGCTCGATGAATCGAACGCGCCCTTCTTCAAATGGTTCCACGACGGCGAGCTGAATGCGTCTTACAACTGCCTCGACCGGCACCTGAAGATGCAGGGCGACAAGACCGCCATCATCTTCGAAGCGGACGACGGCAAGGTCGCGAAGATCAGCTACAGGCAGCTCTACCACAAGGTCTGCCAGTTTGCGAATGCGCTGAAGGCACTCGGGATCACAAAAGGCGAACGCGTCATCATTTACATGCCGATGTCGATCGAGGTGGTGACGGCGATGCAGGCCTGCGCCCGGATCGGCGCGACGCATTCGGTGGTGTTCGGAGGTTTCTCGGCGAAGAGCCTGCAGGAGCGCATCATCGACGCAGGGGCGGTGGCGGTGATCACCGCCGACGGGCAGATGCGCGGCGGCAAGGAAATCCCGCTCAAGCCCGCGGTGGACGAGGCGTTCGCTCTGGGCGGCTGCGAAGGCGTGAAGAACGTGGTCGTGTACAAGCGCACCGGGACTCCGGTCGCCTTTCAGGCGCCGCGCGACAAGTGGTGGCACGACGTGATCAGGGGCCAGGCCGAAACCTGCGAGCCGACCTGGGTGAACGCCGAGCACCCGCTCTTCATCCTGTATACATCGGGCTCGACCGGCAAGCCGAAGGGTGTGCAGCACTCGACCGGCGGCTACCTGCTGATGACGGTCATCACCATGAAGTGGGTGTTCGACTACAAGCCCACGGACGTATTCTGGTGTACCGCGGACGTCGGCTGGGTGACCGGGCATAGCTACTGCACCTACGGCCCGCTCGCGGTCGGCGCGACCGAAGTGATGTTCGAAGGCGTCCCGGTGTGGCCGGACGCCGGGCGCTTCTGGAAAATGATCCAGGACCACAAGGTGACGGTGTTCTACACCGCGCCCACCGCGATACGCACGCTCATCAAGGCGGGAGGCGAGCTTCCGAAGAAATACAACCTGAAATCGCTGCGCATCCTCGGTACGGTCGGCGAGCCGATCAATCCCGAGGCGTGGATGTGGTACTACAACACCGTCGGCGACCAGCGCTGCCCGATCGTCGACACGTGGTGGCAGACCGAAACGAGCAGCCATCTGATCACGCCGCTTCCCGGCGTGCATGCATTGAAGCCGGGCTCCTGCACCATGCCGCTGCCCGGAATCATGGCGGCGATCGTGGACGAGACCGGCCGCGACGTCGACAAGGGCAAGGGCGGAATCCTCGTCATCAAGCGCCCGTGGCCGGGAATCATCCGCACCATCTGGGGCGATCCGGAGCGCTTCAAGAAGAGCTACTTCCCCGAAGACTTCAAGGGCAAGTATTACCTCGCGGGCGACGGCGCGAGCCGCGACAAGGACGGATACTTCCGCATCATGGGCCGCATAGACGACGTGCTGAACGTGTCGGGGCACCGGCTCGGCACGATGGAGATCGAGTCGGCGCTGGTGGCGAACGTCAAGCTCGTCGCGGAGGCCGCGGTGGTGGGGCGGCCGGATGAAATGACGGGCGAAGCGGTGTGTGCATTCGTCGTTCTGAAAGGCCCGCGGCCATCGGGCGACGAGGCGAAGAAGGTCGCGCAGGAGCTGCGCGACTGGGTCGGCAAGGAAATCGGCGCGATCGCCAAGCCGAAGGACATCCGCTTCGGCGACAACCTTCCCAAGACGCGCTCCGGGAAAATCATGCGGAGGCTGCTGCGCTCCATCGCCAAGGGCGAGGAGATCAAGCAGGACGTCTCGACCCTGGAGAATCCCGCGATCCTGGAACAGCTCAAGCAGTCCACCTGACAAAAGAATTCCCTTTCCCCTGCGGGAGAGAGGGTAGGGTGAGGGGCAAGCGGGAGAGGGTGAACGAATAACGGAGAGGTGGATGAGTGGTTTAAGTCGCACGCCTGGAAAGCGTGTTTAGGTTAATAGCCTAACGCGGGTTCGAATCCCGCCCTCTCCGCCAAGACCCGTCCCAGGAAGTCCCAGAACGTCCGTCGTGGATCCGTACAGGAATGCTACAACCGCGTTTCTAATCGGATGCAATAATTCCGCGCTAACAATCCCACGGATTCGGGTTTTCCGTTCCAAGGCCGTAGCTCGCGATAGCCTTGGCCACGACCGCGCGCTCGACGCTGCCTTCATCGGCGAGCGCCTTGAGCGCGGCGACCGTCACGTGATGGCGATCGACCTCGAAGAAGCTGCGTAGCGCCGCGCGCGTGTCGCTGCGGCCGTAGCCGTCGGTTCCAAGCGTGACGTAGCGGCGAGGCGTCCACGTGCGGATGAGGTCTGGAACCGTACGCATGTAGTCGGTCGCGGCGACGATGGGGCCGCTCGTGTTCGCAAGGCAGCGCTCGACCCAGGATTTCCTCGGCTCGGCCTCCGGATGCAGACGGTTCCAGCGCTCGGCGCCCAGGCCGTTGCGGCGCAGTTCGGTGAAGCTGGTGACGCTCCATACGTCGGCGGCGACCCCCCAGTCCTTCTCCAGCATTTCCGCCGCCGCCAGCACCTCTCGCAGTATTGTCCCCGCGCCGAGCAGTTGCACCGCGTTTTTCTTTTGAGCGTTCGCGGCGCGCAATTTGTACATGCCCTTGAGGATGCCATCCCTCGCATCCTCCGGCATCGGCGGATGCGCGTAGTTTTCGTTCATCACGGTGATGTAGTAAAAGACATCTTCCCGCGCTTCGAGCATGCGCCGCATGCCGTCCTGCACGATGGCGATCAACTCATAGCCGAAGCATGGATCCCAGGCCACGCAATTGGGCACGGTGGAAAACAGCAGATGGCTCGACCCATCCTCGTGCTGCAAACCCTCGCCGGAGAGCGTGGTGCGCCCGGCCGTGGCGCCGAGCAGAAAACCGCGCGCGCGCGAATCGCCCGCGGCCCAGATCAGGTCGCCGACTCGCTGGAAACCGAAGCAGGAGTAGAAGATATAGAACGGCAGCATCGACACGCCGTGCGCGCTGTAGCTGGTCGCGGCGGCTAGCCAGGACGAGATCGCGCCGGCCTCGCTAATGCCTTCTTCCAGAATCTGCCCGTCCTTCGCTTCCTTGTAGTAGAGGAGTTCGTCCCTGTCTTCGGGTTCGTAAAGCTGGCCGAAGGGAGAATAGATCGCCACCTGGCGAAACAGCGATTGCATACCGAAAGTGCGCGCCTCGTCGGCGACTATGGGCACGACATGCTTTCCGATGGATTTGTCGCGCAGAAGCTGCGAGAGCATCTGCACGAACACCATGGTGGTCGATTGCTCGCGTTCGCCGGTGCCCGCGAGCAGCTTGCTGAATTCGGATAGCGCCGGAACGGGCAGGTTCCGCGTCCCTGCTTCGCGTGAAGGCAGGTAGCCGCCGAGCGCAATGCGGCGCGCGTGCAGGTATTTCATCTCGGGAGCGTCCTCGCCCGGTTTGTACAGGCGCAGCGCGCCTACGTCCGCGTCGGAAAGCGGCAGGGCGAAGCGATCGCGGAAAGCCAGCAATGCGTCGTCCTCCAGCTTTTTCTGCTGATGGGCGCCCATCTTGCCTTGCCCCTCGTGACCCATGCCGTAGCCCTTCTTGGTCTGCGCGAGAATCACGGTCGGCTGGCCCCTGTGCGACGCGGCCGCGAGATAGCCGGCGTAGATCTTCACCGGGTCGTGACCACCGCGCCTGAGCCGGTCGATGTCTTCGTCCGACAGATGCGCCACGATCGCTTGCAGCTCGGGATACTTGTTGAAAAAATGCTCGCGATTGAAGCGGCCGTCGGTAGCGGCGTAGGTCTGAAACTCGCCATCGACGGTTTCGTGCAGTCGTTTGAGGATGACGCCTTCGGTATCGCGCGCGAACAGTGGGTCCCAGTCCGAGCCCCACAGCACCTTGACGACGTTCCAGCCGACGCCCGCGTACAACCCCTCCAGCTCCTGGACGATCGAACCGTTGCCGCGCACCGGCCCATCCAGCCGCTGCAGATTGCAATTGACGACGAAGATGAGATTGTCGAGACCTTCGCGCGCCGCGAGCGAAAGCCCGGCGATGGACTCCGGCTCGTCCATCTCGCCGTCGCCCACGAAGCACCATACCTTGCGCGCGGCCGTTTGCAGAATGCCGCGATCGGCGAGGTAGCGCATGAAGCGCGCCTGGTAGATCGCGTTCAGCGCGCCGAGCCCCATCGAACCCGTCGGGAACTGCCAGAAACCCGGCATCAGCCATGGGTGACAGTAGGACGACAGTCCCTTGCCTGCGGTTTCGCGCCGGTAATTCGCCAGATTTTCCTCGGCAAGCCGTCCTTCCAGAAAAGCGCGCGCATAGACGCCCGGCGCGGAATGCGGCTGGAAATACACCGCATCGCCGTTCGGGCCAGCGCGGAAAAAATGGTTGTACCCCACTTCGAACAGGTCCGCGGATGAAGCATAGGTCGCCAGGTGCCCGCCAAGTTCCGGGTGCTCGCGATTGGCGCGCACCACCATGGCGAGCGCGTTCCAGCGCACCAGCGCGCCGAGCCTTGCCTCAACCTCAAGATTGCCGGGGAACTGGGGCTGATCGGCAAGCGAGACGGTGTTGCAATACGGCGTACTGAGAAAGGGCGGCAGCGGAACGCGCCGCGCACGGGCATGATCGAGCAACCGGCGCAGAAGGAAATGTGCGCGCTCCGCGCCTTCCGTCTCCAGTACCGCATCGAACGCTTGCAGCCATTCGCGGGTTTCGACCGGATCGGCGTCCTTGGGCAACACGCGCCAGTACCCGGAAAAAACCAGCTCGGTGCGGTCGGAAAGATCAGTCATGCAACCCTCCGTAATTCGCGGTCGAGGCGTGTCGACGGCCGCTCAAGTCTGACCATGCCATTCTACGGTCAGCCGCGCCTCCGCGTTGATGGCTAGGCCGCCGCACCCGCCTTCGCGCGCCCGAGGGCGGCGGAGCCGGGGAACACCAGCGACTTGATCACCACCGGCACGGCGCCGGAAGTCTCGAGCAGCGCCCCGATGTCGATGAAGTCGAATTCCTTCAGGACGATCCCGTCGATCGAGACGATCGGGTTGGAAAGCCCGGTTTCCTCCCGGCAGTGGATGCCGATCAGGCCCCCGACGTCGCCGTCTCCGACCAGGATGAGAGGCAGGCCGCGTCCAAGCCCGTTCGCGAGGCCGGCGACGATTCCCCGGCAGAAGGCATCCAGCCGCTCATACGTCGCCGAGCCCTTCCAGCGGTAGCAGAGCGCAACCGCTCGCTCCCCGCCGTCGAGATCGAGACGGCGCAGCGCAGCTCCGACCGATTCGGATATTCTTTCCACGGCGAGAGTCTCGGCGTCGAGCGGTAAATTCGGCGTGACGACCGGCACGTTCTTCACAGGGAGCACACTTTGCGGCGCGACGAAGATGGTGCTGCCGCTCACCTGGATCGTGTACTGCGAGGCGCCGATCACGGTGGCGCGGATCCCTTCGTCGGAAGGCTCGATGCGCGGTCCCCAGGTCTTGATTCGGGCGAGGATCGCGGCGGCGAACGCCGGGCCAAGATCGCCGAAGGCCCGGTCCTCGCGCCCGTAGATGTACTCCGAAATACCGCCCGAGAAGCTGACCACGTCCGGCTTGCGCCCGCTGCGCAAGGGGTCGAGCCGCAGCAGGGCTGCCGTGCCGGCGTCGAGAGCGGGCTCGCTGATGGTCTCGAACAAACGGTCGGCCATGCGCTCGACCATCGTGTTCAAGCGGTTCGCATCGGGCTTCCCGCCCATTTCGAGGAGGAGCCCGACCTCGGCGGCGAAACGCCGGCCGGCTTCCTCGATGCGCGCCACTCGCCCTTCGGCGTCGAAGGAGACGATGCGGGCCCCGACGTCGACCGCGGTCAGGTCGGCGATTTCGCCGGCCTCGCACACGGCGATCTTGGAGGTCCCGCCGCCGATATCGATGTTCATGACGCGGGCGGATTCGCGGATCGAGCGCGCGCAGGCACCCGAGCCGAACGCGGCGAGGGTGGCTTCGAGCGCATCGCCCGCGCTTACCGAAACGAATTTTCCCGCCTGCGAGGCGAACAGTTCGCCGATCGCCCGGGCGTTGCTGCGCCGGACGGCGACGCCCGTGAGGATGAGGGCGCCCGTGTCGATTGCGTCGGGATCGACTCCGGCGAGCTCGTATTGCCGGTCGATGAAGCGCCCGAGCGCTAGAGCGTCGATGGTCGCGTCGCCGGCATACGGAGTGAGAAGGACCTCGGATTCGTGAATGACTCTGCGCTCGGACACGACGTAGCGGTTGTCGAGCCGCTCGAGCACGAGGCGCGAGAACACGAGGTGCGAGGTGGAGGAGCCGATGTCGACGCCGACGCTCGTGAGGCGGATCTCGTCCTCGATCTCGAGGCTGCGCCTGACGTTGGTGAAGAAGACCCGCCCGCCTTCCTCGCTCATGGGAAGGGCGGGGCTACTTCCTTGCCGGCGGAACGTACCAGCCCGGATCCATCCGGTTCGGCACGCTGCTCTTCGCGAGCGTTTCCCCGTATTCCTTGCGGATGAACGGGTCCTCCATCCAGTACGGAATGGAGGTTCCGCCGTCGGGAATGTCGATCGCGGTGTAGTCGGTGTGTTTTTCCCCCGGCGCTCCGGGATCGCGGCCCGGGTTGTGCGGGCCGAACCAGGCGGTGAGGCGGAAAGGGTCTTTCGATACGCTGAAGTGCTGGTGGTACCAGCGCGCGCCGCCGGGCGCGGCGCTCACCATCCCGACCGGTTCGTAGTCGACGCGCTTCACTTCGTCCATGCGGCCGTCCTTCCACGGCGTGACGCCCAGCCGCTCGGGCCAGGTATAGGTGTAGCCCTTGCCCTTGACGCAGATGAGCACCGCGGCCGAGGTGTGCGCGTGTCCCTTCGAGTAGCGGCCGTTCTCGTGCTGGCCGATCCAGAAGTAGAAGCAGTTGTCGGTCATGAACGGCTCGACGCGCCGCCATCCGGGGGAGCGCCGGTTGTCCAGAGGAAGATCGCAGTCGACGATGTCCGGAATGAAGTTCGTGCGCCGCATCGCGAGGCCTCGCACCGGGTCGGGCTCGATATCGTCCTTCGGCTTGAAGAAATCGTCCGCGCCGTTGAAGCGCTCGCGGAACACGAACGGATTGTTGAACACCGCGTCCACGTTGTTGATCATGTTGAGCACGTTCGGCGCCGTGGTGCCCGCGAGCAGCAGCGCGCCGCCGGAGGTGGCGTTCACCAGGCGGTGCCAGGCGTTCATCGGGATCGAGAACATCGAGCCCTTCTGCCACTCGAAGACGTGTCTCTTCGCGTCGCCCTCCTGCCAGACTTCGGTCGTGCCGCGACCCTCGACGACGAGAAAGATCTCCTCGTACATGTGCTTCTCGGGGTTGAGCGCGCCCGCGGGAGGGATCTCCACGACATAGCAGCCCCACTTGGTCTCGGTGCCGTGAAGCTGGATATAGTGGCCGCGGCCGCCGGTGCGCTTCCAGGGCGCGAGCGGCAGGTCCTGCACTTTGCGTATGCCGATGCCGCGGAACACCGGGATGCCCTCGGACGCCATGAAGGCGTCGTAGGGGGTGGGCTGTTTCTTGAACTCGCCGAATCCGGCCTTGCGCGTGCCCGTCGGCTCGTGCCAGTGGGTTTGGTCTTTTTCGTGCGGCATGATCTCGCTCTCGATGTTCTGATATACGGAACACAGTTCCGTTCTTTTGCAAAGCGCTCTCATTCGACCATATAATCCCCGCGAGCGTCAATCGCGCGCGAGCGACCCGCGGAATCGCGGCAGGCGCGAGGAGGAGGAGGAAATCGATGCGGTCGAAGGGCCCGACCATCCTGTTTCAAGCGCTTGTCCTGGGCACCGCGTGCGTTTCGTTCGCGAGCGCGCAATCCCCGGAGAAAAATCAATCGGTCTACCTCTACCAAGGCGCAGACCGCGCGCAGCGCCTTGCCGAGCGGGCCCGGCAGGAGGGGACGCTCGTCATGTACACCTCGCTCGCGACCTCGGAATCGGTGCCGCTCACCCAGGCGTTCGAGAAGAAATACGGCGTCAAGGTCCAGCTGTGGCGCTCGCTCAGCGACCAGGTGGTGAGGCGCGCCTTGAACGAAGCCAAGGCGCGCCGTCATGTCGTGGATGTCGTCGAGACCAACGGCCCGGAGCTGGAGGCGCTCGCGCGCGAACGCGTGACCGCGCCTTTTTTCAGCCCCCACATCGCCGACATTCCCTCGTGGGGCGTGCCCGCGCACCGCATGTGGGTCTCGGACCGCGTCGACTTCTTCGTGGTGGCGTTCAATACGGCGAAGGTGCGCCGCGAGGAGCTTCCGGCGACCTACGAGGGCTTCCTCGACCCCAAGTGGAGAGGGCGGATCGGGCTCGAAGCGACCGATCAGGAGTGGCTCGCCGGGCTCGCCAAGCACTGGGGCGAGAAGCGCGCCCTCGATTTCTTTCGCGGCCTGGTCGCGATGAAGCCCGACGTGCGCAAGGGGCACGTGCTGCTGTCCGAGATGGTCGTGGCCGGCGAGGTGCCCGTCAGCCTCACCAATTACGCATCCAACGCCGATTCGATGAAGCGCCGCGACAAGCCGATCGACTGGAAGCCGGTCGAGCCGGTGATCGGCAGGCCGCAGGCGATCGGGCTCGCGGCCAACGCGCCCCATCCGAACGCCGCGCTGCTCTTCGCCGATTTCGTGCTGTCCCCGGAAGGCCAGCAGCTTTTCAACTCCATGGGGAGGTTTCCCTCGAGCCGGAAGGTGGCGAGCGACCGGGTGACGTTTCCCTACTTGATGCTCGACCCGATCGCCCTGATCGACGAAGACGAGAAATGGCTCGAGCAGTGGAACGAGCTCGTCACGGGGAAATAGGACGGCGATGGAACGAAAAGTCAATTCCGCAAGGTCCCGCACCCGCCTCTCGTCGGTGGCGAATTCCTTGCGGCTCATCAAGGCGTTTTCCGAGGACGAGTACGAGATCGGCATCAGCGATCTCGCCAAGCGGCTCGGGTTGGCGAAGAGCACCGTACACCGGCTCGCCTCGACGCTGCTCGAGCAGGGGATCCTCGAGCAGAACTCAGGCGACGGCAAATATCATCTCGGGCTCGCCCTGTTCGAGCTGGGGGCGATGGTGCGCCGGAAAATGGACTTCACCATGGAAGCGCGGCCTTTCCTGCGCGCGCTCATGGAGAAAACCGGCGAAACCGTGCATCTCGCGATTCTCGATCACGATTCGATCCTGTACATCATCACCCACGAGAGCAAGCAGGCCCTGCGCATGGGCTCGAAAGTCGGCACCCGCGCGCCGGTGCACTCCACCGCGGTCGGCAAGGCGCTGCTCGCCTTCCTTTCCGAGGACGAGCTCGAGCGCATCATCGCCCTCGGGCTTCCGGCGAGCACGCCCCGGACGATCGTCGAGCCCAAGGCCTTGCGCCGCGAGCTGGCGACGGTGCGCGCGCGCAATTACGCGGTCGACGACGAGGAGAGCGAGATCGGACTTCGCGCGATTGCGGCGCCGATACGCATCTACTCGGGCAACGTCGTCGCGGCGATCAGCATCGCCGGCCCGGTGCACCGCATGGCGAGAAAGGCGCTGCTCGGCTGGGTGCGCGAGCTGGTGGACGCCGCCGAGGCGGTTTCACAGCGGCTCGGCTGGCAAGCGTCGCGCGCGGAGGCCCTGCCGAAGCGCGCCTGATCAAACCGCGCCTGGCTCAAATTCCGAGCCGCTGCCAGATCGTCGAGGTGAGCCCCGCCTGGTTCATGGTGTAGAAGTGCAGGCCGGGCGCTCCGGCCGAGAGCAGCCGGTCGCACAGGTCGGTCACCACGTCCAGGCCCAAGCTTCGAATCGAGGCGACGTCGTCGCCGAGACTCTGCATCTTCAGGCGCAGCCAGCGCGGAATCTCGGCACCGCAGGCGTCCGAGAAGCGAGCCAGCTGCGAGAAATTCCCTATCGGCATGATTCCCGGGACGATGGGCAGGTCGATGCCGAGCGCCTCGCAATCGTCGACGAAGCGCAAATAGGAATCGATGTTGTAGAAATACTGCGTGATCGCAGCGTCCGCGCCGGCGTCGACCTTGCGCTTGAAATTCCGCAGGTCCTCGTGCGGGCTGCGCGCCTGGGGATGGAACTCCGGATAGCAGGCGACTTCGACGTGGAAGTGATCGCCGGTTCGTTCGCGGATGAAAGCCACCAGCTCGCTCGCGAAGCGAAGCTCTCCCGCGCTCGCGGCGCCCGAAGGCAGGTCCCCGCGCAGGGCGACGATGTGATCGATGCGTTTCGACTTGTACAGCTCGAGCGTCGCGGCGACGTCGGCGCGCGTCGCGCCGATGCAGGAGATATGCGGCGCCGCGCGGTGGCCGGCGGCCTGGATTTCAAGGACGGTCTCCAGCGTGCGCTCCCGCGTGGAGCCGCCCGCGCCGTAGGTGCAAGAAAAGAAGCGCGGTTTCAACTGCGCGAGCTGCCTCCAGGTCGCGCGCAGCTTTTCCATTCCCCCCGGCGTCTTCGGCGGAAAAAACTCGAAGCTGAACGTGCGCGGGTGTTTTTTCTGCGACTCCAAGAACTCAGACCGAAGCGCGCGCGGACCGGGGGCTTTGGGCGCGGGCACGCACGCGACGGGCCGCCTCGACCATCCTCGTCAGCGCGGCCTCGGTTTCAGGCCAGCCGCGGGTCTTCAATCCGCAATCCGGATTGACCCACAAGCGCTCGAGCGGAATCACCCGCTCGGCTTTTTCGAGCAGCTTCAGCATTTCTCCGGTGTCCGGCACCCGCGGAGAGTGGATATCGTATACGCCCGGGCCGATCTCGTTCGGATAGCGGAACTCCCCGAAGCCCTCGAGCAGCTCCATGTCGGAGCGCGAGGTCTCGATGGTGATCACGTCGGCGTCGAGCGCCGCGATCGAGGGCAGGATGTCGTTGAATTCCGCGTAGCACATGTGCGTGTGGATCTGCGTCCCGTCGGCCACGCCGGATGATACCAGCTTGAACGCGCGCACCGCCCAATCGAGGTAGCTCGCCCAGCCGCGTTTCTTGAGCGGAAGGCCTTCGCGCAGCGCCGGTTCGTCGATCTGGATGATGGCAATGCCGGCCCGCTCGATGTCGAGCACTTCGTCGCGCAGCGCCAGCGCGATCTGAAAGGCGGTTTTACTGCGCGGCTGGTCGTCGCGCACGAACGACCACTGCAGCATGGTGATCGGGCCGGTCAGCATGCCTTTCATCGGTTTCTCCGTCAGGCTCTGGGCGTACCGCGTCCACTCCACGGTCATTGGCCCGGGCCTCGAGACGTCGCCGTAGATGATCGGCGGCTTCACGCACCGCGAGCCGTAGCTTTGCACCCAGCCGTTTTCGGTGAAGGCGAAGCCCTGCAATTGCTCGCCGAAATACTCGACCATGTCGTTGCGCTCGGCTTCGCCGTGGACCAGCACGTCCAGCCCCAGCGCCTCCTGCCGCGCCACGGCCTGGCGGATTTCCGCGCGCATCGCCTCGAGGTACGCGTCGGGCGCGAGCGCGCCCTTCTTGAACGCCGCGCGCGCTTTTCGTATCTCGGGGGTTTGTGGAAACGAGCCGATCGTCGTCGTGGGCAGCAACGGCAGGTTCAGTCGGGCGCGTTGCTTGCGGATGCGCTCGGCAAAGGGCGACGGGCGGCGCGTATCCCGTTCGGACAATGCATCGAGCCGGCGCCGCACCGCGTCGGAGCGTACCCGCTCCGAGCGCTTTCGCGAGGCGCCTGCCTCACGCGAGGCCGTCAGCGCCGGCGCGATCGCCTGGGTTTCTCCCTCGACGCCTCGCTTGAGCGCGGCGATTTCATCGAGCTTTTGCACGGCGAACGCCAGCCAGCCGCGGATTTCGGGGGCTAGCGCTTTTTCGCGGTCGAGGTCGACCGGAACGTGGAGCAGCGAGCAGCTGGCCGAAACCCACAGCCGCTCGCCGAGCTGCTCGTGGGCCGGTTTGAGGCTGGCCAGAGCCTGGTCGAGGTCGGTTCGCCAGATATTGCGGCCGTCGACGACCCCGAGCGACAGCACTTTCGACTCCGGGTAGCCGTTCAGGAACGTCGCAAGCTGCTGCGGCCCGCGCACGAGGTCCAGATGGACGCCGGAAACCGGCAGCGACTTGAGCAGGGTTTCGCGCTCCGCCACCGACTCGAAGTAGGTCGCGAGCAGAATCTTCGGCGATGCGGGTGCGAGAGCCTCGTAGGTCGGCCGGAAGGCGGCGAGCCAGCGCTCTTCCAGATCGAGCCCCAATACCGGCTCGTCCATCTGCACCCAGCCGACTTCCAGTTCCTTGAGGCGGGCGAGCAGGCGCTGGTACGCTGGCACCATGCGCGGCAGCAGATCGAGCTTCGAAGAAAGGCCGGACTTGATCTTGCCCGCATGCAACAGAGTGAGCGGCCCGATCAGGGCCACCTTGACAGAGTGGCCGAGTTCCTTGGCCTGCTTGACCTCCTCGAACAGCCACTCCACGCCGCCGTCGAAGCGCGTGTCCGAGCTCCATTCCGGTACCAGATAATGGTAGTTGGTGTCGAACCACTTGGTCATTTCCATGGCCGGATGGTTGGCGTCGCCGCGCGCCAGCGTGAAGTGGTCGGGCAGCGTCAAGGCGCGGGGATCGAATCCGAACCGTCCGGGCGCGCACCCCAGGTGCGCGGTCGTCTGCAGCACCGAGTCGTACCAGGCGAAATCGCCTACCGTGACGAGGTCCAGGCCCGCACTGCGTTGCCATTGCCAGTGTTTGCCGCGCAGATCGCGGCCGACTTTCAATAGCCCCGACTCCGTGAGCTCACCCTGCCAGAACGATTCCAGGGCGGCCTTTAGTTCCCGCTCAGCCCCGATGCGCGGGAATCCCAGTATGTGCGCGACGGTCACGGTCCACTCCTTTGACGAGTGCAAGATCATCCTCTATACTCATTTATGAATCCAATGAAAGTTTATTAATATATCATGAGCCGTATTCATAATCTTTCCGGCCGCTGAATTGCCCCCATGCTCGAAATCCGCCACCTGCGCACGCTGCTCGCGCTGACCGAAGCGGGCACGGTGTCGCGCGCGGCCGAGCGCGTGCATTTGACCCAGTCGGCGCTCTCCCACCAGTTGAAGGCGCTGGAAGCGCATTACGGCGTGGCGATGGTGAAGCGCCACGGGCAGTCAGTAAAGCTTACCGAGCCGGGTCAGCGGCTGGTGACATTGGCGCGCACGGTGATGGGCGAAGTCCGAACTGCCGAGCGCGATCTGACGAAACTCGTTGGCAAGCCGGCGGGAACCCTGCGCATCGTCCTCGAATGCCACACCTGCTTCGACTGGCTGATGCCGATCATGGACGCTTTTCGCAAGCACTGGCCGGAGGTGGAGCTCGATCTGGTATCGGGCTTTCATCCCAACCCGCTCGCCTTGCTCGCCGACAACAAGACCGATCTGGTGATCGGATCGGAGAACAAGCCGCGGCGGGGCATCGTCTACCACCCGCTGTTTCGCTTTGAAGTGCTCGCGGTAATGCCGACCGACCACCGGCTGAAGGCAAAGCGCCATCTTGCCGCGAGCGACTTCGCGAAAGAAACGCTCATCACTTATCCGGTGCCCGAAGAGCGCATCGACCTGATCCGTCGGGTGTTGAAACCCGCCAAAATCCATCCCAGGCGCCGCACCACGGAACTGACGGTAGCCATCTTGCAACTGGTCGCCAGCCGCCGAGGCGTGGCCGCGCTCCCGAACTGGGGGATAAAGAACTACGTGGATTACGGATACGTGATCGCGCGGCGCATCGGCAAGAGCGGGCTGTGGAGCAACCTGTACGGCGCCACCACCGGCGAAGTGGCGCGCCTCCCCTTTGTCCGGGATTTTCTGGAGACGGCCCGGCGCGAATGCTTCGCCAAGCTAGACGGCGTGGTGCCGGTGCAGTGAGGCGCCTGTTCAGCCATCGCCCTGCTTCATCCAGCGCACCGGGATCGAGGTGATATCGCCTTTGCCCAAGCCCGCGCGCGAAGCTTCGTCGTAGCACTGCAGCGCACTCGAAGTGACCGGGAGGGTGGTTCCGAGCGATCGTGCCTCCTCGACCATCGTTCTCAGGTCCTTGCGCATCGCGTCGATGTCGACGGTGATGGGCCCAACGGCCTTCCCCTCGATCGCCGCCGCCAGTGCCGGTCCGCGGTTCTTCAGCACGTTGGGGCCGCCTGAGGTGTCGGCGAAGATGTCGACGAGGCGGGCGGCGTCCAGTCCGAGCGGGCGGACGAGCGCCAGCGCCTCGCCGAAGGCCTGCCAGAAAACCAGGAGCGGCAGGTTGATCGCGAGCTTCATGCTCGCGCCGGCGCCGACCGGTCCGACGTGCTCGATGCGGCGGCACATCTGCTCGAGCAGAGACCTGGCGCGCGCGACATCCGCCGCGCCGCCGCCGACGAAGCCGAAGAGCTTTCCTTCCCGCGCGGGTCCGATCGTTCCGCCGACGGGGCATTCGACCATGGCTGCGCCTTTCCTTCGGACGTCTGCCGCGAGCGCGCGCTCGGTCTCGGGGCGCACCGTGCTCATCTCGATGAAGAGCTTGCCGGAGACGTCGGCCGAAAGCAGCCCGCTCTTGCCGCGATACGCGGTGTCGATCGCGGCGGCATCGGTGAGTATGGTGACGATCGCTTCCGACGAGGAGGCGAGCTGCGACGGGGTGGCTGCGACCTTGGCGCCGACCGCGGCGAGCGCTTTTGTCTTGTCCGCGGTGCGATTCCAGACCGCGAGCTCGTGGCCGAGACCGATCAGCCGCTCGCCTATCGCCGCTCCCATTCTTCCGGTGCCCGCGATGCCGATTTTCAATTTGCCTCCTTGATCCGTTCAGTTGACACCGCGCCGCGGCGTGGGGTCAAATTAGCCCGACAACTATAACAGCTCAACGAAGCCGGAATAACGGGGACAACATGGCCTCGCGCAAGAGCGAGCTCCGCGACGGGATGCGCATCGATTGGGACGTTCCGATCGAGATGGACGACGGGCTGGTGCTGCGCGCGGATGTATACCGTCCGGAGAGGGAAGGGCCATTTCCGGTCATTCTCAGCTACGGCCCCTACGCCAAAGGCCTCGCGTTCCAGGACGGATATCCGAGCGCGTGGCAGCGCATGGTCGCCGAGCACCCCGACGTCGCGCACGGGTCGACCAACAAATACCAGAACTGGGAAGTCGTCGATCCCGAGAAATGGGTCCCGGACGGATATGCCTGCGTGCGCGTCGATTCGCGCGGCGCGGGACGCTCGCCGGGTCACATCGACCATTTCTCTCCGCGCGAAACGAAGGACTTCTACCTCTGCATCGAGTGGGCGGGCGTGCAGCGCTGGGCGAGCGGCAAGGTCGGCCTGAACGGGATCTCCTATTACGGCATCAACCAGTGGCACGTCGCCTCGCTCGCGCCGCCCCATCTCGCGGCGATGTGCATCTGGGAGGGGGCGGCCGACTGGTATCGCGATATGACGCATCACGGCGGGATTCTCTCGACGTTCTGGGCCAACTGGTACGACATGCAGGTGAAGACGGTGCAGTACGGCCTCGGGCAGCGCGGTCCGCGCAGCCGTGTCACGGGCGAATTCGTGTGCGGAGACGAAACTCTGAGCGATCGCGAATTGCAGCGCAACCGCTGCGACTTCGGCGATGACATCCTCGCGCATCCGCTCGACGACGATTACCACAAGGGGCGTTCTCCGGTCTGGGACAAGATCTCCGTGCCCTTTCTTTCAGCCGCGAACTGGGGAGGGCAGGGCCTGCACCCGCGCGGCAATTTCGAGGGCTTCGTGCGCGCGGCTTCGAAGGACAAGTGGCTCGAGGCGCACGGAATCGAGCACTGGACGCATTTCTATACCGATTACGGGATCGGGCTCCAGAAACGGTTCTTCGCGTATTACCTGAAAGGCGAGAAGAATGGCTGGGACCGGCAGCCGCGCGTGCAGCTCCAGGTGCGGCACATCGACCGCTTCGTCGAACGGCATGAAGCTGAATGGCCGATCGCGCGCACGCGCTGGACGAAGTACCACCTCGACCCGGCCCACCACGCCCTTGTTCCGGGACCTTGCGGGAGCGCGGCGAGCACGAGCTACGACGCATCCGGCGACGGGGTGACATTCCTTTCAGCGCCGCTCGAGCACGAGACCGAGATCACGGGGCCGCTTGCCGCGAGGCTGTTCGTGTCCTCGTCGACGACTGACGCCGATCTGTTCCTGGTTTTCCGCGTGTTCTCCCCGGACATGCGCGAAGTGGTTTTCATGGGGGCGATCGATCCCCACACGCCGGTCGCGCAAGGCTGGCTGCGCGCCTCGCATCGCAAGCTCGACGCGAGACTCTCGACCGAGTACCGGCCCTACCATACGCACGACGAGCTGCAGCCTCTGAAACCCGGCGAGGTTGTGCAGACGGACGTCGAGATCTGGCCGACTTCGATCGTGGTCCCGGCCGGCCACAGGCTGGCGCTGACGGTGCGGGGAAAGGACTACGAATGGCAGAAGTCGACGGGCGCCAGGCTCTCGAACTTCAAGAACGAGTTGCGCGGCTGCGGTCCGTTCCTGCATGATGACCCGCGCGACCGTCCGGCGGCGGTCTTCGGCGGCAAGGTCACGATCCACGCCGGACCCGGGCGCGAATCCTACGTCCTGGTTCCGGCCGTCCCGCCGAAACGCTGAAGGAGAGCCATGCGATGCCGATGAAACTCTACGGGTTCTGGCGGTCTCTCGCCACCTACCGGGTGCGCGCCGCTCTCGCGCTGAAAGGAATCGACGTCGAGCAGATCTCGATCAATCTGCTGCAGGGAAAGCAGCACGCCGAGGAATACAAGGCGATCAACCCGCAGGGCGTGGTGCCCGCGCTCGTGATCGACGGCGGGCCGCCGCTGTTCCAATCGATGGCGATCCTCGAGTACCTGGAGGAAACGCATCCCAGGCCCGCGCTGCTGCCCAAAGATCCCCGGGGACGGGCGCGCGTGCGGGGCCTCGCGCAGATCGCCGTGAGCGACGGGCATCCGCTGGTCGTTCCGCGGATTCGCGGCTACCTCGAGCGCGAAATGCATCAGGACGAGCCGGCGCGCAACCAGTGGCTCGCGCACTGGACGCTCGAGGCGCTGAAGGCGCTCGAAGCGCATCTGGGCAAGGAAAGCGAAACGGGCAGGTTCTGCCACGGCGATGCGCCGACGATCGCGGACATCTGCCTGGTTTCCCAGGTCTTCGGGGCGAAGTTCTTCAATGTCGACACCGCCGGCCTGCCGACGGCCATGCGCATTTTCGGCGAATGCATGAAAATCGACGCTTTCGATCGTTCCCAGCCACTGAAGCAGCCCGACGCCCCGAAAACTCCAACCCACTGATCGGACCGAGCAAAGGAGGAGGACCATGACATTCAATCGCAGGAGATTCATCCAGGCCGCCGGCGCGGGCTTGAGCGCCTCGGCGCTGGGGTTCCCCGCGGTCGCGCGCGCGCAGAGCGGACCCATCCGTCTCGGCTTGATGACGGTGAAGACCGGGCCGCTCGCTTCCGGCGGCATCGACATGGAGCGCGCGCTAGTGCAGTACCTCAAGGAGCACAACGCCACCATGGCCGGCCGCAAGGTCGAGCTCTTCGTCGGCGACTCGGGCGGCGTGCCGGCCCAGTCCCGCACCAAGCTCCAGGAGCTGGTCGAGCGCGACAAGATCCAGATCATGATCGGTCCCCTGGACACGGCCTCGGCGCTCGCCTCCGACGACTACATCCGATCGCAGCAGTTGCTGACGCTTTCGGTCGCAGCGGCCGAGGACATGACCCAGCGCAAGCCCAATCCCTGGTTTACGCGCGGCACTTCGACTTCCTCGCAGAGCGCGCAGCCGCTCGCCGACTATTGCGCGAAGACGCTCAAGTACAAGCGCATGCTGACGATCGCCGACGACATCGCTTACGGCCACGAGATGTGCGCGGGATTCCAGCGCGTGTTCGAGGACGCGGGCGGCAAGATCGTCCAGAAGCTCTTTCCCCCGCTGACGGTTCCGGACTATGGAACCTACATCGCCCAGCTCAAGACCAACGTCGACGGCATTTTCCTGGGCTTCGCCGGCTCGAACGGCTTCCGTTTCTACCGGCAGTTCAACGAGTACGGCCTCCGAGGGAAGGTCGCGGTCGTCGGCGGCATGACCGCCTTCGACGAGGCGGTGCTGCGCAACATGGGCGACGAGGCGCTCGGCATCATCACCTCGTGCTGGTACTCCGCAGACGTCGAGAACGCCATCAACAAGCGTTTCGTGGCGAACTTCCGCGTCGACTGGGGCTACGACCCCGGGTTCTACGCCGCCGCGACCTACGTCGAGGCCGCGGTGCTCGACGCGACGCTGCAGAAGATCCACGGCAAGATCGAGGACAAGCAGGCCTTCATGAAAACGGTGCGTGCGATCACGGTCGACACCGCGCGCGGGCCCGTGCGTTTCGATCACTTGGGCAACGTCGTCGGCAACGTCTACATCCGCAGGGTCGAGCGCAAGGACGGACGGCTGGTGAACCGGGTCATCCAAACCTACCCGAACGTGAGCCAGTTCTGGACTTACAAGGAGGCGGAGTTCCTGAAGAACCCGGTGTACTCGCGCGACTGGCCGCCTGCGAAGAATCTCGAGTCGTAAGCAAGGGAGGAACACGGGGCCGGGATCACCGGCCCCGTTTTTTGTGCAGTACTGGATCATTCAGACGCTGAACAGCCTCGCGCTGGGCGGGTTGCTGTTCCTGCTCGCCGCGGGCTTCTCGCTCATCTTCGGCCTGATGCGCATCGCCAATCTCACGCACGGGTCGCTGTACATGCTCGGCGCCTACGTCGGCGTCACCATCCTCAAGTTCGTGCCGAATCTGTGGCTCGCCGCGCTGATCGGCGGAGCGGTGATCGCGATCTTCGGAGGACTGATAGAGCGCTTCATCCTCCGCGCGCTGGCGGGCAACGCGCTGGGACAGGTGCTGGTGACGCTGGGCATCTCGTTCATCGTCGCCGACTTCTGCCTGATCGTGTGGGGCGGGGACCCGATCCCGGTGCAGACGCCGCTAGCCCTGCAGCAGCCGCTGCGCGTCGGCGGCGTCGCCTTTCCGACCTACCGGCTGGTGGTGCTCGCGATCGCCGTGGTGACCGCGGTCGCGCTCTACCTCCTCATGGAGCGCACGCGGATCGGCGCGATGATCCGCGCGGGCGTGGACGACATGCAGATGGCGCGCGCGGTCGGCATCCCGGTGTCGAAGCTCTTCACCGCGGTCTTCTGCCTTGGCGCAGGGCTCGCGGGAGCTGGCGGCATCATCGGCGGACCGATCATGTCGGCCTATCCCGGGCTCGATGCCGACATGCTTCCGCTCGCGCTCATCGTCGTGATGCTGGGCGGGGTCGGCAGTCTCCTCGGCGCCTTCGTCGGCAGCTTTCTCATCGGCGCGATCTACACCTTCGGCACGGCGCTGCTTCCCGATCTGGCCTACGTGATCCTGTTCCTGCCGATGATCGTCGTCATCGCGTTCCGGCCGCGCGGGCTCTTCGGGCGCCAGACCGTATGAAGTGGGCGAGATGGGCGCTGCTCGCGGTGGCCCTGGCCGCCTTCCCCTGGATCGCCGGCGAGTACTACATCAACCTCACGAGCCAGATCTTCATCGCGGCGACCTTCGCGGCGAGCCTGAACCTCCTGGTCGGCTACGGCGGGCTGCCCTCGCTCGGCCACGCCTCCTGGCTCGGGCTCGCCGCGTACCTCTCCGCGTGGATGTCGCTCAAGCTCGGCCTGGGCCACGCGCTCACCGCGCCCGCCGCGCTGCTCGGGACGACGCTCGTCGCCTGCGCGTTCGGGTGGATTTCGCTGCGGGCGACTGGCCTCGGCTTTCTCATGATCACGCTCGCGCTCTCCCAGGTCCTCTGGGGCACGGCCTATCGATGGGTGTCGGTGACCGACGGCGACAACGGGCTGCGCGGTTTGACGCGCCCAGCGCCCTTCGGCATCAGCCTCGACGGCGCGACCTCGTTCTACTACTTCGCGCTGGCGGTCACCGTGGTCGCGATCACGCTCATGGCGATGTTCGTCGCCTCGCCTTTCGGCGCCGCGCTGCGCGGCACGCGCGATCAGCCGCGGCGCATGAGCGCGCTGGGCCACGATGTCTGGACGGTCCGCTGGATCACCTTTGTGTATTCCGCCTTCTGGGGCGCGGTGTCCGGGCTGCTGTTCGTGTACTACAACAAGTACATCCATCCCGCGTCGCTGTCGATCACCAGCTCCGCCGAGGCGCTCCTCGGGGTGATCGCCGGGGGATCGGGCACGCTCGCGGGCCCGATCGTCGGGGCGGCGATCATCATGCTTCTCAAGAACTACGTGTCGGCGTACATCGAGCGCTGGAACATGCTGATGGGCTTCGTGTTCGTGCTCATCGTGATATTCATGCCCGAGGGCGTGGTCCCGGGAGTGCGACGCCTCTATCTGCGCCTCAGGAAGTGGAGGACCGGATGAGCTCCGCGCTCGAGCTCGGAGATCTGAGGAAGTCCTTCGGCGGGCTTCCCGCCATGAACGGCGTCTCGCTCCGGGTCGAGGCGGGAGAGCGCCGCTTGATCATCGGTCCGAACGGGGCGGGGAAGACGACCCTGTTCAACCTCATCACGGGGGATCTGGAGCGCGACAGCGGCTCGATCCGCCTGTTCGGACACGAGGTCTCCCGGCTCAAGCCGCACCAGCGTGCCCATCGCGGCCTTGCGCGCACCTATCAGATCATCACGCTGTTCCCGAAGGATTCACTGCAGCACAACATCGTCCTTTCGCTCTTGGGCCTGCGCCGGATGCGCTGGGGAACCTTCAAGGCGCTCGCGCGCTACACCGAGGTCGAGGAGGAGGCGCGCGAGGTGCTGAAGCGCGTGGGCCTCGAGCATCTCTCGCGGCGTCCGATCGCGGAGGTCGCGTACGGCGAGAAGCGCCGCCTGGAGATCGCCATGGCGCTCGCGCAAAAGCCGAAGCTGCTGCTGCTCGACGAGCCGCTCGCCGGCCTCTCCCGCGAGGAGCGCGCGGCGATGAAGGACCTGATCGGGCGCATCCCGCGCGAGGTCACGGTGGTGATGATCGAGCACGATATGGATACGGCGCTCGACCTCGCCGAGCGCATCACCGTGCTCCACTACGGCAGCGTCATCGTCGAGGGCACGCGCGCCGAGATCATCGCCGATCCGAAGACGCGGGAAGTCTATCTCGGAGACTAGATGAGCGAGGCTCTTGCCCTTTCCGGCGTCGACGCGCTCTACGGCGAGAGCCATGTGCTGCACGAAGTGTCGTTTACGCTGAGCGCCGGAAAAGTGCTGGCGCTGCTCGGCCGCAACGGCGCCGGGAAGACCACCTGCATGAGCGCCATCATCGGCTTTCTCCCGCCGCGCCGCGGCGAGATCCGCTTGTTCGGCGAGCCTGTCTCGCGCCTAGTGCCGGAAGCGATCGCGCGCAAGGGGGTCGGCTTCGTTCCGCAGGGCCGGCGCATCTTCCCCACGCTCACTGTGCGGGAGAACCTGATCGTTTCGGGCCGGTCCCGCGCCGGGGCCCCGGTGCCCTGGAATCTCGAGCGGGTCGTCGCGCTGTTTCCGCGGCTGAAGGAGCGGCTGCAACAGGTGGCCGGATCGCTCTCGGGGGGCGAGCAGCAGATGCTCGCGATCGGCCGCGCGCTGATGGGCAATCCGCGTGTGCTCCTCATGGACGAGCCCTCCGAAGGGCTGGCGCCGCTGATCGTCGCCGAGGTGGGCCGCACCATCGCCCGCCTGAAACAGGAAGGCCAGTCCATCCTCCTGGTCGAGCAGAACATCAAGCTCGCCCTCGATCTCGCCGACGAAGTCGTGATCCTCAACACCGGCCGGGTCGCGTTCAGCGGAAGCGCGGGCGAGGTGCGAAGCGACCAGGTTTTGATCACGCAGCATCTCGGAGTTTTTTAACCTACCGGAGAAACACGCTCATGATGTTCACCTGCGTCACTCCCGGCTGCAACCAGCCGGAACACCATCATCTCGCCATGGCCGCGGCGCGCAAAGGCGGCTCGAAAGCCGCCCGGTCCAAAGGGCATGCGAAGACCGTCGTGCGCGATAGAAAAGGGCGAGCCTTGAAGGTCGACATCCACTGCCATTACCTGAACCGCGACGCTGCGGCCAAGCTCGCGCATCTGAATCCGTCGCAGTACGAGCCGTCGGTGAAGTTCGCGAGCCAGCTCACCCGCGAGGTCAACGTCAAGCAGATGCAGGACCGGGCGCCCAAGCTCTCCACGATCGAGGTGCGCATCGCGGACATGGATAGGATGGGCATCGACATCCAGGCGGTGTGCCCCGCGCCGCAGCAGACCTACTACTGGACCGAGCCCGGCCTGGGCCTCGAGGTCTCGCGCATGATCAACGACCGGCTCGCGCAGATCGTCGCGACCTGGCCGGACCGCTTCGTGGCCCTCGGCACCGTGCCGCTGCAGAACGTCGGGCTGGCGGTTGCGGAGCTCGAGCGCTGCGTGAAGCAGCTCGGCCTGCGTGGGGTCGAGATCAATCCGAACGTCGCCGGGCGTGAGCTGACCGATCCCTCGCTCAACCTCGATCGGTTCTTCGCCAAAGCGCGCGAGCTCGACATCGTGATCTTCATGCATCCGATCGGGTTCACGCAGGGCGAGCGGCTGATGGATCACTATCTCAACAATCTCATCGGCAATCCCCTGGATACGACGGTCGGCACCAGCCATCTCATTTTCGGCGGCGTCATGGAACGGCACCCGGGACTGAAGATCGTCCTCCCACACGCGGGCGGCTTTCTCGGGCACTACTGGGCGCGCATGGACCACGGCTGGCGCGCGCGTCCCGATTGCCGCACGATCATCAAGAAGGCACCGACCAGCTATCTGAAGAAGTTCTACTTCGACACGATCACTTTCGATCCCGAGATGCTGCGCAACCTGATCGACAAGTTCGGTGCTGCGCAGGTGCTTCTCGGCACCGACTACCCCTTCGACATGGGCGAGGAGGACCCGGTCGGGCTGATCAACAGCGTGCCGCGCCTGCCCTCGGCCGAGAAGGAAAGGATAATGGGAGGCAACGCTGTGCGCCTGCTCAAGATCGGGCGATAATAGGCGGGGCCGGGAGGAAGGAGTCCATGAAGCAGATCAGCATAGCTATCGTTGGAACGGGGTGGTGCGGAGGGATCCGCGCCGAGACCTGCGCGGCCCATCCTCTCACGAAGAGCCTGCATATCGCGGAGATCCGCCCCGAACGGCTCGCCGAGGTGGCGAAGGCGACCGGCGCGAAGAGCGCGGTGAGCGACTACCGCGAGCTCCTGAAGACGGGTGAGATCGAGGCGGTCTACATTTCGGCTACGCCGGAATCCACGCACTACCCGATCGCGCGCGACTGGCTCGCCGCCGGCAAGCACGTGTTCCTGGAAAAGCCGATCGCCCTGGAGCTTGCCGAAGCGGATGAGTTGATCGCGCTTGCCCGCAAGAGCAGGTTGAAATTCACGATCGGCTATTCGCAGCGCTTCAATCCCAAGTTTGCCTACGTGAGGAAGTCGATTCGCGACGGCACGATAGGCAAACCGGTGAGCGCGCTCGTCTCGCGTCACATCACACGCGGCCTCGGCCAGAAGATCAGCGGGCGCGTCAAGCTTTCGCCCGCCGCGATGGAATGCACGCACGATCTCGATTTCGTGCTCTGGTGCCTGGAACCCGCGAAGCCGGTGCGCGTGTACTCGCAAGTCAACTACGGCGCGATGCAGATGCAGGCGCCGGCCGGCTCGCAGATTCCCGACACGCAGTGGGTCATGGTCACGATGGACAGCGGCCTGTCCCTGGTCGTCGGCGGCGGCTGGAGCTTGCCGCTGGGTTATCCGAATTTCTCGACCACTTGGATCGAGATGATCGGAACCGAGGGCGCGCTGCTGGTGGACGACAGCCACCGCGACGTGGTGCTGAACACGGTAAAAAAGGGAATGCAGCTGCCGATGTCAACCATGCCCGGCGAGCGCGTCGATCACACCTACGCGGGTCCGATGGCCGCCGAGACGATTCATTTCCTGGAGGCGGTGGCGTACGACCGCCCGGTCATGGTGGCCCCCGAGCACGCGCGCATGGTGATGGAGATCTACATGGCGGCGGATGTCTCGGCCGAGCGCAATGAATCGGTGACGCTGCCGCTGAAAGGGTCGAAATCGGTTCGCGCAGCTGCGTAGTCGCAAGAGTTACGAAAACCGGACCCGGGTCTATCATTGAAATGCCAAAGAAAAACCCCAGACGCATCGGTCTCGCGATCATCGGCGGCGGAAGAGTCGGCCTGTTCCGCGGCGAGGTCGCGGCGCGCCACCCGCAGGTCGACTTTATCGGCCTCGCGGAGCTGAAACCCGATCGGAGGAAAGAGGTCGGGGAGAAAATCCGCGCCGATTTCGTGACACAGGACTACCGCGAGCTTCTCGCGCGCCCCGAGGTGACGGCCGCGATCATCGCGACCGACGAGCACCTGCACGTCGAGCCTATTCTCGCCGCAGTGGAGCGCAAGCTGCCGCTGCTGATCGAGAAGCCGCTCGCGACCGGGCTCGCCGATTCCGAGCGTGTCCTCGCCGCCATCCAGAAATCCGGAGTGGACGCGGTGGTCGGCTACACGCAACGCTTCCGCCGACGCTGGCTGGTGGCGAAGGAGAAGGTCCGCACCGGCCAGCTGGGCGACGTGACCCTGGTCACTTCCCGGGCCTTTATGAACCGGCTCGTGGCCCTCGACAACTACAAGAGGACCGACGATCCCTCCGAGATCTCGCCGATGGTGATCTCCGGAACGCACGCGCTGGACGTGGTCATGTGGATGATGGAGGCGAAGCGCCCGGTGGAAGTCTATGCCCGCTCGGTGGACAAGGCGCTGGGGCCGCTGTGCGGGGGCATCGACGCGACGGCGGGGGTCGTCACCTTCGAGGACGGGAGCCTCTATCACGCCTCGATATCCTGGGCCTTGCCGAAGGTCTGGCCCGGTGCCGTGTACAGCCTGGAGGTGGGGATAGTGGGCACCGAAGGCGTCCTCACCATCGACGATACGCACCGCGACATCGTGCTCGCGACGAGCCAAGGCTCCGGCGAAGGCTACGCACCGGATGCGGGGCGGCGGGTCGATTTTCTCGGCAGCTATCCTCCCGGAGACGTCGCGCTGGGAGAGCTGCGCGGCCCGATGCGCGAGGAAACTGAAAGCTGGCTGAACCGCCTCGCAGTCGGCGCGGTGACGCAGCACGCGACGGCAGCCGAGGCGCACAACCGGCTGATGCTGACTAAGGCCTTCGATCTTTCGGCGCGGCTGAAGCGCGCCGTGCCGCTTCCGATTAGGGCGGAAAACGAAAAGCCACGCGCGGGGGTGCGGGTGGCGGGATAACAAGGCAAAGAGGAAGAGACGATGAAGCGTAAACCCGCCGTGTGGATGGCGCTCGCGCTGGGGTTGTGCCCGGCACTTTCGCTTGCGCAGGGCAGCTATCCGAACCGGCCCGTAAAAATAATCGTCCCGTTCGCGCCCGGAGGCGCGTCGGACTTCGTCGGCCGCATCATGCAGCCGCGCCTTGCGGAGCTGCTCGGCCAGCCGGTCGTGATCGAGAACCGCGGCGGAGCGGCCGGAACCATCGGCATGGAGGTCGCCGCCCGCTCGGCCCCCGACGGCTACACCCTGGTCCTCGGCAACGTCGGCTCGACGGCGATCAATCCCGGCGTGTTCACGAATCTGTCCATCAACAACCTGAAGGATTTCATCCCGGTGACCCAGGTCGTCGACGTGCCGGGGGTGCTGATCGTGCACCCCTCCGTTGCGGCCAACAGCGTCAAGGAGCTGGTCGCGTATGTAAAAGCGAACCCGGGCAAGCTGAACTACGCCTCGCCCGGAAGCGGCAGCCAGAACCGTCTCGAGATGGAGATTCTCCGGACGGTCGAGGGCGGCATGGACATGGTGCACGTGCCCTACAAGGGCGGCGCCGGCCCCGCGGTGACCGGCCTGGTCGCTGGCGAAACGCAGATGATGTTCACCACCGTTTCTTCGGCGATGGGCCATATCAAAAGCGGGCGCTTGAAGGCGCTCGCCATCACGAGCCCCAAGCGCATCAAAGAGCTGCCGGAGGTGCCTACCATGAGGGAGTCCGGGTATGTCGACGGCTCCTCGGGCTCGTGGCAGGGGGTGCTCGTTCCCGCGGGGACGCCGCGCGAAATCGTCGAGCGCCTGTACGCGGTGCTGGTGCAGACCATGAGGACGCCCGACGTCATCGAGCGCCTCGCCAAAGGCGGGGCCGAGGCGGTGATCAGCAGCTCGCCGAAGGCGTTCGCCGAGTTCGTCGCGGCGGAAACCCAGCGCTGGGGCAAGGTGGCGAAAGAGTCCGGCGCGATCGCCGACTGACACCTTGGGAAATATCTACAACATCAAAAACGGAGACGAGTAATGGCAAACGCAGGAATGGTGGGACTGGACTGGCAGCAGCGCATCAATTGGGACCGGCTGCGCAAGTACCGCCTGGAACGCGCGCGCGCCCGAATGAAGGCGGCTGGCCTCGGCGCGATGCTGCTCATGTACGACGAGAACGTCCGGTATGTCACCAGCACGCTCACTCCCGGCTGGAATCGCCTGAAGCCCGGGCTGCGCTACGCCATGCTCTGCGGCGACGACGCGCCGGTGCTGTTCGAGCAGGGCGACATCGGCATGCAGATCGAACGCCATTCGCCGTGGATCCCGAAGGATCACGTGCGCTGGTCCTACGCCTGGATCAAGGGCGCGGCCGGCCCCGCTTCCACCGCGCAGGTGAAGAAGTTCACCAATGCCGTCAAGCAGGAGATGAAGAAGGCCAATGTAGCCGGAATGAAACTCGGCGTGGATTTCATCGACATCAACATGCTGAAGGTGTTCGCGGAGGAGAAAATCGACTGGACCGACGGCATGACGCCGATGATGGAGGCGCGCGCGATCAAGAACGAGGACGAGCAGGAGGCGCTGCGCATGGTCGGCGCGATCGGCGACGCCGCGCACTGGGAGTTCATGAAGTTTCTCCAGCCCGGCCGCACCGAGAACCAGCTGACCGCGCACATCATGCAGTACCTGTACTCCGTCCCGGGCATGGAGGACGTCGAGGACGTGATCGTGTCCTCGGGCCCGAACACCTGGCCGAACTGGCGCAACTTCTCCGACCGCATCGTCAAGCCCGGCGACATCGTGTTCATGGATCTCGCCGCGCTCACCTGGAACGGCTACAAGTCCTGCTACTACCGCACCTATTGCGCGGGGAAGGAGCCGACCAACGAGCAAAAGGACATCTACGCGACCGCGCTCAAGTGGCTGTACGACTCGATCAAGGCGGTGAAGGTCGGCACGACCACGCGGGAGATCGCCTCGAAATGGCCCTCGGCGAAGGAAGCCTGGGGCTACGCGGAGGAGGATCAGGCCGCGGCGAATCTCTGGGGCCACGGCCTCGGGCTCGCGCAATACGACCAGCCGGTCATTTCGCGCATCTGGTCTCTCGATCACCCGATCGAGATCAAGGAAGGCATGGTGTTCGCGCTCGAAACGCAGCACGGCAAGAAGTTCGAGTGGGGCGTGCGGATCGAAGAGATGCTGATCGTCCACAAAGACAAGATCGAGATCATCTCCAACTTCCCGGTCGAGCAGATCACGGTGGTCGATCCGATGCCGGGCTACTCGACGCTCGCGGGACGCTAGGGAACCCGGTGGCCGCGAACGGAACCCGCACCGCGGTGCTGAAAGGGCCGCGCAAGCTCGAAATCGTCGATCGCGCCAAACCCGAAGCAGGCCCCGGCGAGGTCGTCGTGCGCACCGCGGCGACCGCGGTCTGCCATACCGACCTCTCTATCTACGTAGGGGAGCACCCGGGAGTCAAGTATCCGGTGGTGATGGGCCACGAATCCACGGGCGTGATCGATTCGCTGGGCGAAGGCGTGGCGGAAGTGAAACCGGGGCAGCACGTCATCATCAATCCCATCATCGCCTGCGGGCGCTGCGACTCGTGCCTGCGCGGAGCCGGAAACCTGTGCCGCGTCGCGGGCCTCTTCGGGCGGGAGGTCGAAGGCTCGCTCAGCCAGTACGTCAAGCTGCCTTCGCAGTACATTCACGTCCTGCCTCCGCGGCTGCCGCTGGAGCAGGCGACGCTCATCGAAACGCTCGCCACGGTGCGTCACGCTCAGCATCGCGTGGGCGTCTCGACCGGGGAATCGGTGGTCGTGCTGGGCCAGGGCACCGCGGGTCTCCTGCATGCGCGCCTCGCGGTGCTCACCGGAGCGACGGTGATCTCCGTCTCGCGCACCCGCTGGAAGCTCGAAATGGCGGAACGGATGGGCGCGCATCACGTCGTCGAGTCTTCGGTCGACGGGGCCGTGGAGGAAGTGCGGCGACTCACCGGCGGTAAGGGCGCGGACGTCGTGATCGACGCCGCGGGAGGCGCGGAGACGCTGCGCGCGGCGATGGACATGCTGCGTCCCGGCGGACGCTTTTCGGCTTTCGCCGTGAGCCACGAGACGGTGCGCGGATTCAGCACCTTTCCCCTCTACTTCGGCGAGATCAGCATTATCGGGTCGCGCGCGCTCACGCCCCAGGACATGAATCCGAGCATCCAGTTGATCGCCTCGGGCGCGGTCGACGTCAGCGGATTCATCACCGCCAAGTACCCGCTCACCGATTCGGCGGCCGCGTTCGAGGAATACGAGCGCAACCCGAGCCGCATCCTGCGGATCGTCATCGATTCCGGGAGCTGAGAATCATGCCGCGGCTGGTCGTTCCCCTGGGTGAGACCGAAGCAGTGGATCCCTCGCGCTTCGGCGCGAAGGCGGCGAACCTGGCTGCGCTCGGCCAGGCCGGCCTTCCCGTCGCGGGCGGTTGGGCGGTCGACGCGCAGGCCTACCGCACGCAGCTTGCGGCGCTCGGCCTCGAGGAGACAGCGCGCGGGGTGTTCTCCTCCCGAGATCGTCCGCAAGCGCGGCGCCACGCGCTCGATATGAAGCTCGGGTTGATGGAGCGCCCGGTTGCGCCGGACCTCGCCGAGCCCATGCTCGCGGCATGGCGCGCAATAAGGGACTCGGGCGCGCAGGGCGTGGTTCGCTCCTCGGCACTCGTCGAAGATCGCGTCGGCTCCGGCTTTGCGGGACAGTTCGAAAGTTTCCTCGAGCTCCGGAACGAAGGGGAGTTCCTCACGGCCGTGCGCGCGTGCTGGGCGGCGTTGTGGTCGACGCGCGCGCTGCGCTACATGGCGACCCACGGCCTGGACGCGGCCGACACTGCGATGGCCTTGATCATCCAGCCCCTGGTGGCGGCGCGCGTGTCCGGAGGCGGCCTCTCCCGCAGCGCCGACGGCGACAGGGTGATCAATGCGGCTCGGGGACCGGGCTCGGCGATCGCACAGGGAGAAGTCGCACCGGACCGTTACGTGCTCGATCTTGAGGGAACGCTGAAGGAATCCGAGCCCGGGAGGAAATACCACGGCCTCGCCTGTGCTCACGGCAGAGCCGCGCTTTCGCGCTCGCTCGCAGGCAAGCGCTGTCTCGACGACGAGCAGATCGCCGAGCTCGGCCTGATGATGGAGAAGGCGCAAGAGCTCATCGGAGCGCCCGTCGAGGTCGAATGGGCGATGGACGAAACGGGCATCAAGCTCCTTCAGGCGCGGCCGCTGCGCGTCGGCGAGCCGCAGACTCCCGACGAGATTTGGCTCGCGCATCCGCGATTGAACGGACATCCTTCGGGAATCGGCTGGGGAACAGGACGTGCGCGCGTGGTCAATTGCGAGTGCGAGCTCGAGCGAGTCGCGCCGGGCGATGTGCTGGTGACGACGGTGGCCGGGCCGGCTCTCGGCCAGGTGCTGACGCATGTCGCGGGCGTCGTGGCTGAGCTCGGCGGCAGCACTTCGCACCTCGCCTCACTCGCGCGAGAGCGCGGCGTGCCGATGGTGCTCGGCGTGCCCGATGCCACGCAACGGATCCCGGACGGTTCCATGGTGGCAGTGGACGGCGTCGCCGGCGTGGTGAGGTGGATGCGTTGAAGGCGAAAGTCGTCATCACCGATTACGTCTGGGAATCGCTGGACGTGGAGCGGAAAACTCTGGGCGATCTCGCCGAGATCGTCGCCCTGAAGACGAAGAAGCCGGAGGAATTCCTGGCCGAGGCCCGCGACTGCGACGCATTGCTCAACACCTATGCGGGGCCGATCACCGCCGAGGCGATGGCGGGCATGCCCAAGTGCAGGATCATCGCCCGCTACGGAATCGGAGTGGACACCATCGATCTGGACGCCGCGACGCAGGCCGGAATCATCGTCACGAACAACCCGACGTATTGCATCGAGGAGGTTGCCGAGCAGACGATGGCGTTGATCCTCGCGTCGGCGCGCAAGATCCCGTTCTACGACCGCATGGTGAGGTCCGGCCGCTGGGAAGTGCCCCCGGGGAAGCCCATCTACCGCCTCGTGGGGCGGACGCTCGGCCTCATCGGCTTCGGCAACATCGCGCGCCAGGTCGCAGTGAGGGCGGCGGCCTTCGGCCTCGCGGTGCTCTACAGCGATCCCTTCGTGAAGGAGGGGCTGTTCAAGGTTCCGGGAAAAGCCGTCGATCTCGACACGCTGCTGCGCGATTCCGATTTCGTTTCCTTGCATCCGCCGCTCACGCCGCAGACACGGAAGATGATCGGCGAGACCGCTTTCGGAAAGATGAGGCGGACCGCCGTGCTGATCAACTGCGCGCGCGGGCCTATCGTCGATACCGATGCGCTGGTGCAGGCGCTGGACGCGAAGACAATCGCGGGCGCCGCCCTCGACACGGTGGATCCCGAGCCGCTCCCCGATCCTCATCCCCTGCGCGGCCGCGACAACGTCATCCTCACCCCGCACGTCGCCTGGTACAGCGAGCAGGCGATGGCGGGGCTCCAGGCCGGAGCGCCGGGCGAAGTTCGCCGCGTGCTTTCGGGACAGTGGCCGCTGAATGTCGTCAATCGCGCGGTGAAAGGGAAGAGCCGCGCAGGCTTATAGTCCAAGGAGGACATCATGTCTTACGTTCGTCCCGTAGTGTTCCTCGCCTGCCTGTTCCTCGTCGGCCCGGTCCTTGCGCAGGGAAAATGGACGAAGCTCGCCGCGTTCCCCGAACCGGCGGAGGAACTGCTCGGCGCCTCGGCCGGCGGCAAGATGTACGTGTTCTGCGGCCTCGCTCCCGGATGGAAGCCGATCGGCATGGTGTACGAATACGATCCGGCCGGCGACAAGTGGACGAAAAAGAAACCGATGCCGCTCGCTTCGCATCACGTCTCCTTTACCGAATACAAGGGCAAGATCTACGCTTTCGGCGGATTCGTGTTACCGCAGTCGGGCCCGGCCGCCTGGGTTCCGATCGACAACGCCTGGGAGTACGACCCTGCGACCGACAACTGGAAAGCGCTCGCGCCGCTGCCGACCAAGCGCGGGTCGCCTGTGGCAGTCACCGTCGGAGACAAGATGTATGTGATCGGCGGCGCGACCACGCTGCCGGGCTCGAGCGCGGTTCATCCGGCGCGCCCGCACTACTCCGTCGGGGCGGTCGAGGAATACGATCCCGCCGCCAACACCTGGCGTGCGCGCGCGCCGATCCCGACGCCGCGCAATCACGCCACGGCCGGCGTGGTGAACGGAAAAATCTACGTGATCGGCGGGCGCGTCGGCGGCGCCTTCGTGTCGAGCGGCTCCTCCAACGTCGGTATCGTCGAGGAATATGACCCGGCGACGGACGCGTGGGGTTCGCCGCGCGCGCGCATGCCGAGCGCGCGCAGCGCGATGTCTTCGGGCACCTGGGGCGGAAAGATCTACGTCACCGGAGGCGAAGGGCAGGATTACGTGAGCATGTTCGCTTTCCGGGCGCTCGAAGCGTACGACCCGGGGGCGAACACCTGGACGGTTCTTCCCAACATGCCGGTGGGGCGCCACGGACTCGCCGGAGCCGTCGTCGGCAATCACCTGCACATGGTGAGCGGCGATGTGCAGTCGGCGGGGACGGGCGTGCACGTGCACACCGATTCCCACGATGCCTACGAGCTGAAATAGGCTGTTACGGGGCGGAAAGCGCGCGCTGGATGCGCTTCGCCGTGGCAGGGTGCGTCGAGAGGTAGTCCCGGGTTCCGCCGCCCGTTGCCTTTTGACGGGATTTTTCCAGCAGCAGCATGATGTCCGCGAACGCCTTCGGCGACAGCCCGACTTCCCTCAAGCGCTGGAATGCATAGTCGTCGGCCTCGGTTTCGAACTCGCGCGAATAACCGCTCTGGAGCAGCGCCACCGGGAGTGCGGTCGCGAGGCTGGTGATCGAGGTGGCGTCGCCGAAGAGCGCGGCGGTGAGCGCGGCGAGCCCCGCGGCCTGCAGCGCCATTCGCAAGCCGTGGCGGTGGCGCACGTGCCCGATCTCGTGCGCGAGCACCGCGGAGATCTGGTCGTCGTTCCGCGCCAGCTTCGCGAGCGGGTCGGTCATGACGACCGTGCCGCCGGGCAGGGCGAAGGCGTTCGCGCCGATGCCGCGGCAGTCGCGCGGCAGGAGGCGGTAGTCATATCCGTCGGCCAGACCCGCCGTGAGCGTCGCAAAGCGCCGCTGCAGGGCCCGCTGGCGCGCCTCATCGAGCGCGCTCGGCCGGCACAGCTTTCCGTCGAAGAAGCCGAGCGTCTGCTCGCCGAGCTTCGCCTCCCACGTCTCCGGCACGAACCCAGCGGCGATCTTCGCCGCCAGCGGCAGGCCGTCGACCACGCTCCACCAGCTGAAGGCCGCGGTGAGAGCGATGGCGGCGAGCGCGTAGAGCCAGTTCCGCTCGATGCGGTGGACCCAGCCCTCGAGCGCATGGCGGCGCGGGAAGAGGGCTTCGACCGCGCCGTGATCGTCGGTCTGGAGCTGCGCGCCGTCCGGGAGATGCAGCGCACGGCGGGTACCGCCGACGGGAGGATCGACGCGCACTTTCGCGAGCGGGACGTCCAGGCGCAGCCCCTCGCCGACGATCTGGATAACCAACGTGTAGCCGCGAACGCGCACCGGCTGGCGCGCGGAGGTGCGGCCGTCATAGTAGACGGCGTCGAACTCGGTCACAGCGCGATGTCGATGTCGAAGAAGTCGGCGACCTCCTCGCCGGCGACGCTCACCCGCTGCGCCTGGCCTTCCGCGAAGCCGTCGAGCGGGCCGGAGGCGATCGCGGTCGTCTTCGAAGCGCGATAGCGCATCGAGCGCACGGCCGCCCACGGCGTGGCAAGGCCGATCGTCAGCGCCACGACGATGAAGTTGCTCAAATAGAGCCAGATCAGGTCGCGCGCGCGCAGGGCGGATTCGAAGCGCATCGGCCCGAGGCTCAGATGGTTCCAGACCGCGTTCACGGTGCGCGCCTTGATGTAGGCGACCTGCAGGAAGAGGAGTGCATAGAACACCACGACACCGGCGATGATCGCCGTGGACATCCAGCCCGGTCTGACCGTGCCCGCCTTTGCCGATCCGCCGGCGATCACGCCCACCGCCGCAAAGAAGGCGACCAGCGCCAAGCCGAGAAGGATGGAGACGCCCATCGCCACGAAATACGGGCGGACGAAGAGTCTTTTGAAGCCTTCGGCGAGTGCGAAGCGCGTCGTGCCGTAGGAATGGCTCTCCGCCGCGAACTGGACCAGGCGGCGGCGGAGAAACGGGAAACCGAGGCCCAGGGTCACCACCGTGAGCAGCCCGTGACCGAGCACCAGCCCGAGGCAAGTCCTGTAAGTGCCGGAGAAGGCGAACCTCACGTTCCGGTAAGCGGTGTT
>Ga0209807_1000077_pt1 | contig 40565 bp, 38 predicted proteins | sample GraSoiAngelo_154_FD_186168 | JGI IMG/M metagenome (GOLD analysis project Ga0209807, IMG submission 186168) | Grasslands soil microbial communities from the Angelo Coastal Reserve, California, USA - 14_1009_13_20cm (SPAdes) (version 2) | ecosystem: Environmental > Terrestrial > Soil > Grasslands ... | reverse complement strand
TCGATCACGGACTGCAGCGTCATGCCGGTTTCCATCACGCCTCCGCCGCGTCCTCCTGCAAGAACTGCAGCACCGCGATTTCGTCGCGCCTCAACGCGGCGGTGGGGTGCTCGCGGCGCGCGCGGTTCGGCGGGACGCCGGGGGCGAGCGGGGCGGTGAGTCCCTGCAGGTACGCGCGCACGAGGCCGGGGTGGACGTAGTACTTGCGGCACACGGCGCGGGTGTTGCCGAGGCGCTTCGCCACGGCGTCGATCGCGCGGATCATGTTGCGCTCGGCCTCGCGCTGGCTCTTCGCGGGTCCCAGCAGGAAAAGCTCCCGCGCCGCGAGCATCGTGCCCGCCCAGGTGCGGAAGTCCTTCGCCGTGATGTCCCGGCCGGTGATCTCGCGAAGATACGCGTTGACGTCGTCCGACGAGATCGTCTGGCGCTTGCCGGAGCTGTCGATGTACTTGAACAGCTCCTGCCCGGGGAGGTCCTGGCACTGCTGGACGATGCGCGCGAGGCGCCGGTCGGTGATCGACACCGTGTGATCGACCCCGCTCTTGCCGCGGAAGCTGAAGAGCAATTTCGCGCCCTTGATCTCGACGTGACGCTCGCGCAGGGTGGTGAGGCCGAAGGAGCGGTTCTCGCGCGCGTACTCGTCGTTGCCCACGCGGATCAGCGTCTTGTCGAGCAGCATCACCACGGTGGCGAGGATCTGGCGCCGCGTGAGATCGCGCGCGCGCAAATCGCGCTCCACGCGCTCGCGGATCTCGGGGAGAATTTCGCTGAACTCGAGCATGCGGCCGAATTTCGACTTGTCGCGCGCCTCGCGGTACAGGGGATGGTAGCGATACTGCTTGCGGCCGCGCGCGTCGCGCGCAGTCGCCTGGATGTGCCCCTCGGGGTCCGGGCTTATCCAGACGTCGGTCCAGGCCGGCGGAATCGCGAGAGAGTTGATGCGCTTGCGCTCGGTCTTGTCCGTGATGCGCGCGCCGTCCGGTGCGTAGTAAACCCAGCCCTTTCCCGCGCGCTCGCGCCGGATCCCGGAGACGCCGTCGCTGACGTAGTTGAGCCCGGCGCGCAGCGCCGCCTCGCGGTGCTCGTCGACGCGCGGCGAGATCACCGGATCACCCTGCGCCCGGATGGACCACGCCGCAATTTCCGCAGGTGCGCAGCGCCTTGCTCGAATAGAAACGCTCGAAGAGCGGCGGCAGGTCGCGCACGATGCTCTTCAGCTGCACTTCCACGCGGTGCAACAAGGCGTAGCACGACCGGCAATACCACTCGAACCCGTCGACGACGCCCTCCGGTCGGGTGCGTTCGATCACGAGGCACGCGCTGCCGGCTTCGGGGCGCTGCGGAGAATGGCGCAGGTGCGGCGGCATGAGGAAGATCGCGCCTTCCTTCAACTCGAACCGCCCGGGCTTCCCGTTTTCCATGATATCGAGATACGCGTTTCCCTTCACCTGGTAGAAGAATTCCTCGTAGGGATCGTCGTGGTAGTCGGTGCGCCGGTTGGGCCCGCCGACGACGGTGACGATGAAATCCGCGTCCGGCCAAACTTGAGCGTTGCCGACCGGCGGCTTCAGCAGATGCCGGTGCTCCTCGATCCATTTCTGGAAATCGAGCGGCTTGGAGCACGGCGGGGCGGCGCTCACAGTTTGATGCAGATGTTGGTCGGCTCGGAATAGAAATTGAGCGAGTGCAGGCCGCCTTCACGGCCGATCCCCGAGAGCTTGGCCCCGCCGAAAGGCGTGCGCAGGTCGCGCAGGAACCAGCAGTTGACCCAGGAGATGCCGACTTCCATCGCCTGCCCGACGCGGTGGCCGCGCGCGAGGTTCGAGGTCCAGACCGTGGAGGCGAGGCCGTAGGGCGTGTCGTTCGCCATGGCGATCGCTTCTTCCTCGCGGTCGAAAGGCGCGATGTGGGCGCAGGGGCCGAAGATCTCCTCGCGCACGCTGCGCGCGGTCTCGGGGAGCCCGGTCCACAGCGTCGGCTGGATCCAGGCGCCCGAGTCGCGCGCATCGCCGAACTTCGGCACGCCGCCGCCGGTGACGACCTTCGCGCCCTCCTTCCTCGCGAGCTCGTAGTAGGAGAGCACCTTCTCGCGGTGCTGCCTGGAGATGAGCGGCCCCATGTTCGTCGCCTTGTCCTGCGGAAAGCCGAGCACCAGGGCCTCGGCTTTGCTCTTCAGGGCCGCGACGAACGGGTCGAAGATCGCCCGCTCGACGTAGATCCGCTCCGGCGCGAGGCACACCTGCCCGGTGTTGGAGAATATCGCGTTCGACATCCCGGCTGCCGCGGCCTCGAAGTCGCAGTCGGCGAAGACGATGCCGGCATTCTTGCCGCCGAGCTCGAAGGAAACCGGCTTCACCGTCGGGGCGACCGCTTTCATGATCGCGGCGCCCGTGGCGGTTTCTCCGGTGAACGTGATCCCGTTCACCCCGGGATGCGTGGTGATGAACTCGCCCGCCGAATCCGGCCCGAACCCGTGCACGACGTTGTAGACGCCCGCGGGGACGCCCGCCTCGTGCATGACCTCGGCGAGCAGCGTGGCGGTGGAAGGCGTTTCCTCCGAAGGCTTCGCCACGATCGTGTTCCCGCAGGCGAGCGCGGGGGCGAGCTTCCAGGTGAGGAGCAAGAGCGGCAGGTTCCAGGGCGCGATCACGCCGACCACGCCGAGCGGCTTGCGCATCGCGTAGTTCACCGCGCCCTTGGCGTCGGGCGTGTCCAGATGATAGGACTCCGTGCCGTAGGTGCGCACGATGTCCGCGAAGACGCGAAAGTTCGCCGCGCCGCGCGGAACGTCGAGGTGGCTCGCGAGCGACACGGGTTTTCCGGTGTCGGCGACCTCCGCCTGCAGGAAATCATCGAAGCGTTTTTCGATGCCCTCGGCGATCTTGCGCAGCAGATCGACGCGCGCCTGCAGCGCCATCCTGCCCCAGGGACCTTTCAGCGCGGCCCTGGCCGCGCGCACCGCCGCGTCGACCATCGCGCGGTCGGCCTCGTGAACCTGCGCGACCACGGTGCCGTCGACCGGATTGATCTTGGCGAACTGCCTCCCGCTGCCGACGAATTGGCCGTTGATGTAGCACTTGCGCTCGGCAACCTTGATGTTGGCAGTCATGAAACTCTCCGCGGGAGGGCGTGGCGGGCCCAGAGAAAATAGGGGATACTTTACCAAAATGCAACAAGCCCATGCGTTCGAATGGGCGAGCTTACGACAGTCCGTTGCGATGACTCTGATCTCCAAGGAACGCGCGATTCTTTTTGCCGACGTGAGCGGCAGCACGGCCCTCTACGAGCTGCTCGGCGACAAGCCCGCGGCGAAAGCGATCGAGGCCTGCTTGAACGAGCTCCGCGCAGTCGTCGCGAACCGCGAGGGCCAGGTCGTCAAGACGATAGGCGACGAGATCATGGTGGTGTTCGGCAACGGGGAGGCCGCTTGCGACGCGGCGAGGGAAATGCAGCAGCGGGTGATCGCCCTGCCTCCGAGCGCCGGTGTGAAGCTCGCCATCCGCATCGGCTTTCATTTCGGCCTCGTCCTCGAGGACAAGGGCGATTTCTGGGGGGACGGCGTCAACACCGCGGCGCGCCTCGCCGCGCTCGCCAAGGCGGGGCAGATTCTCACCAGCGGCGCCACCGCGAACGCCTTGCCCGCGGCGCAGCGCGCGGGGCTGCGCGATCTGGACGCGATCCAGGTCAAGGGAAAGCACGACGCGGTGCGCGTGTTCGAGCTGATGTGGGGCGACACCGAGGACGCGACCCAGGTCGCCGGGCTCGCCTCCAGCGCCAAGGTGGAGATAAAGCTCACCCTCGAGGTCGGCGAGCGCACCCTCGAATTCCCGCGGGAGAAAACGGCGCTCTCGCTCGGCCGCGATTCGAGCTGCGATATCGTGGTGAGCGAGAAGACCGCCTCGCGCCTGCACGCGCGCATCGAGCGCAGGGGCGTGCAGTACATCCTGATCGACGAATCGACCAACGGCACCTACGTGCAGATCGGGGCGGACCGCGAAGTGCTGCTGCGCCGCGACCGCGTCATGCTGCGCGGCAGGGGCAGGATCGCCTTCGGCACCTCGACCGCGGCGGCGGTCGAGCTGGTGCTGTTCGACTGTTCGTGAGCGCCGCGTCCCGCAATGGGCCGGGTGCGGGTGCTAAAATTCGCATTTTTCCCGGAGACAAGACGTGAAGCAGGCGGTATCGAAAGCGCGCGCGGCGGAAACTGGGAAGGAGCACTGGATCAACAAGGGCAGGGACAAGGTCCGGCTGTTTCTCTGGCAAAAACTCCCTGCCGCGGGCGCGCAAAGGCGCGGCACCGTGCTCTTCGTGCACGGCTCCTCGATGGCCTCGCAGCCGACTTTCGATCTGAAAGTCCCCGGCCGCCCCGATTCCTCGGTGATGGACTGGTTCGCGGCCCGCGGCTTCGAGACCTGGTGCATGGACAACGAGGGTTACGGTCGCTCCGACAAGTCGCGCCCGATCAACTGCGACATTGCGAACGGCGCCGACGATCTCGCCGCCGGCAGCGAATATATCCTCGAGACCTCGGGCGCGGGGAAGCTGCTCGTGTACGGCATCTCCTCCGGGGCGCTGCGGGCGGCGCTCTTCGCCCAGGCGCACCCGGAGCGCGTCGCGCGCCTCGCGCTCGACGCCTTCGTGTGGACGGGCGAGGGCAGCCCGACGCTCGCCGAGCGAAGGAAAAAACTTCCCGAGTTCTCGGCCAGGAACCGCCGGCCGATCGACCGCGCGTTCGTGCACAGCATCTTCGAGCGCGATCATCCGGGCACGGCCGACAAGGCGACCATCGACGCCTTCGCCGAGGCCATCGTCGCGCTCGACGATTCGGTGCCGACCGGGACCTACGTGGACATGTGCTCGAAGCTGCCTCTGGTCGATCCGGCGAAGATCACCGTTCCCACGATCATCATGCGCGGGCAATGGGACGGCATCGCGGGGATCGACGACCTGATCGAATTCTTCAAGCGCCTGCCCAACCCCGACAAGCAGTTCGCGGTCATGGCCGGCATCTCGCACGCGAGCTTCCACCAGAAGAACTACCTGATGGTCTATCACATCCTGCACTCGTTCTTCTCGCAGCCGGAACCCGTCTACCGGGGTTGATCATGCGCGCGCTTTCCGCTTTTTGCCTCGCCATGCTGCTTGTCGCCTCTGCGGCGGCGCAAACTTATCCAAGCCGTCCGGTGCGCATCGTGATCCCGCTTTCGCCGGGCGGCACGACCGACGTGCCCGGGCGCATCATCGCGCAGAAGCTCTCCGAGTCCCTCGGGCAGCAGTTCTTCGTCGAGAACCGGGCCGGCGCCGGAGGCACGATCGGAACGGACTACGTGGCGAAGGCGAAGCCGGACGGCTACACGCTGCTCCTCACCGCCTCGCCTTTCGTGATCGCGCCGCACGTGTACAAGACGATGCCGTACGACACGCTCGCCGACTTCGCGCCGGTGATCCGCATCGCGACCGGGCCGTACGTGCTGGTCGTGCACCCCTCGCTCGGGGTGAATTCGGTGAAGGAGCTGATCGCGGCTGCGAAGAAGGAGCCGGGCAAGATCGACTTCGCCAGCTCCGGCAACGGCGGCGCGCAGCACCTCGTCACCGAGCTGTTCATGTACATGGCCGGCATCAAGCTCAATCACGTGCCGTACAAGGGCAGCGGGCCGGCGCAGCAGGACCTGATGTCGGGAATCATCAAGGTGAGCTTCGTCGGCACGCCGATCGCGATTCCGCACATGAAATCGGGGCGATTGAAGGCGCTGGGCGTGAGCACGGCGACGCGCTCGCCCGAGATTCCCGAGGTGCCGACCATCGCCGAGGCGGGCGTCCCCGGCTACGAGGCGATCGTGTGGATCGGCCTGCTGGCGCCGGCGGGAACCCCGCGCGACATCGTCGCGAAGCTGAACGGCGAGATCGGGAAGCTCGTGCGCGCCGACGAGGTGAAGAAACTCATCGCCCCGACCGGCATGGAGCCCGACCCGGACACGCCCGCGCAATTCGGTGCCTACCTCAAGGGCGATTACGACAAATGGGGCAAGGTGGTGCGCGATTCGGGGGCGACGGTCCAGTAGAGCTCCTCCCGCTATAATTCAGGGACCTCCTATGAACACCCGTGACGCCGCACTTGCCAAAGTTCGCGAACTGAGTCATTTCATCGGCGGCAAACACGTCCGCGGTGAAAGCGGCCGCTTCGGCGACGTGTTCAACCCGACGAGCGGCGCGCTCGCCGCCAAGGCGCCGCTCGCTTCGCGGCCTGAGGTCGAGCGCGCGATCGCCGTGGCGAAGGAGGCCTTTGCAAGCTGGTCGGAGACTTCGCCCCTCACCCGAGCGCGGGTGATGTTCCGCTTCAAGGAGCTGATCGAGCGGCACATGGACGAGCTCGCGCTCCTCATCTCGAACGAGCACGGCAAGGTGCTCTCCGACGCCAAGGGCTCGATCCAGCGGGGCCTCGAAGTCGTCGAGTTCGCCTGCGGCATCCCGCACCTGATGAAGGGCGAGTTCTCCGACAACATCTCCGCGGGCATGGACCTGTACTCGATCCGCCAGCCGCTGGGCGTATGCGCCGGGATCACGCCCTTCAATTTTCCGGCGATGGTGCCGATGTGGATGTTCCCCGTGGCGGTCGCCTGCGGAAACACTTTCATCCTCAAGCCCTCAGAGAAGGATCCCTCCTGCCCCTTGCGCCTTGCCGAGCTGATGCTCGAAGCAGGCGCGCCGGCGGGCGTGCTGAACGTCGTGAACGGCGACAAGGAGGCGGTGGACGCGCTGCTCACCGATGCGCGCGTCGCCGCGGTGAGCTTCGTCGGCTCGACCCCGATCGCCAAATACGTGTTCGCCACCGGCTCGGTCAACGGCAAGCGCGTGCAGGCGCTCGGCGGAGCGAAGAACCACATGGTGGTGATGCCCGACGCGGACATCGAGGTCGCGGCCGAGGCGCTGATGGGGGCGGCCTACGGCTCGGCGGGCGAGCGCTGCATGGCGGTCTCGGTGGCGGTGCCCGTGAGCGAGCGCACGGCGGACGAATTGATCGAAGCGATGACGCCCAGGATCAGGAAGCTCAAGATCGGGCCGTCGACGGACGATTCTTCGGAGATGGGGCCGCTCGTCACGCGCGAGCACCGCGACAAGGTCAGGGGCTACGTCGATCTGGGAGTGAAGGAGGGCGCGAGCCTCGTGGTGGACGGGCGCGGGTTCAAGGTGGCCGAGCAGCCGAACGGGTTCTTTCTCGGCGGCAGCCTCTTCGACAAGGTCAGGCCCGAGATGCGCATCTACAAGGAAGAGATCTTCGGCCCGGTCCTCTCCGTGGTGCGGGCGAAGAATTTCGAGGAAGCGCTCGCGCTGCCCTCCGACCACGAATACGGCAACGGCGTGGCGATCTTCACCCGGAACGGAGACGTGGCGCGCAACTTCACCCACAAGGTGAACTGCGGCATGGTGGGGATCAACGTGCCGATCCCGGTGCCGCTCTCGTTCCACAGCTTCGGCGGCTGGAAGCACTCGATCTTCGGCGACATGAACCAACACGGGCCGGAAGGCGTGCGCTTCTACACGCGCATCAAGACCGTGACCTCGCGCTGGCGCGAGGGCGTGAATCCCGGCGCCAATTTCGGCATGCCGCTGATGAAGTGACAAAAATGCGAATGCATTTTTGTCATCCTGAGGAGCGGCTTTACCGCGACGAAGGATCTGCTTCTGTTGGAAAAGCAGATTCTTCGTTTCGCTCAGAATGACAGTGAGGGAATAGGTTTGGTCGATCTCCACGACATCCGCTACCTACGGATCGGCACGCCCGATCTGGGGTCGGCCGTGGAGTTCGCGACCAAGATCGTCGGTCTGCAGCTCGCGGGCCGGGAGGGCAAAGCCGCGTATTTCCGCAGCGACAAGACATCGGTGCGGGGCGACACGCGCGACCACACCCTGGTCTATTTCGAGGGGGATCCCGCGGATCATACGATCGCCTTCGATCTGAAAAGTCGCGAGGACTTCGACCGCGCCGGCGCCGAGATCGAAAAGGCGGGGCACCCGGTGCGCTACGGGACAAAGGACGAATGCGAGCTGCGCCGCGTGCAGCAGCTCCTCGCTTTCAAGGACCCGACCGGAAACAAGATCGAGATCGTGGTGCGCCCGTTTCACAGCGGCGAGCGCTATTTTCCCGCGCGCGACGCCGGAATCACGCATTTCAGCCACATCGGCCTCCGGACTTCCGACGCGCCGCGCGACGAGGCTTTCTGGACGCGCCTCCTCAACGCGCGCGTATCCGACTGGATCGGCGACGCGCCGCTTCTGCGGGTGAATACCATCCACCACACGCTCGCGCTCTTTCCGTCTTCGCATCCCGGCGTGCAGCACATCAACCACCAGGTCGAGGATTTCGACGACGTGATGCGCTCTTACTATTTCCTGCGCGAGAAGGGAGTGAAGATCGTGTTCGGCCCGGGCCGCCATCCTTCCTCCTCGGCTTGCTTCCTCTACTTCGAAGGGCCGGACAGGATGGTCTACGAGTACTCGGTCGGCGTGAAGCACATCCTCCCCGAGGAAGAATCGAGCTACCGGCCGCGGCAGTTCCCGTTCGCGCCCGAGTCGTTCTGCATGTGGGGCTCGCGGCCCGACATCCCGGAGTTTCGCGAAAGCCGCGAAGGAATCAAAAACGCGCCGCTGAAGACCGCGGCGTGACCGCGCTCGCGGGGGATGCCTGAAGTCCCCTCACCGGCGTAGATCGACGTTTAAGGGGAGAACTCATGGTCCGTCTGAAAATACTGTCGATCCTGGCGCTGGGCTTCTTGCTCGCGTCCTGCGCGGGCGATCCGTCGGCCCCACGCACGCCGCGTTTGCCGCACGCGCTGCTCGCGCCACCGCCATCGGCCCCGTCGCTGCAAACCGTCAACCTGATCGTGTTTCCGGGCGGCTTCAATTGGCCGATCTGGGTGGCGCAGGAAAAAGGCTTCTTCGCGAGCAACGGCATCGAGTTGAAAGTCACTCCGACGCCGAGCTCGGTGTTCCAGCTCACCAATCTCATCGACGGAAAGTTCGACATCGCGATGACGGCGATCGACAACCTGATCGCCTACCGTGAGGGGCAAGGTGAGGTTGCCAAGCCCGGGCCGGACCTCTTCGCTTTCATGGGCGGCGACAACGGCTTCTTGCGCCTGGTGACGGTGCCGGAGGTGAAGAGCTACGTCGCCCTGCGCGGCAGGACCCTGTCGGTCGATGCGCTCACCACGGGCTACGCGTTCGTGCTGTTCGAGATTCTGGCGCGCAACAAATTGCGCAAGGACAAGGACTACAAGGTGGTGACAGCAGGCGGCGTGCTGCAGCGGTTCCAGGCGCTCATGGAGAAGAAGCACGCCGGCACGCTTCTTCTTTCGCCCTTCGAAGTGCAGGCCGAGGCGCGCGGCTTCAACCGCCTCGCGAACGCGACCGACGTCCTCGGCCGCTATCAGGGGCTGGTGGGCGGCGCCCGCAAGGCCTGGGCCGAGCAGAATCGCGAAGCGGTGATCGGTTATATCCGTGCTTTCAGCGAATCGGTGGACTGGCTCTACGATCCGCGCAACAAGGAAGAGGCCCTCTCGATCCTCCTGAAGAATCTGCCCAACGCGAATGCGCAGGCTGCGGAGACCGCCTACAGAGTGCTGCTCAGCCCGACCGATGGATTCCAGAAGAAAGCGAAAATCGACCTGGAAGGCGTCAGGACGGTGCTCGCGCTGCGCTCGAAATACGGGCGGCCGCGCAAGTCCCTGAGCGATCCTTCTCCCTACTACGATCCGAGCTTCTACGACGCGGCGGTGAGACGCTGACGCGAAGCGCGCCCGATTTTCAACCGACCAGAGAAAACGTGAACACACCCGCTCACTTTCAGGTGCTCGGCATCTGCGGAAGCCTCAGGCAGAAGTCCTACAACATGGCCGCCCTCAGGACGGCGGGGGAGCTGATGCCGCCCGGCCTGAAGCTGCGCATCACGGGCATCGGCGAGCTTCCGATCTACAACTTCGACGTCCAGGAGAAGGGTTTCCCGGCTGCGGCGACGAAGCTGCGCGACGAGATCCTCGCGGCGGACGCGCTGCTCTTCGCCTCGCCCGAATACAACTGGTCGGTCGGGGCGCCCCTCAAGAACGCGATCGACTGGATGTCGCGGTTCCAGCCGCAGCCGTTCAACAACAAGCCCGCGGCGGTGTTCAGCTGCACCACGGGCGTGGTGGGAGGTTCCCGAGGCCAATACCACTTGCGCCCGATCCTTTCGCAGCTTGGGGTGCACTGGCTCGTGAAGCCCGAGGTGTTCATCGGCAACTCGGCGAGCAAGTTCACCGACGGCAAGCTCGCCGACGAGACCACGCGCAAGTTCCTCTCCGACCAGATGGTCGCGCTCGAAGACTGGATCAAGCGCGTCAAGCGCCTCGTCGCGTGAAGGGAAGACCATGAGCTACAAGCTGCTGAGTTTCAAGTCGGGCGGGGAAGCGCGCGCGGGGCTCCTCGTCGGCGAGCGGGTCTACGATGCGGCGCGCGTTACTGGCGAGTCCGCTTGGGCCACGGTGCTCGGTGCGCTGCAGGATTGGCCGAAGGCGCAGCGCGAGTTCGCCGCCTTCGCGAAGCGCATCGCCTCCGGAAAGAGCAAGGCGAAAGGTCTGCAGCTCAAGCGCGCGAGGCTGCTCGCGCCGGTGCTCTATCCGGGCGACATCTATTGCGCGGGCGCCAACTACACCGATCACATGGCCGAGATGGCGCGTGCGCAGGGCAAGGAGCCGGGGCCGACGATGAAGGATCTGGGCGAGAAGCCCTGGCACTTCGTCAAGACTTCCCGGAGCTCGGTGGTCGGGCCCGGCGCGAAAGTGAAGCTTCCGGCCTACTCGCAGAAGGTGGATTGGGAAGTCGAGCTCGCGGTCGTGATCGGCAGGGCCGCGAAAAACGTGCCGGCGGAGAAGGCGCTCGCCTGCGTCGCCGGCTACACCATCGCGAACGATCTCTCGGCGCGAGACGCGATGAGGCGCGACAAGAACCCGCCGACTTCGCCCTTCCATTACGACTGGGTCAGCCAGAAGTGCTTCGACGGCTCCTGCCCGCTCGGGCCCTGGATCGTCCCGGCGGACGAGCTCCGCGATCCGCACCAGCTCGGCATCAAGCTGTGGGTGAACGGCGAGCTGATGCAGGACTCCCATACGAGCAAGCTGATCTTCGATACCGCCGAGCAGATCGCGATGCTGTCTTCGCGCGTGACTCTCCTGCCGGGCGACCTCATTCTCACCGGAACTCCGGCCGGTGTGGGCATGGGACGGGGCCGGTTCCTCAAACCCGGCGATGCCGTGAAGCTGTGGATCGAGGAGATCGGCGAGTTGAACCATACGCTCGCCTGAGCGTCCCGCGCGGAAATCAACCGAAAGGATCGAAGCGATGTCGAAAGAACTGTGGGACAAGGGACTCGCCGTGCGCAAGGAAGTGCTCGGCGCCGAGTACGTCGAGCGCAACCTCGCCAGCGCGGACGATTTCAACATGCCGATGCAGGAGCTGGTCACCCAGTCCTGCTGGGGCTGGCTGTGGGCGCGGCCGCAAATGTCGCGCAAGATGCGAAGCCTGATCAATCTGGGGATACTGTCGGCGCTGAACCGCCCGCACGAATTCAAGGCGCATATGAAGGGCGCGCTCACCAACGGCTGCTCGCGCGAAGAGATCCGCGAGGTCCTGCTTCAGGTGGCGGTGTATTGCGGCATGCCCGCGGGAGTGGAGGCGTTCAGGCTCGCCCGCGAGGCGATGAAGGAATACGAGCAGGAAAAACGGTCATGAAGGCGGTCAACGCCGGCCCCGCCCGCCGCCCGGGAGGAAGACCTCGTCGAGCCTCAACGTGGTTCTCACCGTGCCGCCGGTGCGATCGAACAGGACGTTGAAGAACCTGTAAGTGATTTCGAAATAACGCCAGACCCACACTTCTTCGTCGCGCGCCGGAAAATACCAGACCTCCTTCGGCCGACCGAGCAGCCGGCGCACGTCGTCGCGGGACATTCCCGCGACGACCTTCGAGAAGTACTCCTCCTTCAGCACCTGGCGGACTGCCCGCACGGCCCGGTCAGGACCGATGTCGATCATGAAGGTCTGCACGCCGCTCGGGCCCATCGGATATTCCCAGACCTCGGAGCCGTCGGCGTTTGTCCACACGGTGCCGGGCGGGCCGACGCGCGCTTCGACCGTCAGCGCGGAATCCCCGGGGGATAGGGCGGAGAAATTCGCGCACCCGGCCGCGAGCAAAGTCAGGGCGAGCAGGGCGGTGCGACGAAGCGCTGCGATCATGAAGCGAAACGCTCGGCTATTGCGCGGAGAAAAGGTCCGGGCAGCGCTCAGCGTTGCTTGCTGTCGCTCGTATCGACTTGGAACTTCGAAACCGTCTTGAGCCTGCCTGTGGGCCTGTCGAACTGGACGTAAAGGTCCATGGTGCGGACTTTCCAGGCGCGATACCGCCAGGACCATATCTCTTCGTCGGTACGGTTGGAAAAGCCGACGTACCGCGGGCTGCCGACCAGCCGGCGCACCTCCTCGCGCGACATCCCGGCCTGCAGCTTGGAGATGGTCTCCTCGCTCAGCACCTGGCGGACTTCCCGCACCGCGCGGTCGGGGCCCAGCGTCACCATGTAAGTTTCGACCCCGAAGGGCCCCCGCGGATATTCCCAGACCTCGGAGCCGTCGGCGTTCTTCCACACGTTCGCGGGCGCGCCCGCCAGCGTTTCGATCTGCTGGGCGGAAGCGCCTGGCTCGATGGCGGCAAAATTCGCGCACCCCGCCGCGAACAGGGCGGGAAACAGCACAAGAACGGCGCGGGAAAGTATCGTGTTCATGACTCCTTCGACGCTTCAGCAGTCGTGGTCCATCCAGAGGATTTCGTCGAGCCTCTGGGTGGTCTTGACCGTCCCTGCGGTCCGGTCAAAGAGCACGTTGAAGAACATCGGATTCTGCTGCTGGTAGCGCCAGGACCATACCTCTTCGTCGCGCGCGCTGAACACCATGATGTCCCCGGGCTTGCCGAGCAGCCGCCGCACCTCGTCGCGGGACATTCCCGCGCGCACCCTCGAAAAGTACTCGTCGTTCAACACCTGGCGGACTTCCCGGACTGCGTGGTCGGATCCGAGGGTCACCATGTAGGTCACCCTTCCGAGCGGACCGCCCGGATATTCCCAGACCTCCGATCCGTCGGCGTTCTTCCTGACCGTCTCGGGCGCGCCGAGCTTCGCCTGGACCTGCTGCGCCGGCATCCCGCTCGCGACGGTGTTGAAATTTGCGCATCCGGCAAGGGACGCCGCGAGCGCGAAGAGCAGAAGGCCGAGGGTGGCTTTTGGCATGATATCGATCCAATGAGGTACGATCACAGACTCGAACGAAGGCTCAACTCCGTAAACATCGCCATGTTAGCCCCTATTCCTGGGACCAGCGCGCCGCATACAAGATGACAGGCCAGCGCAAGATACCTTGTGTGCTCATGCGCGGCGGCACCTCGCGGGGTCCTTATTTCCTCGCCTCGGACCTGCCTGCGGATCCCGGGCGGCGCGACGCAGTCCTGCTCAGCGTCATGGGCTCTCCGCATTCGCTGCAGGTCGACGGCATCGGGGGATCCAATACCTTGACGAGCAAGGTCGCGATCGTCAGCCGGTCGCAGCGCGAGGGCGCCGATGTGGATTACCTGTTTGCGCAGGTCTCGGTGACGGAAGCGTTCGTCGATACCAAGCCCAACTGCGGCAACATGCTCGCGGGCGTCGGCCCGTTCGCGATCGAGGTCGGTTTGGTTCGCCCTCGGAATCCCACCACGACGGTGCGCATCTACAACGTCAACACGCAGACGCTGATCGAAGCGGTGATCCAGACTCCCGGAGGGCAGGTCGAGTATGCGGGCGACACGCGCATCGACGGCGTTACCGAGCCTGCGGCGCCGATCAAGCTGACCTTTCTCGATGCGCTCGGCGCCGTGACGGGGAAGCTGCTGCCGACCGGAAACAGCCTGGACCGCATCGACGGGATCGAGGCGAGCTGCGTGGACATGGCGATGCCGGTGATGATCATGGCTGCCGAAGCGTTCGGAAAGACCGGGCGCGAAACGCCGCAGGAGCTGGATGCGGACAAGGCGATGCTGAAAAAAATCGAGGCGCTCCGGTTGGAAGCCGGCAGGCGCATGGGGATGGGGGACGTATCGCGCCTGGTCGTGCCCAAACCCGTGCTGGTCTCGCGCCCGGCGCAGGGCGGGAACATCGCATCGCGCTACTTCACGCCGCACGCCTGCCACAGCTCGCATGCGGTGACCGGCGCGCTCGCCGTGGGCACCGCCGCGGTGCTTCCCGGAACCGTCGCGAGCCGCTACATCGAGCCCAAGGGATTTTCCGGCGGCGTGCTCAGCATCGAGCATCCCTCGGGTCACATCGAGGTGGACCTGGTCACCGACCGATCGGGAGCGGTGCCGGTGGTCGAGCGCGCCTCGTTCGTGCGCACCGCGCGGCGCATCTTCGACGGGCATGTCTACGTGCCCGACGCGCTTTTCGACTGATTTCGTGCGCGCGACGTTGCACCTCTTCGTGCTGGTCCTGGCCGGCTGCGGTCCGGCCTGGGGCGAGGCTCCGACTCCCGCGGGCCTGTGGCAGACCGTGAGCGACAAGACGGGGCAGCCCGCCGGCCTGGTGCGCGTCGTGGAGGTCGACGGGGAATACCTCGGCACGGTCGTCGCCGTGTTTTCTCCGCCCAGGCCGGATGCCAATCCCTTGTGCACCCTGTGCGAAGGCGATCTGAAGGACAAGCCGGTCGTGGGGATGACCATACTTCGCGGCGTGCGGCGATCGGGAGACGGCTATTCGACCGGCCGGATACTGGACCCCGACGAGGGGCAGTTCTACAAGTGCCGCATCGCGCTGCTCGATGACGGGCGCAAACTCGAAGTTCGCGGCTACATCGGCATACCGCTCCTCGGCCGGTCCCAGACCTGGGTTCGCAAGGAGTAGCTCGACCGTGCACGACCGGCCGGCGGACCAGGGCAGCGCGTACGCGATGAAGCCCCCGGCGCACAACGCGAAGCTCACAGAAGTGGGGCGCGGCACGCCGATGGGCGAGCTGCTGCGCCGCTACTGGCACCCGGTGGGGCTGGCCTCGCACGCGACCGCCACGCCGCGCCCGGTGCGCGTCCTGGGGGAAGACCTCATCCTCTTCCGCGATGGCGCCGGGCGGACGGGCCTCGTGCACGCCCGCTGCTGCCATCGCGGCGCCAGTCTCTATTATGGCCGCGTCGACGAGCGCGGCATCCGCTGCTGTTATCACGGCTGGCTCTTCGACGTGCAGGGCAACTGCCTCGAGCAGCCCTGCGAGCCCGAGGCCGGCGCGAAGCACCGACACACCGCGCGCCAGCCCTGGTATCCGCTCGGGGAGCGCTACGGCCTGATATTCGCCTACATGGGGCCGCCGCAGAAGAAGCCCGCGCTGCCGAGGTTCGACGCGCTGGAGGAGCTCGCGGCCGGCGAGCTCGTCGACGCGGACGACACGAGCATAGGCTCGGGCGGCGGCGTCATCGTGCCGTGCAACTGGCTGCAGCACTACGAGAACCTGATGGATCCGTATCACGTGCCGATCCTGCACGGCAGCTTCAGCGGCCCGCAGTTCGTGCCCATGATGGGCGTGATGCCGCAGGTGGAGTTCGAGCCCACGCCGCGCGGCCTCAAGTCGACCAGCGTGCGCAAGCTCGCAGATGGCCGCGTGTTCCTGCGCGTCACCGAGGCGGTCCTGCCGACGCTGCGCGTGGTGCCGAATCCGCGCGTCGCTGGCTACGGCCGGGTGGAGTCCATCGGCTGGGTGGTGCCGATCGACGATACCCACTTCCGTATCTATACCGCGGGCCGGGTCAGCGAGCGCGGCGAGCTCGGGCGCGGGCGCTCGAAGATGAACGGCAAGTTCTGGCGCGAGCTGACCGAAGAGGAGCACCAGCGCTTTCCCGGCGACTGGGAAGCGCAGACCGGGCAGGGTCCGATCACGCTGCATTCGGAGGAGCATTTGCGGACCAGCGATCGGGGCATCGTCATGCTGCGCCGGCTGCTCGAGCGCCAGGTGGACGCCGTGGCGAAAGGCGAGGATCCGCTCGGCGTGTGCTTCGACGACGAATCCGCCTGCGTGCGTCTGGAAGCGGGGCAGCACCTGCTCGAGGGCGCGTCATGACAATGACGGCTCGAATCATCGCCATCGCGGTGGCGACGAGCCTGCTTTGCGCGTCTGCGGCACAGGCGCAAGGATTTCCCGGCAAGCCGGTGCGCATCGTGCCCTTCGGCACGGCCGGAGGGCCCGTCGATACCCTGGCGCGGCTATATGCGGAAAAGCTGCGCGAACGCTGGAAGCAACCGGTCATCGTGGAAGCGAAGCCGGGAGCGAGCGGCACGCTCGCCGCCGACTTCGTCGCCAAGGCGCCCCCGGACGGCACCACTTTCCTCATCACGCTTTCGCTCACCCACATCAACAACGCGATCCTGCAGAAGACCATCCCCTACGATCCGTTTCGGGACTTCGCGCCGCTCTCGCAGCTCGCGGTCGGCTACGGGCCCGCGCTCATCGCGCCTGCGGCGGCGCCTTTCAACGATGTGCGCGAGCTCGTCGCGTACGCGAAGCAAAAGCCGGTCGGCCTGACGTACGGCACCTGGGGCACGGGCTCGACGCCGCACCTGTTCGGCGAGATGCTCGCGAAGCAGACCGGGATTCGGCTCGTCCATGTGCCTTACAAGGGCGAGGGGGCCGCGCATCTCGATCTCTTCGGCGGCACGCTCGACATCGCCTGGGCCAACTCCGGCACCGCGCGCACCCTCCTCAACTCGAATCGGATCAAGGTGCTCGGCGCGACCGGATCGCGCCGCAGCCAGGTGCTGGCGCAGACGCCGCTGTTCGGCGAGCAAGGCTTCGACGGCTTCGAGCCGACGACCTGGATCGGCGCCTACGCCCCCGCCAAGACGCCGCCTGCGATCGTCGACGAGCTCTCCGCCGCGTTGCGCGAAGCGACCCGGCAGCCCGACATCGCCGCCCGCTGGCGGGACATCGGCTTCGAGCCGGCCGGGACAACGCCGGGAGAATTCGCGCGCATCCACAAGGCCGACTTCCCGAAGTGGGCGCGGATGATCGAGGCGGCGGGAGTGACCGCGGAGTAGACCGGCTCTAGTCAAGGTTGAGGCATGATTGCACCTCGGTCTCAGCTGCGGCAATCTCGAGGGCCGGGCTCGCGCCGCTCTCAGGACGCTAGTCAAGAATGCGGGGCGGCTCGCCTCGCCGCGCTCGCGCCCGCGATCTTTCCGAACACCGCGCCGTTCGTGAGCCCGGTGCCGCCGGGATAGTTGAAGTAGAAAATCCCGCCCACCAGCTCGCCCGCCGCGTACAGCCCGGGAATCGGCTCGCCGTCGGTCGAGATCACCTGCGCGTCGGTGTCGATGCGCAGCCCGCCGAAGGTAAACGTGATCCCGCAGGTCACCGCGTAAGCTTCGAACGGCGGCGTATCGACCGTGTTCGCCCAGTTCGATTTGTTGATCGCAAGGCCCTCGGTGCGGCGGCCGTCCTTGATGTTGGGGTTGAACGGGATATCGGTCCTCACCGCGGCGTTGTAAGCCTTGATCTCCTTCAGCGCCGCGTCGGCATCGACGTCGTCGAGCTTCTTCACCAGTTCTTCCAGCGTGTTCGCGGTGACCTTGGTGACCTGCTTGATGCGGTACTCGTCGCGCAGCTGGCTCTTCACCTTGGCGTCGAACACCTGCCACGCAAACTGCCCCGGCTGGGAGAGGATCACGCGGCCGTATTTCGCGTAGGTGTAGTTGCGGAAATCGGCGCCTTCGTCGACGAAGCGCCTGCCCTCGGCGTTGATGTAGATGCCCCAGGGATAGGAATGCTTCTGGAACTGGTCGCCGACGGCGAGATCGCCGAATTCGGGCGCGTTCCGCTCCCAGGCGACGGCGTGGCAGCCCGACCAGTTGCCGGTCGGCTGCCCCCCCACTTCGAGCGCCATGCGGATGACGTCCCCGGTGTTGAAGCGCGTGCCGCGCACCTTGGCGAGCTCCCAGAGCGGCCCCAGATAGCGCGCGCGCATTTCGGCGTTCGCCTGGAAGCCGCCCGCGGCGAGCACGACCGCCTTGGATTTGATCTCGGTGGTCTTGCCCGCGCGCTTCACGACCACGCCGTGCACGCCCGCGTCGTCGGCGATAAGCGACACCGCGCGAGCCGAGTACCAGATCTCGATTGCGCTCTTTTTCGCGACTTGCGTGAGCGAATCGACCAGTCCCGGGCCGCCGCCGATCGCTTCGAGCGTGAGGCCGCCCCAGAACTTGAACCGGCCTTCGATCTTGAACGCCTGCCGCCCCCAGGCCGCGGTGAAACGCACGCCTTTTTTCTTCATCCACAGCGCCGTGGGAAAGCTCTGCTTGACCAGGATCTCGGTGAGGTCGGGATCGCAGCGGTACTCGGTGACGCGCGCCATGTCGTCGAGGAACTGGTCCGAGGTGTAGGTCCCGAAATCCGTTCGCTCGATTTCCTCGCGCGACAGCTCGATCAGCCGACCGAGATCGTCGGCGCCGTTGTAGACGATGCGCAGGAGCCCCGCGGTGAAGCGCGAGTTGCCGCCCGCTTCGTTCTCGGGCGCGCGCTCGAGGACGAGCACCCGCTTCGCAGCCTCCTTTGCCGAGAGCGCCGCGCACAGCGCGGCATTGCCGCCCCCGACGACGATGACGTCCCAGGTCTGCATCATTCGACCTTGAATTGCTGGCCCAGGCCCTTGCTCATCTCGGCGGAGAAGGCGCGCGCGACGATCGAGGAGCTGCCGCCCGGCGCGAACGGTACGACCAGGCGGATGGGCTTGGAAGGGTAGGTCTGCGCGAGCGCCGCCGCCGAGCAAAACGCGGCGGCGGCGAACGCCGCAAATCTCGACGGCACGAGAACTCCTCCTCCTACGCGGCTGCGCGAACCGAGGGCTCAGCCTTCCCGAGGAGCTGGCGCAGCACGAACGGCAGGATGCCGCCGTGGACGTAGTAGTCCACTTCGATCGGTGTGTCGATGCGCAGTAGCACCTCGATCTCCTTCGTCGATCCGTCCTTGCGATGGATTACCAGCTGCACTTCCTGGCGCGGATGCACGCCGGACTCGATGCCGAGGATGTCGATAGTCTCGTCCCCCTTGATGCCGAGCGACGCCACCGAGTCGTTCCCCATGAACTGGAAGGGCAGCACGCCCATCATCACTAGGTTGGCGCGGTGGATGCGCTCGAAGCTCTTCGCGATCACCGCGCGCGTGCCGAGCAACAGGGTTCCTTTCGCCGCCCAGTCGCGCGAGCTGCCGGTGCCGTATTCCTCGCCGCCGAACACCACGGTCGGCACGCCCGCGGCGACGTACTTCATCGCCGCCTCGTAAATCGGCATCTGCTCGCCCGAAGGCTGGTGGTAGGTGAGGCCGCCCTCGGTGCGCGAACCGTCGGCCTTGACCGGGAGCATCAGATTCTTGATGCGCACGTTGCCGAAGGTGCCGCGCATCATGACCTCGTGGTTGCCGCGGCGCGCCCCGAAGCTGTTGAAGTCGGGCGCCGCGACGTCGTGCTCGAGGAGGTAAGTGCCCGCGGGCGAGGTGGGCTTGATCGAGCCCGCGGGGCTGATGTGGTCGGTGGTGAGCGAGTCGCCGAAGATGCCGAGGACGCGCGCCGCGCGGATCTTCTCGATCGGGCGGGGCTGCATCGAGAAGTCGCGGAAGAAGGGAGGCTCGGCGATGTAGGTCGATTTCGGCCAGCTGTAGACCTGGCCGGTGGGCGCGGGAACGCTCTTCCACATCGGGTTGGCGTTGGCGACGTCGCCGTAGAGCTCACGGTAGGTCTTCGGGTCTAGCGCATGCTTCATGCCGCTCTGGATCTCCTCGGCCGTGGGCCAGATATCGCCGATCCATACGTCCTCGCCGTTCTTGCCCTTGCCGATCGGCTCGCTCATGAGGTCCTTGAGCACGGTGCCCGCGAGCGCGTAGGCGACGACCAGCGGCGGGGAGGCGAGGAAATTCGCGCGCAGGCTCGCGTGGATGCGCGCTTCGAAGTTGCGGTTTCCCGAGAGCACCGCGGCGCCGACGAGATCGTTCTGGGAGACCGCCTCCTCGATCGTGGGCTTGAGCGGCCCGGAGTTGCCGATGCAGGTGGTGCAGCCGTAGGCGGCGAGGTTGAAACCGATTTTCTCCAGGTAGGCGAGCAGGCCCGCTTTCTTGAGGTATTCGGTCACGACGCGCGAGCCCGGCGCAAGCGAGGTTTTCACGTGCGGCTTGACGCTCAGGCCCCGCTCGACCGCCTTTTGGGCGAGCAGCCCCGCGGCGAGCATCACGCCGGGGTTCGAAGTGTTGGTGCACGAGGTGATCGCCGCGATCATCACGTCGCCCGAGCCGACTTCGATCCCATCGCGAGTCTTGAAACGCTTCTTCAGGTCCTCCGCCTTCTTGGAGAAACCGTTCTCCGCGGCCGGCTTCGCGAAGAGCTCGGTGAACTTCGCTTTCACCTTGCCGATCTCGATGCGGTCCTGCGGGCGCTTCGGGCCGGCGAGCGAAGGCGTCACGGTGCCCAGATCGAGCTCGATCACCTGGCTGTAGTCGATCTCGCCCTTTTTCGGCGTGCCGTACATGCCCTGCGCCTTGAAGTAGGACTTGAATGCGTCGATCTCGTCCTTGGTGCGCCCGGTGCCTTCGAAGTAGGCGATGGTGGCGTCGTCGACGGGGAAGAAGCCCATGGTCGCGCCGTAGTCGGGCGCCATGTTCCCTATGGTGGCGCGGTCGGGGACGGTGAGGCTCGCCGTGCCCTCGCCGAAGAACTCGACGAATTTGTTGACCACCTTGGCTTTGCGCAATATCTCGGTGACCGTCAGCACCAGATCGGTGGCGGTGACGCCGCCGCGCAGCTGGCCTTTCAGATGGAAGCCGACCACGTCGGGCGTGAGGAGGTAGGTGGGCTGGCCGAGCATTCCGGCTTCGGCCTCGATCCCCCCCACGCCCCAGCCGACCACGCCTATGCCGTTGATCATGGTGGTATGGCTGTCGGTGCCTACGAGGGTATCCGGGTAGTACACGCCGTCCTTCTTGTGCACGCCGCGCGCGAGGTATTCGAGATTCACCTGGTGCACGATGCCGATCCCGGGCGGCACCACGCGGAAAGTGTCGAACGCCTGCGTCGCCCACTTCATGAAGGTGTAGCGCTCCTGGTTGCGCTTGAACTCGAGCTTCATGTTGAGATCGAGCGCGTTCTTGACCCCGTAGTGGTCGATCTGGATGGAGTGGTCGACCACGAGATCGACCGGCACGAGCGGCTCGACCACCTTGGGGTCCTTGCCGAGCCGCTGTGCGACGCTCCTCATCGCGGCGAGGTCGGCGAGCGAGGGGATGCCGGTCAGGTCCTGCAGCAGGATGCGCGAGAGCACGAAGGGAATCTCGTCGGTGCGCGGCGCGTTGGGCTTCCAGCCTGCGAGCTGGCGGACGTGCTCCTCGGTGATTTTCTTGCCGTCGCAATTGCGCAGCACCGATTCGAGAACGATGCGGATCGATACGGGCAGGCGCGAGATCCTCGCGCCCAGTGCCTTTTCCAGAGCCGGCAGGGAATAGAACTTGCCGGTCCTGCCCGATGACATCCTGAATTCCTGCAGCGTGTTGAAGAGATTGTGTGACATCCGGCGTGGTCCTTTAGATTACGTGCGGAATTTCGCTTCGAGCGAGGGGATGCCCGGATATTGTACCGCCAGCTTGACTTCGCGCGCCTGCCGACTGCATGATATGCCGCGACGCCGCAGCGGGACGCATGCAAAGCGCCGGCCATCACTTCCTACCACTTCTTCTTCACGAATCGCAAGACTAAGGGGGCTATCCCATGACTCGCTCGTGGCATGTTGCCGCACTTTCACTCGCTTTGCTGCTGCTCGCCGGGGCCGCCGCGACGGCCGCCGAGATCGACGCCAAGCGGTTGATGAACGCGGACAAGGAGGCGGACAACTGGCTGACCTATCACGGCTCGTACAAGTCGTGGCACTACAGTGCACTCGCCGATATCAACACCAAGAATGTGGGCAGCCTGCGAGAAGCCTGGTCGCATGTCGCGAGCCGCTCCGTCAGAGGTCTCCAGTCTTACCCGTTGGCGGCGGACGGTGTGCTGTACTACTCCGGGTCCTATAACCAGGTTTGGGCGCTCGACGGCGCAACGGGCGAGGTGCTGTGGCAGTACAAGCAGAAGCTCAACGAGGACCTGGTCGCCAAGCAGACGCATTCGCCGTACAACCGCGGCATCGCGCTCGGCTACGGCAACGTCTACATGGGTACGCTCGACGGCAAGCTGGCGGCGATCGACATGAAGACCGGCAAGCTCAAGTGGGAAACGAAGCTGGTCAACTCGGAAAAGCTGACGGTCGGGTTTACCGGCGCGCCGCTGCTCGTGAAGGACAAGGTCATCGTCGGCGCGCAGGGCGGCGAGTGGCCCGACCGTGGGCCGATCTTCGGCGTGGACGCGAACACCGGCAAGCAGCTGTGGCGGTTCTACACCGCCGGGGGCGAGGAAAACAACGGCGACGCGCGCAATACGTGGCTCAACGACTCGTGGCGGACCGGCGGCGGCGGCGGCTGGATGGCCGGCGGCTATGACCCCGACACCAATACGGTGTGGTGGGGGACTGCCAACCCGGCGCCGCTCTACGACTGGTCGGGACCCGATTGGAAGACGGCCGGCGCCCGCCCGGGCGACAATCTCTACACGACTTCGGTCATCCTGCTCGACCCGGACACCGGAAAGCTCAAGGGCTATCACCAGGAGGTGCCCCACGACGCGTGGGATTTCGACAGCGCGACCGGCGAGTTCATCATGCTCGAGCGCGGCGGCAAGAAGTACGTCGTCCATCCGAGCAAGAGCGGTTTCGTGTGGGTGTACGATCGCAATGCCAAGGTCCAAAACGTCTGGCGGCTGATAAAGAACATCAACTTCGTACAGGACATCAAACCGAACGGCGAGTTGGTGGGACGCCGTGACATGACCGCGGGCAAGCACGAGAACCTGTGCCCGTTCATCGCCGGCGGCATGAGCTGGAACATGGGCTCCTACAATCCGAAGACGGGGTTGCTCTACAAGGTCGGCAACGAGTGGTGCATGGACCTCGAGATCGTCAAGACGACGCCGATCCTCGAGCCGATGGCGCAGCTCAACATCGGGGCGAACTTCAACATTACGAATCCGAAGGGCGACAAGGCGCACGGCCACGTCTCGGGGCGCGACCCGATCTCCGGCAAAGTGACTTGGGAGGTCAAGTTCCCCGAGCCGCCGCTCGCGAGCCTGCTGTCGACTGGCGGGGACTTGCTGTTCGTGCCCGACCCGCGCGGCTGGTTGCGGGCGTACGACGCGCGCACCGGCAAGGAACTGTGGAAACACAACAACGGGCAGGGCCACAACGGCGGGATCATCAGCTATCGGGCGAAGGGCAAGCAGTACATCGCCGTGGCAACCGGCTGGGGCGGCCTCGCCGGCGATGATTACCCGTCGTTCTTCGGTGGGGTATTTGCGCAGATGCCGAAGGACTCTGGCGTGCTCAAAGTGTTTGCGTTGCCGTAATTGACGAACGGCCAGGCACACGGGGAGGACGCAAGGCGTCTCCCTGTTGTATTGCTGTTCGCTTTGCTCTGCCTTTGTGGGAGCGTCTGGCCGCAGGGGGCCGACAAACCCGGCCCAATGCAGTCGGGACGACACACACCGGGCACGAACGACAACCCGAGCACCGCGCCGGCAAGTCCGTCAGCCACGGGGCCCGCAAGCGCCTTCGACGTCAATCAGCTGTTCGCGTCGACTTGCGGCTGGTGCCACCTCAAGGGCGGACGCGAGGCGGGCAAGGGGCCGAAGCTCGCGGATACCCAACTCGCCGACGGCGAGATCATCGCGCGCATCAGGAACGGCAAGCCGGGCCAGATGCCTGCCTTCGGATCCGCCTTCAACGACGAACAGTTGAAAGCGATCGTCGGTTATATTCGCGGTCTCAAGCCTTGATGCGAGAAGGGCCGAGATGAAGCGCGCTGTACGACCGGGCATCGTCGTGCTGGCTGCATCGGCGGCCTTGGGCGCGATGACGTCGGCGCCGCTCGCGCACGCGCGTCCGTACGAGGAAATCCGCACGCGCGGGGAGATCTCCGTCTGCGCGAATCCCAATGCGCTCCCCTACGCCGCCAATCGACCCGAGACGCCCGGCTTCCAGATCGAAATTGCCCGGGCGATCGCCCAGCGGCTGGTCGTGCGCCTGCACATCGACTGGATCGTTCCGCGCATGCGCGCCGCGATGGTGGACTGCGACATGCTGATGGACACGATCGCGAGCCCGGATGTCCAGGGACCGGCGATCAAGCTCTCGCTGCCCTATCAGACCGGCGGCGTCGCGCTCGCATTCGCACCGGGTCGGCCGACAGTCGCGAGCTATCGCGAGTTGAAGGCGGGGACCCGCGTCGGCGTGATGATGAACTCGCTTGCGAGCCTGATCGTCAGTAAGACGCCCGCGCGAATGGTGCCGTTCGGGTTCGAGGACGACATGTGCGAAGCCGTCGCGAAAGGCGACGTGGACGCAGCAGCCATTTCGCCGGCCTCCATCGGGTACTACAACCACAGCAATGCTCACCGCAAGTTAGCGCTCGTCCACGCAGAGGATTCGGAACCCGAGCTGAAATGGGTGGTCGCGGTCGGCCTGAGGCGAGCCGATGCGCCGCTGGTGGAAGCGGTCAACGCAGCAGTCAGCGCACTGATTGCCGACGGCACGATCGCCGGCATTTACGCTAAATACGGCGTCGACTATCGGCGGCCGTGACGCGCGCCAGCCGGAGTAGCTAAGGGAGCGCGGCGATCCGCTGATGGACCCGTTCACTTCGATCCTCAAGGCCTTCTGGTGGGGCTCACGCAGCCGTTCACCCGGCGGCCCAAGCCCCCACCGGGTCGCTAGCGCGTCACGGAGCGCCCCGAGCTGCGGGTGATCGTGGCGGTGAAGGGCATCGCCGTCGTATCAACGACTCGGCCGTCCACGACGCCTTTGACCAGCGCGTCGTTGGCCGTGGAGTGGTCGGCGTGTCTCGAGAACGTCGTGCCGGAGGGCCGGATCACCTCGGTTGCATACGAGGAACTGGTTTTGACGGTCTGCTGCCAGGTGGCCGTCCACGTGAGATCCACCCCACGGAAGCGCAGCGTGGCGGCGGTGCCCTGGGGATTGACGATCAGATCGTCCGGCCCCAGCCACGCGGTCCACTCCGAGAGGAACGCGCCCGAGTCCCGATCCAGGACGGAGACCCAGACGGCCGTGCGGCCGTCGCTCAGATCGCTGGCCTGGACGTCGGTGTAGGGATTCTCGAACAGGTAGGTGGACAGGTGCACCACGCGCACCTTCTCCGTTGCGGCGGCTTCCAAGGCGTGGTCGATTTGCGCGTGCGCGATGCTGACGAGGCCGAGGAGGAGCGCGAGCGTGAGGGCTACGCTGGTCTTCATGACGACCCGACCATTCTCATTCTGGAAGCGAAGGCACTGCAGCGAGGCGAGAGGGCACTGCAGCGAGCACTGCAGCGAGGCGAGAGGGCACTGCAGCGAGGCGAGTCAAGATTGAAGTGAGCACGGAGTGCCCGCGCGAACAGGGAGACAATGTTGAGAATGCTGCAAGGATGTTTAGATTGTATGAACGGCCGACTCCTCCGAGCGGCTCATGGTGACGCTGCCGCCTTAGGCTCAGAGCCGTCAACTGTAGATGTCCTGACAGGGGCTACAAACCACGTGCGTTGTGACGGGTTCAAGCACCCGATTACAGCGCGCCAGCGAGCTGCCTTGGCCTCAGCGACGGATTGACTTTCCTATTCTATATCCTGTAGCCTCAACCCCACCTGCAGCAGGCCAGCCCACTCTCTCTGTCTGTCCCACTCTCTCTCCTTGAGTCTGTCTCCCTGAGGCGGCTGATGAAAACAACCACACCGTTGGCAAGACACTTACAGGTTCAAGTGCTGCTCATGATCTCGCTGCTAGTAAGCGTCGGCTGTACCCTACTGAAGCAAGAGCGGACAACCGTAGGACCGCTTTGCAACATCACGTGGGAAAAGACGAGCGACTCGAAAGTCACCGGGTATCAACTCACAGTGATTGACCAGAGCATGCAGGCGAAGGAAACCGTGCGGTTCATCCCCGCAGGTACAACGAAGGTGTCCTGCAGGGACGCGGGCGCCGACCATGAAGGACCGTGGGACGTGACTGTGCAATCCTGTTACGGCAAATCAACGTGCAGCGCCCCCGCCGATGTCGCACGCATACGTATCACCGCCAAATAAGGAGCCGACGCGGTTATCCGTTGTTGGGTCTGGTTTCTTTGGTTGGTCTGGTGCGTGGGTCTAACAGCGAAAGAAACAACACAAACTCAAATAACTAGCCCAGTCCCGCACTTCGCGCTCGTTTCACCTTTCGCGTCTCACGTTCCATGTCCCCAGAAAGGCAGGCGGGGGCGGATGGCATCTTTTACCACTAACCCGCTCCGATCGCCCCCCTCCGGGGGTGCGGAGGCGAGCGAAATTAACTTAAGGTGCCTGTGCGCGATTCGAGACGGGTTCAAGCACCCGATTACAGCGCGTCAGCGAGCCGCCTTGGCTTCAGCGACGAATTGACTTTCCTATCGTAGCGCGATGACTTCCTTCACCGTTCTCGCCGGTATCGAGGAGACGGTGCCGTAATAGTCCGTTCAGACTAGCTTCGTTACACGTTGTTTTATTCCAGTAGAGCCACGCTATCCAGCGGCGATACGGTCGAAAAAGGGAGGGTACATGCTCAGACGTGTAGTCGTGGCCGTGCTCGGAAGCCTGACCCTGCTCGTCACTCCGGCCCCCGCGCGATGCGACGCTGGCGATCTCCTCTGGGAAGATCGGATTGATCTCCCTGGGAACATATTTCCTGCGATCGCTGCCGCCCACAATCGCGTCGTTGCAGTCGGTAGCACCAACGGCGACGGTACAGGCAACGGCGCTATCGCCGTGCGAGCCTACGCCGCGCAAACCGGGGCGCTCCTTTGGGAAGATCGTCTCACGACCGGCAGCGCGACGGTCGTCATGAACGGGCTTTGGGTCATCGTCACCGGGGTTACCCTCGACGACGCCGGGCATCGGCATGGCGTCGTGCGCGCTTACGTGGCGAGGACCGGCGAGCTCATCTGGCAGGATACCTGGCCCGACGGTGCCGAGCCGCAGGCGCTGGACATGGACGCGCTTGGGCTTGGTGCGGTCGTGTCCGGAATCGCGAGCGATAGTGCCGGGGTTCGACGGTTGTTCGTCCGGGCCTACGTCGCCTGGAACGGTGCCCTGTTGTGGGAAGACCAGCCGGTGCCGTCCGGATACTCGAGCGTCTTCACGTCGACCAGCCGAAGCGTCGCTGTCCGAGGGACGAAAGCATTCGTCGGCGCGAAGGTGCGACCCAGTGCGTGTCTGATCCGGGCCTACGACATTGTCCTGGGGACTGTCCTCTGGGAGACCGTCCGGCCACGCTTCTTGAGCTGTACCCCCGCCGCCGTCGCGACGAACGGAAAGCAGGTTCTCATCTCCGGCTCAGCTGGGGAGTTCGACGTCTTTTTCGTGCAGTCCTATGATGCCGAGACCGGACAGTTCTTATGGGAGCAGCGGGCGGATGTTGGTAACCCCGCCTTCACGAACGCCGCCCTCGCGGTGGACACCGAGGGAAAAAACGTGTTTGTCGCAGGCTGGTATCTTTTGCCCCACTTGCGCGGCCTCAAAGAGGCCTTCGTCGTGCGCAGCTATGACGCGGAGACTGGCGCGCTCCGTTGGGTCGACGAGTTCGCCCATCCGGAAGTCCCTCCCTTCTTCTACCTGCTGCACGCCTACGACCTAGCGGTCACCCGGGGGCGTGTCATCGCCGTGGGCCAAAACATCAGTGGCACCGGGGCCCCCTGGTTGACGCGGGCGTACGACGCCGAGACCGGGGCGCTGCTGTGGAGCAGCGCGGCGGAGGTCGCGCCATTGGCCGCCCCCTATGGGGCACTTCAGGCCGTGGCCGTCGACCATGAACGTATTTTCGTCGCCGGATCCGGCCGCAACAATACTCAGGGCCACGCCGACTTCATCATCCGGGCGTTGAACGCCCAGTGATCGGGGCAAGGGGAGACAGCGACCGGTATTTACCACCAACCGAGGGATATTCTACCGCCAGCTAGCGCGTGCGGGCATCGGTCCTTGACGCGCTGATGAGGAAATCTTCCAGCGCGCGGATGACTGCAACGTCATCGAATAGAGCAGGGCGGGAGTTTTCAATACGCTCGCTGACCTGCTTGCGATAGCCGGCGTCCCGGACCAGCTTGACCGCGAGCGCGACATAGTCCTCATCCGTCTGCGCAACCAGATCCGACAATCCGATCCGCTTCAGGATGCCGCTCGCCAGCCGCCCGCGCATGAAACGGCCTTCCCGCGTCACGATCGGCAGCCCGCACTCCACGGCGAACATCGCGGTGTTGTACCCGGAAAAACCGATCGTATCCAGAAAGACATCTGCGCGCCGCAGCCAGCCGTAGAATTCCGGCCCTCGTTGCCATGGAATGAAGGTTACGAAATCGTCGAAATCAAGCCCGTTCCGCACAAACACCGCTTCGAGCCGCCGCCGCAGCTTCTCCGACAAGATGGGATTCCAGTGCGTGAAGAAAATGAATCGACAGCCGCCCAATCCCCGGGCGATTTCGACCAGCACCCGGTCGTGTTGAGGCGCGTACTTGAACGGGGCGCCGGGACAAAGCAGCAGCGGCGATTGCGCATCTATCCCCAGACCGGCGAGGTCGGGTTTCGTCGCGACGACCCGCGAGGGCTGGCAACAGCATCCGAGATGCGGCAGGGTAATGAGCCGCTCGGTGTAATTCTCTTGTGCATCGGCCGGCTCAAGATCTTCAGCGGACAGGTAATAGTCCATGGTCGGTAGACCGCTTGTCTCGGGGTGTCCCCAGGCCGCTGCCTGAACCGGCGCCAGGCGCAGACTGGCGAGCTTCAAGGTCGACGCGTCCATCCCGATTTCGGGATAGATGAGAACGTCGGGCCGCTGCTCCGTGATGGCATCCATCCACTGGCGCAAGCTCCTCGTCCCCTGTTCGAAATGCGCTGCACGGGACTTCGCGAATTGCGTTTCGTGGTCTTCGCCGATTCCCAGGTTGAACGCAAGAAGCTCGAAACGTTTTCGATCGAGCCGCTCGAACCAGCCTTTGACGATTGCGTTCCAGACCGAGTGGCTGCGGAAATACTGGGAAACCACGCCGACGCGGATGGCGCCGGCGCGGCCCGGTTTCTTCGCGCGAGGAATGGCTTGTCGATCGAACCAATCAGCCATCAACCGGGCGCAGAGCCTGCCGTGACGTTCCAGCAAATCCCTATTGTTCTCCTCCTGATACGCGAGGAAGAACGGCGTTTGATTGCCGACGACTTTGTAGCCTTCGGCGATGCGCGTCGCGTCAAACCAGCGTTCCAGATTGCCCAGCTCGGACGAGAACGCAGCCCGGTGGCGCATCGGGTCGGCGTCGAGCGGAAAGACTGCCGGCAGTTGGGCCATGGCGAGCGACCAGCGCGCCAGGGTATGTTCCGGATTGAGCGCCGCCGCCTTCTCAAAGCAAGCGAGAGCCTCGTCGCAACGGTCTTCATCGCAGAAAACGTGTCCCCGGCCGTAATGTGCATCGGCCAGATCGGGCCTGAGCTCGAGAGCTCTATCGAAGCAGGCGAGGGCCTCGCTGCGCCGCACCTGATCGCGATAGACGACGCCGAGATAGTAGTGCGCTTCGGCATAGTCGGGTTTCAGCCGGAGGGCCTCCCGGCAGGAGGCAACGGCCTCGTCCAGCCTGCCCAGTTCCTTCAGGGCGCACCCCAGGTTGGCGTGCGCTTCCGGGAATTCGGGCCGGAGCTCGATGGCCCTGCGGTAGCACGCAACTGCGTCGGCGCCCCGGCCCTGCTCGGCGAGGATGTTGCCCAGGAGATAATGCGCCGGCAGGAAGCTTGGGTCGAGTTCCGTCACGCGCTGCAGAGCCGTTTCCGCCTCGGCCAGTCGTCCCAGCTTCGACAACACGACGCCGTAGTTATTCCAGGCGCCCGCATAGTCCGGCCGCCGCTTCAGCGCCGCCTCCAGCGCGCGGGCCGCGGCGGAAAGGTTTCCCTGCGCGTCGTACACGTTGGAGAGCACGACTTGGGCTTCCGTAAAGTCAGGCTTGCTCTCCAGGGCGGCCCTGAGCAGCGGCTCCGCGCGCGCCAGATCTCCACGCGCATAGAGCAGCTTGGCGAAATTGTAGTTGGCGTAGATATCCGCGGCATCGATCACTAGCGCCGCCTCGTATTGCCCCATGGCACCGTCGACGTTACCGGTGGCCTCCAAGCCTATGCCGAGGTTGAGATGCGCTTTAGCATAACCGGGCGCCGCCTGCACGGCCTTGCGATACAGCTCGCACGCCTCGACCAGCTTGCCGTCCTTCTCCGCCTCGTTCCCCCGCGCGATCAGGCGATCGCTGGCGTCATTTGCAGAGGACACCTGGCGCTGTCTTTCAGACTACAAATAGATCGACGAACTCGTTGACCGGCGTCGATTCCAGGCGGCCTTGATCCAGGCACAACTGGAGAATCGCCTCGCGCCGTTCCTTCGGAAAGCGGCGGGCGAGATTGCTGCGGAACTTCGCCTCCAGCAGCGGGACGCCGTCCTTGCGCCGGCGGCGGTGCCCGATGGGATATTCGCAGACGACTTCCTTGAGCTTCCTCCCGTCCTTGAACGTCACGGTGAGCGCGTTGGCGATGGAGCGCTTTGCCGGGTCGTGGTAGTCACGGGTGAACTTCTTGTCCTCGAAGCAGAACATTTTCGCGCGCAGCGTGTCGATGCGCTTGTCCGAGGCCACATCGTCCTCGTAGTCGGCGGCGGTGAGCCGGCCGTGGATCAGCGGCACGGCGATCATGTACTGAATGCAGTGGTCGCGGTCGGCCGGGTTGTTGAGCGGTCCTTTCTTGTCGATGATGCGGATCGCAGCTTCGTGGGTGCGGACGCTGATCTTTTTGATGTCTTCGACCTTACGGCCGAGCTTCTTCAGCTCTTCGTGCAGGCTCATCGCGCATTCCACCGCGGTCTGCGCGTGGAATTCGGCCGGGAAGGAGATCTTGAACAGCACGTTCTCCATCACGTAGGAGCCGTAGCGCCGCGGAAACCGGAAAGGCTTGCCGCGAAAGAGCACGTCGTAGAAGCCCCAGGTCTTGGCGGTGAGCACCGACGGATAGCCCATCTCCCCGGTCTTGGCGATCAGGGCGAGGCGCACCGCGCGCGATGTCGCATCGCCCGCGGCCCAGGACTTGCGCGAGCCGGTGTTGGGAGCGTGGCGGTAAGTCCTCAAGGCTTGGCCGTCCACCCAGGCGTGGGAGACGGCGTTGATGATCGCTTCGCGCGAAAGGCCGAGAAGGTTCGAGACCACCGCGGTGGAGGCGACCTTCACCAGCACCACGTGATCGAGGCCGACGCGGTTGAAGCCGTTCTGGAGCGCGATCACTCCTTGGATCTCGTGCGCCTTGATCATCGCGGTGAGCACGTCGCGCATGACGAGGGGCGCGCCGTTGCGCGAAAGCCAGTCGGCGACCGCGAGAATTCCGCCGAGATTGTCGGAGGGGTGGCCCCACTCCGCCGCGAGCCAGGTGTCGTTGAAGTCCAGCCACCGGATCATCGCCCCGATGTTGAAGGCCGCCTGCACCGGATCGAGCTCGAAGCGCGTGCCGGGGACGCGCGCGCCCTTGGCGACCGCCGTTCCCGGAACGAGGGGCCCGAGAAGCTTGGTGCACGCGGGATACTCGAGCGCCTCCAAGCCGCAGCCGAGCGTGTCCATCAAGCACAGCCGTGCGGTGTCGTAGGCTTCCGCGCCCCCTATCTCGGACTTGCTGGCGTAATCGGCGATGTCGACGAGGACCTTGTCCGGTCTGGGACGGACATTGGAAACGGGCGCTGGCATCACTACTCTTTTTTGGGCGCGTCCCCTTCGCTCTGCGCGGGCTCAGGCGGTGCCCCCAGGTCGATGACGGGCGGAGGAGCGCTTTGCTCGTCGGCCGGGGCGAGCGGTATCACCGCGCTCGGCACGCCCGACGGCGGGAGCCGCAGGCAGCGATACTCGCTTTTCGAATCCGCGAAACGCAGGCCCATCGCGGGCGTGCGCTGCTTCGCGCTGGCGTCGGGGCGGATCATGAATTCCTGACCTTGCGCCGGTTTGACCTTCCACCAGCCGCCCTGGTCGGCGGCGATTTCGGAGCGCCCGTAGATTTCGCGCGCGAACCCGTCTACCTCGATCGTGACCTGCGACTGCTCGCCGCCCGTTTCGGCGACGTAGAGAATGGGGGGCTTGTTGCGGTATTCGATCCCGGGCTGCCGGCATTCCCAGGTGCCGGCGATGTCCCCCGCCGGCGAAGCAGCCGCGGCGCATGGGCCGGCGAGCGCGGCGAGGAATGCGAGCCTCAATGCCTTCATGGCGGTTTGCTCCTTCATCTCAGTGTCACCGGCGCTCCTTGAGAGGCACCCATCGCCGGTCCTCGGGGCCCGTATAGACGGCGCCGGGACGGATGATTTTACCGTCGATTCGCTGCTCGATGATGTGAGCCGACCAGCCCGAAGTGCGCGAGATGACGAAAATCGGGGTGAACATCGCGGTGGGGACACCCATCATGTGATACGAGACCGCACTATACCAGTCCAGATTGGCGAACATCTTCTTTTCCCGCCACATCACCTGCTCGATCCGCTCGGCGATGTCGAAGAGCTTCATGTTCTTTTGGGCCTTCGACAGGCGCCGGGCGACTTCCTTGATCACCTTGTTGCGCGGATCGCCCGTCGTGTAGACGGGGTGACCGAAGCCGATGACGATCTCCTTGCCCCGCAGCCTGCGCATGATGTCGGCCTCGGCCTCGCCGGGATCGGAGTAGCGCGACAAGACCTCGAAAGCGAACTCGTTCGCGCCGCCGTGCTTGGGGCCGCGCAGGGCGCCGATGCCTCCGCAGATCGCCGAGTAGATGTCCGATCCGGTGCCGGCGATGACTCGGGCAGTGAAGGTCGAGGCGTTGAACTCGTGCTCCGCGTAGAGGATGAGCGAGGTATGCATCTCGCGCACCCAATCGGCCGAGGGTGGCTTGCCGTGCAGCAGGTGCAGCAGGTGCCCGCCGATCGAATCGTCGTCGGTCTCGACCTCGATGCGCCTGCGCCCGCGGCTGAAGTGGTGCCAGTAGAGCAGCATCGAGCCGAGCGACGCCATCAGCCGGTCGGCGATGTCTTTTGCGCGGGCGAGGGGATGGTCGTCCTTTTCAGGCTCCACGGTGCCGAGCGCCGACACCCCGGTGCGCATCACGTCCATCGGGTGCGCCGAGGCCGGCACGGCTTCGAGCGCAGACCTGACCGCTGCCGGCAGCCCGCGCAGCCCCTTGAGCTTCGCCTTGTACGCCGCGAGCTCCGCCGCGGTCGGCAATTTCTCGTGAACGAGCAGGTGGGCGACTTCCTCGAACTCGGCCTCATCGGCGAAATCGAGAATGTCGTAGCCGCGGTAATGCAGATCGTTGCCGCTGCGGCCGACCGTGCACAGCGCGGTGTTGCCGGCCGGAACTCCGGAGAGCGCAACCGACTTCTTGGGCCTCGGTGCCGCTGCGCCCTCGCTCATCTCGTTTTCTCTTTGGCGAACAGCTGGTCGAGCTTGCGCTCGTAGGCGAGATAGTCGAGGGTCTCGTAGAGATCGGCGCGCGTCTGCATCAGGTCGATGACGCTCTTCTGCGTTCCTTCCTTGCGGATCGCGTTGTAGACCTTGAGCGCCGCCGCGTTCATGGCGCGGAACGCCGAGAGGGGATAGAGCGCGATCGAGACACCGGCCGAGCGCAGCTCCTGCAGCGTGAAAAGCGGCGTCGCGCCGAATTCCGTGATGTTGGCGAGCACCGGCACCTTCACCGCATCGGCGAACTTGCGGTACATGGAAAGCTCAGTTATAGCCTCGGGAAAAACGGCATCCGCGCCCGCGTCCACGCAGGCGAGCGCCCGCTCGATCGCGCGCTCCAGGCCCTCGACCGCGAGCGCGTCGGTGCGCGCCATGACCACGAAGTCCGGATCGGTCTTCGCGTCCACCGCCGCCTTGATGCGGTCGGCCATTTCCTCCTTCGACACGAGTTCCTTTCCCGGGCGGTGCCCGCAGCGCTTGGCGCCGACCTGGTCTTCGATGTGCATCGCGGCGGCGCCCGACTTGATCAGCGACTTGACGGTGCGCGCGATGTTGAAGGCGCTCGCGCCGAAACCGGTATCGACGTCGACCAGCAGCGGGAGGGAGCAGGCGTCGGTTATGCGGCGCGCTTCGATCAGCACGTCCTCGAGATTGCTGATGCCCAGATCGGGGAGCCCGAGGGAGCCCGCTGCGACTCCTCCGCCCGAGAGATAGACGGATTGGTAGCCGGTGCGCTCGGCGAGGCGCGCGTGATAGGCATTGATCGCGCCCACGCATTGCAGCGGCTTCTCCGCTTTCATCGCGGCGCGGAATTTTGCTCCCGGCGACATGATGGCCATCCTCAATCCTAACCCAGGAGGGGCCCGATTCCTTCTCGCTCTTCGTGCAGTTCCTTCAGGGTCGCGTCCATCCTGGCGCGGCTGAATTCGTTCACCGGGATGCCCTTGACGATCTTGTATCTGCCGCCTTGGCAAGTCACCGGATAGCCGTAGATCACGCCTTCGGCAATGCCGTAGCTCCCGTCCGAGGGGACGCCCATGCTGACCCAGTTGCCGGGGCGCGTGCCCTGGATCCAGTCGCGCACGTGATCCATGGCGGCGTTCGCCGCGCTCGCGGCGGAAGACAGCCCACGGGCCTCGATGATCGCCGCGCCTCGCTTCTGGATCGTCGGGATGAAAGTCTTCTCCAGCCAATCCCTGTCGTTGATCATCGGCCAGGCTTTCTTGCCGCCGCACTCCGCCTGGAATACGTCGGGGTACTGGGTCGCCGAGTGGTTTCCCCAGACGGTGACTTTGCGGATCGAGCTCAAGGGTTTGCCGATTTTCCGCGCGAGCTGCGCGACGGCGCGATTGTGGTCCAAGCGCATCATCGCGGTGAACTGCGTGGCTTTGAGGCCCGGCGCATTTTTCATGGCGATGAGACAGTTGGTGTTGGCGGGGTTGCCGACCACCAGCACTCTGACCTTGCGGCTCGCGACTGCGTCGAGCGCCTTGCCCTGCGGCGCGAAGATCCTGCCGTTCGCTTCGAGCAGGTCTTTGCGCTCCATGCCCGGCCCGCGCGGACGGGCGCCGACGAGGAGCGCGATTTCCACGTCCCTGAACGCCACCATCGGGTCGGCGGTGGGGACCATGGCGTGCAGCAGCGGGAAAGCGCAGTCGTCGAGCTCCATCATCACGCCCTTCAGCGCCTTCTGCGCCTTCTCGTCGGGAATCTCGAGCATCTGCAGGATCACCGGCTGGTTCTTTCCCAGCATTTCGCCGCTCGCGATGCGGAAGAGCAGGCTGTAGCCGATCTGGCCGGCGGCGCCCGTCACCGCGACACGAATGGGTTTGTTGGACATGGTGAGACTCTCCTGGAGAAGCCCGAATATATCCGGCTTGGCGCTTTTGCGCAGCACAAGAGCGAGTCGAAGCCTGCTATAATCTTGACTCCCGTCAAGATTCCAAATCAGCCCAAGCGTTTCGGAAGGATTGCTTTACATGCCTGATCTGACGGCGAAAAAAAAGCGTCCCCTCTGGTATAACCTCAGTCCTCTCAATCTCCCTCTCCCGGGTCTGGTTTCGATTCTTCATCGCGTCAGCGGTGTGGTGCTTTTCCTCGGGCTCATCGCCTTTCTGTACCTGCTCGACCTGAGCCTCGCTTCCGAAAGCGGCTACGCGCAGGCGGCCGGACTCCTGCGTGCTCCGATCGCCAAGCTCCTGGTGATCGCGTCCATCTGGGCGCTCCTGCATCACATGTGCGCGGGGATCCGGCACCTGTTCCTCGACGTAGACATCGGCACGAGCCTGCATACGGCCAGGCGCAGCGCCTTTGCGGTGTTCATCGCAAGCCTCGCGCTGACCGCCTCGATCGCGGTGCGGATATGGTGAACCGCATCATCGTCGGCGCGCACTATGGTTTGAAGGACTGGCTCGCGCAGCGCATCACCGCGCTGCTGATGATCGGCTACACGGTGATCTTCCTCGTCGTCTGGCCCCGGCCGATGAGTTACGCGGGGTGGAAGGCGTTGTTCGCTCAAGGGTGGATGCGCTTCGCGACCTTCCTGCTCGTCGCGAGCGTGCTGATCCACGCCTGGATCGGCATGCGCAATGTCTGGATGGATTACGTCAAGCACACGGGGCTGCGCCTTGCGCTGGAGGTCGCGACGATCCTATGGCTCGTCGGATGCGCCGGCTGGGCGATGCAGATCCTCTGGAGAATCTGAAGTGGCGGTCGCAAGGCGCAGCTTCGATGCGGTCGTGGTGGGCGCGGGCGGCGCCGGCCTGCGCGCCGCGCTGCAGTTGTCGGAAGCGGGCTTGAGCGTCGCGGTGCTTTCCAAGGTATTCCCGACGCGCTCGCACACGGTCGCGGCGCAGGGCGGGATCGGCGCGGCGCTCGGCAACATGGGCGAGGACTCGTGGCTGTGGCACATGTACGACACGGTGAAGGGCTCCGATTGGCTCGGCGACCAGGACGCGATCGAATTCATGGTGCGCGAAGCGCCCAAGCTCGTGTACGAGCTCGAGCACTTCGGCATGCCGTTCGATCGCAACGAGAACGGCACGGTATACCAGCGGCCCTTCGGCGGTCATTCGCAGAATTTCGGCGAGCGTCCGGTGCAACGCTCCTGCTGCGCAGCGGACCGCACCGGCCACGCGATGCTGCATACGCTCTATCAGAGGAACGTCCGGGCCCGCACGCAGTTTTTCGTCGAATGGATGGCGCTCGACCTCCTAAGAGACGCGAGCGGCCAGGTGCTGGGCGTGACCGCGCTCGAGATGGAAACCGGCGAAGTGATGGTCCTGCACGCGCGCGCGACGCTTTTCGCGACCGGCGGGGCGGGGCGGATCTTCTCCTCCACGACCAACGCGTACATCTGCACCGGGGACGGCCTCGGCATGGCGGCGCGTGCCGGCATCCCTCTCGAAGACATGGAGTTCTGGCAGTTTCACCCGACGGGTGTCGCGGGCGCAGGCGTCCTGATCACCGAAGGCGTGCGCGGGGAGGGCGGTTACCTGCTCAACAAGGGCGGCGAGCGCTTCATGGAGCGCTATGCGCCGAATCTGAAGGACCTCGCTTCGCGCGACGTCGTCTCGCGCGCCATGGCGACCGAGATCAAGGAAGGCCGTGGCGCCGGGCCGCGCGGCGATTATCTGCTGCTGAAACTCGACCATCTCGGCCCGGAGGTCATCGAGAAGCGCCTGCCGGGGATCCGCGAGATCGCGAAGAAATTCGCCGACATCGACCCGGTGAAGGATCCGATCCCGGTGGTGCCGACGGTGCACTACATGATGGGAGGGATACCGACGAACTACCGCGGCGAGGTCGTCGTCCCCGCATTTTCGAATGGGCGAAGCGACCCCGAAGCGGTGGTGCCCGGCTTCTACGCGGCGGGCGAGTGCGCCTGTGCCTCGGTCCACGGGGCGAACCGCCTCGGAACGAATTCGCTCACCGACCTGCTCGTGTTCGGCAAGGCGGCTGCGGAATCGATCATCAAATTCCTGCAGGAGAATCCCGGGCGCAAGGACTTGCCCAAGGACGCGGCCGAGCGGACCGAGGCGCGCCTCGCGCGGCTCGACGGCCAGACGAACGGCGAGTCGGTCGCCGAGGTCGGCATGGAGATTCGCCGCACCATGCAGGCCCACTGCGGCGTGTTCCGCTTTCCGGACATGCTCGCCAAGGGCGTGAAGAAAATCCGGGAAATCGCCGACCGCGCGAGCCGCACCCAGGTCAAGGACAAGAGCCGCGTGTTCAATACCGCGCGGATCGAGGCCCTGGAGCTCGACAACTTGATCGAGGCGGCGCGCGCCTCGATGGTCTCCGCGGAGGCGCGGCGCGAGTCGCGCGGCGCGCACGACCGCGCCGACCATCACAGCCGCGACGATTCGAACTGGCTCAAGCACACGCTCTGGTACAAGGACGGCGACCGGCTGGAATACAAGCCGGTGCACATGAAGCCGCTGACCGCTCGGACCATCGAGCCGAAGGTACGGACCTACTGACCACGCGAACTGGGGGAAGCGATGCGTTTCAGGATCTTCCGGTACGACCCGGACAAGGACGAAAAGCCGGCGATGCGGGACTACGAGGTCGTGCTCGATCCGCACGACCGCATGCTCCTTGATGCGCTGGTGCGCATCAAGGAGCAGGACGACAGCTTGAGCTTGCGCCGCTCCTGCCGCGAAGGCGTGTGCGGCTCGGACGCGATGAACATCAACGGCAAGAACGGGCTCGCATGCATCACCAAGCTCTCCGACTTGAAGGAGCCCGTCGAACTTCGGCCCCTGCCGGGGCTGCCGGTGATTCGCGACCTGATCGTCGACATGACCCAGTTCTTCAAGCAATACCACTCGATCAAGCCCTACCTGATCAACGCAGACCCTCCGCCGGAAAAGGAGCGGCTGCAGTCCCCCGAGGAGCGCGACGAGCTCGACGGCCTCTATGAATGCATCCTGTGCGCGTGCTGCTCGACCTCCTGCCCGTCGTTCTGGTGGAATCCGGACAAGTTCGTGGGGCCGGCCGGCCTCTTGCAGGCGTATCGGTTCATCGCCGACAGCCGCGATCAGGCTACGGCTGAGCGGCTCGACGACCTCGAGGACCCTTATCGCCTGTTCCGCTGTCATACCATCATGAACTGCGTGGATGCCTGCCCGAAGAACCTCAACCCGACCCGGGCGATCGGCAAGATCAAGGAGCTGATGGTGAAGCGCTCGGTATGAACATGACGAATGCCGAGATGAACCGCTTGCGCTGGAGCTGCCGCCGCGGCCTGCTCGAGAACGAGCTGGTGCTCGAGCGGTTCCTGCATGCCCACGCGGCGCTGCTCGAGGGCGAGCGCCTCGCCGCTTTCAAGACCCTCCTCGGCTACGGCGACGACGAGCTCTGGGACCTTGTCAGCGGGCGCCGCGAATGCGGCGATCCCGCGCTCGGCGAGGTGGTCCGATTGTTGCGGAATTGCTGAAGGCGCGAATTCACCGGGGGAAACACCATGGGTTCCACGAAAAAGGCCACGCTTTCCTACGGGGAAGGCAAGTCGATCGAGTTTCCGATGTTGTCGGGCAGCGTCGGCCCCGACGTGGTCGATATCCGCACGCTTTACGCGAAAACGGGGATATTCACCTACGACCCGGGGTTCCTGTCCACCGCGAGCTGCAGCTCGAAAATCACCTACATCGACGGCGACGCGGGCGTGCTGCTCTACCGCGGCTATCCGATCGAGCAGCTTGCGGTGCATTGCGATTTTCTCGAGGTCTGCTACCTGCTGCTGAACGGCGAGCTGCCGGACAAGAAGCAGAAGGAAGGGTTCGTCAACATCGTCATCCATCACACCATGGTGCACGAACAGCTGGCGCGGCTCTATACGGGATTTCGCCGCGATTCGCACCCGATGGCCGTGATGGTCGGGGTCGTGGGCGCGCTGTCGGCCTTCTACCACGACTCGCTCGACATCGGTAACCCACAGCACCGCGAAATCTCGGCGTTCCGCCTGATCGCGAAACTGCCGACCATCGTCGCGATGGCCTACAAGTACTCGGTCGGCCAGCCCTTCATCTATCCCCAGAACAACCTCTCGTACACCGAGAACTTCATGCGCATGATGTTCGCCGTGCCCGCCGAGGAATACAAGCCGAACCCGGTGCTGGTGAGGGCCCTGGACCGCATTTTCATCCTGCACGCCGACCACGAGCAGAACGCTTCCACTTCCACCGTGCGGCTGGCCGGCTCCTCCGGCGCGAACCCGTTCGCCTGCATCGCCGCGGGAATCGTGTCTCTGTGGGGCCCCGCCCACGGCGGCGCCAACGAGGCCTGCCTGCAGATGTTGGAGGAGATCGGCGACGTGTCCAAGGTCGGCGATTTCATCAAGCGCGCGAAGGACAAGAACTCCGGCGTGCGCCTCATGGGCTTCGGGCACCGCGTCTACAAGAACTACGATCCGCGCGCGAAGCTCATGCGCGAGACCTGCCACGAGGTGCTCGAGGAGCTCGGGCTGCACGACGACCGCCTCTTCAAGCTCGCCCTCGCGCTGGAGAAAATCGCGCTCGAGGACGGCTATTTCGTCGAGCGCAAGCTCTACCCGAACGTGGATTTCTATTCGGGAATCGTTCAGCGCGCCCTCGGCATCCCGGTATCGATGTTCACCTGCATCTTCTCGCTGGCGCGCACCGTGGGCTGGATCGCGCAATGGCAGGAGATGATCAGCGACCCGGAATACAAGATCGGCCGGCCGCGCCAGCTCTACACCGGCGCCGCTCGGCGGGAGTTCGTGCCGATCGACAGGCGCTAAAGCCCGCTCGAAACGGGACCCGCAACGCGGAGGTCTGACATGAGCGCAATGAAGGAATTCCTCTCCAATTCGTATCTCTTCGGAGCCAACGCGCCCTTCATCGAGGAGCTGTACGAAGCCTA